>Ga0255152_1000071_pt1 | contig 49204 bp, 90 predicted proteins | sample Atl_Yuk_RepC_8h_FD_183624 | JGI IMG/M metagenome (GOLD analysis project Ga0255152, IMG submission 183624) | Freshwater microbial communities from Altamaha River, Georgia, United States - Atl_Yuk_RepC_8h | ecosystem: Environmental > Aquatic > Freshwater > River | place: USA: Georgia | collected...
CCACCGCCACCACCGCCACCACCGCCACCACCGCCTGCTTGTTTCATTATCTGTCTTTGTTTTTGATACTCTTCATCTGTTTTTTTAAACTCTTCACGAGTTTTTTCAGTTACGGTGTTCGTCTTTTCCAGCTCTTCTCTAAACTTACTTAAAGCGCTTAAGAATGCATCTTCAGAGGTTTTGAGTCTTTGTGATATATCGCCTATGCTGCCATAAGTACCTCGTTTAACACCCTCTCTTATCTCTTCTTCGCCTCGCCGCTGTGCGATACTTTGTGCACTCTTTTCACCGTATTCGACTTCTTTTTTAAGGATGGCTTGCTGACGTTCTCGAGTTTGTATTGCGGATTCTAGTTGAGCTTCTTTCTTTAGTTTTTCTCTATATTCAGATTCGAGTTTAGTATATCTCTGCTTACCCTCATGTGTTTCGACATCCGCCGATGCCTCTGCCAGCGCTGTTCCTGCCAATTCTCGTGCGCGAGTTGCTCGTGTCAAACCTTTGATCAGAGTAGCTTCTGATGATGCAATAGAAGCATATCTCTCTACACCGGTTTCAAAATCAGCACCGCGTCTTATATTGGTGATGCCCTCTCTAGGATGGGAGACTTGGCTAATAACGTGCTGTTGAAAAAGTCTACTTGCAACCGCTTTTCTTGCTTGTTGCATTTCAGCATATCTCTCTTGGTGAGAAGAGATCTGTTGAAGTGTTTGCTTTTCGTAATCTTTAAATTGCCTATAAACAGCTTCGGGTAGGTTTTGCGGCGGTAAAGATGCCATTGTTACACGGGCAGTTTCTGCGCTCATGCCAAGCGATCTAAAGAGTTCTTCAGATGGCGCCTCGGTTGGAATCTTACCTCTTCCGTAAGAAACCCTGCGACGCATAGCATCTAATTCAGATTGAACTCTCTGCATCTCTTGTCGCAGTCTTGTCATCTCAACGGTCTCAATTCGACCGCGCTGCTCCTTGAGAATTAGTTCGCTACTGTATTTAAATGGTTCAGACGACCCAATCCGATCTAAAGAATTTGGTTTCCTATTTAAATGTGAGTTGTTGTCGTCAGCCATCTAAAAATCCTCGTCTATGTCCTCGCCAAAATCTTCACCGTATAGCTCTTTGCCTTGTTTTAGCTGCTCATCCATCCAGGCGCGATCTTGCTCATTTGGTTGCCACTGTGGCAAAGTCTGATCGCCAGATTGCTGCGCTTCTTTCTTCTCTTCAGCCTCAGCCCAAGCTAGAGCATCATCTTCTTTAGCTTTTTCTATATTATCAGCTTCTTGCTCAACGCGCTCCTTGGTGGCTTTCTCTCTTTCGTAGAACTGCCTAAATTCGTAATAGAGTTCTTCTAGGGTGTATTCTTTAAGCAAAGGGTCTTTAAGTGGTCTAGAGTATGTTTTTGACCACCAGAACGATAAAAATCGTAGTTGAGCAGCCTCCGAGTCCAAATCTTCTCTGGCCGCTCTTTCTACGATCGTATCTATAGCTTCAAATGCCGACGTATAGTCGGCCTCTATTTTCCCAACTCTTTCTGGGCCGCCTTAGCTTTTTCATCAAGTTCTTTTCGCCACTGAAGAGATTCTTCTTCAACTTTATCGAACAAGGCAACTAGCGTATCTTCGTCCTCAATACTTAGACCCTTGCCTTGTGACCACCAGTTTGGCCCATCAGAGATCTTTGTTCTGAGGGTGCTAAGTGCAATAGCCATCCCCATCAATCCATTTGTTGGGTTTGCCATATCTGATATTAGACGGCTTTTTTCAAGCTCTAATTGATATTTTTCAGCTACATTAAGTCTACACTTAATAGTAAACGTACCCTCATATGTCATTCCGCTATCTTGGCCAACATATGAAAACGAAAAAGTTCTTTCTTTTTTAGGCAGATCCATGGTAACTCCTTAAACTTCTGCTTGAATTATACTTAAAAACCAAGCTTACCCTTAAGAAAGGAACCCGTTTTTGATAAAAGTCCTGCATTGGGATTGCTGGGGTCTTTTTCCATATCGGCTGAAGAAAAGGGCTGGGGTGGATTTTCCGTTTGCCAACCTACCGCTCTCCAGGTTAAGGTGTTTTTTCCCATCTGCTCAGAGGATATTTCGCCCTGTTGACCCGTTACCATCGCAGTGCCGGCCCGAAATATGATCGCATCAGTTGCTGAGTCCTTGACTTCAATTGAGATGTATTTGTTCATCAAGAATGAAGCCGGATCGCTTTGAAATCGAGATACTTGAGGGGATTGACCCGGAAGTTGAAACAAACTAAGCGTACCCGTCACTTCTATTCGCTTGGGCGCAATTTCCCATGGTAGCGGATCGTCAATGGTTTGTATTTCCGTTGCATCCGTTCTGACGTTCCAGGTGACACCAAACGCGAACGCGACGATGTTGCCGTTTACCCTAAGTATTGTTCTAGCACCAGTTAGGTACTTTGCCTGCGGCTTTAAGGTAAAAATTGTTTGAAAAGATGACGCGAAGTTTTCCTGAAAAGAAGGTGCGCTTTCGTTTCTTCCAAAACCTCTTCTTTTCATATGTCACCTATTGTGTGAAACTAGATGAATCAGCGATAAAGCTGTCCTCATCCAGAAATTGTGCTATGAATTGAAACGTCTGCATCATATTGCTGCGTTTAGAGAGTTGCGCCCCCATCTGAGTTATGCGTACGTTTCTTAATCTAGAAACCCCAAAAGACTCACCGTTGGGTAAGTTTTGATAGATCTCTATGTCGAAAGTAACCGCATCTTGCAGCGCGGATGGTGTCAACGATCTGTCTGCTCTACCATCTGCACCATAGCCAAACGTAGATGCTATAGAGTTTTGCTGTTTATTTTTACTCCACGAGCCGACGCCGTTGCCAAGATTGTCTACTCCGTCGGGCGAGGCGATACCGAGTGATTCAAGTTTGTCTTTTAAATCGCTGATGTATCTAATAATTGTAAAAGAGCCGTTTACGTCATAGCTTAACGGATCAAACGAATTTGCTTCGTAAGATCCCAACATCTTAGCTCTTGCGTGAGGGATAGAGACTGTGTAAGAGAGATTAGTTGCAAAAGCTAATGTTACCCCGTTTACTTTGAGCTTGCAATTAGCTCCTGTGACAAAAAATGGGGCAACATTAGCCATATACAACCATCAAATTATTAGGTTAAATCTGTATCAGTGCTAACACCAACAGTGTGATCGTCGTCTTGCAATAAACGACCAACAAATGCGTAAGCCTCTGTAAGCACGCCGCGTTTATTTACGCTGCCGCTCATGCGCGTAAGTCTGCAGTCAATGATCTTCACGACCTGAGTGCTAGAATCAACTTCTGTTCCGGCTGCATTAGGTTTTTTCTGAAAAATTGCGACATCAACTGTTTTAGTTAACAAAATTTTAGCCGGATTAAAGGCCTCTGCTTGATCTTGACCAAGCTTTCCGATGCCGTTGCCGCCTGCAGAAGCACCAGGAAGCGTTGAGCTGTTGGGATCCGTTTGGCTAGCAATAGCTGCACCCTTTGCATATCTAACAACTGTAAACGAACCATTCACGGTGATCGCGATGGGTTCGTTTGCAATAACTTCAAAGTGACCCATAACTTCAACAGGGATCACTGCTGTATCTACTGAGTATTGAATATCAGTTGCATACGCGAGTGTCTTGCCGCCAAACTGAATCTTTGCGTTACTGCCTGTAATTAATCCTGGTTTTACGCCTGCCATGAAATCTCCTAGGGACCCTAGAGCCCAAATACGTTAGGGTTGCAGCGCACTATGCGACCGCACCATGAATATATACTACCATGTTTGGTATTAGGGTTTTGCTATCTTTCTAGGATTTTGGGCTTCTACTACCTGGTGTATGCTGTGCGGGGTTGAGGAGTGGTTTACGATCCATTCATCTTCTTTGCTAGTTAGGGCTTTCATGCGGGACGTTGGGCCCGAATACTGACGCATGGAGGAGTGTAGTGCGTCTTCTGGAACCCAAGCCGATACGACTTTACCTCTAGGTTCCTCGTAGTAAGCCTGTCGATGGGCGACATCTAACTTAGGCGTCCAGGAGGTCTGCGTTCCGTGTAGATATTGGGTACTTGATTCTTTTACGTTTTTATCAGCCTCACCGACCGACATCCCGCGATGAAGCAAAAACTCAAGCTTACCGGTGTTGGGGTTTCTGCGGTGCTCAGTTGCGGCAGTTAGTTTAGATAGTGCACGCGTCCTTGCGGGGCCTTCCATTCTTGGAATCTGTGCCTTAGCTTGCCGTGCCTCTTCTGGATCGGTTACGTCAGATACCCATGCGGTTCTAGCCTGGCCTCCTGGTGAAGCCCATTCTGCCCTAGGATCGAATTTGGGTTTAGCAGATTTAACTAACTGCCATTGACCTAAAGAGTTTATTTTGATTTCTTCCATTCGAAACTCCGTGTTTAATCTTAACACAGCTTATAGTTGCGATTTTAGCCAATCAATAACTTCAGACTGAGTGCCATTAAACTGCGGAAGTCTCATGCTCAGGGTTGCATACCGCTTGATGCGTCTTTTTACACCGTCTGTGAGCACCCCACCGCGCAACGACAAACGGTGCTTAATCGTTCCCTCGTCTTCGTTTATGATGGCCGTAAAGCACCTTATGCCCTCCTGCGCCATGGTCTTAACGAATCTGGTTGCCTGCGTGTTTATTACGACCAGGCTCTTATCTTTTGCCGCTGATGCTGCTTGTAGTGCCTTATCGAATCCAAGGATGTCTACGTCTATGATGTTGAAGTTGTTTAGCTGTTTAGATGCCCAGGTCTTGCCGGCACCAGAAGGTCCACACAAAACGTATATCAACGGGTTCTTGCTGGCCCACGCAACAAGATCTGTCGAGTAGTCGACTTCATTGCCCCAGAGCTCTAGGTATCTTAGAGCCTTGTTGTTGAAGAAATTACGCTTCCTGTTGTTGCTAGCCAAGTGTTTCTGTTGATTGTGCCAGTAGTTCCCATGCACATCCAGATATGTATCTATCTCTGGGATGTAGATATCTACCGTATAAAAGTCTTTCACCACTTGACCATGAGCAAGTGGATAGGTTTGCTTGATCTTGTTTAAGACTTCGATCTCTAACTTAGATGTCTTTTCCGATTGCATCTTAGCTAAAGCTTTAGCGTGAGCAATTTTAAACTTATCAGTTTGTCTTGCTGCATCAAGTATAGATGGAGAGATCTTATCGTGCGCCTTTTGTTTTTCCGTTCTATTCTCTGGCTGCGCATACCAGTTCATTGAACACTTAACAGAGCAAAATTTATTATTTCCAATTAATTGCGATTCATACTTTTCAAAAGCCGTTTCACAATTCAAGCACGCCACATCAACCAAACCGCCCTTATAGTTAGGATTATTCTGTCCTGATAGGGTTTTGACGTAGCATTTCTTGTGGAACCTGGGTGGTTCAGCTTCGCCTTTGGGGATTGGGACTTTTTCGCCGCACACTTCGCAGTTGTTTAGTGGGCGACCGTTATGGGCAAGAACGTCGGCTTTGTATTGCTCTTTTGTGTAGTCGGCGGAGCAATGTGTCTTCCAATGTCGGCTCATGAGCCCGTTGAGCTGTTTGGTTTGTAGGTCGCAGAGATGACATTTGTACATAGAAAAACCCTCTACCAACATTGTACTTGGTAGAGGGTTTTGATTTAATTACTTGATTTGATTAAGCTGTTTGGCTAGCGCGTTGCAAAGTAATGTCGGCCAGGACGAAATCGATCCCTTCTACAAGCTTGATCGTAACCGAGATGTAGATCGTGTTGCCTTCGATTCGAACGCTCAAGGACTTGAAGCCCTGCGGAGCATCTGCCGTACTGACCGTGATTCCTTGAGACAAGAACGTGGCCAGAACAGACTCAGCAGTAGATTGGACTTCAGATGCTCGCAGTGTATTTTTAACGCCGATGTAACGAAGTTCCATGGTGTTGCGGAAGTTGTAAGCGACAACGTCAGCAGCGTACATGACGTTTGCACGGTTGTATACCCAGTTATCATCGACGCCGTAGGTCGTGTTGTCTACTACAACGCGGTACCCACCGGTTCGCGGAGCTTCCAAGAAAGTGATGCCAGACTGGATTGCGTCATCATACTGCGTATCTGGATCGAAGTCAACCACGATATCGGCTTCAGGAGTGTTCATTGGTTGTGCGGTTTGGCGGATACCAGAGCAGTTCATGAACTTGAAGGTTAAAGGAAGACCGATCGGCGATCCGCCGCGCGAGCCAGCAAGTAAGCATGCCAATGCCCATGGCTGAAACCATTTGATGGCGCCTTGTGCGTTGATTTGACGGATATCTTGGATAACCATCTGAACGCGAGCATCGGCCATATTGCCTGCTTTATCTTTACAGCTGCTGTACGAAGCTTTAGCAGACAGATATCCTTGGCGTTCACTTTTCTTCTTGGTGGTTTTCATCAAGCTGAGATGTGTCTTAACTGCTTGATGGATACCGTCAATCGTGTAGGTGGAGGAAGGATCGGTGAGGTTGTCAGCGATGTCGGCGGTTGCGTTTCTAGAAAATAGTGGAACCACAGAGTTAACGTGGAACTTCTCAAATTTAGAGAGAGCACTTACGATATCAGATGTCAGAGTGCCACCCTTTGCGCCACCCGCCAAAAGCGTTTCGCTTAGAGCGGCAGGAAGACCCTTTGTTGCCGGGGCGACAAGGCCGGCGATATTGGACTGCTCAAAAAGATCTTGAACCTCCATAGCGTCTTTTTTAAGGCGCGCAGCTTTCACACCTGTTGCACCAAAGGCACCAACGCTCGACACGAGATCAAGTGCATCAAGACCAAGTTGGTTGTAAACTGGACTACTAACAGCAGCACTCCAGCCTGGTTGGAGGGAGATGGACTCTGCAAGCTGCTTAATCGTAACAAATGCAGCTTTATCGAATTCAATAGTGCCAGTAGAGGCAGTAAGAGTAACTTTACTATCGCTAACAGAAACAGAGGCAGATGTTGCGCCGCCGGTGTTATCGCGACCAATCTCAAGGACAACATGTCCGCCGACGGTGTCTTCTTCAACGAGAAGATCTCGTTTTTGATTCAACGAAATCGTGCAACTAGGTTCAGCTGCTGAAACAGACACGCCGGCAATAAGACCAAGCTTGGCGAGATCGCCAGGAGTTGAGTCGACGAGTTCAAAAGAACGTCCCCATCCTTCTTGGTATTGAGAAGGGGCGGCATCCATCTCAAGCTTAACAGATGTTCCAGATGCAGAAGCGGTTAAACCAGATGGAAGCAGACCATTTAATTCAGTAACAAGTTCTGCCAAATCATCGTGATCGGTGGAAGTAGAGCTCAATGTAACTACGGCAGCTGTCCCACCGTTCATTCTAACGGAAAAGGAGGCACCATTTAACGCCACACTATATCCCGGCGGCGTGGTTCCCGTAACTGCTGGAGCGGTTTCTGCAGTTGCAAGGACCTTAACGGAGATCTGATTTCCACCGACGCCCCACTCTTTTGCTCGAACAGTTCCATAAGAACCAGCAAGAGCAAGACTTGCACGCACTGAGGCGTTGGTCTTATAAACCCACACAGTTTGGGCGCCGCTTGGGATTGCGCCATCAGATGCAGGAGAAAACAAGAAGTTAAGAGCGTCGACAATTGGGCCTGATCGATATTTACCACGAGCTTCGATCAAACGATCAGCTGTAAAGAAGTTGTCGGCAATGTTGGTTTCGGATGCACCCGGTTCGCCTGCGTCAGCTTCGCCAAAGATGGCTATGAGACCAGCTGGACCCAGAGGGACGTTGCCCGATAAATCGATCGTGGTTTTCGAATAAGCACCCGGCTTGTACAGTGTGGCACCGTTGAATGATACGTTGATTGCCATTGTCGCTCCTTTTATATAATTCCAAGCTTTTTCAAGTCTTGTTTTTGTAATAAGCTCTTCTTTACAAGAGGATACTCACTGCAAAACATATCCCATTTTACCTTAGCATAAGGCTTGAAATGAGCCTTCTACACTAAAATAGCCGCGTCTTCTAGCAAAAAATCTGATATAAAATAATCCTTAATTATATTAATTAGGGTTTTAATAATTATATTAAATACTTAACCCAAATTGCTTAGCGGCCCAATCCCATTTTTCTGGGGAATGGGAATCGGCAAGACCGCGGCCCTTAAAATCTGCTCTAACAATTTCTTTCATATACGGGGGCTGTTTGAGGGTATTAGATTTATCAGCCCACCACTGATCAAACGTAATGTTTTCAGAGGGCGTGATTTCCGTTTTAACTAAAGATCTTTGAGCCTTTTCGTATTCTTTTATAGATTTCATATCGATTTTTTGACTGCTCTTAGACATGGCTTTTCCTATTTATTATTGGGGTCTATGTTAACATATCTGTCTAATTCGATGCTTGTTTCTATATCTGTAGCCTCAATAAAGGCATCGGCATTCCAAGTATTAAACACAGTGCATCTCATTCTTAACCATCTTGTCCAAATGTTCTCTGGCATTTTAGATGCGTCTTTTTGCCAATCTGATGCGCTATAAGTTTGAATCTCAATGCCGAGACTTCTTGCTATTGCTTTGTACTTAAACATGATATAGGAAAGGATGTAATACATCCATAAGACCTGGTCGGCAGCTTTGCTGCCGTGTATTCCTATGTCGACCAAGACGCTCATGGACGCGATACCGATCTCGCTATCCTCGCCATCGCCATAGAAGTCACCAATGGCTGCTTTGGATTCGTCTTCGTTTTCGTTCGACAGGTGGACGCTAAAGCAAGGAACAGTTTGCGGACTAAGAATCCAAGCTTGAACTACTCTTATTCTTTCTGTGGTAAACCATGTCCATATTTTATCAACATATTCAGCGCCATATGCCTCAGCAATAAGAGGATGCGACCTTTGATACGCAAAGATCTCATCAAATGCAGCCTTGTCGTTTCTGAGCTGATAAATGCCATATTGAACAAGGCGTTGAACCGCAACCTCTGGCATTACCCACGCCATTTTTTAGCCTCCGCCTCGTATTTGTTTAATATTTTCTCGCATTCGGTATCTATCTCAGATCTTATAGTAGCATTTAGTGTCATTAAGGTGCCCGTCATGTCGAGGCTTCTTGCTGGAGCAACCCATTGCCTAGTAGAATCTTGTTTGCTAGATGCAATCCTAAACTCTGGCTTTTCGGATGAAACTGGCCGCTGTCGATCTGTTATACTTGACGAAGCTCCAAGGCCAAAAGCCTCAGCCATACTCTCTGCCATGCTAGAGACTGAGGAATTTTCAGTGGACATAGCTTGAAGACCAGATGCTATATCCTTTGCTGGAGGCGTTGGTTTTGCAGTCGAAGATGCGCCACCAACCGGAATAATCCTATATCTACTGCCGTCCTTTGCAGTCTTGGATTTACTTAAAAGCCACGGCAGCATTGGGAAAGGTGGTGTACTAAAATCTGTTTTGCCAGAGTCAGTTGATATCTCTACATACCCCGAACTGGGGTCTAATTTTATCTGAGACAAGAACTCCTCTGCACCGATGGATGAACCGTAGTCCTCTGCCTCATATACGGCTTTTTCAACTATGCTAAGCGTCGCAGATCTTATCTCTTCTGCCGCCTCGTTTACTAGTGAATCTATCTGATTTGCATCTAGACCCATAGTCTGAAGTCGATATCTAAGAGACATTAACTTTTGCGATATCATTTCTTGCTCTTGTCGATTACCTTAGCTCGCATATCTTTTAGGAAGTTTTCGCGATCGTCGGACATCCAGTCGGAAGCAAAGTCAATTGTTATGTGGCCGGTTGGGCTGATAATTACTTTTGGCTTAGATAGATATTCGTAATATTGAGAAAAGACTTGACGAGGATCGGCTGGATCGGTAGAGAAAGCTTCTATTTTGGCAGGTTTCTTAGAAAGTTTGTCGATTGTGCTTTGAAGTTTTAGGAGTTTGCTCTCGATCTCGTCGATCTCGTCGCCCACCCGAGAGGCAAGAGAATTATGCTTGTCGCGGAAGATCTCCATGCGCTCTTCAAGCTTATCAAATAGGCTAACCACTCGCTGCTCAATTTGCTGGAGATCTACTGCATTACCGTGGCGAATCTCTTCGCGGATCGATTCCATCTCATCGTATATGTCAGCGATATTGTACGAGCGGTAGTTGTTCACCAACTTCCTGATACCGTCTTCAATGGTTTGATCGTCGAGACTGGTATCGTCGTGGACCTCAAACTTAGAGTCTTTATCGTTCTCGTCGTCGTACCACTCAAAAACGCTCATCAGATCGCCGGTGAGTGTAGGAAGTGAGCGGTTGACGAACTGATGTATGGTCTTTATTCCATCGTCGATGCGACCAGAATAAATATCGTTGGCGTGTTTTCTAACATGCAGGATATAGTTGCCGAAATGGATGTCGCGGATATCGTCGTCGCCCATGCCTTCAACGCCGCGCTTCAAGATCCTAAAGACGCCGTTTCCAACTAGGCGAAGAGCATCGCCATGGCGGAACTCGTACACCGCATCAGCAACTTGACCAGTCCGTATGATGTTCTTTGACAGCGTTTCTAGTTGCTCAATCTTAAGCAGATCGTTGATGGATTTGCTGCTTTTCTTCAGTCTACTCTTTAAGTAGTGCATCATCGATCCAACGCAGCAATCGCGAAGTCTGTTTAAATCGATATCATCGATACTGTAAAACCCAACGTCCGTCAATTCCTTCGTGGAATGGAAGCTCGGAGTATGGTTTAATCTTGCAATATAGACAAACTCATCATCTTCTTCTTGGAAAAGTTCGACGTCTGCTTCTTTAAGTTTAACGCCAGTTTCTTCTTCTAGCTCTCTAACTGCAGCTTGCTTGTGGGACTCGCCTTCATTTAAGTGTCCACCAGGAAAAGACCATTTATAACCGTCTTTGACCTGGCGACCCATAAGGAGTTGGCCGTTGTCGTTCACTACGATAACCGCAGCACCGCCGTCCTTGCGACTCTTGTGTAGTTTCTTATTCTTTTTTTCAGCGTGGCGCTTGTGACCTTTTTCATCCCACTTGCCGCCACGATGCTCTTTGCCCTTTGACTCAGGCAAGTCCTTGCCATCGCCGCCGGAGTATTTTTCCGCAATAGATTTTGGTGGACCAGAATCACCACGGCTAGTCGTTCCCTTCTTGCCGTGGATAATGGCCATCATCATTCTATATTGTTTCTTGCTCACGAAAGCTGGCATAAACCATAACCTCTTAGGGTCATTATATAATAGACTAAAACTTAACTACCGATACCTGCTACAAGTTTCTCTGGCTTATTGACCAAAAAGTCTCTCTTTATAACTAGTTGCTGCGGAAGCCGCACTGACATCTTTGTACCATCTGGCATCATTTGTTGCGTAACTCGTAGTTCGCGCATTGGCTGTAGGACGATATATACTGGGTGTGCCCAGTAAGACACCGAGTAGGTTTGCCCCATGTCACTAATGTGGTCGTAGTTGGGGGTTTTCCCAGCGACCCATTTGATTTGCCCGTCATCTATCGTAAAGTCGACTCCCTGAACAAACTCAACCACTTCACTATCTGTAGCAGTAATCAAATACCCAACCTTTTCGATAGGATATCTAAGCTGTTGGAGGTTGTCGGGTCTAGGTTCATATTCCTTAAGTTCCCAAAGTCTAACAGTATAGTCTAGAACTTCTAATTTGTCGTAGAGCGTGAAATCGGCTTGTTCGCCATCGTCGTACTCAGAGGGCATCGTGACCATAGCGCTCCCAATTTCCCAAGCCCCCTGGTATTCGAATTGCTTCTCTACTGAGTTCGACGTCATAATCCCAGTGATTTCTTTGGGTTCATAATAGATAATTCCTGAGCCGTCGCATTGTTCGCACGCTGGGTCGTGAGAGTTGTTATCCAGGACTTTGACGTTGGGGCAAGGTAGGCTCTTGTAATGTCTGAAGCGTATGCCGCGTGCAACTAGCAGTTGATCAAAGTTCTGTTTATATATTGAGGGATCGGGAAGAGCGGGCGGAAAGAACGATGGAGTAGACGTCGGTCCGGGTGTGAACACGTGGTTTGGTTTTGACATCTTCTCCGTCATACAATACTCCTAAGGTCTCTAATAAATTATACTGGAAGAAAGTGGTGATCAAAGATAAGGATTCAGTTGAGATACTTCAGAAGATTGCCGACACCGGTGAGTGTGAACTTTTAGTTACACCAAGCGATCCATGCTCTATATGCCCCCTTGCAAGACTAAAAAAGCGACCCGATGGAAACGGATGGCTAAGTTGCTTTGAAGCCATAGCTGCTCCCGATTTTCAAGACGTAAAAAACAAGTATAAAAAAGCTGCACAATCTGTACTCATCGAGATCGCGATAGAAAGTGCCATAAAAGATGCAAAGAAAGAAGTGGATGACTAGCTTGTATGACATAAGCACATCAAACACGATATACTTTATCTTTAGTCTTCATCGCATGCGTGTTGCTACTCGAGAGGCAGCCTATGAAACAATGAGGTACGTATCTCATGCAAAGACTGATCAACAACAACGGGCTAACATTAATAAAGTCTTTCGAGGGGTGCCAACTAAAGGCGTACCCTGATCCTGCTTCGCCCCTGGCCTATGAGCTAAGAAAATCGGCCAACGCTAGACGTCTTGGCTGGGAAAAGTTGTCTGGTGAGCCGTGGACCGTTGGCTGGGGATCTACTGGCTTAGACACGTTCAACTTGGATCCGCAAGGAAAGCCCACGCAGATCGGCCCCAGCACAACCTGGACCCAGGCGCAAGCCGACCAAAGAAAATCTGAAGATTTAGCGCTCTTCTGCGACGCGGTTTCGAAGCTTCTTAAGGTAGAGGTCAACGACAACCAATTTGCTGCATTAGTTAGTTTTGCCTACAATGCTGGAGCTGGTAATCTTAAAAACTCCACCCTACTTCGATTAGTAAATCAATCTAACTTTACCAAAGCCGCAGACGAATTTCTCAAGTGGACCAAGGCCCAGGGAAAAGAACTGCCGGGCCTCGTTCGCCGACGCGAGGCTGAGAGAAGGCTATTCCTCACCCCCGTTTGACCGCGGGGTTTTTCGGTTTTTAGTTTTTATTATTAACCTAATAATTTTAAGTATTTAAAGTGTCACGACTTAGTTTACAAACTAAACGCCAGCTAAACTTGGTCACCCTATCCCAGTCACTCCCCTCCACTGATCCCAACCGCTACGAGATCGAGCGGCGCGACTATTCCCGCAGCAACTCTGACGAAAGACTCTACAAAACTAAATGGTGGCCGACCCTGATGCGGATCTACGACTGCCGGTGTGCTCTCTGCGGGGAAGATCGCGACGGCGTCGAGCTGGACCACTTCTGGATACCAAAGTCACACGGCGGAAACCTGGTGCTGCGCGACCGAGAGCTGGGCATGTTTATAAACAACGGGGTTCCACTGTGCACCACGTGCAACCGCCACAAGCAAGAATCCATCATGCCCCTGAACGATGTTCAGCTCGCGCGCATCGCCGATGCCAACCGAACCATGACGGCCAAGATAAACGACGTACCCGTCGTAAAGTTGCCGGCCAAAATACTCGGTTATGAAGCCGGCGATGAACGGCGAGCACTTGGCGTTCCTGGTCTTCTTCGAGAAATAGCTCTTATCTACAAATCAGATCCAAACCCTGAAACACTCGATATACTTAAAAAAGACATAGAAGAATATTTGCTTGTTAAAGTTAGGACTACTTAACATGATGGATGTTATTGGCGCGTGGAAGCGCATCCATAATAAGTTTGATGATGGCACTGGACCCTTTTGGTCGCTTCGGCGCTTCATAATGGTGACACGAACCCTTCGTATCGCTAAGTTTCAACCTCACAGCGGCGCTACGATGCGCGATATGGTGGATCTCATGGACCGCATGGTGCTCGGAGAATCGAACGACGATGACTACCAACCCTAAACGAAGCAGAACATCGACCGCCATCGGCTTCAGCATGACGCTGATGATACTACGCATTGGTCCCTGGGGCACAATCAGCAACTGGAGCTCTAGCATGATCTATGCGATTAGAGCGCGTAAGAATCGGCGTCAAAAGCGCGTCCTTTATTGATCATGGCTGGAGAAAGCGTGAGAACAGATGATTACTGGTGTTTGCATAGGTTTACATCGACGTTGGTGCGGGTCCGCGCACTTGGTCGCCGTGAAAGAGCGCTTTTAACGCATGGGGTCGCCGATGTCCTTTGATAGGAGAGATGCATGAGTAAGCCTGAATCGATAGTGGCACGGTTCGTTATATCCGCGGTGAGGGCCCGGATCGCTGGCACGAAGTTTAGTCCGCTTATTAGGTGGATGAACAAATACGCGGATGTAGACGTCGTGCTATAAGCCCTTGGCAAGGGATCCCTTGTCTATACGGGGAAGGCCAGCGGGTGGGTATGGCCGTAGGGTCCTTTTATAGCATGTGTGTTGGGCGTGAGGATTTGCGGTTTTATAAACCGCGAACCGATGTTGTGTGCCCGGGGTTTCCACTATTACAGATAGTTTGGGCAGCGTGGGAGCCCTCCGAAACTAGGGGTTCCCTATAAGATGAAGCTAGCGGGTATCCTCTGGGCACCGATCCTACTAGACCCTACCTGCGAGATACGGTTGCCCAACCACCGAAACCACAAGGGAGCAAGCAATGATCACCGAGATTATCCTGGTCCTGTGTACGATGGCTATCTGCAACGTTCTCCTCGGTTATGCTGGACGGTCCGAAGCTAAAAGGTAGATGTGATGATTGAGATAAGTGTGAGAGTCTGATCCGAAACAAGTGTCCAACAACAACAAATCAGGGGGTTCCAAATGAGCAAGCTAAACCAACATTCCGCAGTCGTCCAAATCACCAAAGCCCACTTCGGCGAGCGCTTCGTCCCAGGCTCCGACATTAAAGAGTACGCGACCAAAGCCGACAAGCAAGCGATCGCCGCCAAGATTGCTGAGCTGATGCTCGAAGGTGCGGTCGAGCTGAGCGACTCTGCCAAGGCTAAGTACGGTGAGTCCGCCGAAGTCCTGACGAGCAAGTACGTGGTCGGCATGGTGACGAACTGGTTCAACAAATCTAAGGAGCTTAACGGCGGCGTCAAGTACGAGACCAAGAACCCCGGCTCACGAGCTGGAAGCGGTGACCCGCAGATCAAAGAGATGCGCACGCTCCGCAAGCACCTCGAATCGCTCGGCAACGTCGACGGTGTAGCTCGGGTCGACGAAGCCATCGCCCAGCGCCTCGCTGAGATCGGCGCCACCAAGACCTCGACCGTCGAGATCAACGCCGACAACCTCCCCGAATATCTCCGCGACCTAGCCTAATCCTCCCGCCGAGCTCACGGATGAGCTCCTCGGTGCACTTCCGAAGTGCACCGACACTGCTACGCCCAGGGAACTTCCGAAACTATAAATTTATATAATTAATTAATAATAAAAATTAATTAATTAAAATTAATAAAAATCCAAAACTAATAATTATCAACCAACAAGGAGTTCACCATGAAAGTCTTGAAGGACCAAATCAAAGAGTTCCTTGACAGCCATGACTCTGCACCTGGTGCCCATGTGTTTGTGCTGAGTGAGATCAAGGAGGTGAGTGATGCTGAGATCTCCCAAATCTATGAGGAGTCTGAGGGTGTGAATGATACTGCAAGGAACCAAATAATTGACAACATGAGCTCACTGGAACTGATGAAGCTGTCTGCCCACATCCTTGAGATTGCCAATGAGAAGCTGGCTGATCTGGAAGCATCAGCCTAAGATAACTGAGCTCATGGATGAGCTCACCTTCCCTTCCAAACCTAGAGACTCATGTCCTCCTTTTGGGACTCACAGTGAGTCCCTTCTCTTCCAAACCTAGAGGTAGTCATCAACAAACCAGGAGGTTGATATGCAGTTCAAGTCCAAGCATGAGGCAACTATCTCTTTCACTGAGGAATCCTTTGCTAAGCTGCTTGACAAAGAATGGAGTGAACTTGAGTGTGTAATGGTTGATGGCAGAATCATAGTACTCACCAGGACACAGCTCATCTTCCTCTGGGCCAAGACTAGGGACTGGCGCAAGGTTCAGCACTCCAACACTAAGGTCAAAGTAATCAAAGTAGCCTGATTCTTAACTGAGCTCAAGGATGAGCTTGCTCTTTCCTCCCGAACATAGAGGTGTTTATCAACAAATCAGGAGGTTGGTATGAAAGAGTTCATCAGCCAAGATCTTGGTGATCACACGCTAAGAGTTAGCCAAGTGTTTAACTACGAAACAGATAGCAGCAATCTGCTGGTTTTAACCGACGACCGCGCTGATGGTCTAGTCCATGTCTATTACGGCCCTTCGCTGCACGAAGCAAAGCAAGCAATACGTGAGGCCCTAGGCGACGATGCGGATCAGGTCATATCTGACCTAGTAAACCACATGACACAATACTAGATCATGCAGTTCAATAAGACAAACAACAGGAGGTTCGTATGATAACCAAGCAAGAGATCATCAAGATGGCGATGCTACACCACGACTCGATGGCGACCAACGTGTACGACCTTGGCTACTACAGAAACCGCGTCAAGTTCCTCGACGACTATGTTCCCTCTAAACCCGTGTTCCGCAGCAAGCAGAATGTTCAACCAGGCAAGAAGTTCAAGACCGACAAGGAGCGCGTTGCTGATATCCAGCGCCAAAACAATAACTACCGAGACAAGAAGTGATCGATGCGGTGCACTCCCGAAGCGTACCGACACTGTCCCGCCCAGGGATGTTTAGTGAGATCCGAACCTATAAATAGGTGTAAGTTGATGATGATCTGAAAGTGAGATCCGAAACTAAAGATAATCAACAACGGAGGTCAACCATGAGCGATCTAAAAGGCGTCACAACCAAGTTAAACCAACTGATAAACCGCTATCCAGAGCACGGCAGCATCGAAGCGCTCGACCCACTCAACCAAGACTATGGCTTTGATGTTCAGGTCAAACCTGACGACATAGTTATCTTCTGTGATTTTAACGATGACGCTATCGATGCCGAAGATGGCCGCAATGAACTAGCCGAGTGGTACTACGACGTGGTTCACCAGAACATCGACAAGCAGATGAGGATTCTTGGTTATCAAGCCATCGCTGATAACGATGGTTCTGGTGGTGGACTGTACTACGGTGCTACACTCTTCCGCTTAACTAAATAACGACCTTCGGAGGGCGCTCAGGGGACTCATGGACGAGTCCCACACTTCTCCCGAATCTAATAGAGGGTATAAACGGGAGGTTAATATGTCAAACCACATCAATATCAAGTCTCTCGAAGAGATACTCGAGCTACTCAACGGCATTGAGTACGTTGAAGATGCAGATGCGTTTGAGTATCTAAGCGGAATACGCGACCAAGCTGCACGCATCATGCGCGATACGATCCAGTGGGTCGAGGAGGATGTGGTATGAAAGTTGTTTTCACCGATGAAGAGCTCATGCTGCTTGCTGAACTTGTTGAGTCAGCCATAAAGCAAGATCCAAGCAGGGAAGATCTTCGTCAACTGTTCTCGCGGTTGGCGTACCTGACCAAAACCTCTTGGGAGGAATTTTAGCGTGGACCCAAAAGAAGAAAAGAAGCTGCTGCTTGATGGTATAGCAAAGCTTAAAAACCAACTGATCTATACCCGGGGCACCAGATGCCTAGACGTGCTTAAAAGACTTGACACGCTTAGGTTGTGTCTCGAAGATCTTGTCCGAAACGAGATTAAAGATAAGAAAAAGTACGAAAAAGCTATTTAGGAGGTTGTGTGGTCATCAACAATGATCCTTTTAAGCTTAAAGCTTGGCGCATCAAGAACTACAAAAAACCTCGCAAAAATGTTTGGGATGTATTGCTTACTGAGCCAAAGATCAAGAAAGAAGGTTGACATGTTTGCCATGGAGATTATTCGCGTGTTCGCGATCATAGCGGTGTTTCTCAGCACATTTGCCACGGGCTACATTCTCTACCGTGTTTTCCGATCCTAAGATGTATAAACAATAGGAGGTCATATGTCATACTCTTTGATGCACAACAAAGATACGTCACTTATGTACTCTGTTTACCTAAACGATGAGCTCATCGTTAAGAACGTTGCCTCTCACCATGTTGAGTCCGTGATCCACTCTCTTGAATCTGAAGGTTTCAACGTGACCGATGAAGTGTGGGACGACGAGAAGATGCGGGTTGACATCATCTCCACCTCTTTCCTCGACGAAGAAACCGACGACGACTACATCGACTAAAAGGAGTTAACAATGCGATACTTACCTCTGCTGATCGCGCTCACTGGATGCGCCACGACGCCTGAGCTGAATCAAGTAAGATTTGAGCTGAATCAAGTAAGATTTGATTTGATTCAAGCCAGCAAGAAGCTTGATGCTTCCGTGTACCACCTGCAAGCGCAAACCTGCAAGACAGACGTCCTGATCTGCGGCCTTAACTCAGCTGTAAGAAAGACGGGCGAAGAAGCGTGCATGGAAAACTACAAGTTGTGCTTGACCACGGCGCTTGACCAGTACCGCGCGGTCCGCGGCCACGAACCACCAGACCTATTCGAACCCAAGCGTGCTCGCTAGGGCGACCTCCTGTTGCGGCCCCGAGGCACTACCCTCGGGGCCTTTTATCCGAAGTGCACCGACACTGCTACGCCCCTGAGCCCCATAGTGTTATCCGAACCTATAAGTAAGCATGATTGATGCGAGCGCAACTCGCTACCGACGACAGTGCCTGATATCCGAACCTACACCATCTCATACGGGAACGATGTTTTAGTTCCCAACTAACCGAAGGAGTGTTATCCATGGCTATGAAGCAACGTGAAGCAGTCTACTTGTCCACCACCGAAGTCCTCGCCCACAAAGGCATCGAGTTCATGCCCAGCGTGACCGACGTCCGCGACGTGGTGAACACCGAGATCCGCAAGGAGATCGCTGACCGAGTCGTCAACCTCTTCAAGTCTGGCGGAGTCGAGTTCAAAGGTACCGACGCGAACCAAGCTAAGCTGAGCGACGAGAAGCTCCTCCGCAACTACGTCACCGGTCTCATCACCAACTGGTTCAACAAGGACCCGCAGCTCAACGGCGGCTCCAAGTACCAAGCTAAGAACCCTGGTTCCCGCGCTGGCTCTTCCGATGCGCAGCTGAAAGAGATGCGCCTGCTCAAGAAGCACCTCGAGACCATTGGCAACACCGAAGGCATCGCGCGCGTCGAAGAAGCTATCCAGGCTCGCATCGCAGAGCTAAGAACCGAAAAAGCGCCCACTCTACCCGAAGTGTCCACCGACAACCTCCCTGATTTCTTGAAGGACCTTGCTGTCTAACCCTCCTAGGGAGGGAGACCACAACTCTCCCTCCCCTTTCTTCTAAAGATAAGGACTCCGTGAAACCGCACCTTTACGATAAAGAACTAGTCGGCCACACCAGAGAGCAGAAAGTCTACCTCCTAAGGCCAATACTAGAAGCCAAGCTGTTCCTCTTCATGCTCCACAAACTGAAGGTGGAGCGAAGGTCCGCTTGGTCCCACCTAGACTATGAAGACCGCAAGGGGTTCTAGATGAACCTATACGACCACGAATACAGCAAGATCCACAACGTCCACCTAGCCGCCCCAGTAGAGGAAGCTAAGAGGTTCCTCATCACCCTATATTCCCTTAGGCTAGAGAAGAGTAGGACCTACTGGGCTAAGATCGTAGGGTTCGGGAGGAAGTGATGGCTACCTACGATGAAGAAGTGTTTAAGCTGAGGTTCTTCTTGTATCTCCTCGAGAAGCTGAAGGTTTCCAAGGAAAAGCCCTACTCCCAGGAAGTGAGCTAGATGGAGAACCTCCCCGTACCTAGAGAAGAGATAGACCGAACCGATATGCTTAAGAAAATGTCGCGGGAGATAAGCTATCTGGCCCACGTGAAGATGATCTTCTTTACGCTGTCTCGCCTAGGTTTGGACTCAGTGAGGTACTGAGTGTTTCACTTAGTGGAAGTCGTGTGTCGGTGGGCGTCGCTACACCCCCTCCCCTTTCCACTCGAAACTACCTCCCCCTACTGATGGAATAGGTTTAAACCTATCGCTTACTGAAACACCAAGAGAGAAGCAATGGAATGCCCCTTTCCACTACACAGCCATCGGCACCGTTTGAACCTAGATGAACTTTCTTCCCCTAAGATAGGGTGAATAGCTTGGCTACTTTTCCACTCGATACCATATCTTCCTCCTAGTAGATAGTGTGCCTAAACCCTCTGAGGGAGAAAAGTGATATGCCCAGATGCCTGAACGAAAGATGCCCTGTCTCTATATTGGAACTTGAAAGTTCTTTTGCCCACGTATCTCCCCAGTTTGGGAGCGTGAGGTGTTTGTGCTGTATCTCTGATAAGGAGACTTGGCGAGCTGCCCTTGAGGCTACGCTGGCCTATCGCTACCGCTTTCTTCTTGACATATAGGATATTGTTGGGTTTAGTCTTATCCCGATCCAAATAAAAGCCATGGGAATACTTTCCAGGTCAAACGACGAGGATGTCTATGAACTATCAACTCCAGATGCTTGAGCTTATTAAAGCAATTACCCTTCTTTGCCAGACTGAGCTTGGTGCACTCTCCTCAGGTAAAGCTCTTGAAGAGAGAAAGCTGTCGTGTATGTCTCGCTACATAACTTGCACCTGTTCGACTTCACCTTCCGGTAGTTTGTCTTGTGATCCCAGTATGTTTGAGAGGTTGGCTGCTTGTGTCGTGGAAAGACCTTCGGTGAAAGGTAGGTGAAGTCCGAGATGGATACCGCTTTATCCAGTAGGGAAAGAGAGCTCTTAGTTAAGATGACTGGTCTTTTATGGAAGATCAAGGTGGTTGATGCGGACGCTTTCTTTGACGCGATCGTTTCTCGCTAGTTAGGTTTAACCATTTAGTCATGGTGGTGTGGTTTTATGCCGCTGATACTTACGCTTTATTTTGCCGCTTCTACTCCGGGTTGCCATAGGGTTCCGGTGATGTACTTCAAGGGCACGTTCTACCAGAACTACGACGTTACATTTCTCAGGAAGAACGAGAAGGAATGCGCGGAAGCTTATCCCAAATCACCTTGCGTCAACTACATGGTCAAGATCGCCCACCTCACCTACCGCGTTTCCTGCGGCGGTAAGTAGTTAAAACAAATACCATTACGGAGGTGCCTTATGCATTTTGATGACCCGGACCTCTTGGAGAAGAAGATGGCGGCCGAGATCTATTTGGAACTTCTAGTTAAGTCTGGCAGATCGAGTGGAACCGACGTTGATTGGTTGGTTGATTGCCATCGCCTGAGAGATAGGGAACGTGAGGCAGCTAAGGCTTACTACGAGGACCTGAAAGGTGAGTGACCTCATGGAGAGGATGCGACATCCGGTTACGGGGCACCCCAGATACGCTGCGTTCATGGAGTTCGCCTATACTCTTAAATATTTAGAATTAATTAGCGTGAGAGAAGCTGTCCGCTTGACGGGCGGCGTCTTTGGCGTGGTGGAAGATGACGGTTACTCTAAATAAGTAGCATCACTACTCAGGGTGAGTATGACCTACTCAGAAGAGTCTTTAGATCAGCTTAGGAAACGCGAGTCGTTTATTGAGTTGATCTATTTGCTGCTGAATATCAAGGTCATACGCAGAGAACACATCAACAAACTGTGGTTCATCTATAACAAAGTTGAGTAAATTAAGGATAACCCTATGGGACGAGAAATGGAGGCTCGCAAGAAGGATCTTAGTCCGCACTCCCTCCATATCGGAGGTCTTCTCCTCGCTCTAGTTCACCTAGAACTATGCCGAAAAGGCTGGCGCAGATACTACTTGAAACACATCATGCCAAAAGAGTGGGGTGGAGAGCTTAAGCCTTGATTCGGAGTGTTGTCCGAACCTATTTGTTTACATGAACAAATAAAAACGAGAGGTTATCCATGAGCGAGCTGCCATATCAAGTTTTAGCGTGGATAAAGAAAGATCAAGAAGAGCGCGAAGTTCACCACGAAAAGATCGTGCTCAAGCGCATGCGCGAGGACAGTGAGTTTGTCAAGTATATTAAAGCGTTGGCGCCAAAATGGAAGAACCTCTCAGTACGCGAGAAGCTGTTGGTGCAAGGCATTGCCGAGCATAGGAAACTGGGTCGAAACCTGACCGACGCGCAACGCAGCGCAATCGTAGCACTCTACCTAAAACACGCCTCTTGATAAAGGAGTTTATATGTCGTTCGACGTTAAGTTCGCTTCTAAAACAGAAGCACTTCAAGCAGTTAGGTCACTTATTACCTATGTTGACGAAAACTTCTCTGACGCAAATCAGTCCACATACGTTCGTCAGCAGTTGTATGCACTTCATACGTTGCTGTTCCATGTGCCAGAAACACCGCGAGCCTTTGAAGAACTTTCGCTTGCAATGGAAGACCACGACTTCGTAGAAGTTCCTTTTTGAAGCACAGTGACTTTTATTAAGAGGTTAAAATGGATATTTACTTAGAATCAAGTCAAGACCTTAAATCAGGTGACCATTTCGTTATGGACGGCCAGATGTACCGTGTCGTTTACGGCGTTGGAGACGGTATAGTCTGTCAAGGCATTGACTGGAATAGCAATATTGATACGGTAGAACTAAAGTACGGTTCTATCAAACGATTAATGACCTCTGAGGACTTTTGAGGTCTGAGGGCAAGATGGAAGCAGCAACAATCATCACAATTGCGGCGGTAGCGATACCAGTAACTTTAGGAATTTGGCTGTTTTTTACTGTGATATCAAATGCGCCACGCCAACCTAAGCGTCGATGCTCTGGGTGCGAAGAGTGCGAATGTCGCGATCAAGACTGATATGCTCTATAAAAGAATAGCTATCACCAGGTTCGTAAGCGCTCTTTGTCGCCATAAGATAGCCAAAAGAGCAACATATGCTAACTCAATAAAAAAAGATTTCCGAGGTTTACATGAGATCCATTGACAAGGGAATGTTGGCGTGGATGATCTGGGCATCGAGTATTGCTGCCGTAGTGAGCGTGATACTCGCATATTCAGATGTTAAGCAATCTACGATCGATGTAAAGCGTGGAGATACTGTCCATTTTAGTTGGACAGCGGACAATAAATTCTATAGTAGCAATTGCACTAATTACGGCACAGCCATAGATCAGGTTGGCAATAAGGTGTTTAAAGTAATGATACTTTGTACGCCGATTGGCGGAACTAATTCATTTGTTCCGCTGATGATCCATTGGTATGAAATCACAAAGGTGGACCAGACGATGGTCCTGTCTAAACCCGCAGACACAGATGACGAAGAGTGAAAATTAATAAGCACAAAAGAGATACCGTATTGTACGTACCTACACACCGCGGAAGGTTGGTATATACCCTAAGTAATTTAGGACTTTGTGGTGCTCTTAGCCTACTTGATTGGATGAATAAGTCTTTGAAGACAAGGTGATGGTATGTTCAAGGTTTTCCTTTTAGCATTCTTAATGGCCTTTAATTTAGATGTAGCGGAAGCTAAATCGTTTAAGCGCGTTAACCCAAGGTTGAAACCTCATACCAAAGAATCTGGCTCTTACTCGCGCAAGAGACCGAAAAACATCCCAATCAAAAAACCTAAACCACTTAGATTGTTAAGTGTTATATACTTTACGTGGCCAGCAGGTCTAGAGATGTTTGGCGAAGAGTGCCCCAACAAAGGCTTCGTAGAAGAAGTCTATGGGAAGGCCCCAGACTATCTTTATGAAGTTCGCGTCGTGTGCAAGGGTAACATTGAGCGTTATGAGCATTTCTTTCTCATTAAGCAGTCGCAGGTGATAAAGATTGAAAAACCCAAGTGATCTCGATAAGATGCGTTCTGATTTTGTGCATAAAACTACCATGGCAATTCTTGCATCAGACATTTTGATCTCTGGAACAATGCATAAAACCATTGTTCAGGTTGTCAATTTGCTATTTAGATTGAAGATAATGAGCTGATGGGTGGTTCGCCATTGGTCTAGCCGCTCTAATCAGTTCTTGCTCGGTTTCTGAAAACCGAGAGTTATATCCGATCCTAATGATCCGTATCTTCAGGAGGATATGTATGCTTATTGCAAGCAACGCTGCGATAAAAACTTCTCGCTTAGTTACGCTAACCTTAAATCTCCTCTTAAAGGAAGATGTTCAGCGTTTTCTTGATGAAGTTTTGCTTGATTTCCACGAAACATTAAAAAAGAAATCTGCAACTGGCAGAAAGCGAGATAAGCATTACAGAACATTCAGCAAATCGTATGTAATACGAAATTGCCCATCTGCACCTAAAAATATCAAGCTTAAGTTAACTGGTTTTGTTCGCTTCGGCGAGTGGAGCACGTCTGGTTTTGTGGATTCAATCCCAACGCTTATGGGTATGAATATGGCCTTAACTCCCTATTCTGGTTCTGAGTTTGAGTTTATTGCACCCAAAGTAGACGAAGCAGTCAATAAAACTATTGAGAGAGAAATTCTTACGCGAGGAGCGTGATATGTATTGGTACGGCTTTGTGATTTTGTATGTCATATTCGCACTTTGCATAATATTTGCACCATGAGGTTATAGATGAGCTTAAAAATTGGAGATACCGTTTCATACCAGGATTTGACGGGTGAGATCGTCAATATATTTGTTTCACCATCCGGCAAGATCATCGAAGTCAAGTGTCCTGCTAACAAAGTCAATGAACTAGATGTTATGCTCTGGATCCCAGAGTCGGAGATACTTAATAATTCTGTTACATCTATTGGCAAATAATGAACTACAATTATTTAATGTTGATGGCTTGGATATTTGTGCTTTTGATGATGCCGGGTCTTATCATGGTTGAGGTCTTTAGCGCCCAGACCGCATCCGTAATCAGTCTCGTTTCCTCTTATCTCGTGCTCATATTCTGGAAATCATAACAACTTGGAGTTATTATGCTTTGTCGGGATTGCGGGTTCGAAATGCAACGTCCTAAAAAGTGGGGATATGCAGTACTATGCGATGCGTGCGACGTATCGAAATACGAAGCCAAACATGTTGGTGTTATGATCGCCGAGGGTAAAACAGACTATGGCATTCAGTTGGTGAGAAACCCAACCCAAGCGCAAGCTGAAAAGATCAGAAGTCTCGGTTTAGCCCATGACCCAAGAACACAACTCAGGTTCACAGGAAAAGGTCGCCACAACGACGGCGAAAAAGAATAACCTTGATCCCTCCATTTACCTGAGACTTTTATTCGTGGAGTTCCCATGGATTCTCTTTTCTCTTAAGATCTTGAACAACGACGGTTACTGGTCTATTTCTAATAAGGCTAGAAGTATCCCCTGGAGTGGGGATCCGAGTTCAGCTATTGGTGAAATATTAAGCAAAATCAAGTAAAATCCACTCAAATTAAGTCTAGTAATTTCAAATACTTTGAACTTAGAACTATTGATGTTTTCCATGTAAAAAGTGGAAGTAAAAACATCAATAGTTTTAATATTTTATAGAGTTGACATTTTTACTGCACTCATGACCGCAAAAGATGTTAAAATATAGATCAGGTGCCAGCAACTCCCTAGTTGGAGGGTCAGATGATAAAGCATATTGCGGTGGTCGAGAACTTTGAGAACTGGAATCAGTGGTACGCGGAGGGTAGAGTTGAACTGGCAAGTTTAAGTAGTGAGACGCCATTCCATCCCAATCAGGGCGTGGTGCTAAAAGGCCAAGGCGCCAAAGATCACGGCCTAGTTAAGGGCGATTACGTAGTCAAGGCCGCCAAGTACTTTCCATCCGGCGTGTCGCCAAGAAACACTGAGCAGACCATTGCTTTGAGCCTACTTGGAGATACAACTGTACCGCTTACCATATTGAGCGGCGTTGCGGGCTCTGGAAAAACTATGCTCGCGTGCGCTCACGCTCTTGAGCGTCTTGAGCGCAGGAACGACAACATCACTAAGATTGTCATCGCTAAGAGCATGACACCAGTTGGTCGCGAGATCGGTTTCTTACCGGGCGACATGCAGGAGAAAGTTCTCCCATGGCTCGGCCCATTTTCTGACAACTTTCTCAACTGCGGCTACGAGCCATACCGTATTGAAAAGATGATCGAAGACGGCGTGTTAGAGATCACACCAGTGACCTTCATCCAAGGCCGCTCCATCACCAATGCAGTGATTCTCATTGATGAGGTTCAAAACCTAGACATCAACGTCATCAAGCAGATCGTTACACGCGCCGCAGCTGGTACACAAATTATTTTGCTCGGTGACCAAACCCAGGTCTTTGAAAGGCTTGGCGGCAGGTCCATCGACTATCTTTTACAAAAAAGTAAGTCATCTCCGCTAGTTGGCTCCATCCACCTCGAGAAGACTTTAAGGTCGCCGATTGCCGATTGGGCCGTTAAGCATTTATAGCTTGGACAATGTTCGCGGGCGCACTGCGCTCGCCATGCAGTCGCCGATCGTGTCTGATAAAATTGTCTGGGGGATTTACCTATGACACTTTTAAGCGATAAATTAAAGCGTCGAATCGTTATCGCCGTAACTAGCGAAAAATACGGCAAAGAATTAATAGACGCCATTGAAGGCATATCTGAGGCTGTTGACACGGTGTTCGAAGAAATCGAGCAACCAGTGGGATTAAAGTCGCCTAGCAGTGTCGGTTTGTCGATCAGCGACGCAACACGCACACTCACGGTGACCCCATTGACGGGATCGTACACTTACTATGTGGCGGGTAAAGAAATAGTGATTTCTACGCCACTTAGCGCTACGTGGTCAACCGCGCACGGGCCAAATTATTTCTATCTAGACGAAAACGGTGAACTAAAGGTTGTCCAATCGTTCTCGGAAGACATCATCACCAAGTACGCTTTTGTATCCATAGTCTACTGGGATCCAACTGCTGGAAAGCATATTTACTTCGCAAACGAACGTCACGGTATACATATGGGTGACTATACTCATTTGTATCTCCATAGAACTCGAGGCGCTGCGTTTGATTTTGGATGCAAATTAGTTAATTTTGTCGTAGACGGATCTGGGGGATTAGCAACTGAAGCTCAGTTCACCTCTCAAGCTGGTCAAATATGGGACGAAGACATTAAGATCCCAGTTGCGGCGCAGACAACGTTCCCAATATTTTATAGATCTGGCGCGACAAACTGGAAACGCAAAGACGCAGATGCATATCCAGTCATATACACTGGAACAGCTGGGTATGTTGGCACTACGTTGCCATATAACAGCTTCGATGGAACCAACTGGAACCTAACCGCAGTCGACTCAAATAAGTTTGTATTGGTCCACATCTTTGCGACAAACGACATCGAATATCCTTTTGTTGGAATACAAGGTCAAGCGCAATATTTAACCAAAGCAGAAGCCCGCGATGGAGCTATTGCTGAAATAAAAGGCTTGTCAGGACTTCCGATCGCTGAGTTTTGCCCAGTTGGGTCCGTAATATTCCAGACATCAGGCGCCTACACGAACGTACCAAAAGCAAAAGTCGTATCGACTTCAACTGGCGCGAACTACGAAGATCACCGTGCAACTCTTTTGAGACCGGGATCATTAGCGTAATGATCCGAATCTAATCCCTCCTGTAACAGGGAGGGATTTATGGACGGTGTTAACAATATCATTTTGAATGAGATATGCTGGATCGTCCAAAGACGCAACGAATGGGCGAAACGTCGTCAACATTATCGTAATAAAATTTACCGCAGCAAATGCGTATCGCGATCTAAGTTGTCGCAGGAAGAACTCGCAACTCTTGCTGCAAAATTTAAGCAAGTAAACGACGAGCGCCTAAATCTTAACGTGCATACGAGGCGTTTAAGAACTCTGCTTAAAAAAATAGATGGTACGTTAAATTCAGATAAAAGTGCTGGATATGAGGCCATCGTGACCGGCGAACTCTTGAATTTCAAGATAATACGACGAGATGAGATCACTGCTCGCGCAAAAGAGCACGAAATCGATCGGTATATGGCTTCAATGTTCAATGCGATCTGAATATTCAGTGCAATCCGAATCTACGAGATCCTCGACGGGAGGTTTCAGATGAAATTAAATAACGCAATTTTATTTGGTGCAGTTTTAGTGTCTGCTAACAGTTATGCCTACGACGACCACGCCAGCTGGTCATCAAGTAGGGGTAATTATTACGGTTCATATCAGTACATTACTGAAACAGAAGGTTGGCAATCAACAGCAACTCTTCTCTCTAAAGACCAATTTGGTCGAGAGACTCAAACAACGACCCCGTACAAAGGTCTTGGGTTTCGCGCTGGATTGGGGGTTGAGTTGGCAAAATTTGTAAGATTTTCTGCATACTCTGCATCGCGCGATTTGACGAACTCTACTTCAGACTCCCTTCGCTCGTACCAGCTTGGTGGAGAAACAGCTGTTTCATTTTATGGCCCAGTGTTAAATATCCAGTTTGGCATTGGGCTTTTTGCTAGTAGGCAACTACAACAAAAACCAAACGATGGAAGAACTTATTTAGGTTCTGGTTTCACAGGGTCAGTTGGTTTTGAGAGGTTCATATCCCAAAAGGCATCAATGATATTTAGCATTCGCTCGCAGCAAGAGTCTTTGCGGCCCGATGACAAAGATTCAAAAGACAAGCTGTTGATCAACTCTACTGGTGCATCATTGGCTCTATCACTCTGGATGTGAGGTTGATATGTCACTTAAATGGATCAAATCTAGAAAAAGATTTGAAAAGCAAAATCTGACCTTTGATCCGGAGACTTTTGAAGGCAGATCGTATAAGTGGTACTTGATCTCCGCTAAGATCGGAGGCAAGATCGTGGTCAACAAATACCCATATTCCCGTACAACGATGCGCCATTATGGTGAAATAATGGGAATGCTTAGATCCCTCGGCGTGGCGGAGATATACTCAATCTCCGCCCCAAGCGGATTAAGAAATCAAACTCAGACAATTAACTACTATAAAAACGAGATCTCGAAGTACGAAGACCAGATAGCCAAACCACGCTCACGCGCTTCTACTAACGCCGCGAGGCGCGAACACATAAACAGTCTTAAAAAAGAGTTAGATTTATACTTAAATCTAACTTCATCAGAAGAGTTTGATCAACATATGACTAATCTCCTATCAGGAGCGTAAAATGGATTATCTTACAGCCGTTTATATCGCCACCTTTTGCGCAGCGCCGTTGATCGTGTCGTTCCTTTTTCTAACAAAAGGATAAATCCGAACCAACATCTTCCTAAACAAAGGAGACATTATGAGCATCGTCTATAAAGTTTGGTCAGATAATTTTAATGGAGATCTTCTGTCGGTTGAGGCATATAATGAACCACGATTCAAAATGTCCACTGGTGATTTTTGCGTTCACAGATCTAAAGCTGTTCATATTAAAGATATAAACTCAAGCGCAGACATTATTTGTTTCAATCCAGAATACAATGTCTGGCACAAAGTTCCCGCATCTCACCTCTATCCTTAAATTGAGGGCAATATGAAGAAAGAAGCTGTATCTTTGGCAACTACAACTAAGTTAGGTTCCTTTACCGAGCATGGATATACATATCATTTTTATAGTGCACCTATACAGAAAGGTTTTTCGTCTTCAGACATTTCAGCTTGTTTGACTCAAAGGTACAAAAAGTACGGTGAAGTTGTTTTTGAGAAAAGAACACAAGCATCTTCTGATCTAGAAGAGGTATTATTTACAGTAATCGAACCTGTTGTCGGAAATGCTCATCTAAACTGATTTTAAATAAGTGAGGAAGATGTGGCAAAAATCCTTTCGTTTGAAGATTTTAAGCAGAAAAAAGTAAATTCTAAAGAGTTTAAGGTGCAACTTTCAAAAGAAAGTATGCGAAAACTTCAAGAATCTCTTAGAAAAATCAATGAGTTAATGAGAGAAACTAAGGAATTGGCTTCTAAAAACTATAAAAGTCTTGATGAGGAGATAAAGAAAAATGAAAAGTAAATTTGCTATTGGGCTATTTATAACCAGCGCAGCGGTTTTTATTGCGTCATTTTTACTCTTTAAAAAAGTAGCCGACTCTGTAATCGGTGTATCTCCTCAAGATACAGTTGAGTGCCAAAAAATCTACACAAAAGCCAAACAATGTATCGACGCTGAGTTTAATAAATAGCAGAAGTGTATAATCTTACCACCAATTGGTGGGATTCTCATGTCGGTATCTAAGATACTATTATATCTGGTGTTTACGGACTATACCGTAACTATGATCCAGCTATTAATAGGGAAGATACTTCCTATTCTTTATTATAAAGAAGTCCCTGTCTATTGTCGTTGGATACCTGGTTTAGGGTTCGTTTATTCCATAAACGGACCGTTCGACATCAATGAAAATCCAATGTATTACTTCACTATCGCTTCTGCGAAGCGTGCAATTGATATGCAGTGTTATAGTGAAACCGCGTCACAGTATCGCGTGCTGATCAATATTGCGTATAAATTAAAAATCACAAAGAGACTGTGATGAAAAACGTATTGACATTGATTGCGATAACAATCATTTCTTGTGCAAAAGATAACCAAGTCCCTAGCATTGAAAATGCGCAGCAAAACTGCATACGCCCTGAAATACTTACAGCCCCAGACCAGAGCTGGTTAAAAGAAGACGAAGACAGAATCCCTGTATTTGTTGCTGGATGCAAAAGACACTACACTAGATATCACTGCCCAAGTAAGGTTTTGAAGACTAAAAACTTATCATACCAAGTAACCTGTAAAAGAGAAAAATAATGCTTGCAGATTTCATGCATAATTCTTCCATAGTTGAAAAGATGAGATTTTTTGCATGGTTAATATTTGCTGTATATTTTGCAATTGATCTCGCTAATACGACAGCGGTGTTCCGAAACAACGATCTATCAGAAACAAAAGCCTGCGAAAACGCAGGCGGCAAGCAAACACAGATGTTTGCTGTTTTAGAAGGAAAGGTCGTCCACATATGTTTAAAAAACTAATACCAATCGCGCTCATGTATGCCTGCGGAACAGAGCCGACGCGAAAAGTAGCTCCTGTCTCTTTTTCTGAATATTTAAACATGAATGTGCCGTCGGTTGTTCGTCCGCATTTTGCTGAATTTATTGAACATTGCAAAAATTCGTCCGTCGAAAATCAACAAAAATGTCAAGAAAATATAAAGTTGCTTTCTAGCGTCGAATTAAAAAACGGGCCAATAGAAGCCAATCAACCGGGGGTTGTGGGTCTTTGTGAGCTCAGCTTAAATCGAAAAATTATTTTGCGAGCCGACGTGTTTAATTTTAATTCTCTTACATTTAAAGCTCTTGTTTGGCATGAACTGGGGCATTGTTTGTTGGATTTAGATCACACATCTGAGAACGACTATTCCCATATAATGAATGCATACCTGCCTAACGAGCGCGAACTCGGTAAAAAATGGTCATTTTACACCGACGACCTGTTTAACTCTGATGCGAGAATGCATCTTGCTGAATCGATAATTTACGACTGGAAACAATAAAATGTCACAAGAATTTGTTTCAGATTTAAAATCTGACCGCAGATCAAGGGCAATAGATCACTTAGCGAAAAGATTTGGATTCACAGTGGCGATGACGATTTTGATTGCTGTTCTGAACAAAGAGTCTTTAGACAAAGACCCCAATTCACTAAAATGGTTATTAGTTACAGTATGGGTTGATGTTTTTGCATATCTCATGGGATTCTTAAGAGGCTATGCGGCGGGAGCTAAAGCTGTTGCGTTTAGACTTTTAAACGCAGAAGATGATATAATTGGCGGTAAGGGAGACCGCCATGAAGAGTAAGCTATCATTTATACTTACGTTTATTTCTGTAATGGGTATATTTTTATTAGCTTGGTATAGAAATATTAACATAGAAGTGTTACTGCCTTCAGTTTTAGGTATTTATATTTTAGGCAGAACAACAACGAACGTTTCTACAGCATGGGCAGCATCCCGCGATCCTAGCGCAGACACAATAAAAGCCTGCGAAATGATTGATAAAAAAGATTAACTTTAGCACAAAGCAAGTCTAATAACTTGGCCATTACTGACCGAGGTAGTATTCATGTATCAAATTAGGTATTTGGATCCAATCACAGGCACAGTTTTAGAGGCACAATCTCATGTGCTTGAGGAAGCAATTTCTTCAATAAAAAAGGCAAAAGACACCCTTTATTTTAAAGGGTATCCGTCGTCGACGCCAGATACCGCTGACCCGACAAAGAAGTCGGATCTGGTTCCAGAACCAGTGATCGAGTCGGCTCCCGCAGCTGAATCAGAAACCGAGTACGAAACAGAAACACCTTCAATTGAAGACGAAGATTATTGGTATCCACATGGGGTTGCGCTATGGTAAAACGATTTTTTGTCGCCATGTTGGCGGCACTGGTTTCTTTTTCAGCACACGCTAGAGAGCTAAGGCTCTTAGAGCCAAGAGATGTATATGTGGAGGCATATAGGTATACAAGCATACACGATCCGTACCTATATCCCATTGACACATCTTTAAAATACGGCGGAACGTTCAATGTTGATGCGAACCTTTTTCGATACGGTAAGTTTTCTATTTATTTCTTAAATAAACTTCATTTTGATCAAGCCGATCCAAGTGGACACATAAAGCATGCGGGTTGGCAATATGAACTCGGCATGCCCTTGTGGGTTCACGAAGGTCAACCAAAGCTTGAATTTTTTAAGCAGCACCACAGTCGCCATATTTTAGAAGAAACAAGACCACTACACTTTCCTGTGTACGATAGATTTGGTATCAGATTAAGGTTAATGCCGTGACAATTAAAGAATTAGATACTTTAATATCTAGAGTTGAGTTTGCCTTAGAGTACGAAGATTATCGACCAATAAACGATGATCTGTTGAAGATAATTCTTGCCACAAGAGAGCTTATAGATGCTCTATTAAAGCTAGAAATGGACATTTAATTTAGTATAAAACCCTAAGAGGTTGACATGATTCCGTTTTGGAAAAGTATTGTTATATACGTTACGATACTTGTATCGGAGCTAGACGACGGAAAAGTCAACCATTTATTAAAAATGCATTTACCTAATAATAAAGATTATCTTGGATCTTACACTGGACCAGTGTCTTTGGGTGTAGAGAATTCTACAGTAAGAGTTTTGTTAGAAGACATTGAGTGTGAAGAAGTTATAGGATGTGAGGAGCATCCTGTGCTTGGGCCAATAGGCCATCGAGCATGGATATGCAACATAAATAAAGCAACATTAACGGAGTAAGAAATGAGTTCTGCACTAGGCACACCGAGCAAAAAATTTAGCTGGTTAAAAAAAATGGAAGCAAAGATTGAAAAATCTCTAAAAAATTCGGATCAAGAGCAAACATCCGGCGCAAAAGTTTTAACTAAAAATGGAGCAGACACTGCGAGCAAGTCGGAGTAGTCTCATGTTAGAGTTAAAAGCTAACGAAACTTATCGCACTGACGCCGGCAATTTAGTTAATATCATTGCAATAAATGATAAAAGTAATCAATTGCTTTATCATTATGCAATTGGCTGGAAAATTGATCCAACAACGGGGTTAAAAACAGCCTACTCTTGCTCTAGGTCGGGAGAAACAGATCCTTCCAGCGAAATTAAAGACAACATATTAGAAGTTGCAGTTGATTGTTTTGAAGTGCGAACGTTTGCGGTTGTTGCAACCGGTCTTGGTAGTTGGCCAAAAGGTTTTATTTTATATTTAACTAACACGCCAGAACAGGCATTTAATTCTCACTTCTTTAAAGACCAGATTGGTCACTGGAAGTTAGTCGAATTAACTGGAAAACTCTAAAAGGAGCGCAATATGCTTTCTCAAAAAGAAGCAGTATACCAGGCAACTCTGGAGATCTTAGATCAAGCCAAAATTCCTATGGATGGAAGACCGGTTTCACAAGTTGTGCCTAAAGAGCTTAGAAAGCTCGTAACAGAAAAAGTATTCGATATGGTTAAACAAGGTAAAGTGGAGTTCAAAGCAACTGCATCGAATTCTATGAAATTAAAAGATCAAAGTAAAATGTCTGCATACGTAAGCGGGTTGATTTCCAACCATTGGAAACGAGATCCGCGCTTGAATGGCAAGGAAAATACTTGAAGTTTAGTAAGGCTTTACAGCATTCAGATAGAGAAATCTCATCGTCTCACGTTGAGTTGGCTCTATCTTTTCCCCTTGTGCTGAGGATGAAGCCTTATATTTCTGTAGGGCTTGGATGGCATGGTCTTCTCGAAGAATTGTTCTTTAACATGGAAAAGACGATACTGAAATCTAGTAATTTATCAGATTCTGATAATTTACCGTATGTTTTTGATATAAAAGAAAAATACGGTGGATTACGCATTACCGTATACGGTTTCTTGGAAGAAGATTCTTTAAACGAAGAACTACAGCGACTGGTAGATGAATGTGAAGAACGTTCATTGAGAGTGTGTGAGATCTGTTCGAAAGATGGTAGACCAACTGCGTCTGGATGGATAAAAACCTTATGCGTGGATCATTGGGATGAGCACTGAAGAATCAAAAGTAATAGATATGTTTTCTCGGAAAAAACAACAAGACGATAGTGCCGAATTAGTTTCTTTTGATTTCGAAGAAATTAAAAAAGCTAATGCACTTAAGGCAGAAAAGTTAGACCGAGAGCGGAGAAAACACAATAGCAAAGTTAAAAAAGACTACCAAATTACGCCGAAAAAATAATATTAAATAATTTTACCCGGAGCGACAGTTGCGCCGCTTTGGGCGGCAGGGGATCCTGCCGTTGTTACGGGAATGCCAGGTGCGACCTCTGCTTGAGCTAAAATAGCTTCAATTATTGCTTGAGCAATATCGGCTGCAATTTTTGCTTGTTTTTGCCAACTCTGAACCGCTTCAGGGTTGTCCCCTTGAAGAGAGCCAAATTCACGCTGATATGCAGCTAAAACCTTGGTTTCTACTATTTGTTTTATAGCTGGAACAACCAATGCCATAATCTCACCTCAAGGTAAACGGGTCGGGCCAGAGCCCGACCCGCATATTTTACCTCATCAGAAATCAGCATTTAAGCTGAGCTCTGACGAATCCGACAAAGAATACTCAGACACCCTCTTCTCAAAGAAGTTTACTTTGGTCTCCATGTCATTTAGCCGCATGAAGTCAAATGGATTCTCTGCATTAAAGATAGAGGAAAAGCCAAAGCGTCGCGAAACCATATCTGCTACATATTCTATGTAGCTGCACATCAGATCGGCGTTCATGCCAATTAGACCAACCGGTAGGGCATCTCTTACGAACTCCTTCTCAATCGCTACTGCATCCTTGATGATCGATCTAAAATCTGCCTCATCGATCTTCAGGCCCAAGGTGTGATAAAGAAGTACAGCAAACTCCCAGTGCATACCCTCATCCCGAGAGATCCAGTTGTTGGCGGTAGCTAGACCTGGAAGAAGCCCACGTTTTCTAAACCAGAAGATAGCACAAAACGATCCGCTAAAAAACACACCCTCAACGATAGCAAAAGCAACCAGACGTTTAACGAAGTCCTCTTGAGAATCAATCCAACGAAGCGCCCATTCTGCCTTCTTCTTAACAGCGGGGACAGACTCGATTGCGTTAAATAGACGTTGCTTTTCGATTGGGTCTTTGACGTAGGTGTCAATCAGCAGCGAATACACCCAGGCATGGATGGCTTCGCGCTGAATCTGATCTGCATAAAACGCTCTGGCTTCAGGTATCTCTACCTCATTATAGAACCGTACAGCCAAATTCTCGTTGACAATACCGTCCGACTGAGCAAAGAAAGCCAAGACATGGGTGATGTAATGGATCTCGTCTGGGGTTAAAGACTTAAGATGAGACAGATCTTGCGATAGGTCGAGATCCTTAATCGTCCAGAACGAGTTGTGGTGCGTCTGAAACGCATCCCACAGTCCTTTATATCTGATTGGAAATATAGAATACTTATTGTTAGATACTGAAATACCGTTCATCTGGCTTAGGACCTCGCTCACTTATCGCCATCTTGTTCCAATTACCCGCGTCTTCTTTCTTTATCCGCACCGTCTGGGATATCCCCATCGGCCATGGGTCATGGCAATTACCAATGTTCCACCACGAAACGTAGACAAACCAACTATCGCTATCGTTAGATTCTTTGTCTACGTACACAACTTCGAAAGCTACGTCTCTGTTGTTGCTGTGTCTATACAGGCAATCTTCTTCCCACATACTTGCCTCACGAACTGCAAACTACGCAGTCTTCTGGGTTATCGATGGAGCAGGATGTCGCATCGTTGGCTTTCTGTTCTTGTACAGTAACTTTCACAGACTCCTTGGCGGCCTTAGTCCTTAGGTAATACATGCCAGTTTTAAGTCCACGCTTCCAGGCATACAGGTGCAGCGAAGCGATCTGATCAAGGGTTGGGTTTGCCATATGGATGTTCATTGACTGTGACTGACAGATGAATGGTCCGCGCTCTGCAGCCATATCGATGACAACCTTCTGAGACGTTTCCCAGACCGTCCTATAGATCTTCCTGACGTCTTCTGGGATCTCTTGGATGGTCTGGATGGATCCGTTGTTTGCGATGATCTTGTCGACCATCCTGCGGTTCCAGAGGCCAAGTTCTTTCAAGTGCTTAAACAGGTGCTTGTTGACCACGACAAATTCGCCTGCCAGAGTCTCTCTCTTGTAGAGGTTGCTGGTGTGGATCTCGAACGCCTCATAGTTGTCGAAGATCTGCGATGTAGATGCAGTTGGCATTGGCGCCAAGAGAAGAGAGTTCTTGGCGCCGTGTTTCTTTAGCTTTTCTCGAAGCTCGTCCCAGTGAGCAGACCAGGTAAGTTCGCCCTCATATTTCCAAAGGTCAAACTGCAAGAGTCCGCGAGACAAAGGGCTTCCTTCATAAGATTCGTACGCGCCTTGTTTCTCAGCAAGATCCACGGAAGCTTGCATAGATCCCAAATAAATAGTCTCAAATATCGAGCGGTTTAGTTGTCGCGCTTCTGCTGAATCGTATGGGATACGCAGCATCATGAACACGTCTGCCAAACCTTGCACACCAATCCCAATTGGGCGGTGCTTGTCGTTTGAGCGCTTGGTTGCCTCTGTCGGGTAATAGTTTGCATCAATAACGCGGTTAAGGTTTACTGTGACGTCATATGCCACCTGGCGTAGATGCTCGACGTCGAAGCCGCCATGCTTAACAAACTTAGGTAGACAAATAGAAGCTAGATTGCAGACTGCAGTTTCTTCTGCGGAAGAGTACTCGATGATCTCGGTGCACAGGTTAGATGACTTGATTGTCCCAAGGTTCTGCTGGTTGGACTTGCTGTTGGCAGCGTCTTTATAAAGCATATACGGCGTGCCGGTCTCTTTTTGTGACACTGCTACACGGCGCATCAAGTCCGCAGCCTTGATAGTTTTGCGGCCTCGACCTTCGCTCTCGTATTTTAAGTAAAGTTTTTCAAACTCATCGCCCCAAACCTCATGCAAACCAGGGGCTTCATCTGGCGAAAACAGAGTCCAGTCCTCGTTCTTCTCGAGCCTCTTCATGAATAGGTCTGGGATCCATAGCGCTGGAAAAAGATCGTGGCAACGACGCTCGTGATCGCCCGTATTCTTTCTGATATCTAAGAAGTCTTCGATGTCTGCATGCCACGGCTCAAGGTAGATCGCAGCAGATCCGCGTCTTTTTCCGCCCTGGTTTACGTACCTAAACGTAGCATTAACATGACGCAACATTGGCACCAGTCCGTCGCCAAAGCGCTGACTAGAATTAATCACCGCACCGTCTGCTCGCACATTGTGGACCCAAAGACCAACGCCGCCAGAGTTTTTGCTAATCAGAGCGCACTCTTTATCAGTTTCGTAGATGCCTTCGAGCGAGTCATCCTTCATCGCGATAAGGAAGCACGAAGACATTTGAGGTCTGGACGTTCCAGCGTTAAAAAGCGTTGGCGTTGCATGTGTGTAGTAGCCAAGAGACAGGTAGTCATAGAGTTTCTTAACTTCAGCGATGTCTGTGCCGCAGATACCAACAGCAACTCTAAGAAAAAGAGTTTGTGGTCTTTCCAGAATCTTTCTTTCTGCCGACCAGGAGCCGTCCGCCAGTTTCTTTTTCTTAGACTTATCGACGATCCCAAGCAGATATCTAGATTCTAGCGTCTTAAAGCCGAAATAGGAAAAAGTGAAATCGCGACTATAATCGATAACTTCTCTGAGTTCCGCTTCAATTTGCTGCGCATCTTTTATAAACCGATCCGATATTACACCTACGGTATGGAGCTCCTTCCATGCCTCTATAAAATCGTCTGGCGTCTCTTTGTGAAGAGCTGATGCTGCAATCGTGGAAGCTAACTTATCATAATCTGGATGTTCTGGGGCAAGAGATGCTGCGGTTTCAATAAGAAGACGATCAGTCTCTCGCGTGGTGACTTGATCATACAGTCCAGCAACTACTTTTTGTGCTATTAAAACCGGTTCAACTTCCAATCCTATTGCACGATTTTTAACCCTGTTTAAGATCTTGTCGAATGAAACTTCTTCACTAGAACCGTTCCGCTTCACGACGCGCATTCAGCTTGCTCCATTAAGGTTTGAACAGAATTCCACAATTCAATCAATAACATCATTGGCATTGATATAATCGCTTGTTCGCGCGATTAGGTAAGTATATCTTACCCGAGCCATCCCATAGATCAGTTCGATATCCGAAGATATTATTTTTCACAACAACGAGAGGTAAAAATGTCGATCACAGATCAAAAACAAGACGAAGTGCAATTCACGCCATTGAGCGATCTCTGTATTGATGCGGACGATTGCAAAAACGTTAAAGATTTTTACACACACTTCGGCATCGACATGGAAGAAGCACTGAGGACCTCGATCCTTGCTTTCGAAGAAGCTCTTGCAGCAAACGAGCCCAGAGAAAAGCTCATTGAACTTCAAAATGAGTTGCGTGTGCAGCTTTGCGTGTCTATCTGTGGATCCGAGCATCCTCTCTTTAAGGATCAGTTGTTCACTGAAGTTCGAGACAATGCAAAACAAGTAGCGTTTTTGTCAAACTTCAATAAGCAACTCGAAGAGTTGGTCACCGAAAAAGAATAAGAAACCTAAACTTTAGGTTTCACTGGAGCAGGGGGCGGCGATGCCGCCGGAACCTCTGCTACTGCTGGGCCCGGAGTCGGGGTGGCTTCAGGTACGCCTTGTTGCATTTCAGTAAATCTCTTAGCCTGCATTCTGAGATGCCTTGGTATTTGGTTCATTGAGTCTGCGTGGGTTTGTATGCGACCTCGTATAGATGCGCTTGCGTAGGTGGAAAAAGGACCAAATTCGGGTTTGTACTTAGCCGCGGCCTCCATAAGGCCTCGCATCCCCGCTTCATGAAATTCCCAATCTTCCACTTTTCGACCCATGTCATCCTTCTCCGGAAGGTGGCCTTTCTTCCGTAGGGACTTAATGTTCTTCTGTATCAGCGGTGCATGCGTTGTCAACAGGTAATGAAACACATTATGCGGATCGTCTAGCGTTTTCTTAGCCATAAATTCCTCCAAAGATATTATATACTAAAACATAGGAGAAACTATGATTACTAGGCCTATGCTGGCTGTAGCTGCAGAAAACTTAGAAAAGATAGTATTTCCAGTGCTTTGTTCGCCAAAATTAGATGGCATACGTGCCCTCAAGGTTGGCGGCAAACTAGTAAGCCGCACCTTCAAGCCAATACCCAATGAGTTCATTCGCACGATGATCGAGCACACTCTACCCGATGGCGTGGACGGTGAATTACTGGTTGGTTCAACATTTCACGAATCTTCTTCTGGCGTTATGTCCCAAGAAGGACAACCTGATTTTAAGTACGCTATGTTCGACTATATATCTGGTGAACTATCTAAACCGTTTAGTAAACGATTTTCAGATCTTAAGCTGATGCTCGAGGCATCTGCCTTACTAGGCAAGCATTTTTCAATCGTAGACCACGCATTGGTTAGCTCCGTATCGGAATTGATCAAGCTAGAGCAGCAGATGGTAGATAAAGGATATGAGGGTCTGATGATACGGTCTCTCTCTGGGCCGTATAAGTGCGGTCGCTCTACCGCAAAAGAAGGGTATCTTTTAAAGCTCAAGAGATTCGAAGACTCGGAGGCCGTGATCCTCGACTACGAAGAACAATTACACAACACCAACGAGGCCAAAAAGGACGCATTCGGTAAAATCGAGCGCTCAACGGCTAAAGATGGCATGGTTCCAAAGGGTGTTTTGGGCACCCTGATTGTAAAAGACGTGAATTCTGGGATTGAGTTTAAGATCGGTACTGGGTTTGACGACGAGCAGAGAGTTAAACTGTGGAAAGAACGATCTTCTTTACCAGGCCGACTGGTAAAATACAAATACCAGCCATCTGGTATCAAAGAGGCCCCAAGATTCCCAACGTTTTTAGGTCTGAGGCACAACGATGACCTGTAGGAGTGCGACTTGTTGTCCATAAGGTTAGAAAGAGGCACTGGAAACCTTTGGACAATAAAGGTACTAAATACTGGGGCAACCATATCTCAACGTAGATGGGTGTCACAGGTGGATGCTGTAAGTTGGTGTAGGGCGGTAATGTCATCGTTCAACGTCAACTACATGATCGAGGTAGCAGATGGACGAACCTATATCGAGCAGCCGGGTATTAAGAAGGCTGAAGGCATTAGAGACGCTGACGACTAGATCGATCCATATCCTAGATATGGCAGACGTTCTTCGTGCAGATGGTGTTCTATCTCAAAAAGACTTTGAAGAAATAAAGGTTTCGTCTTCAAAAGTTGAAGCCTTGTTTAAGGCTTTAGAAAAGGCTAAGAAAGAAGATCGTCTAGATCTTCTAGATTACGAGTGGCAGGTTCTGCCTACGCAACGAATAGTGCTCACGATGGTATCCTCCTCGGGTATAAGAGAGTTTAGACACGAGGAGCCCTAATTTGAAGCGTTACAGACGAACACATCGTCGCGGCGATACAAAAGACCTGAACGGCACTCCATTTTTCTGGAGTAAAAATGGCAACGTTGAAAGAACATTTAATGTAAAAAATTCGGCTTTATCGCCTGAAGCTAAGCTATTTAGCAGAGATGCGACCAAATCATTCGGCGCAGAAGAAGAATACGGCATAATTTCTTCGCGCGGCATATACGGTTTTAATGACATAGATCATATCAGCCCATACGAAAACTGTTTATCAGAAGAAGATGGCGTATTTATAATTTAGGCGATCTCTAAAAGAGGAAAAGATGAGCTCTAATTTCAAGCTGATCAAGAAGACTAAATTTTCAGAGATCGAAGAGTCAACCGTACTTCCTAAATCTGATCTTGCCTTACAGTCCGGTGATTATTTATTTCAATTTCAATTTGTCCATGGAAAAAACAAAGTTAAAAAAACGCTCATAAAGCCGGGGACATTCATGCTTAAATCGAGTATGTCTGGACTAAAGTTAGCGCCGGTTGAACTTGGTAAGAAAAGATTACTGCTCGATGCAGTAAACTCTAAATCTATATTAGATGAGGCAAACCGCTTCTTCTCTAACCTCGCAGTATACGAACAACTAGAAAGACAAAAGAAACGCGGAGTTCTAGTTTATTCAGCGCCGGGCATGGGTAAGAGCTCAACTATCGCTCACTTCTCCTCTGAGTCCATCAAGGAAGACTCGGGAACGGTTGTAGTTGTTTGGCCAACGTCCAAGATTGACGCAGATGATGTTACGGACTTCTTTGCCGCATCGACAAAGTTTAGCAAGCACGCCACGCGAATGATCTTGATACTCGAGGACATTGGCGGATCTGAGCACGAAAACAGAGGACCGAGAGGCGTGGATTCCGGCATCCTTAACCTGCTCGACGGTGTTTCTGTTGCATTCAAGCTACCCACGTTTATCGTGGCAACAACAAACCATCCAGAAAACCTGTTATCTTCTCTAGCCGATCGTCCTGGCCGGTTCGATCTCATGATCGAGCTTAAAGCCCCAGCACACCAAGAAAGATTAAAACTTTTAGAGTTCATTGCCAAGCGTCCTCTTTCGGACGAAGAGAAAGAAACCTTCAAGAGCAAAGACTGTGACACGCTCAGCATCGCCCATCTGGACGAGATAGTTGTTAGATCCCTTCTCCACGGAAAAACCCTGAAGCAAACCTTGCGAGAAGTTTTAGATCATAAAAAGAACGTTGCTGAAGCTTTTGAAAAAGCTAAAAAGTTAGGTGGTATTGGTTTCTCTACGTTATCTAAAGACGACGACGATTACTAGGAAACAATATGAACTTCATTCAAGCATCGCTATCTGGTCAGCGATTTAAGCGTCCAGATTGGAAATTCTGTCTATTCTATGACCAAAATGGCAAGTTGAGATGGGAGCATGGCGATCCTGCCGATCTTGATTTTAGCCTAGATTGGCTCCAATACCAGGACTGGATATTGGTTGAAAGAACTTCACCCATCAACAAATCCCGATTCATGGCGGCCTACAAAGAAGCCTGCGATGAAATCCACGGTGGTGCCAACTTTGTCAGCGTATTGGAAGTTGTAGAAAAAATGGCAGACAAATTAAATCTGTGAGGCCTATATGACACGAGCTGAAAGGGGCTTTATGAAGCTTGGAATTTCCACTGTATTTGTTTTGGGTGCGTTTCTTGGTTTTTTGACTGTTAACTCTGTAGTAGAGGCCGCATCTGCGCGCCCAAGGTTCCGCGCGGGTGACTGCGTGCAGGACAACCGCAAAACGGAACGCTGGGAAAGCCCCGAACCGATATTCAAGGTACTTGAGGTAGGCAAAGTGAAATACAAACTTGTCCAGTGGGATGCCGAGAATAAGAAGTATGACGAAGTGTGGGAGTCGATGCCTATCGTACTGCTGGACGATTCAGAAAAGGTTAAATGCCCAAAATGAAAACTATCGCACTTATTTGCCTAATTACGACCGGATGTCTCAAGAAACCAGAATCGACCTCGGCAGAGGGTAGTGATCTTCATTGTACTCTGACCGTCAACGAATCCGTGAGAATTACGATATGCGAAGATAAGTATGTGAGATGCTATTTGCCGATAAACGGCGGCGTCTACTGCTTCAACCTAAAGTAGGTTACTCGGAGATGGAGTCGTCCATCTCCTCTTGAGGAACCTGATTGAATACGAGCTTTGGTACGTTTTTCTTGTTGATTCTGTCGTAGACATTTTTAATGCTTTTTTGCATTAATTTGTTGTCGATGCTTTGACTTAAAGCAAGGTTTCTAGCTCTTCTTGCAGAACCGCGTTTTCTAGGTTGAATAACCTTATCAGCCAAGCCGAACATGACCGTCTCTTCTGCTGTTAGATATAGATCCCGCTGACAGACATCTTGCCAGAATGTTTTAGGCATGCGAGAGTTCTGCTCAAAAATATCATATAGTCTATCTTGTAGACTTTGAAAGTGCTTGGCCGTAATCTGAAAGTCTGTGTGACGATCCTCAAGCTGATCAGAGCCGTCATGGACCAGCACATAAGTGTTCTTATGTAGCGATCTAAGATCACACACAGCCATAATCCAAGTTGCAGCTGAAGCAATCAAACCACTTCCAACGAACCTAACTTGAACTGGTGCTGTTTCAATCTCGTCCACTAGACGAAGCATCTCATACGGATCCCCACCCGGACAAGACATATGGATCTCTATAGGGGATGAACTCTTTTCGTACATCCGGTGCATGCCTCGAATTGCTAGTTCGATAGAAGTCCAGCCCACATCAGATCCGTTATCCGAATCTATTGCACCAAAGTATATACGACGCTTTTCAATATCTATTCCGAACGTTAGTAGTTCATCTAGTGTATTCTTGTCAGACATGACAGCCTCCATATACAAATAGTATTTTACCCATTAAGGAGCGAAGATGAGAGAGACGATTGAGCAGTTTCTGGCCCGCGGCGGTTCAATAGCAAAAGTTCCCGCTCAAGAACAGCCTGCCGTTAAGCATATTTTGCCAGTAAAATCAACAAGTTCGATGGATATTATCGATCTGGCGGGTGGGGCTGAGCTATATTCAGAGCCAGCGATGGCTGGTAAGTCAGCCCGCAAGGTAAAAATAGGTAAGCGTAATCAAAAGATCAACATAAACAAAGATCTTTTGCCTCCAGGTCTTATTGGCCTACTAAACACTATTGGGGTGAGCAAAGATGCAGCGCGACAACAAGAAGAAGATTTTCTTGAAAGATAATAAAGGTTTTATTGAGTTGTACTTTACGCCTAATGAAGTTTTGTCGATGCTGGAAATTTTGTCTTTTACTAGAAGACTTTGTAACTCACTAATGACGCAGGAAAATTCCTCGGTTTCAGAGGACGTTAAGGTTATGCTTCAAGACAAGCAGTTGGCGGCTTCTCTTCTTGAAGAGAAAATTAAGATGGATGCGGACCCTGGAAAACCAGAAGGTCCACTACATTAAAGTCTAGTTAATTGCCAGATTAGAACACACCCTTCTGTACAACAACCTATCTGATCGTACGGGGTGTATTGTGCTGGATATTTATCCGATTCAATATGTTGTTGTAAATAACCCTCCAAAGGAGTGATGATGAAACCGTCCCGCATCTTTGAAGTATTGGATCTCGCTCTTCAAGCGAGAGCTGTTGGCAAAAACTTCAACTCCCTGTTCGCGGGTGCTGCAGGTATCGGCAAATCTGAAATCTGCCAAGCCTGGGTAAATAAGCAAAAACAAGAAAGAAACCCCAACTTCGGGTTTATCGACATGCGTGTCGCATATCTCGAAGCTCCTGACTTTATCGGTTTCCCTGGTGAGTCTGTTGATTCGCACGGCGTCGTCCGCACGTCGCACCGTCTTCCCGAGTTCTGGCCAACTGACCCAGAGTCAGAGGGTCTTCTTCTTCTTGAAGAACCAAACCGCGGCACGACGGCAGTCATGAACTGCTTGATGCAGCTTCTTACAGACCGCAAGGTTCACAACTACACCCTTCCCAAAGGATGGATCATCGCTGCAGCTGTAAACCCCGACTCAGCAGAATATGACGTCAATACGATGGATGCAGCCCTTAAAAACCGCTTCGCTTCTTTTGAGGTCGAATACGACCACAACACGTTCGTGTCCTTTATGGAAGAAAACGACTGGTGTCAGCATATCGTATACTTTGTCAAGTCTGGCACCTGGACATACAAAGATGCATCTTCTGTCGGCAAAGACAGCGTATACATCTCGCCTCGTACGTGGTCTCAGCTCAATGCGGCTCATAAAGCTGGCGCTCTCAGCGATAAACAGCTTCACCGAATCGTTGCCACCTCGATTCTCGGCAAAGATATCGGCAACGAGTTCTGGAAGTTCGTGCATGACGATGCACCTGTAACTGCGCAAGATCTTCTCAAAAACAAGAAGAAAGCACTCTCTAAGCTCAAAGAACAGTCTAAACCCGATGCGTATCAAGGCGACAAGATCGCTGTAACCGTTGAATCTATCATCAAAGAATACGGCGGAACAAATGCCGCAGATGATAAGGTGTCAGAAGAAACGATGGTCGAAGTTGCAAAAATTATCTCGTCAGATCAGGCGGTCAACCTCCTCAAAGGATGCGGACTTAAATCTCATAACGGCAACATTACTGATTTCTTCAAAGATTTCTGCAAACGCCACCCCGACCTGGTCGATGTGTTGAAAGCAAACATTAAATTGAGTGGTTCTAAGTGAGAACTAGACGCCGTCTAAAAAAACAATCTTATAACAGATGGCGGCGTCAAATCGTACTCTCTCCAGCAATTAGCGCTAAGTTAATTGAAGAGACAAAGAAGAACGATATCGTTATGTGCGTAGAGGCATCTGTGATAGATGCAATTAGACTGCAGACATCAGTGTCTCGCATTGACGCATTCTCTAGCGTACTTGATGCTCTATTTAAGATACAACCCTTAAACCCTGGCACATATCAAGTAAAGGTTCCTGCTACACCTGTGGTGTATACGATATCAGTTATCCCTCTTTCAGAAGGCAAAAAACGGGTAGAAATTACGTTAAACAGCAAAGTAATTGTGTTTTCTGTTGACACGCTATCATCGCAAATAGCAGACGAAATTCTGCGAAAAGCTTTAGATAGCCAAAGTTAAGATGGAGTGTTTATGAAAAGCAGACTATTTTCAACGGCATTAATCTCAATGATTTTGTCGTGCAGCGGTGGATCAAAAGATTACATCGACAACTCATCGGCGCAGATACCGATCAATGCCTCAGTTCTTGAAAAAGAATCCAAAGAGCTTGGCGATTATGCGCTTTTGATGATGCGTATCGTAAACGCCGATCTTTCAACGATTAGAAAAAATGTAATTGCTCGCAGTATTGTGACGGTAGCCAACGATATCTTCTCTTCTCTTGATGAGAAGAAACAGTTCGTCGTGATGATAGCTATCGAGTCCAAATTCAACACGAATGCCAAATCCCCTGTTGGGGCCTTGGGGCTTACTCAGATCATGCCGCAGTATGCTCGTGAGTTCGGCACAGCGTGTGGGGTAAAAGATCTTAGGGATGAAGACCTTATTCACCCCGATGTTAATTTGATATTAGGTGCCTGTAGGTTTAAGGCGTTATTGGATGCCTTTAACGGCCAACCGGTACCGGCCTTAGTGGCTTATAATGCCGGATTAGCATCTAATCAACTGAAACAATTACAGTCTTTGCGCGAAATAACAAACACAGAGACTGCTTCATACGTAGTGAAATGGGCTTATGTCAAGGGTCAAGCAGACAAACAAACGGAAACCCGCCGCGAAAAGATCACTATCAAAGTCAGGTCCGGTGGACCTAAGCAAGGTGAGAAGAAAGAAAATACAAGATCGGAAGAAAGTAATAAAGAGACGCAAGACCCTACCCCCGAAGGGTAAGTGCGAGACATTTATGTCTTATTCAAGTTATCTCAAGATGATCAAAAGAAAAGTGGATAAGATCCAGGCTCTTATTGAACAGCTCAAGGAAATAGCTGATGAACAAGACAGAAAAAACTGAATTCTCAGTACGTGTAGTGTCGGTGTCTGGTCCTGTTGGCGATTTAGAGCGGCTCGATCAAGAACAGATGATAGCCTATTGCGCTCGGGTTTCAAACCCGAGCAACCAAGAAAATACCCAAACAATGCCGAAGTTGTTGAAGTATTTGCAAGACCACAAGCACTGGTCTCCGTTTGAGATGGCGCACGCGATTGTTGAAATCGAAACTTCACGCGGCATATCTCCCCAAATCCTTAGACATAGAAGTTTTAGTTTTCAAGAGTTTAGTCAGCGATATCAGTCTCTTGATGAAACTGGCATAGTGATCTATGCAGCTCGACGGCAAGATGCCAAAAATAAGCAAAATTCCATAGACGATCTTTCTGATGAAATCAAAAAAGAATGGGAAAATCGCCAAATTGAAAACTGGAAAAGCTCATTTGAGCATTATAAATGGGCACTAGATAACGGTGTCGCCAAAGAGTGCGCCAGGTTTGTCTTGCCTCTTGGATCTAAGACTCGCATGTATATGTCTGGTACGATTAGATCGTGGATGCATTTCATAGAGACCCGGACCCACGAGTCCACTCAGAAAGAGCATCGAGACATCGCGGTGGCATGCCGCGATGCTTTGTCCACTTACTTTCCGTACGTATTTGGGTTGCAAGATGTCTGATGAAAACGATAAGAAAAAATCTAACGTAGTAGATCTTTCTGCCCGCAGAGAAAAGAACAAATCGGATATCAAGTCAGATGTAGATCCTGAAGTAGAAGCTGTAATGCTTTTATCCGATGATATAGATGATATACTCAACGAATATTTGGGTGCAGGTATGCAACCCGATATGGTTGCTGCTGTTGTTGCCAACAGGCTCGGTGTTCTGTTGGCCGCTATGAAACAAGCGGGGATGGAAGATCCAGTAGAAATATATCTCGATATTGTTTATCGAGAAGCAAACGGCATATACGACGATGAAGAAGAGCCTAAGACTTAGGCGCAACCATCTATTACTTCAATTTATTTTACAAAAGTATAAATAATACATGTGGGGCGGCGTGGAAAGCTGGGTGCCCGAGAGTAAATTCGGCTCGGGTTAAACGGAGGAGGAGAGTCACATCTTCAGGCTCTGGAGACACGCAAAGGCTACTAAGAATAGGATTAGACCGCCTATCGCCAAATATCAGGCCGGAGTCGCGACCGGCTCCCACTATTTATTTGGGGATCGACAATGATATTCTTCGTATCAAGCGGAACTTTTAGTTGGTCGGTGTTTTTTAAAATTATGGGTTTAGCCATAATCACACCGTTCATCTTCGTGCTGGGCATTGGGATCGTCGGCTTTGCCATATTTGGAATATGTACCGGGCTTGAAAAACTAGCGCAGAGATTATAATGAAATTTATTTGTGTCAACGACAAAATCCTAACAGTGTTTGGCGGCGTTAAAAAAGCAAAAGGCATTACTGAAGGCAAAGAATATGTGGGTCAAATCATAGGCTCTGATTCACCTGCGCTCGTCATCTTCAACGACGATAACGAGTGGGACTATCCTTTACAAATCGAAAGATTTAAACCTGTAGACTGAGACTCAAGCCATGGACAAGAAACCCTACCGTGTAGCAGAACTAGCATACCGTCCATGGGACGAGCATCCCTGGTACGTGGTGCGAACTGGGGCGGTCGTTAACCAGGGCGGTTTAGGGTTTGGTACTGAAGGCGTGGCGTTTGCTGAACTTAACGATGCTATCGAATACATTAGGATCTTTACTAAGAGAGATCTTAAAGAGATAGAAGACGTTATACGCGATGATAATAAATGGAAGTAGTATTGCTAATTACATATTTCCGAATCAAATGATCCTCAAACCCGAGGAGGAGATGCATGAGTAAGGCTACTAACCCCAGCACGAACACGAAAAAGGTGGCACTCAAGTCCGTCGTTAAGGATGACGTGCCTGCCGAGGTCATGCAGCAATGTTTGAACACGGCATTGTATGAGCTGACGCGGATGCATCCGTTTGTCGGCTCTACTCTGCAGGTGATGAACATCATGTATTCGTATATGGTGCCGACTGCTGGCGTAACGTTCAACGCGGACATGAAACGATATGAGATGTACATAAATCCGGTTTTCTTCTGTCATTCTTTGAATGACAAGCAACGGGTCGCCGTGCTCATCCATGAGATGGCCCACATCTTGAACCGCCACCTCATCCGCGTGCCCTTCATGAAGGTGTCTGATCATAAGCGGATGCTTTTGAACGTTGCCGGTGACCTCGCGATAAATCAGACAATCCAAAATCTTCCGCGCGGCTGCAACCAATGCCCT
>Ga0255152_1000074_pt1 | contig 46895 bp, 42 predicted proteins | sample Atl_Yuk_RepC_8h_FD_183624 | JGI IMG/M metagenome (GOLD analysis project Ga0255152, IMG submission 183624) | Freshwater microbial communities from Altamaha River, Georgia, United States - Atl_Yuk_RepC_8h | ecosystem: Environmental > Aquatic > Freshwater > River | place: USA: Georgia | collected...
CATCATCCAGCATCCGCCAGTTACCGGCACTCCATCCACCAATGTTGTGCATTTTTTGGTCACCCAAACCGAGGATAAAGATTCCTTTGCTAAAAAGCAGGCCGAAAAATTTTCAAGCACTCTGACTCCGCAAGATCAGGATTTGCTCTTCCAGGAACACCAATTACAAGTGGAAGTCTGGCAGCTTCAAGAAATGGTGACTTTAAAGCAACTGATTCGGCAACATGGCCTGGCAACCATCCATGTATTGCAGGAAACTTTGGAAGAGGCCAATCACTATTCCCAGAATCTGAAACTTCTCAAAGAAAAGGAAAAAGAAGTTATCCCACAGCTTCGCGAGGAACTTGCGGAGGTTAAAGAGTTAGCGAACGGGTTGGCAGGCGAAGAACTTTCCAAGGCAAACAAAACCGAAAATTCCCTTCGAATGGAACTGGAAAAACATGCACAGCAAATGCAAAACCTCGGCCCCGCAGGAAGGTTGTACGCCAAAGGCGAAGCCATAACGGTAATCGCCTTGGAAGAACCGCTGGGCAAACCATTACTTTTTTAGATCATTTAGATTCGCTCAAGATCAAGTTTACTTCCTTAAGGGATGGATCTGATAGCTCCACTCCAGCGGGAAGACTGATGCGGAATATGCTGGCTTCTTTTGCTGCTTATGAAACTGAACTAAGAAAAGAACGCCAGTACGCTGGCATTCGTGCTGCTCTTTAATCTGGCAAACGCTGGGGTGGAAAGCGAAAAGGAACTATCAGCAAAAAGATTCTTAATAAGGAACCAACAGTTATGCTGATGAAAAGCCAATCCAAAACAGTTTCTGAAATTGCAAGAGTTCTGGAACTGCCACGAAAAACTGTTTATTCGATCATCAAACGAAAAGAAGCCATAACGACATAATCCCCAAAATCGGAACCCTATAAATTTTCAGGATGTGGTTTGCCCCCACCCCCCCGCTTAATTCCGGAGACTATTTTCCGGAACCCTCAAGTTTCATTTTGATATCAACCAACCTCTTCAATCAGTCCTGGCTTAGTTGCTGGCCGAATCTTTTAATTAATGATTCAGTGAAATTCCCTATTAGAACAAAAATTTAATTTCTTATTCGCCCGTTCGGAATTAAATAGACCAAAACCAAGAACCTAAATTTTTTCAGAGAAACAAAAACCTTAATATGCTTACAGCAGCAAGCTTGGTAAGGCATGTTACTTACGATTATTTTTAAGGTACCTAACTAATGGACGGCTACTATAACAACGGCCGGAAGATTTGCCTTGATTTACTTAGCTTTTATTATTTGTAGTTTATAAACTTTAAAAACAGAATTAATCTTCAATCTACGGTAAATATCAATAAAAGATAAATTCTGCTTCAACTAGGTTTTGTTAAAGAATCAAAATTTTAGCCTTTATAAACAATCATTGGAAGGTGTTTCCTATCTGGCCAAAAGATTCCAAATGGAAGATAGGATTCTTCCAAGATCTCAATTTTTTTAAAACCTGCTTTTTCAAATTCATGTTTAATAGAAGGGAGGGTAAAGTGCCTCATCTCAAGGGTCGCCCCATCACCTCCATGAAAAACCAAATTTTCAAAAATCTGAGTTTTACCTCCAAGAGTGCGGTTTATCAACAATTGCTTTCCATCAGATCTTTCAATTCTAAAGTCGTGTAAATCTGGAAAATGCTCGATAGTATCACCTTCCATGGAGTACGGTACTGAAAAAACAAATACTCCGTTAGGCTTTAGCAAACGAAAAGAGTTTATGAATGCCATGGATACTGGCGAAAAGACATGCTCATAAACATCGGATGCAATCAAAAAATCATTTATTCCATTTTTATTTGGGTCTACATTCATTATGTCTATCTTCGGTTCTTTATGATAATAAGTATTGGAATAATTAAATTTTTCTTTTAACCGATTTGCATAGCCAGGCCAATCACTCAATCCAATACCTTTAATATTTAGGTCTACTGGAAATTCGCCAATACATAGAGGTTTTTTAAATAATGCCATAGAGAGCCCATAAATTATAGATCGCATTCTAACTGTAGAACCGCAACCAATACAACTCCTGGCTTCTCTTCCTAAATTATGCAAATAAGATTTTTGCTTTCCGCTGCAGATATTACAGGTAAATTCTAAAATTATAGGGATCTTACGTTTGCTAATTTTTGCAAGCAAAGGAATTGGCAAGCTTGGCAAAATTGGCAAACTAAAGCGAGTTGTTCCAAATTTCCAACTATAATAACTTTTCACTTCTAGGTTCCTTTAATGTGAATTAAAGTATCTATGTATACAAAATTTTATTTTTTGAAAATACGGAAATTTTATTACTCATCTCACATTATTTTATATTATTTTTTTGTTTGGTTTAATTGATAAGACGGTAATTATTGTGTCGTTATATTTTTTTCAGATGATGAAGTTGATGCTAAAAATGCAAAAAAAAATTTAAAGGATTTACAGCCAATTAAATACCCAGCTAAAGCCAAATAGTAAACTTTAGAACCGAAACATTTTTTTAGCGAAAAAATTGAATTATTCATGACACTAAATTCCAAATGCTTAGAATTAATTCATTAAGAAAACATTCAGAATGAGGGCACAAAAGTTTTACAGACGCCGTACCTAATACCAAATTAATTAAGGCTTTGAAAGCCTAATCCCTGCTCATCACTCGATCTCACCTAAAACATGTTTTGTTTAACTGAATTTCTGCATAAATCTGGTCCGCTTTTTGGTCCACCTTTAATTTTTTAAATAAAAAAGCCAAAAGTGGCATTAGTTCGAGTCCCAGCGAGGTCACATTCAATTCATAATCCTGATTAAAACCCAACGGCTGGTCTATATCCATTACCGCTGCGCCTTTCGAGCGGGGGGGTGTCAACCCCCGCTCAGTGACCTTTCCAATCACAATAGCTAACGATCTGTTTGACAGAAAAACCCAACATCCATTCCAAAATCAATTTTGCTTCAAAAGCCTGAACCCTTAGCATGGGTTTCATCATGCGTGCAGCAATTATTCTTGCCACTGTAGCCCTGCTGATTGCAGCGGGGGTTTATCTTGCCCTTGGTGGGGCCAAGCCGTTATTTGATGCTGCCACAACCAAACAAAATATCGAAAACCTGGCTCGAAAGATTCCTGCCCTTGAAACCAGTTTGAAGGATATTTCCCAGCTAAAGCCATCGCCGGAAACCATATCCAGCGCCAGTGGTGATTCTGTTACGGTGATACTAAATAATCTGCCCGGCATTCGCATCATCCAGCATCCGCCAGTTACCGGCACTCCATCCACCAATGTTGTGCATTTTTTGGTCACCCAAACCGAGGATAAAGATTCCTTTGCTAAAAAGCAGGCCGAAAAATTTTCAAACACTCTGACTCCGCAAGACCAGGATTTGCTCTACCAGGAACACCAATTACAAGTGGAAGTCTGTCAGCTTCAAGAAATGGTGACTTTAAAGCAACTGATCCGGCAACATGGCCTGGCAACCATCCATGTTTTGCAGGAAACTTTGGAAGGGGCCAATCACTATTCCCAGAATCTGGAACTTCTCAAAGAAAAGGAAAAAGAAGTTATCCCACAGCTTCGCGAGGAACTTGCAGAGGTCAGGGAACTGGCGAACGGGTTGGCAGGCGAAGAACTTTCCAAGGCAAACAAAACCGAAAATTCCCTTCGAATGGAACTTGAAAAACATGAACAGCAAATGCAAAACCTTGGCCCCGCAGGAAGGTTGTACGCCAAAGGCGAAGCCCTAACAATAATTCCCCTGAAAGCGGAAAAAATTCCGTGGAATAACTTACATGCGACGGTGGTTTTTCTAACCGATGCCAACCCGGAAAAGAACCGCACCTTATTTTCTAGATTACCGCAAGGTGCTGGTTACTGGGTGGTTGCGCTAAAAAAGTCATAAAATCCTAATTTTTCATGGCTTTCTAAGAACTTCAGCGCCCTTTGCCGATATAGTAATGACTGATATTTATTTAGGAATCACGAATGCGCTCTTACCCATTTTTATCTGGTTGTTTGTTGCTGGTGCCCGCGCTGATGTTTAGCGCAGGTTGCTCCAAGCAAGATGTATCGGCGGCCTCCAACGCCGGCCCTTTGGCAAGCAATCAGGCTTCGGAAAACGCTGGCGATCTGGTCATGACCAAAAAAGGCAAAATCAAGGATCCAAACAAAGTCAGGGATCCCAACAAAATTAAAAAGCCTGGTAAAAAACCCAAAAACCCTGCCCAGTAACCTTTCAATGAAGTTTCTGGCCCACCCAAACGTGGTGGCAAATCTGCTACATCCTCTTCAACCCCACCAGATGAACCAGTTAGCACAGCCTTGTAGCGCAGATCGAATGCGCCTATATGGTGCCGGGGACTTTCATGGGTTTATACTTCATCGGGAATGATCTTCACCGCAACAAGCCCGGAGCCTGCAAGCCATGATTCTGTTTTTGCCAAAGTTGTTCGATGAAATGCGCTGCATGCAACTGAACCAGATCGCGGTGAATTACGCCAACCAGAATTCCCTGAACTACGAAGGCAACGATGCCCACTATGGCAATTCCTATGGTGTGGCACGCATTCCCGAATACGAACAGGTTCTGCACGCACTGACACCCCTGATCCAGCACAAGACTGGCTGGACAAACATCGTGGCGGAAAATTCCTACACCAGAATTTACCTGAACGGTTCCGACTTGAAAAAGCATGTGGACCGACCGGGATTGGATATCACCCTTAGCGTTTGCACATTCACCAACATTGGCCACCCCTGGCCCCTGTTCGTGGAGGATGAAACCGGCAAGGTTCATTCCCTGGAAATCACCCCTGGCGATGGTGCCTTAATGTTGGGTACCAAGTACCAGCACTGGCGCGACAAACTAGTTGCCAACCCGCAGCAAATGGTCATCCAATCCTTCTACCATTGGAAGTTTGTTTAAGTTACCTGAAATAAAGACAGATGTTTGAGTTCCCCAGCCTGTGGGCGGCCAAAAGATATTTGAGACTTGCATAAACGCCATTTGTAATACAAAATATCATTCTTACCATGACCCACGAAACGCTTCTAAACCGCAGAAAAGTTCTAACCATCGGTGCCTCTGGCATTGCGGGTTTAACGCTGCCAAGGCTTCTGAAGGCTAACTCCGCGCGCGCCAACACCAGCAACACGGCCAAAGCCGATTCTTGTATTGTGATCTTTCTGAATGGTGGTGCCAGCCATCTAGATATGTGGGACATGAAGCCTGAAGCCCCCGCGGAGATACGCGGTGAATTCAAGCCGATCGCGTCCTCTGTTCCGGGGCTGATGGTAAGCGAACACCTGCCCTGTCTTGCCCGGGTGATGCATCTGGGAACACTGGTAAGGTCGATGCACCACAGCGTGAACAACTCGCACGCCGCGGCGGTGTACACATCCCTTACCGGTCATGATCGTGGAGAAATGGGTGGCGGTGCAAAGCCAACGGATATTCCAGCAATTGGTTCCGTGCTGGCCAGATATCGCCCTCCTGCAGGTACATCCGTGCCTTTTGTTTCCATGCCTTATATCACCAAGGAAGGGGCTGGTGGCCCGCCCCAACCGGGGTTCTTTGGCGGCATCATGGGCAAAACCTATGATCCCATGTTTGTACTGAGAGACCCAAACTCCGCGGATTTCGGTCTGCCAGAACTTACCTACGCCGGTGATGTGGATGGAAACCGCATGGGCAACCGTCGCAACCTGATCCATTCTTTAGGCAAAACCAATGCCGCAAAAGCGCAAGATCTGGATGCTTTTCAAACCAAGGCTTTCGATCTACTTGCCTCGGAAAGAACGCGCACCGCCTTCAAGATCGAACAGGAACCAGTCAAGCTTCGCGATGCCTACGGCAGGAACATCTACGGCCAGAGTGTTCTTCTTGCCCGCAGACTGATTGAAGCCGGCAGCAGGCTGGCATGCATCTCCTGGGCACCTGATGCCAACGCCACCTGGGATACCCATGGCAATAACTTCAAGAAATTAAAGGGCGAGCTTCTTCCACAATTTGACATGGCCATCACATCACTAATCAACGACCTCACCGCGCGTGGCATGCTGGATCGAACCCTGGTTGCGGTTCTTGGAGATTTCGGCAGAACACCCAAGGTCAACGCGAATGCTGGCAGGGATCATTGGAATTTCTGCTACTCGTTGATGCTGTTTGGTGGTGGATTCAAGAAGGGGTTGGTCTACGGGGCCAGCGATCGAATTGGTTCGCACCCCAGCCTGAACCCGCTGACCCCCGCTGACATCATTTCCACGATGTACCAATGCCTGGGGGTTTCCCATGAATTGGAAATCGTGGATCGTCTTTCCAGACCTCAGGCCCTGTGCCCGTGGGGCAACCCGGTGAACGAACTTCTGGCTTAAGGGGTTCAAGCCAAAGCCCCAGTTTTGCCGATAATAGCTCATATATCCGCTTGCTTGGTCATGGAGATTGGAGTATCGTTAAACTCCATAAATCGGTGTTGAACTTAATCCAACCCACCCGGTCGGTAAAATCATGCTCTCCATCTTTGGAAACTTCAGCGAGCCCTTAAGCCGCAGGCATTTTCTTACCGCGGGTGCCATGGGTATGGCCGGGCTTGCCCTGCCGGAACTTCTGCGTGCGGAAGCGAATTCCAAATCCGGTTCCACCAAAAAGTCCATCATCAACATTCATCTGGATGGCGGCCCGCCCCAACTGGATATGTTCGACCTGAAACCGGAAGCCCCTGCGGAAATCCGTGGCGAGTTCAAGCCCATCTCCACCAGAGTACCTGGAATTCAGGTGGGAGAACTGCTGCCCAAGATCGCACAAATTGCAGACAGGTGTGTTTTTGTTCGATCTCTTGTGGGTTCTGCCGGTGCGCACGATGGCTTCCAATGCCAGTCGGGCTTCACCGCAAAGGAACTATCTTCTCTGGGTGGAAGGCCGGCTTTTGGGTCGGTGCTTGCAAAGATGTTTGGCTCTGCCAGCGATATGGCGCCCGTGTTTGTGGATATCATGCAGGGCAGGCCACAGGTAAGAAACAGCGCCCGCCCGGGTTTTCTTGGCCCCACTTACACACCCTTCCGTCCCGACATATCCCATATGTTCACCCGGGAACTGGAAGCCGGGATGAAAAACGAACTTGCCCGGCTTGGTAGATCCCAGAGCATTAACCTGAACCTAGTGGAAGGCCTTACCCCGGACCTGGTTGGTGACCGGACCAAACTGCTGGCAACTTTTGATTCCGCCCGTAAAAACCTGGATGCCAGCGGAACCATGGACGCACTGGACAGGTTCACCCAGCAGGCGGTTGGAATCATTCTCTCTGGCAAGCTTGCCAACGCACTGGATCTTTCCAGGGAACCGGATTCCATTGTTGGCAGGTACACCCTGAACTCGGCGGACGGAAGAAAATCCAGCACCAGTGAGGATGGCAACGCTGGCAAAAAACTTCTGATCGCCCGCCGGATGATCGAAGCGGGGGTGCGATGTGTCAGTGTTTCGTTCAGCGATTTCGATACCCATGAAGGCAACTTCACCCGCATGCGAAACCTTTTACCCATCGTTGATAACGCAATTCACGCACTGGTAACTGACCTTGAAGAAAAAGGCATGTTGGATGATGTGGCAATAGTGGCCTGGGGTGAGTTTGGCAGAACCCCGCGGATAGATCCAAAGACCGCCGGACGGCACCACTGGCCCGAGGTAAGCCCGGCATTACTCGTCGGTGGCGGAATGAAGGGCGGACAGGTCATTGGCGCAACCGATCATCATGCGGCAAGGGTAATTTCCCGACCCGTTCATTTCCAAGATATCTTTGCAAGCCTTTACAAAGTTCTTGGCATTGATCCCAATTCCACCATCAACGATCCCAACGGCCGACCACAACATCTTGTGGAAAAGGGCCTTCCCATCCGGGAGCTGTTCTAACCTTTTTTCAAAACCTGACCCTTCCCACCTAAATCCCTGGAGAAACCATCATGCAAAAGGGAACAAATCGTAGATCCTTTTTGAAAGCGGCAAGCGCACTCTCCGCAGGGTATTTTGTTACAGGCCCAAGGGAAATTCTGGCAGGCCCCAATGATAAGATCAGGGTGGCTTGCATTGGTGTGCGTGGCCAGGGTGGTTCTCTTTTGGCAAACTTTGCCAACCAAACAGATGTCGATGTCACCCATATTGTGGACATTGATGAATCGGTGCGAACCCGCAAGGCAGCCGAGATCAAGGCGAAGACCGGCAAGGAACCAAAGCTTGTCATCAACTACCAAGACATACTGAATGATAAATCCATTGATGCCTTCGTGATTGGCACGCCGGATCACTGGCATGCCCTGCCCTGCATTCATGGCTGCATGGCGGGCAAGGATGTGTATGTGGAAAAGCCGGACGGTCACAATATTGTCGAGGGCAAGACCATGGTTGCGGCGGCACGCAAGTACAACCGCATGGTGCAGATGGGAACCCAGGCCCGCAGTGCAGCCTTCCTGAAGGAAGCGGTCGAGTACATTCGTGCAGGGAACATCGGCAGACCCATCTTCGGCAGAAGCTGGGAAACCGATCGTCAGGGCCCTGTCAATGCTGTGCCAGACAGCGAAGTACCCAACGGGGTGGACTATGACCTTTGGCTGGGGGCCGCGCCCAAACGCCCGTTTAACCAACGTAGATTTCATGGCTCGTGGAGATGGTTCTTTGATTATGGCTGTGGCGATCTGGGCAATGATGGCGTTCACCGGCTGGACTACGGAAGGTATGCGCTGGGTGCCTCGGGTTACCCGAAATCGATCAGCACCGCGGGTGGAAAATATTTCTTCAACGATGCCCAGGAATGGCCCGACACCATGCAGGTGACTTACGAATATGAGGACAGAATTCTGGTTTACGAAATGCGCATCTGGTCCAGGCCCAAACTGCATGACCTGACCGAGGGTGCCGCCATCTATGGCGAGGGTGGATGGGTTCTTATTTCCAACTCAAATTGGAAAGCCTTCGACAAAGACAACAAGCTTGTGAAGCAAGGTACCAGCCCATCGCCACTGCCATTGCATATTCGCAACTTTCTGGACTGTGTGAAATCCCGCAAGAGAGAAAACCTGAACCAGGAAATCGAACAGGGGCACCAAAGCAGCGTGCTTTGCCATGCTGGCAACATTGCCTGGAGAACTGGCAAGAAGCTGAAGTTTGATCCTGCGACCGAAACCTTTGATGACGCCGAAGCCAATAAATTTGTGGGTCGCGAGGCACGCAAAGGGTTTGAGTTACCCCAAATATAGCACTTAAAACCATTCCAACCTGCACCATCCACTGCCATACGCTATGGCCTTTCGGCTGGCATTAAGGTGGGCTGTGGGCTATACTTTTTTAATCCTTCCGCAAAAAGCTTTAATAGATAACAACCATGGCACACCAACACCCACACGCATTCGGATTCCTGAACCCGCTGGAGCGCGAGGGGTTGGTGGCATCTTCCCGGAGAAACTTTCTAAAAGTTGGACTGGCGGGAATGGGCGGACTTACATTTCCAAGCCTTCTTAAACACAGGGCCAATGCTGCCGCCAAAGGTAAGTCTGCAAGTTCTGGTAAATCTGTGATCCTTCTTTGGATGACTGGTGGCCCGAGCCAGATTGACACCTGGGACCCCAAGCCCGATAGACCCCTGCAAAATCGCGGCCCCTTTGGCACCATTAACACAGCCCTGCCCGGGGTGCGCATTTGTGAGCATCTTCCCAAGCAAGCTGCAATTCTCGACAAGATAACACTGATTCGTTCCGTGGATGCCAAAGGTAGCAACCATGAACCGAACATGGTCATGCAGACCGCCAACACCACAGCGGAACCGCGCGTTAATCCAGAAGCCAGAAACTACCCCGCCATCGCATCGATAGTTTCCAAGTATCATGGCTCCAATCATCCTGCGATGCCCGCCTATGTGACCTTTGCAAAATCGCGATCACACATTGCCTTTGGCGGTTATCTGGGCAAACAGTATGATCCGTTCCCGGGCGAGCAAGCCACCAAGCTACCCATCTACACCAATGTTGGCGTGGATACCGGCAAGTTCAGCGAGGCCAACCTTTTCAAGCTACCCAACGAGGTGGATATATCCCGGGTTGGCGACCGCACCACGCTGATGAAAAGCTTTGACACCCTGCGTAGAGATATGGACAAGTCCGGCAACTTTGATGCCATGGATCGTTTCTCGCAGCAGGCTCTGGAAATTGTTTCCGGCCCCAGGGCCAGGGAAGCCTTTGATATCTCTCTTGAGCCAAAAAATATTCGCGAAAAGTACGGCAACCACCTCTGGAGCCAGCAGGTGCTACTTGCGCGCAGGCTTGTCGAGGCTGGCGTCAGCTTTGTTACCATCGACCTCAGTTACCACACCGCCTCTGGCACCTGGGACAACCATGGCGATAATATTCCGCCTTACGGTGGCATCGGCAAAGGATTGAAACCTTTGCTTCCGCTGTTTGATCATTTCTACACCACCCTCCTGAATGACCTTGGCGAAAGGGGCATGCTGGATGATGTGCTGGTGATTGCCATGGGTGAATTTGGAAGAACACCGCAAATGGGCACTCAGGGAAGTACCGATGGCCGGAACCATTGGCCGCAGATCATGTCCATGGCGCTGGCGGGTGGTGGACTGCGCCACGGTCAGGTGATTGGAGCATCCGAAGCGGATGGCGGAACCATCAAGGAACGCCCCATTCTTCCGGGTGACATTGCCGCCACTATTTACAAACATATGGATGTCCCTCTGGATGCCATTTATCAGGATCCCACAGGCAGGCCAAAATTCATTCTGGACCATGGTCAGCCCATCCGTGAACTGTTCTAAGCAAGGCCAGGCCATCATTTCAGCTTGAAGATCCTTCCCGGGCTTGCAGAATAAACGCATAGACTCCTTTGCTGGGATTGGTGACATGTCGAGTCCGGAAGAGAAAAACAAGGCACCGAAGCAGGAATGGGCACCACGCATGTGGCAAGGTTGCATTCTGCAAGCTTGGCTGCGTTTGCTTGTAAAAAACAAGCTCTTCATTCACCCAGGCAAGCTTTATATTGGCTGTAATATCACTGCTGTTAGCACAATTCACCTGGGTTTAAGGCTTCTGCAGGATGCCTGGTACGGTAACATTCCTTCCAAAACGAAAATTGACAAGCCACCTGTTTTCATCATCGGTCATTGGCGCACAGGCACCACCCTGATGCATGAACTGATGATACTGGATCCCCGCAACACATTCCCCAACACCTACCATTGCCTGGACCCCAATCATTTCCTTCTCACCGAGGAAATCTTCAAGAACTATTTCAACTTTCTGCTACCCAGCAAACGCCCCATGGACAATATGGAAGCTGGTTGGGACAGGCCCCAGGAAGATGAATTCGCGCTATGCATGATGGGGCAGCCATCGCCTTACCTTTCGATTGCCTTTCCAAATAATCCTGAAACCGATCCGAATGCGTTTGAGATTGAAAAGCTACACCCCAAGGTAAAGGCTTCATGGAAAAAGGCGTTTGGCCGGTTTCTTTCCGAGATTACCTTTACGGACAATCGCAGGCTTGTGTTGAAATCCCCCACGCATACCGCACGCATTCCCACCCTGCTGGAAATGTTCCCGGATGCCCGCTTTATTCACATCGTGCGGGATCCCTATGTGGTTTATCCATCCACGGTAAACCTTTGGAAATCGCTGCATCGCACCCATGGCATGCAGACGCCGGCTTTTCAAGGAATCGAGGAAAAAGTTCTGCGTGAATTTGAATTGCTGTACGGCTGCGTGGAACGCGACAAGAAATTGGTTGCCCCCAACCGGTTCATTGAAATCCGCTACGAAGACCTGATGCAGGATCCTTTTTCTCACATGGAACAGATTTACGAAAAACTGGAACTGGGTGACATAAGGCCCTTGGTACCACACCTGAAAGAATATCTGGACAATCGCAAGGATTACAAAACCAACAAATACAAGTCACTGAAGCGCAGAGTGGTACGCGAAATCAACGAGCGTTGGGGTCATGTGATTGACCGCTATGGTTATGATCGCAAGGATCCTGAAATGTGTGAGGTTTGAACAGAAACTATTCCAAGGAGGTTCATATGATTCGTCGAGAGAATGCGGTAACTTTCAAGAATGAAGCCAAATCATTGGTTGGTCCGGAAATCAGGGTTGGAGACCTCGCGCCTGATTTCAAATGTCTGGTGGGTTTGGATATTGTGAATCTGGCTGGCACCGGAAAAAAGCCCAGACTCTTCAGCGTGGTTCCCTCTTTGGACACCGGGGTGTGCAGCCTGCAAACCAAGAAATTCGAAACGGAACTTGCAGGGCTTAAGGATAAGGTTGCCGCCTACACCGTAAGCCTGGATTTGCCGTTTGCGCAGAAACGCTTTTGCGGCGCCGAAGGCATCACCACCATGCAAACGCTTTCCGATTGCCACGATCATTCATTTGGCAAACAGTACGGGGTACTGTTGGAAGGCCTGCCTTTGCCATTGCTGACCCGCGCCGTGTTTGTTTTAGATGCCGCTGGTAAAGTGGTTCACGCAGAGTATGTGAAGGAAGTAACGAATCATCCCAATTATGATGGGGCATTGGAAGCCCTTAAAAAGTGCCTGTAAAAGTTAACTTGGGTAAGCCCCGCTGGCAGTACCAGCGGGGTTTGCCATTTATAGTCAGCGATGATTTCCATAATCTGCAAAGATAGGCAAAAGACAAAGATTGGTTCCAAAGGAAACGATTATACCGGCATTTCTAATTATTCTGCTGATCCTCTCCATATTTCTACCCGTAATGAACTCAATTTGATTGCGCCGGCAAAAAACTCCTTTAACTTGAGTGAATAGTTTTATTTTCCCAAAAATTATCAGAATTTTTGTGGAAATTTGAGCTTTAAATGGTCTTTGAAGACCTACAATTTTTTGCCAGCTCAAATGGATTGTTCTGGTTGGAGGATGAATCATGATGAACTTGAAGAAAAAACTCTTTGTCGGGGCTTTTGCTTTTTTGGCACTGTCCCAATCCCAGGTTTTCGCCGGTTGGAATAATGTTTATCAGGCAACCTGCTTTAACAAATCCACCACCTCAACTTCAAATTACCAGCCTGCTCCGGTTGCAACTTCCCCATGCCCCACACCGGCTTGCGTGCAGCAAAATTGCAGCCCTTGCACCACCCGTTATGTTCAAAAGTTTTACTACGAACCAGTAACCACTTATGAACAAACTTCCTACTACGAACCAGTAACCACCTACAAAACCAGCTACTATTACGAGCCTGTTACCTCCTACAAGACCAGCTATTACTATGATCCATGCTCTTGTGGATATCAGACGGTAAACACACCTGTGACCAGTTATTCGCTTAAAGCGCAAAACTGCCCTGTCACTTCTTATGTTCTCAGGACAGCCGCCAAGCCGGTAACCAGCTACAAGCAATCCTACTATTACGAACCGCAAACCACCTGCTCCACCACAACAGTGGGTGCGCCGATTTTCCCCCAGACTGCAGCACCTTGCAACACCTGCCCAACCCCTGTTGGAGCACCAACTCCTGCTCCAGCGATGGCTCCCGGTGTTCAGGAACAAAAGGCAGTTCCAACCCCGGCACCAGCAGTAGCAGCCCCTGGTGTTAGTGAATCCATCAGCCCAAATCCCAGCACCATCAACAGTGGTGTTCGTGGAACAGGTATCGTGCCTGCACAGCCAGTAGCCCCAAACTGGAATAATCCGGCTCCGTTGGCACAGCCAAAAGCTCCCCAGCAAAGCCCAGTAAAGTTGGACAGGATTGTTTCCATCAGCTCTTCCAACAATGTGGAAGGAGTTGTGGTACATGCCAACATGAAGCCGGCAAATGGCGCGAAGCTTATTATGGTTCACGAATCCATCAGTGGTATGAAGACCTCGGTATCCACCGATGCCCAAGGCCGTTTTGGTACCAACCTTCAAGCTGGAAACTGGCTGGTTTATCTGGCAGATGCGCAGGGCCGTGCAGTTTTCCAAAAGCAAATTGAAGTGAAGCCCGCTGGTGCCCAAACCATTCAACTGGTTAGCCGATAACCTTTTCGAAAAATGTTAAGAGCCCCTGGGATACCCCGGGGGCTAATTGCTTTCCCAGCCATCCCTTTTTAACAAATTACTGTTAAATTGTACAAATTCGCAAAAGGTTGCGGATTGTAAGTATATAGCCACCAAAAACCCATGTTCTGGTTACCCACATTCGTTCAATAGATCCTTAAAAATAGGTCGATAGGATCGTAGCTGATGAGCACAAGGAAGTGCTTCCTCTCACGAGGCCAATTCCCCTCTCCAGTTTTTGGATCGCTAGCAAGCGGCAAGGATGCCGCGATTACATTTTTTAGGGGTGATGGTATGTTTGAATCTTTGTTTTTAGGTGGTTTGCTAGCCACAGCTCAAACACCTGTGGATAAAAACCTGGTTAAGCCAATTCCTTCCATGGCACCAATTTCGTTGGTCCAGGCTCCGAAGGATGCTGCTGCTCCTGCGGAAGGGGAAAAGAAAGAGGAAGAAAAAGAAGAAGAACCGGCAAAGAAATATTTTTTGATGAGACTTCTGGAAGGTACCTCAACGGGTCTTTTGCTGGATGACAAAGGCATTGTGATGAAAGGTTACATGCAAGGTAACTACACTGCCTCCACCGCCAATGGCGTGAACCTTCCCATGGCGATGAACTATCAGGCCAACCAGTTCCTTTTGGAACAAAACATGTTGATGATCGAAAAGGCCGTTGACACAAAGTCGAAGGAATCCAACTGGGGTTTCCACATCGAAGGTATTCTGCCAGGTTCTGATTATCGCTTTACCCTGCAGAACAACTTAATGGACAGCCAGCTTCGTATGAACAACGGCCTGCCCAACAACTACGGCGTGGATTTGCCACAGTTCTATGTTGAGAACTACAATCCCAACATCGCTGGTGGAATGGACTCCAAGGTTGGTCGTTTCTACACCATTATTTGTAATGAAAGCATCGATACAACCCAGAACAAACTGGTTAGCCGCGCGTTAACCTTCATGAACAATCCCTTTACGCACACTGGTGCCCTTACCCAAACCAAGATTGGGGAAAGGTGGACATGGAGCAACGCAATTACCGCTGGTAATGATGTGTTCTTTGGCCCAGCCAGCAAGGTGGCTTACCTTGGCGGTATCAAGTGGGAATCCGAAGACGGCAACGCCAACATCGCGTTCAACACCAACCTGACTGACCCCAGCTTCAATTCCAGAATTCAAACCGCAAACAACTATGATGTGTTTGAAATTCTCTTCAACTGGAAGATCAGTGACAAGTGGTACTACACATCCGACAGCATGTACTCCTTCATCAACAACTGGGATACCAATGGTGGAACACCTTTCTACGAAAGGGACGGCGTTACCCCCAGGGCTTACCAAGGTTGGGCCAACTGGTATGGCTTTATGAACTACCTGACCTACACCTTCAACGACAGACTGTCCACCACAAGCCGTGTTGAATTCTTCACGGATACAAAGGGTGTAAGGACCGGATACGAAGGTCTGTATACCTCCCTTACCCAAGGTATCACCTACAAGATGTGGGATGATCAACTGTGGGTAAGGCCTGAATTCCGATATGACAACAACTCTGTCTCGAAGGCTTACAACAACGATGGAAACCCTTCCAACGGCCTGTTTACCTTCGCGATCGATTTCGTGGTCAAGTACTAAGAGTTTTATCTCTCCCCCTCCAACGCAACAAGGCACTGGAAGTCCAGTGCCTTGTTCGTTTATTAACCTAACCCTGAATGCTACTTGAGATTTTTCTGGATGTATTCCAGAACCTCCTGCGGGTGTGCATCAGGCTTTACCGTGGTGTAGATTTTCCTGACCACACCCTGCTTATCAATCACATAAGTGTAACGGGAAGCCATGCCACTTTTGCCCAAGGCACCGAAAGATTCGGTGACTTTCTTTTCCGGATCCGCAAGAAGTGGGATCTCCAGCTTTTCTTTTTCCACGAACTTCTGCTGAAGATCGAATGTATCGGTACTGATACCGAAAACTACGGTATCGAGTGCGGAGAACTTTTCAGCAAGACCGCTGAATCCGCACGATTCCTTCGTTCAACCACCCGTCATTGCCTTGGGGTAGAAGAACAAAACCACATTCTTCTTACCCTTGAAATCATCGAGGTTAACTTGGGCTTTTTTGCCCTTACCCGCGGCATCCAGAACGACCTTGGGCGCTGGTTTGCCTTCTTCGGCCTTATCGGCTGCCATGACAAATACTCCCATCCCCAGCGTTGCAGCCAGGGATAACAAGAACTTCTTCATTCATTCCTCCTTTGGAAATGAAACCCATGCTGGGTTTGCACAAATAAATTGTGCAACAGCGCTGATACCATTGCAAGAAATGAATTTCAAGAGGGCTGCCAGCATCTGGGCAGGCCAATGCCTACAATCTCCAGTTCGCCCAGATTGGCTTTGGCCTTGGGGTTGGAAAAACCATTCTTCGGGGTAACCATCGTAACTGTTAAGTTTGCCCGGATTGTGGGTTCGGTAGTTTCCCCAGTATCGGCATCCATGCCCGATGGAATATCCACCGCGAGAACCTTTTTGCCAGACTGGTTGATCAGCTTTGCAGCCATATCAAATGGCGCCCTAAGCGATCCCTTCTGCCCGGTTCCCACCAAGGCATCCACCACCCATTCCACCTTTTCAAGGTGCTTCTGGAACCCCTCTTCGCCAACCTTCGGAAACACATCCAGCGGAATATCGGAATGGTAGATCATGGAGTAATTCAGGTAGGCATCGCCCAAGAGGTCTTTTGGGTTGGCAAACAGGATTACCCGAACAGGAATGCCGGCCTGATCCAGATGGCGGGCTATCACAAATCCATCTCCCCCATTGTTGCCCCTGCCACAACAAACAAGCACAGATTTGGGTTTACGCCTCAGCAGGCACTCGGTAATACCACGCCCGGCATTCTCCATAAGAACAATGCCGGGAATATGGCCCCGATCCTTGGCAATCCAATCGATCTGCCGGGACTGTTCCACGCTGAGGGATTTCATGAAGTTTACCTGCTAATGCGCAGGCCCCCGCCTTTGAGAAGGCTTTCCACCTCATCGGCACGAACCCATGCAAAGTCTCCTGGGATGGAATGCTTGATGGCACTGGTGGCAACGCCCCAGTCCACCGCCTTCTGGATGTCGCCGGTCAGCAAACCATGAATCAGGCCGGCGGCAAAAGAATCACCCGCTCCCAATCTATCCACAATTTCCACTTCGTAGGTTCGTGTCTTGTAGACCTTGCCCTTCTGGTAGGCAATACCGGTCCACGAGTTCTTCCAAACCAGCGGGTTTTCCCGCAGGGTGATGGCAACAATATCCAGCGAAAATTTCTCGGCCACCTTTGCAGCCACATCCTCATAATCCTTGCCGGTAATGCCAAAGACCTTTTCCACATCCTCCTCGGTGGTGATGAGCGCATTGGTGTACTGCATCAATTCCGAGAGACATTTGCCTGCTTCCTGCGTGGACCACAACTTCACGCGATAGTTCAAGTCCATGCTGGTTTGAACACCCGCCTTTCGGGCGGCAATAAGGGCTTCCTTGGTAACCGCCGCAGCGCTGGCACTAAGCGCAGGGGTAATACCAGTCACATGGAACCATTTCGCACCCTGAAAAACCTTGTCCCAGGCAACCATTCCCGGCTGGATGGCAGCAATCGCGGAACCCTTGCGATCGTACACCACACTGCTGGCACGGGGTGCTGCGCCAAACTCCAGAAAGTACAATCCAAGCCTGTCATCCTTGGAATAGATAACATGGGAATCATTCACGCCGGCTTCACGGGCATGGTTGGCAACAAGCCGGCCCAGGGGATTATCAGGCAGGCGTGAAACCCAGGCAGTCTTGTGACCCAACCTGGCCAGTCCCACCGCCGTGTTCAATTCCGCGCCACCGACCCTAAGGTCGAGGCTGCGAGCCTGTTCCAGTCTTAAAAAGTTGGGAGGGGAAAGGCGAATCATCGCTTCGCCAAAGGTAATGATTTCTGCACTCATCTTCTAACCTCTATTTCTTTTTGGAACGAAAATCCCTGACGATCTGAACATACTGGCTGGCCAGATCACGAATACGGTCAAAGTTTCCATCGGCAACAGCCTTGGGCTCCACCAACTGACTTCCCACGCCAAGACAGCAAGCTCCGGCCTCAAGAAACTTTGCGGCGGTGGTCAGGTCCACCCCGCCGGTAGGCATCATTTTTACCTGTGGCAACGGACCACGAACCGCCTTGAAGAATGCCGGCCCGAGAACTTCCGCGGGGAACACCTTGCAAACATCGGCGCCGGCTTCATACGCGGTCAGTATTTCGGTGGGGCTGAACACCCCGGGCATGATTCCCTTGTCGTAACGATTACAAAGCTTTATCAGGTCAAGGTTCAGTACTGGCGATACCAGATACTCGGCGCCAGCAAGGATGGCTGCCCTGCCAGTCTCGGTATCCAGAATGGTACCGGCCCCAAGAATAATCCGGTCCCCCAGTTCGCGATGAACTTCCCGGATAACTGAAAGCGCGTCGGGCACCGTCATGGTGATTTCCACCGCCCTTACGCCTCCATCTGCCAGGGCCTTCGCCACCCCAACCAACTGCTTCGCATCCTGAGATCGCACAATGGCCACAATACCGCTGTCGATGATCTGCCTCACTCTTTCAGCACGATCCAACTTTCCACCCTCCTAAATGAAGTTCAATTGCAAAAGGCTATTTTGAAGGTTCCACTTCTGGTAGCAATCAAAATCTTTTCGTTGTGATTGGTTACAACGGCGCAAGAATAAGGCATTCGAAAACTGGGCTACCGGCGTTCGATAAGGGATTGAGTCTTCACCACGGTGTATTCGCCGGGAAAGGTGTGAAAAGTGGCAATGACGATGCAACCATCCCTTGCATCGGCGGTCACGAATCCAAGAGCGGGAAGCGCGAACCGACTTGCGGTGCGAAAATGGTGAATCAAGCCACGCTTGCGGCCATCCGCAACGATTTCCTTGTGGATGTGTGGAAAAGCCTCGGGCCCAAGATGTTCCACCTGAAAGCAATGCTCGTAAAAGATATTGTGGGCCAGTTCCAGCTTGCCGGTGTAACCCTGGCGAAGTTGAAGGTCCACTAGTCGTTTGCTGTCGGGAAACTCCTGATTGTTCGCGCCAGCAACCTCACTGAGAATCATTTCAGGGTGTTCAAAGGTGATCCAATGCCCCGTGGAGGTCACCCGAACATGAAGCTTATAATTCTCACGCTCCACCGTTCGTGAGGCGAGGATATCGAAAAACTCGGGATGTAAATGCCTGCCGTACAATTGGAAAACCAAGTCCTGTACGGGAGGTCTCATTTCCAATTGCATGGGATGATTCAACCACCAGGATAAAGAACACTAATGAAATTATATTAGCAGCAGGAACAGGCCACAATGCAAGAATGATGAGTCAGAAAACTCAACCGCCAAGAATCTGCATAATAGGCTTGCCGCCATGCGAGACATGAATTGGCCTGCCTAGATTATCCAACATGGTGGCTTCAGAATCCACGCCCAGAAGATGATACACGGTAGCGCACAAGTCACCCGGGCTGACGGCGTGATCGGAAGGATAAGCCGCCTGCTTGTCCGAGGTTCCGTAGATCAATCCCTTGCGAATCTGCGATCCAAACAGCAGGGCAAACCCGCACTGGGGCCAATGATCTCTACCTGCGGCGGCATTCACCTTGGGTGTTCTTCCCATTTCACCCGTGACTATCACCAGCGTGGAATCCCATAGACCCCGGGCCTGAAGGTCATCCATCAATGCGCTCACCATAACATCCAAAATGGGAAGGTTAAACTTCAACATACCAAAGTTGTTGTTGTGCATATCCCAATGGCCACCATGGGTATCGGCGGCGCATTCCCAGTTGACCGTCACAAAAGTCACTCCAGCCTCAACCAACCTGCGGGCTGCTAGCAAACTGGCCCCATAGAGGTTTCTTCCATAACGATCACAAACAGAGGCGGGCTCTCTTTGAAGGTCAATCGCGGAACCAATTCGGGAGGAGGTCAGCAGTTCAAACGCATCATGCTGCTGGCGGTTCCAGGCCTTGCCAACGTTACCTGAGTTATAACTTTGGCGAGCGCTTTCCATATTGCGATGAAGAGCTTTGCGATCCTGCAATCTATCGATGGTAATTCCCATGTTATTGCCCAAACCGCCAAGCATGGGCTCGCCCACGGGTACCACAGGATCGTAAAAAGCACCTTTGCGCGCAAAGGTCGGTTCACATTGTGTCAGCAAGGGATCGTACTGTCTGCCCAGGTAGCCACCATAGGGGCCTGCACGCCTTAATCCCTGGCTGAAACCAGGGTAGGCAGGCATCAGCACATGAAAAGGCACACCCGGGGTATTCATCCCCAAATGCTGGCAGATCGCACTCATCGACGGATGATCACTCGGCTTGGCAAAATAATTCTCGCGATCTGAACCACCGGTAAAACCGGTCAGCACCGAATACGGATTGTGGCTGTTGTAGCCATGGCTTACCGTGCGAATGATGGTGGCATCGTTCATGCGCCTGGCGATCTGAGGCAAGTATTCGCATACACGGTAACCAGGAATACTGGTGGGGATACTGCTAAACTCGCCCCTTATTTCCTTGGGGGCATCGGGCTTCATATCGAAGGTATCTATGTGGCTGGGTCCGCCAAACAGGTTCACCAAGATTACCGAACGGGTCTGCGATTGCTTGGCAGCACGAGCGTAATCCCCACCCATGAACGCGGGTAAAAACGCACTCGCACCCAAGGCAAGCAACCCTCTTCGGGTTGGTCCACTGCAAATTACCGGTGCCTTGGTCTTGCTAGGAAGCATGAATGTCCATTGGGGTGGGAATAAATCGGGCAGAATTTATTGTTCCTTATCAAATCGGCAAAGTCAAACCTTCTTGATGACAAAATTTCATGGTAATATTTGTTACTTTCACAGTTAAAGGAAAGTGAACCTTCATGCGCCAGATAATGCCTTTTGCACTTAGAACCATCGCTTTTCTACTTCTTCCGGCCACCACCTTGTTGCTGATGGAGGCGCAGGCCGAACCGCCACGCACCCCGCGATTTCCCGCGCTGGAAAAGCATGCTCTGTCCGCCAGGAAAGCCGATGAGGTGGACTTCAAGACACTCGCGGATTTTCTTGTCTCGAAAGCCAAGGGCGATAAGGAGAAAGCCTGGTGCATTTACCGTTGGGTGACAGATCGCATCAGCTATGATGTGGATTCCCTATTGAAGAAAGACCTGAAACTTGAGAAGAACACTCCTGAAGCGGTGTTGAAAAACCGTCTATGCGTCTGCGAGGGATACTCGCGCATTTACAAAAAGCTTTGCGAGGAAGCCGGGCTTGAGGTGGTGCAAATTACCGGCCATGCCCGTGATGGCAACAAGGACAAGTCCGGCGTGCCCCTGCACAACACCCATGCCTGGAACGCCGTCAAGCTGGATGGCAAATGGGAATTGATCGACCCGACCTTCGGGTCTGGAAGCATCGAAAAAGAACAATTCAAGAAGAACTTCGAACCCATGTTCTTTCTGGTTCCACCCGACCAGATGAGATTCTCGCACTATCCGGAGGATTCCAAATGGCAACTCATCGAGAAGACCATCTCGAAGGATGAGTTTGACCGGCTGCCACTGGTGAGGGCCTCGATGTTTCGCATGGGAATCAGCCCTGCGAACATCAACAAGTCCATCAAGGCCAAGGGGTTTGATGGTTTTCCTGAAGTGTTTGATGTGCCGGGGGTGAAGTTGAAGGTTGTGGATGCTCCCTTGCAATCTCGTTTGAAAACCGGCCAGCAAGTGCGGGTGATCATTGAATCCAGTGATATTGCCAAGATGCTGATTGTTGCCAACGACAAGCCATTGGTAACCTCTCCGCGACAAGGAACGGGCTTTATGGCCAACTTCAGGGCGCCCCCCGGATCCATCGTGGTTGCTGTGCAAAAACCAAACAGCGGCAACGAATACGCCTATGTGCTGAAGTACAAGGTTGAATAATCCCAACCTTTATTATCATTTGTGGCGCATATCAGACATTCTTCGCTTGTTCGATTTCAAACATCAAAATAATATGATGTAAGGTTGGCATTATCCAAATTGGAATCAGGTGAGCAAATGCCATTGGGCATGGAGACTATCAAACTGTTGCAGGCCGCCCGGAAAATGGTGCAAACCATTCCCGCCGATGCGGTATTGATCATGGCGGATGGCCCCATGGACTGGGATAGTGTGCTCAAGGAACTATCAGGCATAAAGATTCTGGTCGCTCCCAAACAACAAAGCGACAGCATTCGGGTGAAAGAACACCCTGATCTTACCCTTCTTGAAATTGAATCCGGCCCCACCCCCACACAAGAGCGTATGAGCCTTGCGCTTCTTGAGGCTGTTCGCAGCGAAAAACTCCGCCAGGGCGCGGGAGTGGTGGTCCTGTATAACGGTATTGAAGTGGGTGAGGAAAAGCCCGATGTGCTTGATACCCTTAGCCTGATTCACCTTGGTGAACACCTGGAAAAACTAAGCGCGAAAGACCTTCGCAGGCTGGACACCCAGGTGCCTCTGGAAACCCTGCGCGCCGTGGTGGACCTTGCTACCGAGATCGGCCAGGAAGGCCGCGAAGGCCAGCCCGTTGGAACGATGTTCGTGGTGGGAGACACCCGCAAGGTGATGAACCTTTCGCGCCCCATGAACTTTAATCCCTTCCGGGGCTATTGCGATCCCGAAAGGGACATTCGCGACCCCGCAGTTCGTGAACAAATCAAGGATATTGCCAAGCTGGAAGGCGCCATCATTATAAGGCGCGATGGGGTGGCCGAGGCTGCATGCATGCGGATCGAGGCCCCATACACCGGCTTCACCCTAAGCATGGGTCTTGGAACCCGTCATGCGGCGGCGGCAGCTATCAGCAAAAGCACCAAGGCCATTGCGGTCACTGTCAGCCAATCCTCCGGCACAGTGCGCGTTTTCCAAAATGGCGAGGTCATGCTGCACATCGAGGCTTTTGCCCGCCCAATGACCTGGGGTAAATTCCGCATGGATGCCCTGGAAGACAATCCCACACAGCCCATCATTTAATATTTCCGATTCCTTTAGCTATTGGTCTTACCCCGGTTATAATTCGATCGGTTGGCAAGTCTTGTGGCACAGAGGAGTGGACCATGTTCTGGAAAAAAATTCTCGCTCTTTCCCTTCTAGTTACCTTGTGTGGAACCCTGCTGGCTTTTCAGCCCAAGGTTGGCACGGACATCGCAGAACAAAATCCGAACTTTACCGCCTCTCCACTGATGGAAATGATTCCTGGAAACACCCCAGTGCTCGTTCATTTCAAGGGATTTGAGGGCGTCCAAGATCGATTCTTCGGATTTCTTGCCAATGCACTGCCAGATTATGCAGAAAAAGTAAGGACCGATTTTACCGAGGAATTGAAGCGCGGCCTGGAGAACCGAAAGATCCAGGGCCTTAGCCGCCAAGGCCCTCACTTCATTGCCATGCTGGAATTTCCCAAGGATGGCCAGCAATTTGATACCAAGCAGGTCATCTTTGCGCTTAGGGTAACCGATTACAAGATGTTCCGGGACGGCTTTCTAAAGCCTGTTGAAAAGAAAAATATTGTGGAGGAAAAAGGCCTCGAATGGACACCGCTAGAGGGACTGGACACCACGGTTTACATGGCTCGGAAAGGGAATTACGCACTGGTTGCCTTAAGCAAGGAAGCTGGCCTGAAAATTCAAACCCGGGGTGACAGCCTTGCCAGGCGCATTTCACCCATGCAGTCCAAAAAGCTTTTGGAAAGGGATCTAGGTGTTTACTTGAATCTGGATACGCTGGGCAAAGACTACAGCAAAATGATGGAAAGCCTACAAAAGGAAGCAAATACTTCGCTTCAAATATTGGATTTCTTTTTACCCAGGGAACAGCAGGGTCTTGCCAAGCTTGCCCGCTCCGCGATCGAGGGACTCTTTCAAGCTGTAAGGGATGGCAATGGTTTCCTTGCCACTTTGGACTTTAGGCCAACCGGGATCGTGTTTCATAGCGAGCTGGAATACCGACCCGATAGTCCAACATCTAAATTGTTTGCAGGCGCAAAGCCGGATGCGATGGAAGGCTTGGAAAAGATGCCTTCCGGGCATGGTTTTTATATTGCACAACAAACACAATCGCCGTTTTTCGCAAAAATTACCTCTCTGGAAATGGGTTTAATGCCAGGTGAGGAAGGAAAAAAGACTGGCAAAGCAATTTCAAATTATTTGAAAGCCCGAACCGCCATCCGATACGATGCCGTTTCTCTTCCATCCAGTGGTTTGCAGGTCATCGAAGCGGAAGAGCCCGCCAAAACAAAAGAACTGATGCTGGAAATGTTTCAGGTTCTGTCAGAGGGTGAGTCCTTCCAAAATCGATTGCTGAAAATAGCCCCCAAGATTCAAAAAAAGGCGAAATCTTTGGAGGGTATTGAATTCGATGAAATCGTTCTGGAATGGGACTTAGAAAAAATGCTGGCTCAGGCCGCTAAGGGTGGCCAGGCAGGCCAACCTATCAATAACTTTCAATCCAGCCTGCTTAAAAAAACCTTGGGTGATTCCATGAACCTTTGGGTAGGGACTAAAGGAAAGGAAGTGTGGATTACCTCGGGCAGTAACTGGGAACAGGGTTCGGAATGGGTAAAAAAACGGCTGGAAGGTGTCAAAGATTTGAAACAAAATAAGCATTACCACATACTGCGAAAAGACTTACAGCAAAAAAACGACATTCTAATCCTTATGGATCCCATGAAATACATCAAATTAATCATGGGAATATCGGTACCAGAGGGCCAGTTCCCTGTGAAATTGGACGAAGCCCAGGAAACCTTTTGGGGTTTTGCCGCAACCTTTGGAGAAGATCGCTCTTTGGTAGAATGGGTAATTTCAAGTGCCTCTGTTCGGGAAATCTATGAAAAGGTTGTCAAGCCGATTACAGGGGAACTCCGATAACCTTAAAGGCATGAAAAAACCTTGAAACTTCATGTGGCATGCCTATAAAAAGAGTGTTATGGCCTAAAGGGTCGTAATTGCGGGTGTAGCTCAGTGGTAGAGCGCCACGTTGCCAACGTGGCTGTCGTGGGTTCAAGTCCCATCACCCGCTCTGTCAGCCGAGAGAATTCAAAACCAAGGAAACCCTTGATTCTGAGTTCTTTCGGCTTGGTTATTTCCAGAAAATGGACGACTTCGAGGGTCTGCGGCCATTTCACTCTGGTACAATAAATAGGTTGAAACCGAATATTTTAACGGACCTAAACCTTATTTCCTTACCCAGATCCTCCTTGGTTCCCTTTTGGATAGTCTGCCATGACCGAGACCAAAACCCCTGCCGAACATGAAACCCACGAACATGTGCATGGTGAACATTGCAACCATGAACATGATGCGCCAAAGAAACTTTCGCAGGAAGTGGAAGTCAAGGATGTTGGGCCTTGCAAGAAACACATCAAGGTTTCTGTAAGCCGTGATGATATCAGCGCCCGCATGGGTGAACATTTCAAAACCCTGGTGAAAGATTCTTCCGTGGCTGGTTTTCGCCCCGGCAAGGCGCCTCGCAAGATCGTTGAAAGACGATTCAGCAAGGAAATCGGCGAACAGGTGAAAAATGAGATTCTTCTGGCAAGCCTTGAACAGCTTGCAGAAGACCATGACATTGCGCCTCTTAGCCCGCCGGACTTGAATCCAAACTCCATTGCAGTACCTGAAAACGGCCCAATGGTTTATGAATTCGATGTTGAAGTGCGTCCCCAGTTCGATCTGCCATCCTACAAGGGCCTTAAGCTCATCCGCTATGTGCATACTTTCACCAAGGATGAAATCGAAACCCAGAAGAAAACTTTCCTTGAACCAATTGGAAAGAAAGAAGACAAGGCTGATCCCAAGGCATCTGAGGGCGATTTCATCACAATCGATGCTGTGATTAACGATGGTGAAAACAAGATTGGTGAAATCAAGGACCTTGAAATTCGCGTGAACAAGCAACTTGCTTTCCGCGATGGCGTGGCTGAAAAATTCCTTGAACAAATCTCCGGCGCCAAGCCAGGTGACAGCCGCAAGATCGACATCAAGCTTTCCAGCGTGGTTGCCAACGAAGCAATGGCAGGCAAAGTTGTGGTCGGCAATGTCACCTTGAAGGCCGTTAAAGAACTAAAGCTTCCTGAAGTGAACGAAGAAACCCTTGGCCTTTTCGGATTCAAGAACGCTGACCAATTGACCGAACTTTCTGAATCGGTTCTCAAGCGTCGTTTGGAATACCAGCAAAGACAATCTGCCCGCTCCCAGGTTCTTGAACAAATCGCAGGCAGTGCCAACTGGGAACTGCCACAGGACCTTCTTCGCCGTCAGGCCAAGAAAACCCTGGCTCGCAGAGTTATGGAAATGCAGTCCAATGGCCTTTCCGACAATGAAATCAACGCAAGGGTGCGCCTTATGCAGCAGGATGTGCTGCAGAGCACGGCGCTTGCCCTGAAAGAACACTTCGTTTTGCAGAAGATTGCTGAAGTTGAAAAGCTCGAAGTTTCTGATGATGACATCGAATCCGAAATTGAGCACATTGCAAGGCAGAATGATGAATCTCCCCGAAGGGTTCGAGCCCGTTTCGAAAAGGAAGATCTCATCGAGGCCCTTGCGGTGGAAGTCATCGAAAGAAAGGCTCTGGACCTGATTCTGGACAGCGCTGAGTACTCCGAGAAACCCCTTGAAGGTGCGGAAGACCTGAAGACGGAAACCGCAGAGGCAGAAGCTGCCCCATCCGAAGCCCCCAAGGAATAATTTTCTTATCCAAGGCAGGAGTTCGCCATGAGTAATTTCGGTTTTGGGCCCATGGCTCAGCGTTACCGTGACTACACCCGTCAAAGGAACTATGGCACCGGAGACATCCTGCTTGACAACCGGATTATTTTCTTTGGTTGCTCTGGCAGTAATGTTTACGAACCAGTGATCACCGACATCACGGCGAACATGGTCATCCAGCAGATGCTTTATCTGCAGAATGAGAACCGCCAGCAGGAAATTTCCTTTTACATCAACTCGCCCGGCGGTTCGGTTTCATCCACCTTCGCCATCTACGACACCATGCAGTTCTTGGACTGCCCAGTGGCAACCTTCTGCATGGGTTTGGCGGCCAGCGGCGCTGCGATTCTTCTTGCGGCTGGCACCAAGGGTAAAAGGTATATTCTGCCCCACGCCAAAGTCATGATCCACCAACCCTGGAGCCAGGGAATGGGTGGTCAGGCCTCGGATGTGGAAATTGAGATGAAGGAAATTCTCAAGGAAAAACATCGCCTGAATGAGATTCTAGCCCATCATACCGGTAGAAGCCTGAAGGAAGTCGAGGCGGAAACCGAAAGAAACCGCTATTTCAACGCGGAAGAAGCAAAGGCGTTTGGTCTTGTGGATGAGATTCTGGTAAGACCCAAAGAAGCCAAATAGTAGGAATGTAGGGGCAGGAAGGGTTGTTGAGTAGCCTTCCTTGCCGGATTTGTTCAAATTACCCCATCCCGGCCACCGATAACTCAAGAAGGAGCCGGGCTGTTCCTGAGGAACTTGCCATGCCCCTGGTGCCGTATGTGGTGGAACGCAGTGGACGCGACCCGCAGGTATTCGATATCTACAGCCGACTGCTGAAGGATCGCATCATCTTTCTTCAAGGGGAGATCGATGATGACAGCGCAAACTTGGTGGTGGCTCAGATTCTTTTTCTGCATTTCGATGATCCCAAGGCGGATATCCACCTTTACATCAATTCACCGGGCGGTTCAGTGACTGCTGGCATGGGTATTTTTGACACCATGAAGTATGTCACCTGCGATGTGGCGACATATTGCATTGGCATGGCAGCGAGCATGGGAGCCACCCTGCTGGCAGCCGGAACCAAGGGCAAGAGAAATGCCCTTCCTCATGCCGAGGTGATGATTCACCAGGTGCTGGGTGGTGCGCGCGGACCTGCCACAGACATTGAGATCCGCACAAAGCACCTTCTTCGTACCAAGAGGAAGATGAACGAGCTGCTCCAAAAGCTGACCGGACAGCCGCTCGAAAAAGTTGAACGCGACACCGATCGCGACAACTATATGAGCGCTTACGAGGCCAAGGAGTACGGGCTGATTGACAATGTGCTCGAGAGGATGCCTGCAGGGGTCAGCAAACAAGCCTGATCCGACTGATTCCAGGCTGATCCCCTCGGGTTAGCCAGGAAAGTTGCAGGCATGGCACGAAGCCTATTTACATCCGCTCTTATTCTCGCCTTGGTAGCCTGTAGCCAAGGCTGCAAATCAACCGATCACAAGTTGGAATCCGAGCTTCGCGCCCGGGATAATGATATTTCCTACCTGCAGGATGAACTTTACCGATCCCGCACCATCAACAAGGCCATGGAAATGGAACTGCGCTCCCAGCGAGGCGAGGTTCCATCCGGAATCGGGTACAACCCCATGGTCAAGATTTATCCTCTCAAGACAGTAACGCTCGGAAGGCAAACCGGGGCCATTGATAACGATGGCCAAACCGGTGATGAAGCTTTGCAGATCGTTCTTGAACCCAAGGATGCTGACAACCATTCCGTGAAGGTGCCGGGCACCCTGGAAGTTCAAGTTGTGGAAATTTTACCTGAAGGGCTAAAGAACCCACTTTCCTCTTGGACCGTTGAAAATGATGAGCTTTCCCGATCCTGGCGAAGTGGATTGCTAACCACGGGATACATGCTGATTCTGCCTTGGAAGATCTGGCCCCAGCATGAAAAGCTGAGGGTGATTGTGCAGTTTAAGGTTGATGATGGAAGGATGTTTGAGGCAGAAAAGGATTTCACCGTCAAGCTGCCCGCGGGGCTAATGAAGCGCAACACCACCATCCTAGAGACAACCCCAATTCCATCTGGAAGCGTGGTTCCCATGCCAAAAGAGGCAGGTATTCCCCTGCCCGCGCCTAGGAAGGAAAATATTTCCACTCCTCCACCGCCTGTAATTCCAGCCCCAACCAAACAGCCCGCACCCACTCCTCCCGCACCGGTGCCACCCACACCCTCTAAACTTATTCCCCCACCGCCGTCTTCCACAAAGGCAAACACACCCATTCCAAATCCGCCAGCGGTCAGCACAAAGGAAGTTTTGCCTGAACCCAAAAAGGAAGAAAAATCAATTCTTCCACCTCCCCCACCATTGCCAACACCGGGTAAGGAAACTTCCACCCCGCCGAAGGCACCTGTTCCCGGGCCAAATCTGACATCTATGCCATCCTCCTCCATGCCTACGCAGGTGGAGATGGTATCTTCAGGCGCCTGGCGAGGTGTGCAAAGGGTGCCAATACTGCCCGCTGTTCAATTGATGAGACCTACAAAGAACGGCATCCTTCAGGAAGATTAGAACAAGCCTCTATCGGTTGAAGAACGCAACCATAAATTGGGATATAACAGTTAGAAACAGAATAAAGCATCCACAAAAAATCAGGATCAAACCACCCCGATGTTCGGGAGTCAACGCTTCCGCAAGATTCTCTTTAACCGAAACCATCACCCGTCTGCACAGAATCCCTGTTGGGTTGCTGAAATGGAGGCTGGCGTTAAACATGGGGCGGAACACCTCCACTTCCAGGGTTTCTTCAATCTGAGATTGCGAATCTTTCAAGGTAAAAAAGTTTCCAACCCGGTTGATCTGCATGCCGGGAATATCCAGGGCTTTGGTAAGGCTATGCTCCACAAGGCCGGGATCGACATTGTAGATCACATACATATGTCGCCTGCGCTTTAATAACACAGCGGCAAGCACAACCACCATCACAAGATAAAACAACCATAGAAAGATCCAGAATGATCTAGATCCTTCAAGCGAGGCGAATGGCATTGGGCCTTCCCCGGTCAGCCAGTATCTGCGCCAGGTTTCATTAAGCGAAGAAATAATCGAGGGAATCCCAAAAAAGATGAGGCCACTGCCAGCAAACAGCATGGCTGCAAAATCCCAGGTTCCCTCCACAATTAGTGGCTTGGACTGGCGATTGATGCTTCCCACCCATATCAGGTAAACAGCAACAGGCAGAAAAAGAATTAAAACGATCACTTCTGACACTCACCCAATCGATTGGAATAAGAAACCAATTACTGGCATAACATGATGAATTCGATTCTAATGGTTCATGAAGCTGTGGGCAATGACCCATCAGCCAGTTACCTACCTGACGGAGAATCTGAAAAAATGACGATGCCATCAAGAATGCTGGGCAACACGGGATTAAAAGTCTCTGTACTCGGCTTCGGAGCAGCACCATTGGGCGGTGTTTACGGCCCTTTTAACGAAAAAGAAGCCACTGATACCGTCCACAAGGCCATAGACCTGGGCATCAACCTGTTTGATACCAGCCCTTATTATGGTGTCAGGCTGGGTGAGGAAGTTCTGGGCAGGGCCCTTTCGGGAGGTTGGCGCCAGAAAATATTACTGGCAACCAAGTGCGGCCGCATCGACAAGGCAGAGTTCAACTTTCGGGCCCCCTTCATCATCCAAAGCATGGAAGATTCCCTAAGGCGCCTGCAGACAGATTATTTCGATATTTTCCAGGCACACGACATCGAGTTTGAGTCCAACCTGGATATAGTCTTCACGGAAACCTATGAGGCTCTGCAAAAACTAAAGCAACAGGGCAAATGCCGGTTTATCGGCATGACAGGCTACCCACTGGGTTTACTGGAACGCGCCATCGAAACCTGCCAATTGGATGTTTGCATCAGCTACTGTCATTGCACACTGCTGGATCAATCCATGCTAAGCAAGCTTGTTCCTGTAGCCAAACGGCGCGGCACAGGAATCATGAACGCTAGCCCGCTCGCGATGGGCCTTCTTACCAAATCACCACCCGAGTGGCATCCAGCCCCGGAAGAAGTAAAACAGGCCGCCCGCAAGGCCGTGGAATATTGTGCTTCCCGGGGTGGCGATCTATCACTGCTTGCCCTGCAATGGGTTCTTCAGCAAGAGGAAGTTGCCACCACCTTTGTGGGCATGTCTCGCATGAGTGAGCTTGAAAATAATCTGCGTGCCCTAGAGGCCAAACCGGACCCCGAATTGCTTGCAGGTGTAAAAGAAATCCTAAAGCCGGTGCAGGGTAAATGCTGGCCAAGCGGACATTGGAAGGCAGAAGGCTGATTTTAAAAGGGAACCCTAACATGAGAACCTGGATGTCTGGAGCATTGGCGTTGCTTTTAGTCACCAGTCAGGTGACAGCCCAGAACCTCAAGCCTCAAGAGGCAATTTCCCGAATGCAAGTGCCGGAAGGCATGGAAGTACGGCTTGTTGCCAGCGAGCCGGAGATTCGCCAGCCATTAAGCATGTTCTTTGATACCAGGGGCCGATTGTGGGTGTTACAGTATCTGCAATATCCGAATCCTGCGGGCTTAAAGGCCCTGAAACAGGATCAATACTTGCGTACCATCTGGGACAAGATTCCCGAACCTCCGCCTAAAGGCCCGAAGGGCATCGACAAGATCACCATCCTTTATGACCGGGATGAAAAGGGGCTCTTTCGAAAATCCAAGGATTTTATCACGGGCTTGAATCTGGCTTCCGGAATGGCCTGGGGACACGGTGGCCTGTTTGTTGCCAACCCACCCTACCTTCTTTTCTACCCGGACAAAAACGAGGATGACATTCCGGATGGTGACCCCGAGGTTCTACTAGAAGGATTCGGCATGGAAGATTCCCATGCCTATGTAAATTCTTTGCAGTGGGGTCCGGATGGCTGGCTTTACGGGGCGCAGGGTAGCACCGTTACCGCCAGGGTACGCGGTATCGAGTTTCAACAGGGTATCTGGCGTTACCACCCGATCACCAAGGAATTTGAACTTTTCTCGGAAGGTGGTGGCAACACCTGGGGGCTGGATTTTGATGCCACCGGCCAGATTATTGCCGGCACCAACTATGGCAACTACACCATGCTGCACCAGTTGCAGGGGGCTTATTATGTCAAAGGTTTTGCCAAGCATGGCCCTTTGCACAATCCGCACACCTATGGGTACTTTGAGCATGTTCCTTTCAAAAACTTCAAGGGCGGCCATGTGACCAATGGTGGCATCGTTTATCAGGCCGACCTTTATCCGCCTTCTTTCCGTAACAAGTACATTGCGGGCAATCTGCTTTCCAATGATGTCTATTTCCACGACTTCTCCGCCACGGGTTCCACCTTCACTGGCAAATTTGATGGTGACTTTCTAATTTCCAAGGATCCCTGGTTTCGCCCGGTGGACTGTTTTCAGGGGCCGGAAGGTGCGGTTTACATCGCGGACTGGCATGACAAACGGGCCGCACATCTCGACCCGGTGGATAATTGGGATCGTACCAATGGGCGGATCTATAAAGTGGTGCCCAAGGGGTTCAGGGAACCCGAGGTGTTCGACCTGCGCAAAAAATCGGTTGAGGAACTTGTGAACCTGCTTGGTCACCCCAATGTTTGGTATTCCCGCGAGGCACGAAGATTGCTTGCCGAACGGCGTGCTGACAAAGCGGTGCCTATCTTAAAGAAACAATGCGCTTCAGGTTCACCAAAACTGGCCCTGGAAGCTTTATGGGCACTTGCGGGAATGCAAAAAGCTGATGAAGAACTTTTGGTGGAACTCTTCAACCATCCCAGTTATTCCGTCAGGGAGTGGGCGGGAAGGTTGCTCTTGGATCATCGGCAAAAACAACCATCGGCAGGCGCGGTGGGCAAATTGATTGACCTGGCCCGAGCAGAATCTTCGCCAAATGTCTTGGCCCAACTGGCATGCACCGCCAGAAGGATCGATTCCGACTTGGCTTTGACCCTTATCAAAACCCTGTATCAGCATGATCAGATGATGCGGGACCCCTATATGCCCATGCTGCTTTGGTGGGCTGTTGAGGATCGTTCCATCCGCAATCGAACCCAGATTCTGGAATGGTTCAGCGACAGTTCTTTCTGGCAAAGAGCCATCGTTCGGGAAAACCTGCTGGAGCGCATTTCACGCAGATGGGTATCAGAAGGCACGCAGTTTGATTGGGAATCATGCGCCAAACTGCTGGAACTTTCTCCAGATGACTCCTCACGCCGCAAGGTGCTTTCCGGAATGGAGAAAGCCCTGGAAGGCAGAAGGCTTGCGTTGGTCCCTACCCCCATGGAAAGGCCTCTAACCACACTTTTGCAAAAACAACCAAACGACAAGGATATTTTAAGGCTGGCTTTCCGCATGGGAAGCGAAACCGCCTATCAGCAAGTTGCCTCTCTGGCCAAGGCGACTGGCAAAGACCAATCCTGGGCGATTGATCTTCTGGCCCAGGTGGCATCGGAAAAGGAACTAACGTTGTTTGTGGCAGCCCTTGCCAAGCCCAGCCCGGACAACGTGCGCCTTTCCGCACTGAATGCTCTGAACGCATTCATGCAACCCCAGGTGGCTAAAGAAGTTTTGAATAACTACCCGACCTTCAGTGCTTCTCTGAAGCAAAAAGCCATCGCCTTGCTAGCCCAAAGAGAATCCTTTGCGTTGGATCTTTTAAAATCTGTGGATTCCAATGCAATTCCGAAAACCGACATCAGCATGGACATGGCGCGCTCCATGGCTTCCCACAAGGATGCCAGCATTCAAAAGCTTCTGGAAAAGCATTGGGGGAAGGTTTCCCCACCTAGCCCGGGTGAAAAAATTGCCCGCATCAGCTATGTGCAACTGGTGGTGAACCGAACCAAGCCAGACATGAACCATGGCAAGGAATTGTTCAAGAAGCAATGCGCCAACTGCCATATGCTGTTTGGCGAGGGAAGCAAAGTGGGGCCGGACCTTACCACTTCGGACAGGCAATCCTTAACCCAACTGGTAACCCATGTGGTGGACCCCAGCGCGTATATTCGGCCAGAGTATGTGGCTCAAGTGGTTGAAACATCCGATGGTAGAACCCTGACCGGATTGCTAGCCGAGGAAACCGGAAACTCCATCACCCTTATCGATGCCAAGAACCAGAAAACCGTGCTCGCCCGCAACAAGGTGGAAAGCATGACAAGTTCCCCCAAGTCCATCATGCCGGAAGCTATTCTGGATACTCTGACCGATCAGGATATAGCGAATCTTTTCAGCTATTTAAGGAGCAATCCCACACCTAAGCCTTGAAAACTGCATCCCTTGAATCATTAATATGATGGTACATCATGATTTATGATCGGGGAATCTTATGGATTGGCTGCAACATCCCTCACTGGCTTTGGTTCTGAAAGAATTACACGAGCACCGCATTTACAAGCTCTTAAATTCGCCAAAAGCCATCCAAGTTTTCATGGAGCACCATGTGTGGTGCGTTTGGGATTTTCAAAGCCTGCTCAAGGCCATGCAAAGGCACTTTACTTGTGTGGAGATACCATGGCGGCCAAGCCCGCAACCGCTCTTTCGCAGGCTTATAAATGAAATTGTTCTTGGCGAAGAAAGTGACGAGGATGGCCAGGGAGGCTACCTGAGCCATTTCGAGCTTTATCTAAAAGCCATGAAAGAGGCTCATGCGAATACCGGTCCCATGGAAAAATTCCTTGCCAGTCTTCGTGATGGAACCTCCTTAGAAAGCGCGCTGTTAAATTCCTCGGCACCCGAAGCGGTGCTACCTTTTGTCAGGCACACCATCCAACTTGCAAGCAGTGCTCCAATTCACCAATTGGCAAGCGCGTTCACCCTGGGCCGTGAAGACCTTCTTCCCGGGTTATTTCAAAAAATCCTTCAGCAAATCTCGCAAAAAGAACAGATCAGCTACAGCATTTTGGAATATTATCTTAACCGCCATATCGAATTGGATTCAAACACCCATGGGCCGCAAGCCTTTGCCATGCTGGAAGCCGCCTGCGAAAATAATAGCGCAAAGGTGGATGAAGCGATCTCCACCGCCAGGGAATGCCTAGGTCAAAGGCTGAATCTTTGGAACGCGGTGGCCCAACAGATTGCCTGAGAATATTATTTTTGTTTGTTTAATGCTTCCCGCACCATTTTAAATGTAGAGAGCATAAACCAGCCTAGTTCATCCCGCCTCTCTGCATATTTTGCACTTTCCATGGGTGTGCCATCAAATTCCTTGGGGTCTGCAAAAGGTAACGAAATTCGCGCCGATGCGCCCACCACACTTGGGCATTCCATGTCCGCCTCATCACATACCATGATGGCAATGAAATCTTTTTGCGGGTTAAAGGGGTCATTGTACTTTTTGGAAAACTCCACGTTGCTGCAACTATCATCATTTCCCCAGCGGATCTTGTAGCATGGATTTTCCTCACCGTTCAGACCCTTTGCAGCTTTCTCGCCCGTTTCCTTAATTTCAAATCCAACAGCTTTTAATGCCGTGATGGATCTGGGATTAAACGCGCTGGGCTTGGTGCCCCCGGAATAAAACTTTATGTTCTTCAACTCCTTAAACATAGCTGCGGCGTTTCCCATGGCAGCCCCCATCATGCTTCTGCGGCTATTCCCCGTACAAACCAGAATTAAATCTACCTTTCCATGTTTTTTGTAACGACTGACGATCTCCTTCACCAATTCCAACCGGGCTTTTTCATGGCTTCCTGAAATCCCCTGAGGTTGCTTTGATAACTGTTCGAAATGCGAATGGATGTTCAAATACATTTCCGTCTTAGGCTCCCCGCCAGGTATTTGTAATGAAAGACACACACTTAAAAAGCAAGTATAAGAAGACATTTTCGAAACCCTTGAAAAGTCGTAATCATGATGCCTTTTCTTTTTGAATGTTCAAGCAAATGAATTCTGTAGTCAAAAGAAAAGCATATTCTTCTCGATTTCTTAAGCATTATTTCACATTTTTGGATCAGTCAGGCCGTGGTGGTTAGAAGTCATCAAATCATCATTTCTAATTCATGGTTTCTTAACTCTTACGATTTTGCACAACCTTAGGATATCCATGTCTCAACTACATGGTGGGCGTGGAGATTAAATCATGGCCAAATCAGCACCAGTTCGAAAAAATGGATTTACGCTTATCGAACTTTTAGTGGTGATAGCGATCATTGCGATCTTGATAGGGCTTTTGCTGCCGGCAGTTCAAAAAGTCCGGGAAGCTGCTTCCAAAATGAGCTGCTTCAATAATCTCAAACAAATCGGGCTGGCCATGATAAATTACCACGAAACTTATCAGGGGTTCGCCTACGGTGGTTCAGATGGGCCGAATCAAAATTGCTGCAATGCCACTTCCAGGGTTGGTTGGACTTGGGCGTATCACATTTTGCCCTTCATGGAACAGGAAAATTTGTACAAAAATCCAACAGACACCGTAGTGACTGCCACGCCCACAAAAAGCTATTATTGCCCCACGAGAAGGCAGCCTGTTGTCTATAGTGCCACTAGAGCAGTGTGTGATTATGCAGGAAATGCCGGAACCAATATGGCGGGCCGGGGCATTGATGGCATGTTGGTGGCACAATGGAAAGCTCCATCCGCAAGCCTGGCTGCCAATTACGCACCGGATATGCCTGCAAGAAGAATTCTCGACATAACCGATGGTTCCAGCAACACCATCATGATTGCCGAAAAGCAGGTTCATGTGAGCGTTTTGGGCTCCGCTGGTGGAGATAACGAATCTTGGAATAATCCGGGCTGGGATCAAGACAATATACGCTGCGGCAATCAACCTGATGGTGGCAACCTTCCGAACAATGTTAACGACTCATTACCTCTGCCCGATGACAAACACCCCGATTCCACCAAACCGACATTCTGGTCCACCCGTTTTGGCAGTTCCCACCCCGGGGTCTTTAACGCTGTTTTTTCCGATGGATCGGTAAGAAGCCTTACCTATACCATCGATGCGGCCAACTGGCTTAGGCTTTGCAAGATCAACGATGGCGAAGTTATAACCTTCTCTTACTAAAATCATGCCAAGGATTCAGCTATGAATGCCAAACCAAGGAATGCCTTTACCCTGATAGAACTACTTGTGGTGATTGCGATCATTGCCATTCTTATAGGAATGTTGTTGCCAGCGGTACAAAAAGTGCGGGAAGCAGCCGCACGCATGAGCTGCCAGAACAATCTCAAGCAAATTGGGCTGGCATACCAAAACTTCCACAGCCAATACGGGTTTTTCGCACCGGGGGCGGTGCGGTCCCCAGCAACTGGCACATTGAACCCCATTTATGGCAAACTTGGTGTCTCTAAAAATGGCGTAAATCATGGCTGGGCAATCTACCTTTTACCCTACATGGAACAAGAGAATATTTACAAACAATACAGGTTTGATTTGAATTGGGATGATATTGCCAATGCCCCCGTATACGGTGCACCCATCAAAGGTTTTCTTTGCTCAAGCTCGCCGGAACCCAATAACCGTTTCTGTATGCCAAACGGCCCTGCTGGAACCGCCATCAAGGTGGCTTCCACGGATTATGCCCCTAACAATTCCTATGATGCTGGCTTGGAAACTTCGGGGTATGTGGATGTGTGTGTTCTTAGGAACGGTGTTTTACAGGTGCAATCCGGCACCAATAATGTAGTTGTGGATGTAACTCAAATCCGTGATGGTGCATCCAATACCCTGATGATTTCTGAGGACGCAGGAAGGCCACAAACCTGGCAATTTGGAAAAATGGTTAGTGCCACCTCTGGTTCTGATGGTGGTTGGGCGGATCACAATAGCGAATACATAGTTCATGGCTCTATGACAACATCGACGGCAAACCCGGGCCCTTGTCATACCAATTGTCATAATGGCAACGAGGTATATAGTTTTCACACGGGTGGTGCCAACCATGTTTTTGCGGATGGTTCGGTACATTTTATCAGCGAAAAAACAGATATTCGGGTTTTTGTAAAACTCATCACCCGCAGTGGTGGCGATGTTGTTACCTCAGGGTTCTAAAAATGCTTGTACGAGTAATTCTCATTTGCCAAATTTTAGGACTGCTACTTTTGCAAGGTTGTTCCTCGCAAAGGGGCCCTATTAAATTCCCAACCTTTAAGGTGGCGGGTCAGGTGAATTACGATGGTAAGCCCGCTGAAAATGTCCAAGTTTACTTGTTTCCAATTGCAGCGCCCACCATGCCTGATATTCCATCCAATCCCAGAGCAATCACCAGCAAGGATGGCAGATTTGAGATTTCCACCTACGCGGAAAACGATGGCACACCAGATGGCGCACCAGCCGGAAAATACCAAATCCTTATGATCTGGCCGGATGGTAAATCCAAGGAAGAGGAAAAAAAAGACAGGTTTCTCGGTTGGTACGGTGCAGCATACAGTCAATTGGAAGTCTTTGTAAAAGAGGGGGAAAATAACATTCCAGTCATTCAAGTCCCTCTTATCACCCGCGCGCCGGACCAGGTAAATGGAATTCCGGGACGAAATTAAATTTCCTTGGTCAACTTCCAACCAGGAAAAATTGCCTTGCAAAACTAATGAATACAGGCCACTTCTTCTCTAATTCTTCAAAATCATTTCACTTTAACAACTTGCAAAGCTTTCATAAAATTAAGGTAAGCTCTTTTATTCCTACCCATAATCACATTCACCGAACATTGCTGTGAAAAGAGGTTCCGCCAAATGCAATCAAACCAAGCGAGTAATCGGAATGGTTTTACCTTGATTGAGCTTCTGGTGGTGATTGCCATCATTGCCATTCTGATAGGTTTACTGCTTCCCGCCGTGCAAAAGGTGCGCGAAGCGGCTGCAAGGCTGACTTGCACCAACAATCTCAAGCAGATTGGCCTGGCGGTGATGAACTATGAAAGCACTTACAGGCATTACCCCATGTGCCGTGTTTCCAATACTGGTGCCAGGGTCATTTATGGAAATTCCAACCGCTCTTTATTCGTAATGCTTTTGCCTTACATTGAACAGGAAGCACTTTACAAGAAATATGAAGCAGTCTATGCACCTTTTCCCACAACGACCGGTGCAAACCGACGGGATTGGGATCACACAGACATGACAAGCATTTACCAGACCAAGGTCAAGACACTTATATGCCCTTCGAATCCCGGGCCTACCGTGGATTCAGGAACAAGCAATAATGCCTTCACCAATGCAGCCACCTCGGATTACAACGTGATGAATGGTGTTGAGCTTGCCAGTGCCCCGAATGCATATACCATGGGTCTGATCCCTTACACCCTGGATGATAGTTCCCGCAGGGGCATGTTGGATTTTACCGCCCCAACCACTCCTGCCAACATAACGGATGGAACCTCCAACACTCTGCTTGTGGTGGAGGATGCAGGTCGGCCCAGTCGTTATGCGAAGGGTAAGATTCAATCCGGGCTTAGGTCTTCAGGGGCGGCATGGGGTGATAACGATGGAACATTCACTTTACATGGCTTTTCCACCGATGGCCTAACTCAGGGTGGTCCTTGCGCCATTAACTGTAACAACAGCAATGAGGTTTATTCTTTCCACACAGGTGGTGCCAATGTGGTATTTGGGGATGGCTCGGTTCGCTTTTTCAAAGAAAACATCAGCATTGGAATAGTTGCAGCCGTAATTACCAAAAGCAACGGAGAAGTGGTCAATGTGGACTAAACTTCAGCCCTTTGGTCTTGGCTGGTTATTAGGCTGCCTGATTCTTGGCTGCGGTGGAGATTCTTCTTACACCCCAACAGTTCAGGTATTCCCAGCAAAGGGAAAATTAGAGTACCAGGGCAAACCATTGGCTGGGGTAACGCTTATTTTTAATCCTGTGGATGAAAAGCAAAAATTAAAACCGCAGGCCACGACAGATGCGGAAGGAAATTTCGTGGCAACCACATTTTCAACAGGAGATGGCGCACCGGAGGGGGAATTCCTTATCACTCTTGTGATAAAAACTGAGGAATCCGATTCCGCACGTGAGGATGCGGAAGGCAATGGCCGTGCCAAGCCTGCAAAAACCAAATTCCCCGTCAAATTTCAAAATCCCACTACCAGCACACTTAGAGTTAAGGTTGGCAAGGGCCAAGCCGATCTTGGTACCCTGGAAATCAAATAAGCGTGATTATTACCACCTGAAAGCCTTCATCACTGAAGAATAATCATCCGTCCAAATCATAAAATCTTTTTCTGGTGGCTTTTCCCACTTATCAGTCGCAATTTGCGGAATTATGGTTTCCCTGTTTTTACCCATGATGACCCACATGGAAGGGTACAACCCAGACTTGGATTCCCTTTCGGAAATTTTGCCTTTGCTTTGGTTTTGAACCAAACTAACAAGACCAAGTTCTTTGGCCACGGCATTTAATTGCGGCCTGAGATCGATATGCCGGTTAGAGATGTGAAATAACAACACCCCGTCATCCTGTAACTTGGAGAAAAAGCCTCGCACTGCCTCCAGGGTAAGCAAATGAGTTGGTATGGTGTCCGAGGAAAAAGCATCCAGGATTAGAATCCCATATTTTCCATCAGGTTCCTTCATAAGGGTATTTCTGGCATCCCCAATCTTTACCTCATATCTTCCCTTGCATTCTTTCAGATAAGTGAACAGCTTTTTATTCAGGGCAATCCTTGCAACCATGGGATCAATTTCAAAAAAGTCCACCAGCTGGCCGCCGACGGCATACCAGGCCAGGGACCCCGCCCCCAGGCCAACCACCCCTATGGGTTCTTCCATTTTCAACTGCTGCCTTCGTAACAACACCTGCCCGGCCGGCCCAAAAGGGTGGTAATACACCAGCGGGGAAAAAGAAGGCTTGCCCGGTTCTGTTGTAACTTGGGCGCCATGTTCCGTGGAACCATGATAAAGCCAGTGAACTTTTTTATTGGTACCAAGCCCAACCCGGTGTATGCCATAAAAACTGCGATCCTGGAAAAGCAAATCGGGGTGGCTGGCATCCAGAATGAATATTTTTAAAAACATGATCATGACATAAGCCATCCCAAAAAGAATTGGCCTTGGCAAAAATGGAATTAACACCAAAGCAACCAGCGATTGCCAGCCATCGTGTTCTGTTTGGCGAAGAATCATAAACACCACCGCAATCAGGATTCCCAGCCCCAACATCCAACGAAGCTGCCTGGAATGAAAAGTGGAATCCATCTGCCTGAACCAGGGAAGTGCTGGCATGGCCAAGGCCGCCAGGGAAAGTGACAAAGCATATTCATGCAAGTCCTGAAATATCAACGGCGCCAACAGGGACTGGAAAACGCCTGCCAAAAAACCTCCACATGCAATCCAAAGGTAAAATTCAGTCAATCCATTTAAGTTTGGTTTCTCCTTGTAAAGGCTGCCATGGCAAACCAGGCCCACCAGAAAAAGTGTTCCCACCCAAAGGAATAACTGCTGGGCGAAATCCGATTGGCTGCCAGCCAGCGACAAAAAGGCCTGCATTATCAAGGCGATGGCATTTGCCCACAGCACAAGATTCCAAAGGTTTTGTTTCCAATCCAGAAAACCAAGGATAAAAGTAAACATGTAAACCATCAAAGGAACCAGCCATACCATCGGCATGGGTGGCAATTCCTGGGAAATCCTGGCGGTTATCGCAAGCATCAAACTTGCCGGAACCAAAGAAAGGAAAACCCACAAAAACCTTTTCTTTCGCCCCTGCGAAACCATGTCTATCGGGGGAAGTTCCATTCTTGGGATCCGGTTTTTCCAAACTGCAAATCCACAGGCAATCAGCAATAGTCCAAATACAACCCAGATTGCCCACCAGGCCAAAGACTGATCTCTCAATCCCAGCAAAGGTTCAATTATCGATGGATACACCAGCAAACCCAGCATGGTTCCGATATTGCTGGAGATATAAAGCGAATAGGGATTTCGCTTTTGAGAATCCGCATAAGTAAACCACCATTGCAATAATGGAGCACTCGCGCCGAGAAGCATCAGGGGAATAAAGGCTTTTTTAAACAGCAGGATAGCAAGGTGAATTGTGGGAAATTGACTGATTGTTATTATTTGAAAACTATCGGCATGGAATGGAATGAAAAGAATGGCCAGGCTGGAGAAAGCAAGGTGCACCAAAGTGGCAATATGCGGACGGAACCATTTTGAGAGCAAATAGGCATAAAAGTAACCAGCCAGTAGACAAGCCTGAAAAAACATCATGGATGTTGTCCAGGTGGAGCTTGAACCGCCAAAAGAAGGAAGCAGCATTTTACCAAGCAATGGTTGAATACAACTCATCAGGAAGGCGGAAACAAAGGAAACAACAACAAAAAGTACCAGCATGGGTTTTAAAATCCGTTCGAAGGGTCAAAATGAAAATTTTAGCAGGTGAAGGAAAATATAGGTCATGAAGAAACCATGAAGAACAATTTACCTGTCGCCAGACAAATACGGTTGGCAGGTTAGTTATTAGGAAATGAAGAAAATTTATGGTTGATCCGGTGATAGGCAGGTCATGAAATATCAAAAAGCCCTGTAAAAAAGGGCATTTTGATCTACACATTTTCTTCACACAAACCACATCCGCTATTCATTGGAATAATGATTCCACATCCGATTCAATAGCATAGCGTGCTGCTAATTCACGCTGGAATTTAACTTTCGTAAAGGAGTTTCGTATGATTCGAAGTTTGTCTTCCCTGAAGAGCGGGAAGAAGGCTTTCACCCTGATCGAGCTTTTGGTGGTGATTGCCATTATTGCCATTCTTATTGGCTTGCTTCTGCCCGCGGTGCAGAAGGTTCGTGAAGCTGCTGCCAAGTCCAGTTGCGCCAACAACCTCAAGCAGGTTGGGCTGGCCTTGCACAATTTCCAAAGCACCTACAACTGCTTCCCAACCTCCGGCGAAGGTATCATTCCTGCTACCTCTGGTACTGGTTTTGATACTATCTCCACTTTCACAGCCATCCTGCCCTACATGGAACAGGAAAATGTTTACAAGCAAATTAATACCAGTTTGCACTACGCCGCTGCAGCACAGTCTCAGGTACCTTTCCAGACTGTGATCAAGGCTTTTGTTTGCCCAGCAAACCCTGCCCATCAAGGTAAGGATGCCCAAAATTATGGTCTTTCCGACTACATGCCAATCGCTTATTGCGATATCGCACCAACCACTGGCATGCGCTGGACCACAGCAAGCGTAAAGCAAAAGGGAGCTCTTGCCCTTACCGGAAGTACCAATTACAAGAAAAATGGCACCGGCGCTGTGGTTGCCGACACTTTTGTAGCCAGTTTTACTGGTGGTATGTCGGTAACATCCGTTTCCGATGGCACCAGCAATACTGTTGCATTGATTGAAGATGCTGGCCGCGGTGTTACTTTTGCCGGAGCAAACCTTGCTTCCTCCAGCAAGTATGCTGACCCGGATGGTGGTGCGAATGTTACCACGGGTGCTAACCCCACCTACACTAACAATCGCCGCATTGGTCGTTGGGGAGAACCTGATCAAGGTAATGGCTGGTCTGGTGCTCCTACTTGGCCAATTACCGCTACAACCGCTGCAACTTCCACCACCTGCCAGGCGGCCGGTACAGCTACCACCGAGCCTGCAAACGTTGGAACGTGCGACCAGAGAAAAGTGATCAATAACACCCCTCAAACCTTTGCATCTAGTTTGTGGGGTACCAATAACTTCGGGCCCAATGATGAACCATTCAGCTTCCATACTGGTGGAGCATTTGCAGTATTTGCCGACGGCCATATCGGCTTCCTTAACGATGCAATTACCCCGGTAATTGCTCGTGGCCTTGCCTCTGCAGCAGGCGGCGAAGTATTTCAACTTCCCTAATCCGTAGTTTACGTTAACCACCCAGCCCGCTGGCGACGCACCAGCGGGCTTTTTTATTGCCACTATGTTCCTAGCGTGTAAGAAAAAAGCCCCCGACATAAATCGGGGGCTTTTTCATTTTCATCCATCCGTCTATTTTTATTCCTGGAACCGATAGCCCAGGCCACGAACTGTTTCAATCATATCCATATTGCCAAGTTTCTTACGCAGGGTTTTAATGTGCACATCAATGGTACGTTCAAGCACAATGGCACCCTCGCCAATGGCAAATTCCATGAGCTGCACCCGGGAAAACGCCCTTCCTGGCTGCCTTATCAGGCATTCCAGCAATCGGTACTCCGTAGGGGTAAGGTCAAGTTCCTGCTTGCCTAAAAATGCCTTGTGGCGAACCTGATCCACTTTAACGCCACGGTGCTCCAAAACCTTGTTTTCCAAATCCTCTTCTGCGGGTTCCGTCCTGCGCTTCAAGGCTTTGATTCGCTGCAACAAAACCTTCACGCTAAAAGGCTTGGTCACATAATCATCCGCACCCATGGAAAAGCCAACCACCTGATCGGTTTCTTCCGCTTTGGCAGTAACCACGATAATGGGCGTGTTCTTGGTGCGTTCATTGGAACGAAGTTCACGAAGCACTTCAATTCCATTGAGAGAAGGCAGCATCAAATCCAAAAGGATAAAATCCGGCGAGGAACTAATCGCTTTGCGAAGCCCTTCCTGCCCATCGTGAGAAACCACGGTTTCATATCCCTCTTTTTCGAGGTTGTAAACCAGGGCCTCTACCAAAGGTTGTTCATCCTCAATAATGAGGACTTTATGTCCATTTTTAGGAATATCGGAAGTCTTGGATGGCTGCTTTGCCTTCCTATCTTCTTTCATTTCGATGGTCTCCGTTGCCATTTTCTTCTCCTGAACGAACACGATGACGAACAATCTCACCTTCCACCAGATAGACAACATCCTCGGCTATGTTGGTGGCATGATCAGCAATACGTTCGATATGACGAACCGCGGAAAACATGGACAAGCCATGGGGAATATTATCCGGCTTTTCACCCATGTATTTGATGATGCCGTTGATAATTTCTTGGTTGTATCGATCCACCTCATCATCCATACGAATGACCATCAAGGCCTGTTTGACATCCAGATTCACAAAGGCATCAAGACTTTGACGCACCATGACGGTGGTAAGATCAGCCATCTGCTGAATTTTTTCAGGGATGGGCATGTAAGGGGGTTTGCAAAGCTCTATGGCACGCTCGGCAATTTCCTCGGCAAGGTCGCCCATGCGTTCCAAATCGGTGGTAATCATCATGGCAGCAGTACAACGGCGCAAATCACCTGCTACAGGCTGATGCAACGCCAGTATTTTCAAGCTTTCATTGTTGATGATATTTTCTTCGGCATCAATTTGGGCATCGCCTTCAATCACATCCCTGGCAATGTTAGGGTCGCGATTTTGTAACGCGGTAATAGTCTTGGAAAGAGCCGCCTCCACCAAACTGGCCATGGCCATGATACTTCTTTGCAATTCATCCAAGTCGCGTTGCAGGTGAATGGACATGTAAATACCTTTTAAAAGTAATCTCAACCAAAACGGCCTGTGATGTAATCCTCGGTCTGTTTAACCTGCGGTCGGGTATAAAGTTGATCGGTTGGGCCCACCTCCACCAGACGACCCTGAAAGAAAAATGCGGTCTGGTCGGAAACCCTGGCAGCCTGCTGCATATTGTGGGTAACAATCACAATGGTGTAATCGCGTTTCAGTTCAAAAACCAAATCTTCAATGCGCGCTGTGGAAGCCGGGTCCAAAGCACTTGCCGGTTCATCCAGAAGCAAAACTTCCGGATCGGTTGCCAGTGCCCGAGCAATACAAAGCCTTTGGGCCTGCCCACCGGAAAGGTTCAAAGCGGATTGATCGAGCCGATCCTTCACTTCATCCCACAGTGCCGCACCACGAAGGCACCTTTCACAAATTTCGTTGAGAATAGCCTGATTCTTAAGTCCGGCAATCTTAGGGCCGTACACCACATTTTCGAAAATAGACTTGGGAAAAGGGTTCGATTTCTGGAACACCATTCCAACCCTGCGGCGCAAATCAACAAGGTTAAGGGACTTGCGGTAGATATCCTCGCCATCAAGCAAGATTTCACCTGTGTGCCTGGTTCCATCCACCAGATCATTCATGCGGTTCAAACATCGCAAGAAAGTTGATTTACCACAGCCGGAAGGTCCAATCAGTGCCGTGACCGATTGGGGAGGAATCTGGAAATTTATATCAAAAAGGGCTTGATGGCTGTTGTACCAAAAATTGAGGTTCTTCACCTGGTATTTTGGAACCAAACCTTTTTGGGGAGTAAGTTCCCTTCCGTTGAGGGAACGTTCTGATAAAATTGCAGCATAAGATGTTGTCGCCATCATACATAACACCGTTCAAAGTCCAATTTCAGGCTACAAGACAAAGAATTATCTTAATCAACAAATAAGAAGAAACAGTTAAGAAAGCATGATGTTTAGGTTCCTTTTTGCGTCAGTTTTCTTTTTCGTTGATTTAAGGGGTAAACCGCTGTAATTTTTGGGTTTCCTACCTTTTAAAAGATTCTGGGACAAACTACCATGTTCAAATTTTACGGTTCTTTGGCGTTCACATTGGCGTTATCGGCAATAGTACTTGCAGCTGACGACTACATCCTTGGCCCTGATTCAAACCCCACTCCGAACGTGCCAGCGGGCAAAATTGAAAAACGCACTTGGAAAAGCAATGTTTTCCCTGAGACGGTACGGGATTGGTGGATTTACACCCCCGCACAATACGACCCGGCCAAGCCCACTGCCATTATGGTATTTCAGGATGGTGGAAGTTACATGAACGAAAAAGGACAGTTTCGCGCCACCGTTGTTTTCGACAACCTGATTCACAAAAAACAAATGCCTGTAACTATTGGCATTTTCCTGAACCCTGGTTCTGTTCCGAGTGCAGACGCCAAAGGAAAGGCCCGAAGCAACCGCAGTTTCGAATACGACACCTTATCCCCCCAGTATGCGACATTTCTGGAAAAGGAAATTCTCCCCGAGGTGGCAAAAACCCACAATATCAGCAAAAACCCCAAGGATCGTGCCATCTGTGGCATAAGCTCTGGTGGAATATGCGCCTTTACCGTGGCATGGGAACGGCCAGACCTGTTTGGCAAAGTTCTAAGCCATGTTGGAAGTTTCACCAACATTCGGGGCGGGGATGTT
>Ga0255152_1000085_pt1 | contig 42069 bp, 65 predicted proteins | sample Atl_Yuk_RepC_8h_FD_183624 | JGI IMG/M metagenome (GOLD analysis project Ga0255152, IMG submission 183624) | Freshwater microbial communities from Altamaha River, Georgia, United States - Atl_Yuk_RepC_8h | ecosystem: Environmental > Aquatic > Freshwater > River | place: USA: Georgia | collected...
CTTTCACCCCATAAAGTGCGAAACTGGAATACTGGGAAAAGTTTGCAGTTCTGTTATCGGAATAAATTGTTACTTGATTGACTGCCGATGTAGATTGATAAGAACCTGAAAACAAGCCTACGCGACCTGAGCCATTGGCATCAAATCCCATTAAACTTCTAACAGTCTTATACTTAGATGTATTTGCATAATCTAAAATGTCTATAACGACTGCTGCATAATAAGAAACTGCTGAAGTTGTCTGTGGTTGAATACCAAAATAAGCGTAATTCAAAGTAGCAAATCCATCTGAAGTGGTGCCTGAACCATCGCCAAATAATCTGTGTGCTGAATAAAGCGCAGTAGCGTCATTATTCATTGTTAATTCTAACGAATCTTGCCCTGATGCGCCTGACTTTGTAGAATTGATAATTCCACGCAGTTGTAAATGCTTGTAAGTGCTAGGAATACTGGTAAAACTAATGCTTGATGATCCGCCAGCTCCGACAGTTACTGTGGCAATAGATTCGTAGGAGTTAGTAGCGATATTTCCTGAAATTGAACTAGCAATAATGCCTATGATTGGACTCAAGAAAGATCACCCACTACCGTAAAGGTATTAGTACCGGTGCAAATAATAGTAGCTGCGCTATATTGAGTACGTAACTTGGTACCTGTACCTGTATATGAAGTGGTGCCATCGTTAGCAATAGTTACTTGCCCTGCACCAATTTGCTGAATATTAATTTGTTGACCGGTAGTAAATACTCCGTTAGGAATAGTTAATGTAATGGCACTTGCATTAGATAGAGTAACCAGTTTATTAACATCACCTGAAACCAATGAATAGGTGGTACCAGTTTGTGCATTAATAGTTAAACTAGGTGTGTAAGGTGTAGACCAAGCAACACCAGCACTAGCTGTGCTATCTGCTGTAAGGACCTGTCCATTTGTACCAACTGCTACACGTGTTGGTGCGCTAGAAGTTCTAGCGATAATATCGCCCTTAGTGGTTAAATCGCTCTTAGGTATAGCAGCATCTGCTGTCTCAACGCCTACTCGGAAGTAGGTTAAGTCAGCACTTGATAGTACGTGGCGTACGGTTGCACCTGCTGCGTGAATGGTTCCAGATGTACCAGCTTGTGCACGAGTAATTGTAAAGGTATCACTTGACTGAGCAGTGATATAAACAATCTCTTCGTTAACGGTATCAGGATCAAGTGCTACTGTGAAGATGTCACCTGCTGTTAACACGATGCCACCCATAAGAGTAGAACCTGTACCAGTAGCCACCGTCATAGATGTAGCAACGGCTGATATACCGCCGGATGCAAGAGTTGTATCTTGCGATATGGATGAATAGACGCGAACTGTCATTAGGCTGCCTTACTTTGAGTAGTGGACGCGAATAGGGAAACGGTCTTGGAGTTTGGTTGACTCTTCCATCAGACGTTGCTGATATAGAGCAAAGACATATTTAGATGCAGAAGCACCAGCAGTGGATGGTAACTTGTTATCGTTTATATCTGCTTCTGCTGATGAGAGGTTAATTCTACCTGTGTCAAGGTAACTAAGGAGCCTGTACGCAGCTCCAAGTGTAACGACATCTCTTGACGTTTCTGGTAGGCCTGTAACAGTAGCAAAGTCATCAGTGTTGTTAGTGAGGTCATTTGGGATAATGGAATAATAGACTTGTACTGTGCGACCAGGCATAATTTTTTCATAGATATTCACCGTCTTTGTAGTATTGAAAGCTGCCACGTTTGCCATACGGTCAAAACGCCATCTATTAACTGGTAGCCATTCTTTAGACGGACCAACAGTTTGCCAAGAGATATATAAAACATCTCGTGCTTCTGCTGGTAATGGATACGCAACCTGCGCTGCGTTAAAGGTAAAGGTTGTAGAACTTACACCAAATAACTTTGGGTAGAAAGAGTTGATAGTATCGTTGATTGCCTTCTTAACATTAACTCTTGGGAAAGTAGGAGTTAAAGTAACCATTGCGTTCTCTGAATGTGGTGCAGGTGTAGTTCCACCATAGCCACGACCAAAGCCTGCAATAGCATTTAGATATAGATTCTGCTTATCAAATGAGTTAACCCAGATAAGTTCATCATCAATCTCGATAATACCTTTAGCCAAGTTCTCGGAGTTACCGATCTTGATTGCTAATTCAGTAGCAGTAATGCCACCTGTGTTAGCTAAGTTAGTGATGCGGTCTTGGCGCAGGGTATAACCAGCAAGGTTACTTCTGACCTCATCCACCATCTGAGCGAATGTGTAGCTCATCTATTTTGCTCCTATAGAACTTGACGTTGTTTTGTAGTCGTTCATCATTTGGTGATATTTCAAGCGCCATTTCACCATAGCGCAGTGCATCATCCCATTGCTCTAATTGCCACGCACTGATAGCAACTAGGTCGTATGCCATATGACCATATGCCCATTCTTCAGACATAAAGTCATTAAGTTTCATCTTTATCTCTATTGCTTCAAGAGAAACCTTTAAGCACTTCTTCCACTCTTTGGTTATGTAGTAGTGATTGGCTAAGGCCAATACACCCTCTCTGCAATATAAAGTTTTTATGGATTCTTTAAGGTGCTTCTCAGCGTTCTTAGGATCACACTTTGCTAGGTAACGAAGTGCATATGACTTCTCACCCGGATACTTGCTGTACTTTAGATACTCTTCAAAGACTAGCTTTGCTTCCAAGTATTGCTTATGGAAGAATAACTCTCTAGCGTAGTAGTAAAGGTTACGAGGATTAAATGGTTCCTCATCTACTGCCATCTCTAGCATTGGTAGATACTGACCACGAGACTTCTCGTTATCAGGATGATGATGTATCTGTAACCCTATTGGATAATAAGTCTCTTGCAAATCCTTTTCGTAAGGTACGATTACCTCGTGGATAGGATGTCTCCATCTATAACCAAATCTAGGATGGATTCTATTTGCATAGAAATCAACGGTAGGATTTCCATTAGCATCAAAATCTGTTACTAACTTGTGCTTAGGTCTAGGTAACTTATCTACCTTAGCATCATACGCTTTTGCGAGTTCTGTTCTCCAACCTGGCGCTAATACTTCATCTGCATCCATTGAGATACAATAATCAATATCAGTAGGTAGGCTCATTAACGCATAGTTACGAGCATCATCAAAGCGCCAAGGTTTAACTTGGATTTGTACTACCGTAATACCCAAAGAACGAGCAAGGTCAACGGTGCCATCAGTAGAGCCTGTATCAGCGATGAGTAAATAATCTGCTTCCTTCGCTGATTCATACCACCTCTTAATGTGCTTTGCTTCATTGAGCGCTATTGTATATACGGCAACTTTCATACTTGACAGTATATCAAACTTATGCTATGTCGCCTACAATCAAGAACGTATTGCTTGCTGTGCAAATTACCGTAGCAGCTGATTTGTTAGTTCTCAGTTTTGGTGCTGTAGTAGTTGCACCCGTTGAATAGATAGTCACACCAGAACCTTGTGCAAAGGTAACCTGACCAGCTCCATATTGAACTACGTGAACCTGATCGTTAGCAGAGAATACTGATGGCGGAACTGTTACAGTAATGCTAGAAGCATTATTGCAGGTAACCATCTTATCTTTATCGCCAATTACTAGCGTATAAGTTGTACCAGTTTGAGTATTAAATCCTACAAGATTGCTTCCGGTAGGTCCGGTCGCTCCGGTTGGTCCGGTTGCGCCTGTTGGACCAGTAGGTCCAGTTGCTCCAGTAAGTCCGGTAGATCCAGTTGGGCCAGTCGGTCCAGTAGCTCCCGTTGCTCCTGTATCACCTGTAGGTCCAGTCGCTCCTGTGGCACCTGTCGCTCCTGTCAATCCAGTAGAACCTGTAGCACCCGTAGGTCCGGTAGGACCTGTTGCTCCAGTTAAACCTGTATCTCCTGTTGGTCCTGTAGCGCCGGTAGCACCAGTTGCTCCCGTAGGACCTGGCACTGTTGAAGCCGCGCCAGTAGCACCTGTCGGCCCTGTCGGACCCGTTGCACCAGTGACACCTGTGTCACCTGTAGGACCTGTCGGTCCAGTGCTTCCCGTATTACCAGTTGGTCCTGTAGGACCAGTGGCACCTGTTACGCCTGTAGCGCCTGTGGAACCTGTAGGTCCTGTGGCACCGGTAGATCCTGTAGCACCTTGTACGCCAGTAGGACCAGTCGGTCCTGTTGCGCCTGTACTGCCAGTTGATCCGGTAGGTCCTGTACTTCCTGTAGGACCTGTATTGCCAGTCGAACCCGTAGCTCCTGTGCTTCCTGTTGCACCTGTTGCTCCCGTGTCTCCGGTTGGCCCTGTTGGGCCAGTTGAACCTGTAGGTCCTGTAGGACCTTGAGAACCAGTGGAACCGGTAGGACCTGTTAGACCTTGTGGACCGATAGGTCCAGTCGGGCCAGCAGGTCCTGTTGGACCTGTGTTACCAGGTGTACCTTGCGGTCCTTGGTCAGCTGATAATACTACAGAAGTTTGTGGAGAACCAGAGGTAATAACTAATATTGTCTCGCTCATACAGTCACCCCTGCAGTCACAATAAACTGACCTTCTAAAATTCTAGTGATTTCAGAACCTGAATCTAGGATTAAATCATAGACATATGATTCTGCTTTAAGCGTTGTATCTACTGCTGATAGTTCAATATCAATAGTACCCAACGCACCACCAAGAGTAATCTTTCCATTAGCAGTAGTTGCTAGTAAGGTGGTAGTAGTTGAACCCAAGAATGGGCGTACAGTCATAATGGCTGTATAGTTAGTTAAGTTCCAAGGCGTTCCATCAGTTTGGATAACGCTGGAAAAATTAAAGGTAGTTGTCTGTGGAACTACCAAGTTATATGAACCTGGAGATGGCATTTAGTTAGCCACCTCACGTAATGCAGCCGCAGGCTCCAGTCCTGTAGTACCTGCAATCTTGTTGCAGATACCTGCAACGTCTAGCATATTAACGCGATTAGTAATGCCGCCAATAAGATTAAGAACTCCAACAAGGTCGGTCACCTTTCCAAGAGCAACGCTCTTTGCGCCAGCCCAAGCCTGTGCAGCTGCCGCTTGATCCCTATAGTCAGTATAAGAAGGATAGGCGGCACCACCATTAGCTAAACGATTGAGTTCATCATTGAGCGTTGAACCATCATACCCGTATGTTGCCACCTATAACCTCACTTCTTCTTTTTAATCTGAGCTATCTTTTTCTTATCCCAAGCTAAGTCCTGTGCCATAGTCTTTGGCTTAGGCTTTTGTTTCTTATCTGCTTTTTCAAAAGCAGCTTTCTGCTTAGGAGTTAAATTCTTTGTAAGTTTTTTATCTACTGGCTTATCTTTTTTCTCAGAGTAAGCCCCTGACTTACTTACCTTTTTTGACACCTGAAACCTTCTTCAGTCTTGGGTTTGCTTTAACAGCAGCCTTCGATGCTTTCCTCGCACCCGCAGCAACTATCGCACCGGCACGTTCCATCGAGGCACCTTGCTTTGCAGCAACCTTCTTCTGGACTGCTTTGAATCCTGGGTGCTTCTTCATTACTTGCCCTGACTTGGTGCTGGATTAGCCGGAGCACCTGTTTCAATATCATCATATGATGCGTAACCACATCCACATACAGCGCACATTATTTCTTCACCGTTTTCTTTCCAGCTTTAAAGGTAGCCTTCTTACCTGACATACCTACTTTGCCCTTCATTGTTGAAGCAGGGATTCCCTTAGATGAACCCTTCTTAAATCCGGTATCTTTGGTAGATTCTGCTCCGCCATCACCCTTCATTGCTTTTGCGAATTTCATATTTGCTCCTATTTTTTATTCTTGTTTCTTGCTGATATTGCTGCTGCCTTCTTCTTGGCATCAGCTTTACTTGATGCTCCCCACGCTTGTAGAGATAGGAGCAATCTTGTTGGCTCTCCATTTGGTTTACGCTCAGGTCCTGGCGCATTACCCATACGAGCTAAGAATGATGCTCGTCTTGGATTATCACCAGATTTAACTGGTGGCTTTAGGTTTGATCCTTGTGCTTTAGCAGATGCTCTGCCCTTAGCATTAAGACCACCCTTTGGGTTCTTACCTTCTTTGCGTTGCCACGCTGGAGACTTAGCCATTACTTCTTCTTCTTTCTGGCTACCGCTGCATTATCCACTAGGTTTGGATATGGTCTACCTACTGCCTTAGCACGAGCCTTAGCTTGTGCCTTCTTATCAGGAGATAGTTTGGTAGATTTCTTCTTAGGGTTCTTGGTATCCCAAAATTCTTTTTTCATAAGTTCCTAACCTAGTAAACTAGCACCGATGTTATTACCATCAAATGCTTTGCCCATCTCATTTGAGATGTTGACTGCTGCATCAATATCTTTCTGCTTAGTAGAGATAGGCTCAATGCCTTGCTTAACTGCAGAGTAAAATGATGACAACTCTTTATCGTCTTTCTTAATCGCTTGTAGCGATGCACCACCTCTTGATGGGGTTAAGGCTCCATCAAAGAATGGCTTTAGGTTAAATCCTCTTTCCATCTTGCTACCGCAAGTATGGATTTCTTCTCTATCAAATTCTGCGTAAGGCTTATTTACTTCTTCAGTTACCTGACAATCTTGGCAGGTGTAATCGTATCTAGGCATTTTACTCCACAATAGGGGTTACGTAATCTCCGTAACCGTTAGCAATTAAGATTGCTGCTTGCTCATCTGTAATGGTCTGAGTATGACCACCAAGGATATAGAAGTCTGCATCAGCTAAAGTATTTTGATATGGATACATAGTTGCTTCAACTAATCCATCTTTAACAATCAAGGTAACGCCACGAGCAATGTCAGTCATAAATGGATTGATAGGTCCAGTTACTGAACCACCGGTAATTGGTCTACCAGCTAGACGTGAATACTTATCAGGCCAAGCTTTACCGGCGTTCCAAGTTTGGTATTGCCAAGGCGTTGTTGCTGCATATGCCATTTGTTCTCCTAGTGAACTTACCAGAAGGAATATGCGTTAAAACACATATTCCCTCCAGTCAACTAACTATTAGTAAGCTGTTGCTGTTTGGATGTTGTACAGCGCTGCGGTACGGAGGATGTTCCATCCACCGAAGTAGTACCAACCAATGGTGTGGTAACGACGCAACGCGTCAATTTGAGGTCCAATGACAGTTGAGATGTCTTGGCCCTGCGCTTCTGCAAGTGCTTCACGACCTGCAATGATTGCTGAATAGACGTTAGTTGTACCATTTGACGCAAATGGAACACGAGGTGTTTCAACAATGAACGCACCTTCAAGTACGCCTACTGCACCAGCAACGAATGGTGTGCGATCTACATACTTAGATAGATCCTGGAATCCACCAGTACCTGTTTCAGCACGAAGGTCAGCAGTCTGCTTTGGATGTAGGTAAGCAGCATATAGTTCGCCAATACGAGGCAAAGCCTTGTTTGAGCGTAGGTTTGTAACAGCAGCACGAATGTCAGATACAGAGATGGTTGAACCAGCTGTGATACCTGCGTTGTTTGTTGCTGTACCGCCGTAGATGATGTTTGTGCCTGATGTCAATACACCTGCAACAACTGCGTCGATAGAGTCTGCAGCGTTGTAAGCGATGATATCAGCAAGTGCTGCATCTACGTCGTTGAAAGAAGTTAGATTTAACTTCTTGGTTGTGGTTACGGCGTTGCCGTATTCCTGAAGTGTTACTGTAACCTGGTTTGGGTTACCAAGAGCGATAGAAGATACATCTGTTGTTTCTGTCAATGTAGATGTAGCCTGAGCTAGATCTGAGTAGATTGAGAATACAACTGATGAACCTGGCATCGCTTGCTGCACCGGCTTAACGTCAGCAAGAGCACGCATAACAGGAATAGAACGTAACGCCATACGGACGTACTGATCATAAGCTGTTTGTACGAGGTTGCTGATCGCACTGGTACCGGTGAGCGTACCTGATGGAACTGCCATCTTTTAGTGCCTTTCGGTTAGAGTTGTTTAGAGACCAGAGTTACGAATTACTTCGTCCAGCTCTTCTTTGCTATTTGCCGATAAGAGTTTACGCATAATGTCATCTGTTGAATCAGGAGTTAATCCTTGGTCAACAGCACTATTCATCTTCTTATAGGCATTAGCAGTAGCTGGATCAACTACTGGTTGTTTATCTTCGACTTGAAAGCCGAACACGTCAGCGTTATCTTCAAGCCATTTAGACAAAGACTCCTCAGTTGGGTCTAAGTCCTGTGGAATAAACTTGGCAACTTTGCCATTTACTCCACGCGATTCGAGGACATCCTTAATTGATCGTTCTCTTTGTGCTTTTGAAAGAGAATCAAACTGAGTCTTAAACTCGTTTAGTTCTTTATCTCTTTGCTTTAGCTGCTTACGCAGTTGTTTAACGAGATCATTATTTGACTCTGATGAAAAATCATCATCGTCGTCCTCGTAGTCGTAATTGGACATTAGTCCATCTCCCATTCTATGTTTGACGCAGACCGCATACTGTTTGGGGAACGCAGTATGGCTTCTACTCCCGGTAATTTATGTCGCTCTAACGGGCCGGTAGTTCCGTTAGCAGGCTTTAATTAAAAGGCTCCTTGACGGCCTCTATCTAGTGCACCTTGTGTGGTTCCAGCTTGCCCACCAAATTGTGCTTGTTCTAATGCTGATAATTTCTTACGCTTCTTTGCAGCTTCTGCTGCACCAGCAGTTCCAAACACTTCTGCTTCTGCAACTGCTTGATCATAAGCGCCAAGTCCTTGGTTAGCGTAGATATCGCTTAACTTCTCTGCAGTAGGTAGGAACTCACCAATGGTTTCATAACCTTGTTGTGCTTGTGCTTTAGTAATTCCATACTTAGCAAGTTCTTCTGCACGAGATACACCAGTTGCTAATCCTTGACCAAGAGCAGCACCACCAATTTCTGCAGCAGTAACTTTACGCTTGATATTCTCAAGTGCGTTTGTTGGGTCAAGTGTGTATGCCAATATATCTGCATTAGTAATATCTGGATAAAACTGCTTCAACGCATTAGTTACGTTAACGTCTGCATTGATGACACGCTTTTGTGCAGTAGCAATACGATCTTCTAACTCTGCAGCTGATACGTCATTAGCAATAAACTTATTGAAACCAGCCTGAGTACCCATAGCATCTTTTGTGTAGTATGAAGCAGGTAGCCCATAGTTACGCATAATGTTCTGGTACTGATCCTCAAGACCGATATACTCTGCTGGAGTTAACGCCTTTAGACCTGCTTTAATACGGTCTTGGTTAGCAGCAAAGCGCTTCTTATAGGCTTCTGTATCTTGCAAACGAATAGCAAATTCTGATGGAGATACGTTCTGCTTGATAAGGTCCTTAATACCTTCTACCAAAGACTCTAAGCCATATTGTTTAAACTGTGCATAAAGTAAATCATAGGCTGATTGACGTGCTTGTAAGTTAGCAGCATCAATAGCATCTTGATTTTGTTTAGCAATTAAATCTGTAGTTGCAGTTCCTGTTCCAGTACCAGTACCAGCACCAGTACCAGTTCCTGCTCCCGCGCCACCACCTGTAGTTGGTGCACCTGGTGCATTTTTATATAATTTCCAAGATCCTGTAGTAGTTCCACCAATCCAAGTGTAGTGGTAACCATCAGGAGCGTCAGGCTTAACAGCCTTATTTTTTAATGGGTCAGCAGTTGGTGCTGCTGGAGCAGGTGTTGCGCCTGCAATAGTCATAGGTTGTGTAAATGGTTTAGCACCTGATGTATCTGTAGCAAGACCTGCATTTGTTAAAGCATTGTTTAAACCTGTACGTGCAGCACGTAATGATTCTGCTTGAACTAATGCATTGATTTCTTCTGGAGTAAGGTCTGGTGTTGGTCCACCTGTTTCGTATGCTCTAGCCATCATTACCCCATAAATCCGAAGTCTTGTAAGATTTTCATTGTTGCGTTAGACACTTCTTCTTTTGCTTGGTTTGTGTACTGCCAACGATTATCGTTACGAAGTTGACGTTCAAACTCATAAATAGGAATTTCAGCATCTGCAGTGATAGCACTACGTAGCGTTGGATCATCTAGTGAAATAGTTTGTGGGTTAATCTCCAAAGTAGATGCCATAATATTCTTATATGGAGCATAGATAGTTGATAGGTCTACGCCTTGGTCAATTAACTTAGCCACCTTTTCAGGCATACCAATCTTGGCTACATCGCGGATAATTCTCTTATAGGTGTCAATAGATTCACCTTTATTAATAGCGTTAAGCCAATCAGGTAATTGAGCACCAAATGCTTTCTCAAGGTCTAACCCATTAGCGGTTGCTACCTTTGCTAAAGTGTCAAAATTTTGACCAGCAACACCGGTATAACGGCCTTCCACATTTTTGCCAAACTTTATTTTGCTATTAATAAATGCAGTCAAAGATTCTGCATCCGTATCTACAGCAGTATCAATTGCTTCTTTGGCTAAACTTGCTAATTCAGCATCAGTTAATTTGGTGCCACCGGCTTCAAGAAATAGACGAGCAATCTTGTTCTGTATTGACTGGATGCTACGACCATAAGCGGTAGAAGCATTTAACGCTGCAATCTTTGCAGGGTCATCACCTGCAAGAGCCAACGCCTTGTCATATTCTTTCTTATCTTTTTGACGCTGTAAAACTTTAGCATCTGACGCTTCATAGGTTGCAGCTTCTTCTTTTAACTTTGGCTTTGAGCCAACAAAGTTATTTAAGATTTGTTCGGTGTTTGTGCCACCTTCAGACGAAACAACTTTCTCGCCTTTGGCGTTGGTTGTAATAGTCTGTTTTCTTGGCTTGGCTTTTTGTTCACCAATAATTTTAGCGTATGCTTCTTCAAATTCTTGAGTTGTAGCATCACGGCCAAACTTATCCTGAAAATATTTATTGATGGTAATTCGACCATCTTGTTTATTAGTTATATCAGGATATGCAGTTACTTGTGGTCCACCAGCACCAGCACCAGGCGCACCTTGTGCTGCGCTAAGTGGATTCTGGATATAGTCTAATAATGAACCAGGTCGCCACGCTTCAGGTAAACTTCTGTATTCTTCGCCAGCTTGAACAAGATACTTAGTAAATGTAGCATCTGGATTACCTGCAGTATTACCTTTGTAACCAAATCTAACAAGCGCTTTCTGCGCTGCAATTAGTGCTTCTTTGTTGTTAGGATCAGTTAAAAAACGAATAGCTTCGCTTGTAGTAGTAATACCAGGAACTTGACCTTCAGTTTCGCCGGTAGCTCCTTCAGCGCTTTCCTTTACAGGAATGGCAACCTTTGGTGTAGGTAATGCTTTTGGCTTTCCACCTGCAGCAGTTAAAGCGTCTGCTGCTGCTTTTAATTTATTGTAGGCAGCAGTATATCCTTCTTCGCCTTTGTATCCACCAATGGCTGCTTCTGCTTTATTGTACTCTCTTACAGCTTCATCATAGACAGATTTAGCAGATTTTTGTTTAGCTTCCGCTTCTTTCTTATCTTGTTCAGCCTTTTTTGCAGCTTCAAGTTCTTTCTTTAAAGCGTTTTTAGCTTCCTGAGTTTTCTTATATTGAGCGTTGGCTGCTTCAAATTTAGGTCTATATTCTTCAAGTTTTGCTTTTTCAGAATCACTTAAATTCTTTTTAGAAGTTAATTTATCGTATTGCTTCTGCCAAGAATAAATACTTTTACCATAACCTGTGAGCTCATCATATGCCTTACGGTTTTCTTCCGTAATCTTGGCATATTCAGCTTGTAGCTGTGCTACCGTTTTAGCCATCTGTTAGTCTCCCAGTAGTGTTCCGAAAATAGTGTCATATGCTGCTTTGGTGTTTTCATTAAATTTTGCAAATTCTTGCATCTTTAATAATGTGTCTGCTTTTAATTCTTTAATTAAGAATTCACTGCCACCAAATTGATCATATTCTGCTCGATTGTTCTTATAGTTTTGGTATAGAGCAACCATTTGAGATAAAACTTTCTCAGTCTTTGGCATAACCCCAGGCTTTGAATTTAACATCTGAGTTAGTTCATCCAAAGTCTTCAAACGATCAATAGCCTTTTGGCTACCCTTAGATAGCTCATCTGCTACTAATGGGTGACCTGCAAAGAAAATTTTCTTCCAAGCATCAAAGCTTGCACGAAGATCTGTGCGCTCGTAGTCTGCAAATGCGTTAGACATAGCAGCGTCAAACTCATCTTTCTTAGCAAAGTATGATTGCATATCTGCTGCGGTTTGAACTTCTTGTAGGTAGTCTTCAACACGCTTGTTGGTGATAAGACCCATATCCTTCATAGTCTTGTAAGCATCAAATGAGAAGCCAGACTTATGTGGAATTAGATAAGCTGCAGCCTTTGGATAGTTTGTAAATAGCGTTTTGTTAGCATCTACGAACTCGCCTGATTCCTTAGCATAACGGAACGGAGCAATTGTATTACGCTCTGATTCAGTTACAGTAAATGGAATTTGGTTAGGATATAACTCAACCCATTTAGCCATAGCTGCGTCATAATCGCCAGGATACTGAGCAAGCAAATCATTCCAGGCTTGCTTAAAGTTAGCGCGACCATTATCGCTTACCCATTGAGCCATATCTGACTTCAGTGTGACCTGCGGTGATGCCGGTGCAAAGAAACCAAATACGAAGCGCATACCAAGAATAGCGATAGTTGTATTCTTTACAGCTAAACGATATGCCTCTAATTCAGCAGAAGTAGGTGGAATTAGGTTTCCATTTTCATCATACTTCTTTTCAAGTCCGTGACCTGAAGCTTCAAGGTAGGTAACTGCCTTACGATATGCTGAAGCATATTGTGAGTTGCGGTCATTTTGGTTCATTGCTGAGTACAAACGATTGATATGTGCTGGCAAGAACGCTGAAACAATAGGTTGATCAACAGAATACTTACCAAGAGCGTAACCCTTGATGGTATCTGCTGCACCTGGACTCCAGATATTGACCAATTCGGTCAATGTGGTAAAGGCAATACCAGAAATTGGACCTGAAAAGGTAGGCATTAGCGAATCTGGGTTTAAAGATGGAGTAATCATCTTTATATTTGCGCCAAAATTTACAGGTAGTGGGACTTTAAACTCTGCTCCAATACCTAAGCTATCAAATAGCTTCCGGACTGCACCATATGTAGGAGCAATACCTGGATAAACAAAGTATGCGTTACCTTGATCGTCTTCTTGAACCCAACCTGAGTGGGTAATTCCTTCATAAGTAAGGGCTGCTTTGACGATTGCTTCCGGATTGTACTTAACAACGCGGAACATACGGCGATAGAAGTCTTCGGTAGCACGATAGAAACGTGCAAAGTTCTTGATATTCCAAGCAAGCTGCGAACGAACTAGTGGATTATCAACATATGCAATAGTTTGTGCAACTGCACGTTCTTCTACTACCTTAGTTAGATCCTTTAAAGCATTTTCTTTAGCAGCTGCCATCTTTGCTGTGTCTGCTGGATCAATACCACGCTGATAATGCTCAATCCACTTATCTTCAAACTTACTATTCTTAAATTGCTTACGGATATTTACAATCTCGTCAAGCACGATAGGCTGACGGGACATACGAGCGTTAGATAAACCTAAGAATGTCCATCCGTTTTGAATAATATTTGAAGTTATGGTTTCCAATTCAACTGCCGGAACTAGAGTTGGTCCAACAATCGCATTAGGCAGGTCGCGTTCTGGCAAACTTGATAAGTCTTCGATACCAAGATTTCCAGAAACTTCCCATTCGCCATCCGCATTTTTAATACGAACTTTGTTTAAAAGATCTAAATTAAGCGTTTCATCTGACTTTAAGAATAGATCTCTAGCGCGTTCAAAGTTAAGGCTAGCAATTTCCTCTGCGCTCATATTATTAGATAAACGAGCATCATCTAAGAACTTTTGACCTTGTGGTGTACCGTTCATCCACGCAGTCATTTTTTCTACAGCAAGTTTCTTGTTATCTAAGTTTGCTACTGCAATGCCGCCAAGTTCATCATTTGCATAGCGGCTAATGCTAAACATCCAAGAATATAGAGAAGGTTCATCTTGAACAGATAAACCTAAACGAGCATAACCACGAGTGCCAGGCTTACGAACCAGCTTTTCTGCTGGTGGAGTAATAGTTAAAGCGTGTGTTGAAACACCGGTTTCATTAACTATATTCTCAGCACGAGAAATAAAGTCATTACCGGTGAACATATTCATTCCACCTTCAGATACGTCTTCAGATCTCTTCTGTAGGTTTCCGTAGCGAATATGCTCTTTAAGAATTTCCGCTTCTTTTTCGTTCATTGGCTTTAAGCCAAGTTGAGAACGCCAACGATTTAAGCGACCAGCAGTAAGTGTATTGGCAAATACTTCCTGAACCTGCTTTTCAAAACCACCTTCAAGACCCTTAATGGTATCTTCTAGTTCTGCACGCTTTAATGGAATATCTGGGCTTCCCTTTGGAAGTGCAGACAATTCTTCTTTTAAAGTTTGAATTCTTGTTTTGCTGTTATCAAACTTAAACTTAATAGCAGAAAGTTCAGCCTTAACCTGATTTACTTCTCTACGATTAGCAAAGCGTAAAATATTTCCAAGTGGGTTATTAGCCCAATCGTGGCTTCCATCTAATTCTTTAGCGGCCTGAAGATAAGTATTGATACGGGTGTTTAACTGGTATTCTTTTGCAAGACCCCAAGGTGAGCGACCAATAGCAAGGTTCACCATTAAGTCTTCACCAGCGTTACGAAGAGCATAACGAGGACCAGCCAAAGTTAAGAATGACCAGCCACTGATCATCTTATTAGCTAGATCTGAATTGGCTAAACCAATCATCTTCTGGAAAAGAGTATTACGAGCTGCTGCTCGATCTAGGTCTTTCATACCTGGAGCTGCAACCATATTGTTAAAGTCGGAAGGCATAGAGCCTTTTTCAGAGTATGGATCTTTTGCTAGACCATATACAGCCTTGTTTTTACCAATTAGGTAACGAACAATTTGCTGACCTGGTGCAGTTGTATTTAAACCGCGTAGTTCTGAAATGGTTCCCCATAAGCCATAATAAACATCTTTACGCTTACCGACTTCATCCATATTTTCAAAAGCTTCGGATAGAAGTCTTGATTCACGCTTAGGCAAAACAAGTCGTGCTAACTGATAAATCTTTTGAGCTGCATCAGGAGACATAACATCCCAAGTTTCTTTATCAAACATAGGAGCCTGTGTTCCGGCTGCCTTAATGCGATCAATCTTGTGCTGGATGTATTCGGTTGAAAAGCGTTTGATGCCTTTAAAATTTGTTTTTGCAGTTACCTGATCAATGATTTCTTTTTGACCATTAATTACTTTTTCTGCAATGCCATCAGTTGTAGTAGCACCACCAAAGAAATAATCATCAACCAATTTAGGGCCAACGGCATCAATACTTAATACCTTGCGACCTGTAGTAACTGAAGCAATACGAAGTTTTCGTAATGGATCCATACGAGGAATAATCACTCGCTGACGGCCAATAGAACCCTTTAACATTTCCATAGTTTGCTGAGAGTTCTCAAAGAAAGCCTTAGCAGTCTGAGATCCATCAATTTCAGCTTTTTGGAAAGTCTTAATTACTTCCGGACCAAACTCTGGTGCAAGCGTTGCTAGACGCTGTTTTGCAATTGCAATTTCTTCAGGAGCTCCTGCTGCCTGTGCTTTGGTAAGGTTTGTAAGACCCTCACCATATTGGTTCCAGAAATTAATTACTGATGGCTTTGAAAATACTTCTGCTGCTTTTTCGCCACCTACAACAACATCTACTGCATATTTGGTAACGTCATATAAACGCTTTATCTTGCCACCAATAATTAATGGATCTGCAAATATACGATATGCAGCATCAACAGCACCGGATACAGCCTTATAGTAAAGACCTGATCCTTCTAATTGTTGAGGAGTTACAAGGTTAGCAAATTGACGACCTGGAGAATACTTAGCAGCATTAACAGCATCAAGAGTATCTTGGAAGTTTGCACGAGCTGCATCAATCTTATCATCTGCAATTCCAGGAATTGTTTTGTTAGTAGGATCAGCAAGCATTAAATACTTGGCTTGTTCAGGAGAAGCAGTTTTCATAATTACGCCAGGCTTTTCACCTGCAGCAATACGCATAGCTACATCTACTGCATCATTGCCAAATTTAACTTTAGCGTCAGTAATACGATTAGGACTAAATACCTTATCGCCTTTGTCATTAGCCAAAGTCCAAGCAGTACCAAGATCAACATTCTGATCTGCTGCAATAGCCGCAGTACGATAACCGCGAGTCATAAAATCAGATACGTTTTGAAGACCTGCAAGGATGTGGCTACCGGTATAACCAAGCGCTCTACCTACTGCGCCTAGTGCGCTGCCTACTGCGCCACCTGTGTAATGCCAAGCAGTGCCAAGTGCGTTGCGTTGTACTGGTTGAACTACTGGGTTTTCATTACCAAAGTTCTTGACTAGATCTGCTTGCTGTGCAGGAGTTAAAGTTTTAAACTTTGCATTAGCTGCATCTGAAGGCATCTTTGACAAAGTGTTATGGACAGATAAAGACTTTGAATATTCTTCTAATCTTTTCTGTTGCTCTGGCGATAAACCTGCAGCGAATCCTGCTGCTTTTAGATTATCGGCCATTAGTTTCCTCGCGCTAGTGCGTTCTGATACATCACTGCAATACTTCCATCAGTATCGTATGGCAGCATTTTTACTAAGATGTCTGAAAGTTTTTCTGTTGCTTTACCCATTGAAAGAGCTGCTGATCCTGCTCCTGGACCCATATCGATACCTGTAGTAATAGGTTCGTTTGGACGAGTAGTTGGTGCAAAAAGTGGTGTTAACGCATCTTGTGGTGTGACACCAGCACCAATAGCTTGATTAATTTCTGTTCTAGTAGCGCCTCGAACATCTGGAGTTGTAGCCAGTGGAGCGCCTGCTTTGGCTGCGTCATACGCTACGCCATCGCCATAAGCCTGTGATTCATATTGTAAATCTGTACGCTTTGCAAATTTACCAGGACCGGAAACGCCCTGCATAGGATTGGTTGAATCCTCAAGCGCCATCTGAATCCTCCGTAATTGTTTCTAAATCTGATGCAAACTTTTCCCAAACATTATTTAATTCGGTTTCTCTGTTTGCGTTGTAAATTGCTAATTGCATAATCTCGTCTGTTGCCACTGCAAAAGACTCAGCAATATTTCTTACTAGTTCTGTTCCAATAACTATGAAATCGGCAAGGCGCACCGGACGGCGAACTTTGTCTTGATCCATCCGGTACTCCTTACACCTAAATTTATTAGCCCTTCTTGACTTTCTTGCCTGGCTTAGCTGCTCCAGCAAATGGAGCCATTACCTTGCCGCCTTGAACTTTGTCGCCGCTCTTCTTGCCTTCAACTGGCTTAGACATTGGAGCTGGAGCCTGTGTTCCTTTTTTCATATTTGCACCTCCTTCTCTTTATGCCGCGCCGCCGATTGAGGCGAGCAATGATGCAATATCTGGTCGTCCTTGTGGCGCACCAGGCGCAGGGGCCGCACCGCCAGGTTGGACTGGAGTTGGCTGCGAGGCAGAGACGGGGGCCGCACCTGCACCTAATGCTTGAGGCATCATAGCCTCTGGTTGTGGAGCTGGCGCAAAGGCCTTCTCAACAATATCTTCAAGTAGTTGACCTTTTTGACGGCCTTTAATTACGTCAGCTAATCGTGTAATGATTGGCTCGACATCTTGACCTTGCGCTGCAAGAGTTGGAATAGCCTGTGCATATTGAGCAACTGCTACTCGTAGCGCATCGCGCATTTCTTCAATATCAACCTTTTGTTCTTCTTGGCTAATATTAATATCAACCGGCAATTCGCGGCGTACGTAATCGCGTGATACAAGTTTATCTGAACGCATTTGTAGCAAAGCTACGATTGCATTGTTTGGATTCATACCAGACATAATGCCGTAGCGAACATCTACTGAGTAATCGCCAGCAATATCCTTTGACGGAATATATTTCATTGTGTATGGCATACCATCATCGTTGCCACGAATTTCTTTTAGTCTTGATCCAAATAACTTTTCATCTACTTTAAAGCAAAGTGAAATAAGTTCGGTAAAGAATAAAGCAAACTGCGCTTGTGCTGCTTTGATCTGTGTATCAAAACCAGCTTGTAGCGCTTGAACGCCACGACCTGTAACGATAGATGCGTCAATTTGACCACCGCGAACTTCTGGGTAACGAGCGCCAACGCGAAGTTCTCTATCTAATACACCTGATTCTGTAAATACACCAGCAGGTAATTCTAGTGGAACACGACGAATTGCTTGTGGGTTTGCAGAACGCATAATTGAATCAGGGCCAAGTGCCAACTCTTGTACGTCTTGTGGAATGGCAATAGGAGCCTGGATGGACTTCTCGGCTGCCTGAATCTGTAGAACAGCAAAGCGTGCCTTAGCAAGCTGTACTGCCAAAATGTCATCGAACTGACCGCGTGCTTCCATATCGATAGATGGTCGCATCTTTACAGATACTAAGCACTCACCGACTGGGTTTGGGGTTCGAGATAAAACTAAATCTTTACGCTCTGGGCAGTAAAGCACATCCTGATCCTTGTCGTGGTAACGAACTAAGGATAGGTAAGGAGAACCTGGTGAGTATAAATTCTTATTTAAAATTTGGTTTGCGTGTTCTGGAAACATTGCTGCAAGAGCATCAGCATCCATACCTACAATTTGTGTTAATGATATACAGCGACCAAAACGATCAATTTCTGGATATGCACCAAATGGGTTAATTAATGAAATAGTAGGTTCGTTGTTTTCATAGTCCATATCAATACGGCCAATTAATGTGCCGTAGGTGTTATACCAGTCAGCGCCGGTATACATCTGCACTTGTAGCTTTGAACGATCTACATAATAGTTTGCAATACGACTACGCTTATCTGCCGCCTTGCGTGCAGAATCTGAAACCATATTAGAAGCAGAGCAAGAAAAAGATGGAAGCGGTGCCATAGCCTCAGCTAAGTCACGCGCTGCCACGTCAATAGTATTTGCAACAAGTGGCTTAGGATATTCTTCTGAGAACATAGAAGGATAAACCTTCGAGATGTCTCCCTGACGAACCGAAAGTACATCACGCATACGACCATCACGCGATGCGTAACGTGTCTGTAGGCGAGCTACCTTAGCGGTAATCTCTTTAATATTCAAAGCCATTTAAATTCCTTACTTAGCTCTACCTGTCTTACGATCAACGTAAGTACGGTTCTGAAGAACTGTGCCTAGAAATTGACCCACTTCTTCTTTTGCTTTTTTATCAGCACCCTTAATATCACCAACAGTGCGACGAGCGGCATCTGCTTTATGTGCTGCAGCAGATAATTCACCCGCTGCTTTCTTGACATTGCTTATATAACGGCTTACTGAATTAGACATTAGAAGCCCTGTGTTTCCTGACCAGATACCTTTGTTGGCCACTCTACGTAGTCCATACGATCAGCATCTGCTGCCGCCTGGCGATACTTTGATTCAACCATTGGATTAACCTGTGGGGTCATAACCGCACCGCGATCAATGTATTCTTCTTCGCCTTCTTTATTTACTTTGTAACCTGGTGTAATTGCCATTTTGTCCTCCTAGACGAAATACTTGTTTTCTTGTGCGAGCATCTCGTCAATGTTTACGACAACTCGCCTTGCCTGTTCTGCCCTAGTTAAAAATGGATTACGTAAGTGACTACGTGAATACTGACCATTGTTTAGCATCTCGCGTGCTCTAATCTCGCAGAACCAAAGGGCCATCACCATATCGGTCTTACCCTTTGTGGTAGGAGACCAGGTAATTAACTGCTCAACTAGCGCTTTGACATTCTCTGTTTGATCACTAGGTAGATGTATTAAGTTGTCGCGGTGGTGCTTGCCGTCGGCTTGCTTTGTACCAAACAAGGTAGACATAGATGCCACACCGAATCCTGCATCCCATTTATTAGCGCCAGTATGGTGTTCACGTAAATAAACGCCGCGTGTATTAAGATGCTGACGAATACCTTCGTCTTGAGTTAGAAACGCTTGGAAAGCGTTCTTTTCAACAATCCACTCAGCCGGTTTGTAAATCGAAGTCCAATTAAAAATAAGATCTCTAATAGCTTGTGGAGATGGACGCGTAATTTTAATCGCATCGAGTATATAGCGCTTATGGCTATTGCGATCAATAGCATAACAAACGGCGGCAGTATCTCCAACGATTGCAGGGTCAAGGCCGCAGACAATAGTATAATTATGAAGATCCTTGGGATGTCCTGGTGCGTCTGCATTAATGGGTCCTGACTTTCTCATTCCGTCAATGGAACCCCTGACACATACCGGGTCAAACACTGCATCTTCAGATACATCTTGCTGTTGGTAAACTAGCGCCCAAGTAACGCCGTCCATAGCTTGGCGTTCATTAAATAGATGCTTGCCATTCCATCTTGGATAGAGGCCGTAATCATCTTTTTCGTTTTCGCTTTGACCATCAAAAGGTTGGTCAGAAGCTGGCCAAAGGGTTTCCCACTTTTCAGGATCTTCATCTGCTTGCAATAATGCAGGCATTGCTAGATAGGTCCAAGGCACAGAGCCGCCCGGGTATCTATCAGGATTCCGTAATTCTTTGTAAAGGTCCACGCTAGCTACTCGTGTACCAATAACAATGAGTTTACCTGTTGGGTTTAAGCGGCTTCTAACGTCTTGCGTGAGCCAGCGTATTTGTTTCTCAAATTCATTTGCGTTCTTTAAAGTAACCGCGTCATCTACGATAATCATATCTGCACGCTTACCATAGATTTGACCGCCGATACCGACTGCTTCTATGTTTGGATCTTTTTCAGATGATTCGCGGAGTTCGTTTCCGAACACCACACGTGTCGCGGTCCAAGTCGCTGACTTGCTGTTGAAGCCGACACCGGCTGCATATGCCTGGTGCAGATCCTCATACATAGGAGCGGTAAGGCGTTGTTTAATAGCGTATAGAAAGTCAGCTGCTAGTTGCTGGGTTTGAGAGACTATCAGCACTCGAAAGTTAGGATTCTGGACTATGCGGTAAGTCACATAGTCAACAGTGATGGTAATTGACTTTGCGTGGTTGGGTGGGATGTTTAAGAGGATGCGGTTATTGGCCGTGCCTCTTTCATACTTCATAGATGGATGGAGCCACCCTGGGTCCCGTCCTTCGATTACATCCACCAGGTTCTGCTGGTGGGCAAAAGTCTTTTGGTGCAGGAAGCGCTCGCGGAATTCAGCGAAGCTAATGTCGTGGACATCTGCCGATGCAAAGGTTTTATTCTTAGCGCCTAGGCGCGTTCTATCTGCTAGCTCTGCAAAACGTTTATCTGAGCGGCGGTAATAGTCGTATGTCTTAACTGACTTGCCCGCCTGGGCGCAAGCTTTCTCGACAGTCATACCTTCTGCCATACATTGAAGTATTACCTTCTTGGCTAGGTCGGCTGGATTTTCTGACATATATTCCTTCGGCGTGGATTAATTCTTTTAATGGGGAAGGAATGATCTATTGATGGGCTATAGATAGACTACACCCGCTTGAAACCAAACGAACCAGTAAAAGCACCCGAGCCGGCTTAAGGCCGGTGCGAGGGGTAAGATTTAGCTCGGCCTAGGTGGCCTCGCCAGAGGCCGTTGTCGGGGTATTACTATCCCTATCCCCGTAATACCCCTCTATATATACTAAGGCAGAAAAAATAGGCCATTTCTCGTTTTTAAAATGTGATCTTAGTAACACACGATAAAACCGCAGGTCAGAGACATATTTCAATAATAATTAGATCGGTCACTGGGGTTTAGCAAAAATATTTTTTTGGGGAGTGTAGGGACCGCCTGCCCGAAATTTAACAAATGCGGGGTTCGTCTTTTTTGTCTTTTCTGTCTTATTTTGTCTGTTATGTCCGAATTTAGGTTTAAGTAATCAGACAAGGCTTGCCTAACCTTTCGGCAACCCCCGACCCCCGAATTACGCAACACTTTCACCCTAAATTAAAACCCTGAAAATAATTAAAAACCTGAAAATAATGACCCCTAAAATTTCCCTGATTTTCTTTAACTTTTGAAATACCAGAGTGCCAGGTAATTAGTTCCCACGATCTAAAGCTTTACGGAATTACGCAACACTTACGACCCGACCCAACCGACCCGGACTTCCCACCCTGACCCCCACCCGAACTTTCAAGCCACCCCCGAAGCCACCCGAAAACCTGCCCCAAACCCCACGCCTAGACGCTCAACCAATAGGGGAAGCGAGCGAGAGAGGGGGCGCGAGCGTGGCTCGCTTCTGCCATATAGGGGAGAAGTCCGTCTATACTTTGAGCGTGGGGCAACCCTGCCCCCAATTATGAAAGGTTAAAAAATGTCTTCTGTAAAGACACCTGCCGACCTACTTTCGGCAGTTCCGTTCCTTGTTGGTTATCACCCAGAGAATTCGCTGGTGCTGATTTCGGTTAAAGATGACGCGCTCGCTATGGCTATGCGCGTAGATATGCCAGAGGGCGCTCTTATTGCTGGCGCTTCTGAATTACTTGCTAGCCACTTGAAGCGCGATAACGCGGAAAGCGGTCTAATCGTTGCTTATGTAAATGCAGATAACACAAACGCGGAAAGTGTTTTGTTTGAAGTTGCTGACGCAGTTCGCGCTCTTGATATTGAAGTGCGTGAAGTTTTGTTAGTTCGTGCTAATCGCTGGCGCTCTCTTATCTGTTCAGATGAAAGTTGCTGTCCAATTAACGGGAACGAAATGCCTGACTTTGGAAGCGCGAGAATTACTGCCGAACAAGTTGCACAAGGCAAAGTTTTACCTTTCAACGATAGCGCCGAATTAGTTGCTTCACTTGAAAGTAATGAATTATCAACCGAAATTGAATTCGTGCAATTAGTTAAGTCTTTGCACGATAAATTAGTGCCACCTTTCGGAAGTGTTATTCGTCAGCGTGAGGGCGCAAACGCTCTCTGTGAGTGGAAAGCACAATTAGAAGCAGGTCAAACCATCTCCAAAGAATTAAAAGCTTTGGTTATTGCTTCACTTCAAGATATTCAAGTGCGTGACTATGCGCTCGGTTTGTTTGATGATGACGCAGAAATGGCTAAAAGTGCTTACTGCGATTTAATGAAGTCTGCACCTGTTGATTTCGTTGCTCCACTTGCTTCACTTGCTTCTGCATACGCATACGAAAATGGTGAGGGCGCTTTAGCGCACCGCCTTTTAGATCGTGCGATTTCTGAAAACCCTGAATATTCGTTGGCTCGCTTACTTCGTAGAGTTTTCTCTAGTGGTTGGCCTGTTGAGGGTTTTAAGCAGTTACGCTCTGAATTGCACCCACGCGTTACTGCTTCAATTTTCGGAAGTGGTGAGTAATGCGGAAAGTCAAGCACCGCGTCATCTTGATAGATGAATTCGGTCAGGAGTGGGTTAATGCCGAATTAACCGCCACAAAGACCGAGCGCCTAATCAAGGCCTATGCAAAGCACGGAATTTATCTGTCGCAGGTAAAGGCTAAATCGGCTTAGTAGCGCCTAATCGCTCTCAGGGTTTCGGCTCTGAGGGCGGTTAAGTTCCACTAACAAGGCTCAAAGGGGGTGAAGTAATGGCGCTGACCAAACGCGGAAAGCGTGTCCGAGCGTGGCTCATTTTCTTATTATGGCTCGCCCTTTGGGCGCTGGCCGACTATCTGACCACCCCTGAAGTTTGCAGGGGAACGGATATAGAAGCCCTGCCGAAATGGTGTCTTGAATTACGCTTCCCAAACTAACCGACCCCGAAACCCCGACCCTGCCGACCCTTAAAAGTTGGCGTGGTCGGGGTTTTGCTTTCCCTGCCGACCCTTTCAGGGTCGCGGTTTGGTCGGCAAAGCTTTACAAATTCCCGAGATCTAAAGAGGGGGAGAGCGCCGGGCGTTTTGGGGGACGAGAGCAGGTCATTACTTGCTCACCGGTATCCCTTAACGCTGATGGGGGAGTGTGGTGTATTATTCTCATAGGAGGAGGGCGAGAGCGCATCTCGCTTAATTATTGAAAGGTAAATAAATGAGTAAAAAGAAAATTAAATTAAAGGGTTGGCAAGAGGTAAGAGATAGCGTTTCTTACACTTTAGAACTTGAATATAAAAAGAAAAATTACACTTGGACAATTGTGCATAACTACAATGATAGCGATACCTATTTCTATAACTCTAAAGGTATCTCAATAGATATTCCAGACTGGACGGACGATTTAGATTTCTGGGAATTATTTGATAAGGCTAAGGAGGATATTGACTAATGACTATGGGATACACAGAAGCTGATGTTTATTTTAAGATGATGACCGCTATAAATGTGGCTAAGTCTTATCTGCCTGAAAATGCTTCAAATGATGAAGTCAGAAATGGGCTTCAAATGACTTACGATTTTTTAGACGGGCTACTAACAGAGGGGAGAATTTAATTATGTGTTGCCAAACAAAAGGAAAGTATTTAACACGAACAGAAATCCAGGAGATTATCAAAAACCACCAGGCATTTAACACCTGGCTTGATAGTCAAGACGGGGAGGAGGGCGCGGTGCTGGATTTAATTGGAAGTATCCGCGACCTTGACGGAGAAGACGCAACAGATGGCGAGTGCTTAAATTTAATTTCAGACTTGCTTTTAATGTGGAGGATAGAGAGGGGCTAATGAAAACTTACAGAATTACAGAAGTATCAACTTATTATGTAGAAGCTGAAAATAATGAGGAAGCTTTTGAGAAGTTTTCAGAGCTGGATAATTCGGCGGCTTCAAAAGTTAATACTGAAATCTATGAGGTAACTAAATGACCGCATACACAGATCAGCAGAAGTTAGCATTTGAAAGGGGCGTGGTTTATGCGCTGGAATACTTACGAGATTTATTTGACGGAGTGGTGGATACCGACATCTATAAAGATTATATGGGGGAGGAGAGCAAGTGAATAAATTGACCCATAAAAAATGCGGTAAAGAAATCTCTTTTCAGGAGATTACTAAGGGTTATTACGCCCAATGCCCGAGTTGTGATGAAGATTTATTTACTTTTGAAGTAGAGGAGGGCAAGTAATTAAATTGAAAGCAGAATGTTCTTATGAGCTAGCTTTGAAATTGCTGGTAGGCAACAAGGAGAAGCAAAGCTGGCAGGAAATCTTTTATTTACCAGAGGAGGAGGGTGAGAGCAAATGAATTGCATAAGTTGCGATAGTAAGGCGAGCCTGGAGTGGTGCAATAAATGTAACGCTTTGGCTTGCGTAGAGTGTATGTATGTGGCAGATGCGAGCGAGAATTGCGAACGCCATAATTTTCTATTAGCCGGTGCGTTATGATTTTATGCCTAGAGTGTGATCGCTGGTATAAAGGTAGCTTTTGGGCGCATATCTATTACGCTCACAAAGACGAGAGTGAGGGTGAGAGCTGGTAATGTATCGTAACTTTGTAATTACTGAAGAGGGCTTACTTAAACACTGCCAGCAACCGGTAGAGTGGATAGACTGCCCTGACCATAAAGAGGAGTGCTACGCGTCAAGGTGTCGCGTATGTAAAGAGATAGAGAAAGACTGCGAGGAATATTAATGGGAAGCATTGTGAGCTGGATACCAAAGCCTAGTAACCGAATAGTTATGTATGAGGTGTTGGGCGAGAACGATAAGAGCGAGTTTGGATCAGAGAGCGCCAACGAAGTTATTGCTTGGCTATCTCGTAATCCATTAAACAAACGAGTGGTGGTAACTAACTGGTTTGCTGATGACGAAGATGCGGCACCGGTGGGGGAGAGTGTAGATATTACTTCTATTATTTTCGCTGCTATTGCACAGGGACGAGGGCGAGCTTGAACGCAGAAGAACTGATTAAGAGGAGGCTAGCGACTGCTGAAAATATAGCAGTGCGTCAGCGTAATTACCGGAGAGCAAGAGATCGTGCGTTGGCAAAACTTGCTCAGAACCATAAAGGAGAATATCTTGAACTTCTGGCAAAAGAAAAAGAAGCAGATGAGCAGGAGGGCAAGAGGTGGCATAACCTTGCTGGTGTTAGCGTTCCTGGTAAGTCTAATTCTTCCGCCGACCACGCAAATAAGAATAGAAGAAATACCTCAATTAATTCACAAGACGAAAGCGACAATGAATGAAAAGAAACGAAATAAAGAACTCGCAACGAGGTACGCTCAGGTTGGTTACGGATACTCCAAACGAGAGCAAAGATGCCTTATCACCCTTTGGACCCGTGAGAGCCGGTTTGACCAGCTCGCGGACAACCCAACATCAACAGCTTTCGGAATTGCTCAGTTGCTTGGAGAAAGAAGTAGAGATCCTGCAATTCAAATACTTAGAGGTTTGCGATACATTGCTGAACGACATAGTGGCAGTGCGTGCAAAGCTCTTAGCTGGCATAATAGACATAACTGGTACTAATAAGGTAGAGTAAGAACCGGTAGTTAGTTTTATTACTCCCTAACTTACCCCTTCCAAGCAGGAAGACCCCCGCAGTTATTACCTTTCGGCGGGGGTTTTCTTATTTGTCTGTGCTATACCAACCCTTACCACGAAATTCAATTGCTGGAGCTGTCCAAATCCGGGACATAGTTCCGTGACAATCTATGCAGGTTGGGGCGAGAGCAGGTTCCGTAATGCCACGCTCTACTTCTAGTTCAGTATTGCATTGGTTGCATTTATATTGATAAATCAAAGCTTCTCTCCATCATTGATATGCAAATATCCAACCACTTTAGTTTTGTTACCACGAGAAGCAAACTCTGTATTCATAGGCAACCACTTATCCTGCCATTCAATATCCTTGATCTTTAGCAGATCAAAAGACCAGATACCAATAGGGGTGCAGTTGATATAGCGTGGTTTATATCCTAAGAATTCAGCAGCTTGAAGGATAGCGTCATACTTCATCTTCTCAATAATTAAATCGTCATAGTGGGTGTTGCGTGACTTTAATTCTATGTAAAGCTTTTGCTTCTTAGATAAACAATCAAAGGTGGCAAATTTATTTTCTGCCTTTTGTAAATCCGGATAATGAAATTCTTTTAGGTATGAATATAATTCAAATTCATTGAGAACCATTATGAGAAAGGGTTCTCCCCACCCAAGTTCTGTTGAAGATTAGATAGCGCTTTCTCAAGTCTGCGATCTGCAGTAGAGATAGCGCACTCAAGATACTGAGCAATTTGCTGAAGTGTGTGATCTTGCATATAGCGCTTAAATAAAAGATCTTTATCTTCAGATCCAAGTAGAAGATAAGCTTTCTTAATATCAATTAAGATAGCAAGAAAGTTTCCAGACTCTGCCGGTGCTGACTGCTTTTTAGGCTGTCCATCATCTACTAATTGCTGGCCCTGTTCAAGTGGTTTGCCTGTAATTATGGAGGAGATAACAAACGGAAGAAGTTGGGCGATAGTAGTAGTTTCATAATAAGCTTCGTCATTGATCTGGTATCCAGACTTAACTGCTTTTTCTTTACGAGCGTAGCGTTCAGCTACGCGCTTGATCTGCCAGCCAATCTTGCGCTCATTCTGTTGACGCTTCTCTGTGTTAGGTTCATCAAGTAATTCTTTATGCTGGTTGTATTTGCTAGCGGCAAATAGATAACACTCTTGTCTAAGATCAGACTCTTCAACAAACCCTTTGAACCTGCGTGCTACTACCTTTACTACGCTAGGAACTATGTCGTAAATAGATGGGTGGATCTCACTCACAATCAGGACCGCTATCTTGTGTCGGCCAATGTCCGTCAATAACTAGCAGAGCGATAGCTGCATAGTTCATAAGATCTAGAAAAGAGTCACGTAAACTTTCGTGCTCAGGGTTTTTATATTTAGCGTTATCAATCAGGTGATTAATGCGTGCAGTCTTATCGTGTATGCGTACACGTAAACCATTGAGCGCACCGCCTGGTGCGTTGGCTATATTAAGTGGGCCATAGTCCTTGTGCTTACTCAGCAATACAATTCTGGCATAGTCATAAACTACATTTACATTGGACTCAAACTGCTCACTCACTTGCTACTCCTAATAACCTGCGTGTTTCGTCATATCCGTTTTGTAGGTAATAGTCCGAAATGTCTAAACCTGCAGGTAAGTTTACGATAGTTGCGTTCATCACCTCGCTTGCAACACGCCGACTAAATTCAGCGCCAGGATTAGATCCGTCTTCTTTAACATCGTGATCTCCGGCTACATAGACTGTATCGTAGCCATTAAATAACCTTGCATAGTGTGGTTTCCAGGCAGCTACACCAGGACAACCAACTGCCGGTAGTCCAAGAATTCCTGATACCACTATGGTATCTAGTTCACCTTCACATACGACTATACGTCCAGACTTTTTGGTTATATCTGATACGTTATAGAGATGGCTTACCTGACCCAAAGGTGATCCATACTTGGGCTTTCCATCATCTAATCTACGAAACTTAAAACCTACACAAAGACCAAGAGCTGTAATATATGGAATTGAAAGCCAACCTACGTGACCTTCGTGTCCAGGTAATGGATCAGTAATAGTTCCTAACTGATATAACGCTGCGACCTCTTCAGATATTCCACGTCCGTTTAGGTACTCTAGCGTTCGCTCGTCTATCTGATCCGCGTAGCGGTTCGCCGCTTCCAGCAACAATTTCGAGTGCTCTTTTGAGTGCATCTTTAAACTCCAAATTCTCCTTGTGCATTACATAAGTAACTGCATTACCGCCAAAGCCGCAGGTGTGGCAGTAGAAAAGGTTGTCATAACTATTCATTACTGCGCTAGCCCTGCTGTCATTATGCAGCGAACACTTTACTGGCGCTGCTTTACCTTCTTTGGTTTGACCACCAAAATATTTAACAATTGCAATTATGGAGATTGCGTTTGTATCGGTTTTGCCTTGTCCTGTATGCGCTGAACGTGGCCTTTGCCAACCTTGTGCTGACACGTGCAATCCCCCTCGCATTGTTGATGCAATACGCCAGCACTACCGGTATCACCGATAGCGTTAGCGTTACCAGCTCCGCTACACATTTTACAAATCATTCAGGCTTCTCTTCCTTTTGTTCTTCCTGCTTAGGTTCTTCTACTGGTTCAGTAGGTTGTGTCCAGATCTGTGATGTTGTTATTTCACCATTTGGAATTGGCATTATCGTTTTCTCTCTATTCTATCTAGCAGGTTGTTAATTAGATCCATTACAAAACTAGACGACAAAGCTTTTTGCTCAATCATTCCAGTCAAAAACTTTAACTGCTCCTTAGTTTGCATAAGAGCAATAAGTTCTTTAGCTAACTCTTCTTCACTTTTGTCCATTACTTCTTTTCCTCCAACCATTGTTCAAGTGAGCAGATTACCCACGTTTGATTGATCCCCTTACGCTTACGCTTCCATAAGACGTAGTGGAAAGGTGTCTTGGTATTCCTAGCCTTAGCATAATTAGCTGCTTCAACTTCTATTTGTTTCCAGAAATTATCAAGTTCTAACTTGGCTGTGTTTTTACATTCAAATAGATAGGTTTCACCGGCAACGATAACTACGACATCACCTTCATCATCTTTACCTGCAAGGCGCAGACGCTCTGCGTTAAAGCCTAACTTCCTAAACCACTTAATGATATCTAGTTCAAAGGTAGCACCCTTAGTCTTATTGTACTTCGGACTGCTCATCTAACTTCACTTTGTTAACCTTGTAACGTAACTCACCAGCTTGTTCTTCCACCTGTACAATGCCGGACTCAATAAGTAAAGAAGCAAAACCAGCAAAATCTTCTTCCAACTTTTTAATTTTATTCTTGACATAATTCAATTCCGTTTCGTGCTTCATCCTAGTAAATCAACCGCCTCTGCTATTCCCTCTTCTAATGTTATCTTAGGTGTATAAAATTCTAAGAGCTTAGAGTTATCCGACACTCGGTGCATACAACCAACCGGCTTATCAGGTCTAGTTACGATCTCACCTTCGTATCCAACTTCTTTCATACACATCTGAGCTAATTCAATAAATGAAGTAGCACGACCAGTTCCTAAATTGATAGGACCAGTCACGCCTTCGTAAACAGCAGTCATAACTGCATTGACTACATCTTTCATATGGATAAAGTCTCTGGTCTGTTCTCCGGTTCCCCATACTTCAAATGGATTTTGTTCTGCAAGCGCACGTTCGACATACATTGGGAACGGATAAGTCAAATCCTGGTCCCATCCATAGCCAGAAAATGGTCTAAAAATATGGACATTTGGGACAAATTGGGACAAAAACTCCCCTGTTAACTTGCTCCAACCATAGGTCATATCAGGCGTATAAAGTCCGCCATTCCAGCTTATATCGCTTTCTTTAAGATTTCTACCTTTAAGTAAAGGTTCCTGTAACCAAGTCGGATACGCGGCACTAGATGAGAAGTAAACAATCTTCTTTGGGTTAGTCTTTAAGCACCACTGAAAGAACTCTGAATCGATAGATAGATTATCGGCGACTGCCATAGGTCTACCCTCAATAGATTCTCTACCACCTACGATAGCAGCTAAGTGGATAACAAGATCATATTGCTTATCTTCTTTCTTAAAGAAGTCTCTGCAATCTGTACCTGTCTTAATATCAATACCGGTTACATTATGACCATCAAAGTTATCTCTAAAGTATTTACCAACAAATCCTTCACTGCCCGTGATTAATACGTCCATTATTCCCCCAGTCATACATATACGTTACGTGTCCTGTCTCTTGTATTGCCATATCTCTATCAGCTTGGTAGATATAGACATCATTCTCATCCACTGCACATCCTATGTGCGATAAGGTAGATAAAGGTTTGCGCTTTATGTATCGCTTCTCGCTAGGTGGAGTAGGCATATAGTTGTAATACTGATCGTGAATTAAACAATCAGCAGCAACGTGTGGATATATTGCAAAGGTCATAAAGTTCTGGTCTGCCATATACTCATCACGAAACTCGTGTTGCGTTAGCATATTACGCATCAGTTCCCGATACTTCTTGGTTTTCATAGCAAACATACCGGCACTAATTAGATACCCGTGACCTGTTGGATGATCTCTAATTATATGAAAATTAAATTCACTATCCATAAACTCTTGATGTGCCTCAGCTTCACGAATAGATAGCCTTGCATCCACATCCCTAGATAGCACCACATCTATATCTTCATCAGCCATAGCCATAAAGCGCCACGTCCTAGAGATGCTATTCTCATCATCATCTACTTTGATTAACTCTACGTGTGGAAATACCAACAAGGTAGATAGCACCCACTTAGGTACGCTCTTGCCATAGTAGTAACGACAAGTAAAACCAGGAAAGAATCTCTGTGCCAACTCTGCGTTTTTGATAGCGCCAACTAAGAAGCGCATATCTTTGCCGTAAAGTGAATAAGAGATTACTTGTTTCATAGTCCGAGTGCTGTTGTAATCTTCTCTAGTTCTCCTGCAAAGTCCTCTTCCATATAGCGATGCAACTCCATACGATCTGCATTAGCTACCTCGTTAGAGTTTGCTTCACGATACTGCTCATCCCATTCAACCTTACCGGCTACAGGATGTAGGTGTTCAATGATTACGTTATCGAAATACCATAAGGTACCAAGACGTTGACCAAGAATCATCCAGTAGTTATCCATATATAGATGCACCAATTTAGGTGGTGCCATATAACCTACTGCCTTGATGATGTTAGTAGACATCATTACTGCTGTAGCTAACTGATGCTTCTGTAATAGGTCATTGCCATAGGCAAGACCATAACCTTTATGTCTAATAGCCTTAGTTAAATACTCATCCCAATTAGGTGTCTGAACTAAGTGATCATCACCTAGAAAGAAGATAGTTTCATACTTATCTGCATACTTATTAGCAACTAGGTTCAGTGTGCCATTCATACGAAGTCTCGGGTTCACCTCATAGGTAACGCCATCTAAGCGTGGGTATAAATCTGATTGGTCATCATCAATAGCAATAACAAAATCTGACATTACGCTATGTTCTTTTAAAGCGTTGATGCAACGCTCTGCATTATCTGGTCTACTTCTAGTAGGCAAAATTACTAGGTTTGTGTTCACTGATATAGCCTTCCTTGATCCCAACTTGTTTTCTGAACGTAGTGAGTTAAGTTTACATCATCTATCTGACAAGCAACATACTTGGCATCTAGTGGCACCCAATCTTTTCCATCTGCAGAGTTAGGACCAAATCGGTTTTTAACTGCAGCAACCTTTAATTGTTTACCCAATGGATCATAACCAAGAGTCAAAATAAGTGCCGGTAATTGACTTACCTTTCCTTGAATTGCTCTACGAGCTGGTGGCGCTGTGCCATCGCCATACTCTGAAGCTTCTGATACGTGGTGCAATACCATTACACAAGCTTCTGTGTTACGAGCCAAGTCGTGCAACTCCATCATAATTGCACGAAGCCCGGCCCATTCGTTGTCTGTTTCAGCAGCAACATTCATTAAGTTATCTACAACTATTAGCTGTGGTGGCAAACCATAGAGTTCTTGATATGCCTTGACTTCTAACTCAATATCGTCAAGTGATGGTGACGAATCAAATACCCACTGAATATGCTTCATCTTCTCGAAGTATTCGTCATAGTAAGTATTGAGCGTATTGATATTAGACTCAACTGTAATCTGTGCGTGACCTGAGATATGAGATGCTGCACGGATCATAACCGTTGTAACATCTGTATCGGCTGAGAAGAATAAGGTTGGTACTTCTGCTTTAATGGCATAGACCAGAGCAAACATAGACTTACCCGCGTTAGGAGCGGCAGCAACCATAGTTAATTGTCCGCGTCTAAATCTAATTTGCTTTTCTCTAAGTGTTTTCCAAACATCAGGAAGAGGAGCAGCTTTGACGGTTGCGCCACTCCAAGCCCTGGTTAAACTAAGCACTCTTTTTCCTTCTCATAGATCTAATTCTTTTGCGTTCTACCGCAGACTTGCCACCCCAAATGCCGTGCATCTCGTTGGTAATAGCCCATTCAAGACATTCGTTTTTATGGGTGCAGGATAGACACAATTGTTTAGCCATCTTCATCTCTATAGTGTCTTCATTCTTTTCTGGAAAGAATAATTCAACACCTACTTCAGCACAACGGGGGTTCTCGAATTCCCAAGGCCCCCTCATAAGTTACTTAACCCAGATAGGTTCGCACTTATCAGACGCACCTCTTGGTGCGTTGCACATCCAACCCTTCCAGGCTTTACCGGAAGCGTTAACGCCAGTCTTGTAGACCATTGCTCCGTGCTTACACTGCCTATCTGCAGATACTTCTTCAGCGCCTAGCTGAACTTTCATATTTGCAATGTTGCCAGCAGGAGAATTGTTTGCACCTAATTGAACAGCAGTAGCTGTAATCAATGTTGCAAGATCAGAAATAGATGTTAGTAAAGTTTCAAGATGCGCTTGATCCTTTGCATAGACATTAACCAATGTTCCATCTGGTAATTTGTAATTAATCTGTAACGCTGTATCTTGGCTCGCAGCCATTTACTTTCCTCCAGTTTGTTTGATTGTTAAACGCTGAGATTCTTTGCCTTCTTTGTAAGGTATTTCAATACCCTGCTTAGATAGAGCATCAGTATCTACAGACTTACGCCCTGCTACTGTGGTCCAGTTAATTGCTAGACCTGATTGGGTCACTCCTATCAAACCAGCAAGTGATTCCTTCAAACCATCTTGTTGGTTTTCAAGTTCCTTAATCTGCTGACCCAGTTGCAGATAAAGCAAGGCCGCCTTATCTGCATCTGGATCCGCAATAACTACATCAGTTGGGTTCCCATCTTTTTTTTTGAGTCCTACGCAACCAATTTCCCCACTGGCATCGTAATACTTGCAATAAAACTTACAATAAGATTCATCGCGTTCGGGAGCCGGGGCTTCTGTAGTTTCTTTTATTGCTGCCAGCCAATTCAAAGCTTCCTCTGCAATGGCTGGATCGTAAGGTTCTGAGTGGACTTTAATATCTCGCTCATCACCATCACGAGGTATAGCTACAAGATTGACATTAACGGGCTTCCCCTTCCCGCTTTTGTCTAACAAGTAACCATAAACCTGAACCTGCCAACGCTGTTGGGTGCTAGGAAAATAGCTAAGGTTTGATTTCTTAACCGTTTTCCAGTCAACAACATCACCAGTTTCAGGAATCCATAGATCAATATGGGCTTTCATATCGCCATATTCAACTTCTTGTTCTACTACATATTTCTCGCCGGTAGGATCGGCAAACTCTAAAGCTTTCTCAATAGATGCGTGAATAGCTGTACCCATAATGGCAGCTAGCTTCATCTCATTATCGTTAGTTTCGTGCTGATTATTCAAACGGAAATAAACTTTGCGGCGGCAACCACCTAACTCTGATGGTCCAATTTGGACCTGATTAGATCTTGCTCTGGAATTATCTTTATCGTGCAATATCTTGACGAGAAAATCTTTCATAGTTCCATCCCCTTTATTGCATCTACTACTCTAAAAATGCCTTCATTAATTCCTGATAGAAAAGCATTTTCTTTGTCTATTCCGTACAATTCGTAACTTACACGCTCTTCCAATGCCCTGTCAATAATTTTTTTTAATAAATCTTCTTTTTCAATCTGTAATGTTTTATTCATTACATTACCTTTCTTCGTGGGGAGAATACTTTAGACTACTGCTCTGCTGGTTTGTCAAGTTCTTGTTTGTAGTCAAATAACCATTCAACTAAAGCTGGGTTATCTTTCAGCATATCCACTATGTGATAACCAACCAGGTCGCAGACCTCTTCAATATCAAATCTCTTTCTATCGCATAATAAAGATTCAAAGATAACTGCGTGTGCTACCTCGTGCATCAATACACGAACGAGCTTGTCTTCTGGTAACCGGTGACGGATGGAAATTCTATTAGTGGCAGGATCAGTAATGCCATAACTATCTTCTTCATTATGGTTATAGTCAATGCGATACTTCTGTCCAAATATCTTCACCGAGTAGATGCGTGCCATTAGGTAATCGTATCACGCCGGCGCGTTATCGGCGTGTCGTTCGACACGTTTTTGATGGGTTGAGTAAAATATGAGCGAAGCGAATTAACAATACGGGCCTCGCGGCCCGTTTAAGCGAGGCATACTGTGCGGCTCCGTCTACCAACCCTGCGGAAAAACAGGGAAGTTCTGGTTCAAATGCTACCAGAAAAATTTGCCACGGATCTAAGAAGCTTGGGTCCGGTTCACGTATGCACCTGCGGTTGTACTGTTTTTGAAACCATTATCAGCTTTGAAGATTACTTTGTGTCCTGGTGGTTCCTGGAAGGTGAGTGTATTAACTGCGGAAACAAAGTAACTCTTCCTTGCCCTGTGGATAAACCAGAATAAGGGCATAAAAAAAGAACCCCACCCTTTCGGGTGGGGCTGTAGCCTCGCAGTCAGACCTTATTACTTTTTGATAGTCATAGTTAAATCATTCTTAGGGTTAGCCCAAGCAATGATTACTGGTACCAATGCAAGCCATACTGCGTTAGCTGCGCTCTTCCAATCTGCTGTTGAGAAGTCAAGTGGTGACTTACCGATAACTACTACTGCTGTAAGTAGGTTACCTACGAACCACTTTGCCCATACTTCAAATACTTTCTTGTTAATCTTCACATTTTCCCCCATCGTGGATGGCCAAATCCACTGATATATACCGGTAGTCTTTTTCTATTCTTCTGTTTGTACGCTCTAATCTTCAAGCAGACTTCTCCGCCATTAGATTGAGAACCTTGTTTTCCATCTGCAACTGTGTTGCCTTCAACGGTAGTTACCGTTCCATCTAAGTTATCCTTGATAACAATACCGACGTGATCCACTTTATCCCCGCCAGGGAAATCAAAGAAAACAATATCGCCAGGCTTGGGAGTAGCAGATTCTGCATTAGACCATTGTCCTATTCCTTTAAATGATTCAACTCCACCAGGTGTCCAGACTACGTTAGGTAGCTTTGCTTTTACTTGAGCAGCACACCACATAACAAAAGAACCACACCAAGGCTGAAAGTTATGCTTGGTAAAAGCGCCATACTTAGTCTCATTATTCTTAGGACCTTCTTTGGTTCCTACCTCAGCGAGTGCTACTTCAACGAACTTCTCTCGTTTAGTTTTCATTACTTATCCTTGAGTATGTCGTAGATAATCTCTACCTTAGTCTCCAATTTAGTTAGGCGGTCATTCATACTGCCGCCCCCATTAGGTTTAAGCTCGCTCAGATAGTGCTTTATTAGCCATCTAAACCCCGCACCTACGGCGATTAGAACGGCAAGGAAGCCTGAGATAGTGGTAGCCCATTGGTCTATAGTCATTGCTCTCCTTATGAGATAGTACGGATGGTGATAAGGCAGAGGCCTCCCCATCCTGAGTAGCGCTTGTCGGTAGGTGTCTTGTTGATAAAGTCAATTTCCTCGATAATGCCCGTATAGGTCTCACCACCGGTAGGTCTAAAGTCTTGGATAACGATGGTATCTCCGTTGCTCTCAATGGCTTCTATGGTCTTTAAACGGTCATATGCGGCCCCATCATAGCCAGACTTATTACCGAACTTATCTGATTCGCTATCGAATAGGGAGCACGGATATTGAATAAGACGCTGACGTGGAACGGCAGGTAGCACCTTTAGCTGATAGCCAGTAAATAGTGGACCCTTAGTATCATCGGTATCGCTACGGGTAAAGGTAAAGATAAAGCCAAGATACTGCTGTGCACCGATTGGATAACCAATACCAATCTCACCTACGGTTGAGCCTTGCGAGTAGGAACCAAGTGAGTATTCGTTATCGTACTGATCCACAGACTTGACTACTAACCCACCATTGGTGGTATCAAACTTAGGAACTATGTACTTAAAGATTTTATTTTCAACTGTATTGTAACGAACATATCCAATACGAAGAGTTCCCTCTTCTACTAGACGAGTGCTTGATTCAATGTAGACAGAACCATTAGCAGTAGTTGTAGCATTAGTTGTAAATGCTAAACGGTCTGTGCCATCAATGAAAGCACAAGCTGTAGTCTCGTGAGTAGTATCGCCAGTAGGCTTGTAGGTATCGTAAGCGTAAGGAAATACCAGTGGAGTAATCTGCGTACCTAAGTCGATGCGGATAGTTCCAGGTTCATCTTCTACGCTAGTTGCAGCCCACGCATATCTATCTCTAAATGCAAAGTCATAAACAGGTTGGCTATTCTCCCAAATCAAAGGACCATAGGCTAGAGATCCGTCATCTGCTACCGCAGCTACACGAATACCCTTAGTGGTACCAATCATCATATAGCCAAGGTAGTAAGCAATCTTATAGATGCGCTCACCTGATGGCATCTCTGCTGCAGTAATAGCAGATGTCAAGGTAGGCATAGTTCCATTAGATGCAAGAGTAAACTTCTGGATATTAGATTGAGTTCCAGAGAAACCTGTTACATAGATAGCAACACCTGATGAAGTAATGCTGGTATAGGTAAAGTCATTTACTGGGTGTGTATAAACTTCTGTAGGTAGCGCAGTTGCATTAGTTGCAATCTCATAAACCTTGTTGTTAATACAAGCAACAATACGTTCCTTTGTGAACTCCATTACGCCATTGGTAACGGTAAGACCAGTAACCTGAAACATTTGAGTTGCTGCAACAGTTGAGTAATCTGATAGCAACTTCTTATACATAGTTAACTTGGTAGAACCACCGCTAGTTACGTTAGTAATCCAGTAGCAATAGACACCATCATCACACATTGCATATACCTTGTCATCGATACCTGCGTTGTAATCTACGAAGTGCTGAACATAACTAGATACGCTACCGGTAGCAGCTTGGCTTGTTACGTTAGATGCAGTCTTAGCATAAGTAAAGGTAGTTGTGCTAGGTACAGTTGAGATTGTGTAGGTACCATTAAAGGTAGCATCTACTCCAGTTACTACAATCTCCATACCTACCGCTAGGCCGTGAGCTGCGCTAGTAGTTAAGGTTGCTACGTTAGATGTAAGCGCCTTGTTGGTAACAGTTGCAGTGATGGTTGGATAAATCTTATCGATGTCATAACCATCTAACATCAAGCAACCATAGAACTGATTGTAGGTGGTAGCACCTGTGTAGGCTAATTGCTGCCACTGAATAGATCGTAGAAACTGCTGCGGTCTTAGGTTGCTATTTAAGTCAGCGGTAGTTACGTGAGTAGCATCAGTATCATAAATCAAACTAACTTGACCACGTGTCCATACATCGCAACCCTTTGAGTAGGTGTACTGAAAACGAAGTGATTCATCCTGTGCTGGCTCAAAGAACTTGATGCCTTGGCCCAAATGGAAAGATGACTGAGAACGTAACCACCAACCGGTAAGTGTTTGCTCACCTGGTTCGCGGGTCATATCTATCTGTTGTTTACGATACTGAGCAGTAACTCTACGATAAGGAGTGTTGTCATCATTAAGTAGGAAGAATGGTTGATTACCGATAGAAATATCGTAGGCTACACCAGTGCCAGCGTATAGCTGATTGTTAGTTGGGTTACCAATAGTTACCGGAATCTTTTCGGTTATTTGATCCCCATAAGGCATTAGATTTCCTCCGAATATTTCTTTAGGTATTCAATAGCAGCAGTAAGAATTTCAGGATTATCTTTAAAATTTCCTAATGCTATATTGCAGTTATGACAAAGCACGCCCCTAGGCTGCATAGTTATATGGTCGTGGTCTGCGTGAAATTCTCCACGTCCACCTGCATTGGTAGAACCACAAATAGCGCAAGCGTTGCCTTGCTCAGTTAGTCTCTCGTTATACAGTTCAACTGGAAAGTTAAAACGCACACGACGCTTCCAGTTAATAGCAGCTTGTCTAACCTTATCTGGATTTTCTTCACGATACTTTTTAAATCTAGGAGCATCGCATTCTTTGCAAGTGTAACGATAGCCTCGTTTAGAATTGCTTTCTTTAAAGAAGCTGGTAGAAGGTTTAGTTTCGTTACACTTCTTACAAAGAAGATCCATACTTAATTAAATGCCGGTTAATGCAGCAATTTCAAGATCAGAAAGGCCAAGAGCCTTTAACTTATCTTGTGCTGATTGCTTTGCTGCTGCAACTGCTGCTTCTGCTGCAATGCGGGCATCTTCTTGTACTTGCCACGCTGCTGCATCTGCTTCACGCTGAGATATCTCCTCAGCTGAAAGTGGCAGTTCTTCGACTGCACCAGTTGAGCAGTCTACAACTATCTTAGTTGGTGCATCTGTCATTGTATTTCTCCCTAGTAGTTTATCTAAAATAGACATTATGAGTTTTTGATTCCGTAAAGATAAGCGGTTGAGTGTTGAACGAAAGTGCCTGTGCTTGCTTTTACTGATACTGAAGTAATTGCTGCGGTATTAGACCAAAGACCAGCCAATAAACCAGCAATAGCGGCGGTAGCATTGTTTTCGGTCACCGCGTCATTTGAATACGATTTGTTTGTGCTTCCAGCATAATTCGGAATATAAATTTCAAAATTGCTAAAAGTGCTGGAAGTCGCAGCGCCGCCGTCTGCCTGAAGAATAATAGTGCTACCTGTGCTACTTGCCGCGCTTGAACCATTACCATAAAGGAAACGAGCGCTAAAACTAGAAGCACTGCTATTAAAGTTAATATCCATACTATTGTCGGTTTGCGCTGAGTTAGTTCTAATACTTCCGACCAGTTTTAAATCCGTGTAAGTAGCAGGAATACTAGTAAAGTCAATACTGCTAGCGCCACCAGCGCCGACAGTTACGCTTGAAATTAATGTATATGTATCAGCCATTATGCTTTCCTCGCTCTTACTCGGTTGCATTCTCCGCATTCGCGCTTGCCAGATTTACGCACCATTAAATGCTTTGAAAATAAATGACCTTGCTTGCAATAAGTCTTATTATTGATACTGTGCTTTCCAGCCAATATATTCTCTGACTGAGTAACCATTCTAAGATGATCTATGGACACGCATCTACGATTAGAGCAAATATGGTCAATAACTTTACCTGCCTCGATTTCACCATTGACCAATTCCCAAGCCCAGCGATGAGCTTGTTGCATTTTCCCATTAATACGAATACGGCTATAGCCGTTTGTAGTGATGCCTCGTTTAGCTTCTATGCATTTAGTCATTAGGCGCTCTTAATTCCGTAAAGGGTAAAGGTTGAACCTGCCGCCCATTGTCCAGCAGTTGCATACAAATTAATGCTGGTAATTGCATTAGTAGAACGCCATAAACCGACTATGGCATTGGTTTCGCCTGTAGCTGCGCCACTTCGAATTAACACTGATTTGTAAGTGGTTGCGTTTGCATAATTTTGAATGGATATATTGTATTGACCCCAAATATTATTAAAACTTGCGCCTGTGTTTTCCATATTGATTCTAGTTGTGCTGGTATTACGCCAAGAAAACGCACCTGAACTATCGCCTGAAATAGCAGTAGCGGAATAATTGCTAGCGGTATCCGAGTTAAATCTTAAACCGCTAGTAGTATTTACTGCATTACCTTTAAGTTGAATTACAATTACTAAATCCGTATAAGTTCCACTAATGCTTGTAAAATCTACAGTAGTTCCTGCGCTGCCTAGCGTAGTAGTCGCTATCGGTGTATAAGTAGAAGCCATTAGCCTTTCACCCCATAAAGTGCAAAACTGGAATATTGGGAAAAGTTTGCAGTTCTGTTATCCGAATAAATTGTTACTTGATTGACTGCCGATGTAGATTGATAAGAACCTGAAAACAAACCAACGCGCCCTGAGCCATTGGCGTCAAATCCCATTAGACTTCTAAAAGTTTTGTATTTAGATGTATTTGCATAATCTAAAATGTCTATAACGACTGCTGCATAATAAGAAACTGCTGAAGTGGTCTGTGGTTGAATACCAAAATAAGCGTAATTCTGAGTAGCAAATCCATCTGCAGTGGTGCCTGAACCATCGCCAAATAATCTGTGGGCTGAGTAAAGCGCAGTAGCGTCATTATTCATTGTTAATTCTAACGAATCTGCCCCTGATGCACCTGACTTTGTAGAATTGATAATTCCACGCAGTTGTAAATGCTTGTAGGTGCTAGGAATACTGGTAAATGAAATGCTTGATGATCCGCCAGCGCCAACAGTTACAGTGGCAATAGATTCGTAGGAGTTCGATACTCGCGGATAACTGCTGGCAATAATGCCCGGAATGATTAGCATTATGCCAAATCGCCTACTATGGTAAAAGTATTGCTCGCGGTGCAAACGATTGTGCAAGCGGAATACTGAGCGCGTAGTTTAGGTGCGCTTGAACTTGCGCCAGTTGAAGTAATAGTTACTCCAGCGCCTTGTGCAAAGGTAACTTGACCAGCGCCGATTTGTTGCAAATGCACGACATTTCCTGCACTAAATACTGATGGCGGAACTGTGACTGTTATGCCTGAAGCATTTGAAGCAGTAACCCATTTGCCTAAATCGCCAGCTACTAGCGTGTAGGTTGTGCCTGTTTGAGCATTAAAAGAAAGGGTTGTATCGTCTTGCTCAATCCAAGTAAAGTCCATGTCGGTATTTGAAGCCTTGCTTAATACCTGACCAGTCGTGCCACCCTTTAAATCGACCAGCGTGGTATCAACCGCCTGACCAAAGACCTCAAAGTCTGCTGGTAGGTCTGTTACCAAATCAGTCGAAGTTGGCATTTGCCAGCCAAAGTTTGTCGTAGGGTTTGCCATAGTTTTCCTTTCTAGGCTACTATTGTAGCATTTTGCCAATCTAATGTAGGTGAAACAGTTGCCCATGTTTCAGCGATAGATACATCGTTCCAGCGTTGCGCTTGCAAGCTAAACGCGATTGGTGATGCATTTATTGTTAGTGATAATTGATTAAAGCCTGCTCGCCAAGTCCATCCCTCGACAAACCCCTGATAGCGACCAGAATTCATATTAAGCGGTAAGTCTGTAAATGCCACTGGCAAGCCCATAAATATATTTATTAAGACATCTCGTTCAGCATCCGTTAATTCTGGATTACTTAACTCAAAGGTAAGCGCGTTGAAGTTAGCCTGTGGTTGAGCGCGCAAGGCCAGATAGAAATCTGCCTGATCTTCCGCATCTGAAGCATTTTCTAGGCTTGTTTGAAATATCTGTGAAAGTTGGCCATAAGTAGCAATAGAGTTTGCATCGCTTGCATTCTTT
>Ga0255152_1000090_pt1 | contig 39542 bp, 68 predicted proteins | sample Atl_Yuk_RepC_8h_FD_183624 | JGI IMG/M metagenome (GOLD analysis project Ga0255152, IMG submission 183624) | Freshwater microbial communities from Altamaha River, Georgia, United States - Atl_Yuk_RepC_8h | ecosystem: Environmental > Aquatic > Freshwater > River | place: USA: Georgia | collected...
CAGTAGGAGATCACATGTGGGTGAAAAGAAAGCACCTAAGCCAGGACATCGTTGGTATATGAATAATCGCAAGTTTTGGTTCCGTGATGTTAAAGATCGCGATTGGTTTGTCTTAAGGTGGAACTCATGATTACGCAAGAACGTAAAAGCAAATATAAACACATTGTAAAGTTTAGTCCTGCTCGCATAGATGATGAACATTGTGAAGTAAGAGATTGGTGTACTAAACAGTTTGGTCCAGGTGGCCGTAGTAAGAAATATCGTTGGCGCTACGGATGGACAGATACAGAAAATGTCTATTACTTTAAGAGTAGTAAAGATGCTATGATGTTTGTGTTGCGCTGGAGTGATGCATGAACATTCACATGATTGGTTTTAGGACTAATATGGAAATGCAAAGAATATGGGACGGTCCAGACTGTTACACTTGGCGCGAAGTGTTTGCTTGGTGGCCTGTAAAGACCGTTAGCGGACGATATGTTTGGCTACGCAAAATATACAAACGTAAGTTTTGGGCAGTATGGGGTACAGGGTTCCACATGGAGCCTTGTGTAGAGTTTGGAACTGTTTTTGATATGATAGAATATGAGTGATAGACAACGACCTTTTTATCAAAAGTATGACATGTGGGTAAGTCCTAGCAATCGTAGAATGCGTAGGGTTCCACGTATGCGTAAGCACATTAATCTATGGAATGTTAATGTTACAGACACAGCTCTGTATCAAGATACATTTGAAGTAGAAGAAGTAGAATGTGTAGATGTTACAATGCCCGCAGATCGATTAGAAGAACTAGAACGTATGATCGAATGGTATGAAAACAAAGAGCACAAAATTAAACACAACGAAGAAATAGTCGAAATGTTGCGTAGAGATGAACGTGTTCGTATTGAAAACCCTGCTGTACAAAAGGCCTATATGAAGTATCTTACATTACTGGAACTATGTAGAAAATGACATTAGAAAAACATCCTTACTGGCACAACATTATAGATCATTACTATGAACATGTACACTTTGAAAGTGAACACAAGAATATCTATGACTGGTTAGAAGCAGAGTACGGTGCTGTCAGTAGCACAGGACAACATACATTTGATTTTGACAGCGAAAAGAAAGCCACGTGGTTTGCACTAAAATGGAGCCATTAAAATTATGTCTTACCTTTAGAGATACTAAAGGCCAACTAGAAAACTATACTGTCAAGTTTGATATTAAACAAACAAGGCTTGCACAGCACTGGCTTGATAGTCTTATAAAGAATTTTTTTAATACAAATCATCCCATAGAAAAAACTTATTGTCTCCAAGGCTGGCAAACAACTTGGGAAAGCAACTACAGTAGGAACGTAGACGTGCTATGTAAAAAACTCAATAAGGCAATTGCTGATGTAAACAAAGGAATGGTTCCAAAAGGTTATCCAAAAATAAATTTAAACTTCACGCTTGATGTTTTAAAAACTGATAAGTTTAGAACCTACATGAATGAAATACATCATCATTTTGAATTACTAATCGGTCAATCTTGGAACGAAAGTCTGTGGTATAAAAAAGCCGATGACAATACAAGAATAGCAATAAGAATGCTCAACAATTACTGTCATGAAATTGAAAAAAATGTAGAAAATATAAAAATGAATAATTTTATTTTTAAGTTATCTCCTTATTATCTACGCAGTTGTGTTACTGTTAGTCTTAACGGAGTTGATTCAACAGGCAAGCATTTTAATTGGACTGATAGGAAAGAATTAATTTCAACAGATGAATACAATGACTTTCAACAAATACATTCTTGGGGAAGTATTGAATTATTTTATTCACAACTAGGGAAGAGCCATGTTGAAGCATGGTTTGATCAAGACGAACACATTGACAGAACAAATATTAGCAGTTACAAATTTATCACAGGAGAATTTGTAGTTCATTTCCTAGCAGAAGACAAGGAAAAATTTCCAAACGAATTTTTAACTTGGTTAAAAGAAAATGATTTTGATTTTAATGATAAAACTCTAGGTATTGGATTCCCTGTTGTTGCTGAAATTGATTTAGCAGGGCAATCACGAAGCCAAATACTCAAACAACTTAGAGAAAGAGATGATTTATTTGCCATTAGTGTAGAAGATTCACAGGCTAATGTTATACACTATAAAGAGTATAACTATACTTGGAAAACTGAAGAAGGCTGGAAACAATGATAATATATTTAGACATGGATGATGTGGTAGCAGATTGGCGCACTGAAGCCGAAAACTTTTTACAGATGAAGTTCCCAAACAACGATCCGTATGCTAGGATACCAGACGACGAATGGAACAAACTAAAACGCAACAGTAGATTCTATAGGCACTTACCGCTTAAAGCCCATGCTACTGATCTAGTTGCCTACTGTTTGGATCTAAAAGAAAAAGGACTTGTTGAAGACGTTCGTTTTCTAAGTGCCATCCCACATAATAATGACATGCCTTGGACTATTCAGGACAAAGTATGGTGGGCTCATGAACACTTTCCAGACCTACCAGTTTTTATTGGACCATACAGTCACGACAAACAAGACCATTGCTGTCCAGGGGACATACTAATAGATGATAGAACAGATAACTGTATGCAATGGGAAAACCGTGGAGGTCATGCTCACATATACAGAACATGGCAAGCCTGTAAACCTTGGCTAGATGAGATGTTCAATGGCAATAACAGTTAAACCACCAGTTGCTCCTGACACTAGCCCAAAATACAGACTGCACAATAACGAAGTCTATGAACGTAGAATAGTTCACCGTTTTCGTTTAGGCGATGTTGAAGACCCAGAAATTTATATGGCAAGTCCAATTTACGATTGGCAACAGACTGAACAGGGCAAATGGGTAATGAAAAATGGATTGGACCCAACATACCATTTGAATATTGATCACTTGACCTACGGCTATGCCGTAACAATTACAGCACATATCACACCCAAAAGATGGACCGAATATGTGCTAAGAGGGTGGTACACTGGTTGACTGTTGCCTTTATTGATAGTATAATTAGGTATGAGCAAAACAGTCTTCTACAAAAAAGTCGGACGCAGATACATTCCTGTATCTGAGTATGATAATGAATTGCTGGATAGTTTTCCAAAAGGTACACATTTGGTACAATGCTATCCTGGCGGGTCAAGTCGTAGGTTCAATATCGATCCTGCGTATGCTCCAATGATTGCTGCAGGTCGTGTTGCCGAAGATGTCATTAGTAAAGCCTTAATGCGAGCAAGTGACTTGCGCCCACAACGTGCTCCTATTACAGAAGCGCAACGTGCCGCTTGGGATAACCTAGTAAAAGAAATGGGTGAAGAAGCTCGTTGCCTACAATGGCCTAGTGCTAGAGAAGCCTGTGAAGAAGCAGTTAAGGCCATGAGTGTAGAAGCAGAAAAACTGTTGACTAATCCTAGTGTTCGTAAAGCCTACGAACGTTTTTTATTAATTTGTGAACTAACGAAAGAGCATAATGAAACAGCAAAGTGAGTTACTGTGTAAAGATTGCAAACACAGTTTTAGAACCATTGGTAATGTATTGGCGCATGGATTTAGAAGTGAATATGCATACCAATGTAGAAAAAGTTACAAAGAAACTCATATCGAACCTAATCCTGTAGTTGGATCGAAGAAGGTGCAGGCCAAATATGATTCGTGTGGTATCGCTCGTATTGGTAAAGAAAGCGATACTCGTTGCGGAGAAAAAGGTTCTTGGTGGGAACCTAAACACAAACGACATCTGTTTCTACTAATCAAAAAGGAGGCATATTAATATGCAAGTAAGAGCAACTGACAACTCAGAAGAGTTTGGTAAATGTGGTTGTGGCCGTAGCCCAACCGGCAAGTGTATCGGACTTCATACACTTAGTGAACAAGCATGGATCGAAGGTAAGACCCAAATCCTAGCAAACATCGCCGCTGGCAGAGGCAAGATCGGTATTGAAAAACCTGTTGGAGAACCCGATGACGAAGTGGTTTGATCGTTGGCTTTATGATAAAGTTCGTGACATGTGGGAAAACAAACACAAGTACGAAGAAGAAACAAAGTATGCAAATCAAATTATAGGATCTAAAGGATTACAAATGGGAACAGCAATGGTAGAACGTGGACCCGCAGAAGGGCAAGATCGCATTAGTTTTGAACTAACTAGTGCTGTGGGCGGACGTATTCTTAATGTACGCAGATATCAAGACAAGCTAGACAGGCATGATAATCAAACCTATGTTATTCCTAGCGGTGAAGATGTTGGTGCTAGAGTAGCTAAAATTATTAACCTAGAATTGATTAAATAACTTTACCACTATGGAGTTTATTATGGACTTTTTTGCTATGGTTGTTGTGGCTGTAATAGCCATGTACATAGGTTGGCATTTGCGTGGAATCGTTATCCTAGCCAATCTTGCTGAAGACCCTGATAGGGTAATCAAAATGCTCGAAAAGATCAAGCAAATAAACAAAGAAGAACAACAAGAAATTAAATCCAAAATTATTGGAATTGAAATCAAGCCAGAGCAAGTGGGCAATATGTGGTATGCCTATGCCGCAGACAACGATCAGTTTCTAGGACAAGGCCCAACTCTTGAAGATGCACTTAAAATGGCTTCGGATCGTTTTCCTGGTAAAAAGTTTTGGTGTAAGAAACCAAACGAATCTAACCAATCATCTTGATTTAGATTGCACATTGTAATATACTGTGTATAGCTGTTGAATTACAGCATAATCTAAAAAGAGGAAATACAAATGAAATTTTTCAATCCAGAAACAAAGACTTACAAAGTTTTTAATGCACTCTACAACGGTGAGACATTGACTGCTAGTCAAGCTCAAAAGCGTTTCGGTGTAAAGAACTTGGCTGCTGAAGCAAGCCGTATTCGTGCAAATGGCTATGCCGTTTACACAAACAGCCGCACAGCAGGTAACGGTGTTACAGTTACTGAGTATGTTATGGGTAAACCTTCACGTGAAATCGTTGCATTAGGCTACAAAGCCCGTGCAATGGGTATCACTCTTTAATAAGAGAAGGTTAGGCCTAACCAAAAAGCCCCACATGCTTGGGGCTTTTTTTATAACTACAAGATGATAGACACTATTTTTAAACCTACCCTAGATTGGATCAAAGATGATTGGAAGTCTCATCCTTTCCGTTTTATTATTGAGTTGCTTGCTTGGGCTATCAGTATCGGTTGTAGCATCACTATGGCCCTTACAGTACCCAATCCGCCACTTCTGGTACTTTATCCTATTTGGATTACTGGCTGCGCCATGTATGCTTGGGCTGCTTATACTAGGAAATCGTTTGGCATGTTGGCTAACTACATCTTGTTAACAACAATTGATTCAATTGGACTTGTGAGAATGATATGGAGCTAAATCAAGTTTACTCTGGTGGTAACGGACTTGTTTTTAAAATCACCGGATTAGAATTAAAAGACGGAGACCCGTGGGTTTCTTACACTAACACACAGACACTACAAGAGTATTCATGCAGGCAAGAAGCCTTCTTATCTCGATTCTCTTTATTGCCACAACCTCGCTAAGTGGTTGCGCTGTCTATACTGCGGCCAGTATAGGCAGTTATGCCGCTACAGGCAAAGGTATAGGTGATCATGCAGGATCTGCTGTAACAGGCGGAGACTGTAATCTAGTTATGAATACATACAATGGCAAATATGTATGTGAAATGCCAGTAGTTTATAATCGCAATGGACTTTAATCAATACCACAATTATCTTTGTAACGAATGGAACTTTGTTCCGGATAACGTCGTTAGCACAGGCTACGAAGATGTTATGGATCAATTGATAGCTTGTTCAAAAGCAGAGTGGCTCAGCAGAGATGAAGCTGGCCGACAGCAACTACAACAGCAAGTATTTGACATCTACAGAGAACGAGATATACTTCCAATATTCTATTACAGTTTGCAAGGCTGTGAAGAAGAAATACGCAACGTAAATCAACAGCACACAGAAGTTCGCAACGGACGCATTAGTGTTGGAGCAACAGGCGGATTAAGTTTCTGTCGTTTTTGGTTTCCTAATATGCAAGAAGCCTACACACTAGGCGCACGGCATGTTAGTTTAGATAGTAGATTCCATAACGATGCTAAACTTAAACGTGCAATCAAAATTTGTTACGAACACAGAGACGAAGGTGATAAAGCAGTTATTCCGCAGAACATTCGTCGTGCATTAGAATTAGTAAACGGTGGCACAATACAAAACTTCAAACCATTAAACGCCAAAGCAATTTGGGAATATATCTGTCCTACTATGTGGGGCCGTGTATTAGACTTTAGTAGTGGGTATGGTGGGCGCATGATTGGTGCTATGACTAGTAATATGCGCTATCACTACACAGGCATAGATCCAAACACCAAAACGTATAATGGTCTAGTTGCCTTAGGCGACTTAATTAATCAAACTGTAGGTACAACATATGATATGCATCATACAGTTTCAGAAGAGTTTAAACCTGAAGCTGGCAGTTACGATGCAGCATTCAGTAGCCCTCCTTACTTTAACTTAGAAACTTACTGTGACGAGCCGACACAATGTATGGTGAGATGTAATAATATGGATGCATGGTTTGAACTCTATGTTGAACCTACACTCAATATGCTACACAAAGGCTTAGTCAAAGATGGTATCTATGCTGTCAACATAGCAGACTATCGTGTCAATAAAGATCAATTCAAAATTGTAGATCGTTGGTTAGAGCTGTCCAAAAAATGTGGGTTCGAATATCAAGAAACAGTCCAAATGATGTTGAATACTCGCCCAGGTGTAGGCAACGGAAAAATGGACAAAGTAGAAAAGTTTGAAGGCGTATATATCTTTAAACGAGCTTGACACTCGAACCGTTTTATTGTATAATCTAATCATTGTAGTAACATAGAAAGATTATATGACACAGATAGTTAAACAGCGTTCACATGCCGATATGGTAAATGCTCAATTTACCAAAAGTAAAAGCCATTATGTCAGTTTACCTGAACGTCTTAAAAATACAGTAGACGGTGTAGAATGGAAACAGGCTTTGCTGGACGATGCTAAAGAATATTTCAAAGCTAGGTTTCAAAATTTAAAGAAATGGTCCAATGTAACTCTGTGTAAGAGTGAAATGGCTCTCATGTCTTTGATTGAAATTGATGTTACACTACAACGTCTTTTTGATATTGAACACGCCTGTAATATTATAGACCATTTTAAAAACATTATGGTTATGCCTATCTGTGTATATCAAGACCCAGATCGCCCCGGAAAGTATATCTGTTGGGACGGGCAGCATACTGCTTTAGTATTATATATTATTGCCTGTGAAGTTTTGGGCGAAGATATTAATAAAATTAAAATACCAATTGTAATTTATCCTAGCACGATGAAATCCGAAATGCGTGAGTGCTTTATTGACCTTAATGGTGAAGGCAAGAAGCAATTAGATAATATCGACAAGGTACATCAAAAGATTTATGGTGTACGCACTGACGGTAGCACTAATCCAGAGTGGGTACTAATTGAAGAAAAACAAAAGGCTCTGGAACAAAACGGAATCTTCCTAACACATACAAAGTTTGGAGACACTGACCAGCCAGGCGCATATACTCGTCTTGACGAGTTCCTTGACAACCACTACGACTTGTCAATTACACAACAATTTGCAAAACTGTTCAATAAAGTATGTGGCGCAAGTCGTCCTGTGCAACCTAAGGAAAGTTGGATGTTCTACGAATACTTGCGACTATGCAAGGTCAGTAAAATTACTGTAGACGATGCTTATATTGTTGCCTTGTCTAGAAGTTTGCGTATTCATAAAAACGATTTTAATGCAACTAAGCTGTATGACAAGGCAAAGTTGAGTTACCAAGAGTGGTTCCGTCAGAACAAGCCTAACCCAGATGGAACTCTGTGGGGCATTACTTACAGCGAACGTCCTATTGGCCTTACATTTTTAATTGCACAAGTCAAAAAGAATATGCCTGCTGGATTTGCTGTTCCTAAGTACAACGGCAACTGGGCACCTTTAGCTACAGATTTGTTCTAATATGAAACGAATAACTCTACTAACTAAGGCAGACCTTAAGCGTAAGTCTGGCACAAAACTCAAAGAGCAAATAGAAAAGAAATTATGTTGTAAACTTGAGTTTTGTAACAAACCTTTAACAATGTTTGAAGGGCCTGGTGCAAAACATCTTTGTGAAGAACATCAGTTACAACAAAGAGAGTTTGGAGGAATGGGTCGCCTTGACCGTCCTTGGACTTTTAGTAGAGAATGGTCGTGTGCTTGGTGCGGTTACAGTCCTAAAGACGATCCGTTTTTTGATAACCCACCTATACCTTTTGATAACGAAATACACAAGAATCAAGTAATGCGCAGCACTTTAATTGGAGATCATCTTGTGCGTAAAGTTGAAGGTGGCGGCCACGGCAAAGATAATGTACAAACATTATGCCAATGTTGTAATAGTAAAAAAACTGCACTATTTAAAGACTTCGTAAAAACAAGCACAGAAGTCTCAGCTCAATAAATAGTTTCATGAAAGTCCTAGTAACTGGCCACGAAGGCTTCATTGGTAGGAACATGACCGCGTGGTTACAACAAGAAGAAGATTGGGAAGTTGACGGGTGGGAATGGGATCCCATCAACTATCCCGATGTTTCAAAATACGACTGGGTAATACACTTAGGTGCTATTGCCGATATGACTGAAACAGATGTAGATCTAGTTATGAAACAGAACTACGAGTTTAGTCAGTGGTTGTTTACAGAATGTAATAAACACGGCGTACATTTACAATATGCAAGTTCGAGCTCAGTATATGGTGACACAAAAGATTTTAGCGAACACGCTGCTTGCCATCCACAAACTCCTTATGCTTGGAGCAAGTATCTGTTTGATCGTTGGGTTTTCCAACAGCCAATTTCAATCTACGTGCAAGGCTTCCGGTACTTTAATGTCTACGGTAAGTACATGCACCTGCGTGATAAACGAGCTAATGCAATACACAAATGGCGACAGCAGGCTCGAAAAGAAGGTAAGATAACTGTATGGGAGAATGCAGAACATGTTCGTCGTGATTGGACTTGGGTTGGTGATGTATGTCGTCTACACATTGACTTCATTAAACAAGTTAATGGGTCTGGAATTTGGAATGTTGGTAGCGGGCTTGCTCATAGTTTCTTAGATATAGCAGAAGAAATAGCAGAACAAGAGGGTGTTCCTATAGAATTTGTTCCTGTTCCTCCGGCAGAACTTACTCGCTTTAGACACGCAACTAAAGCAGATTTAACTAATTTAAAGGCTACAATAGGTAAACGTAAGTGGCTCAATGTATTTGAGTTCCTAGCTCAATGATGCGTATAAATATAATACTATCTGAGCAGGTTTACTATGAGAGCAAAAGACATACTTAACGAAGACTGGCAAAAAGTCAACAAAAGCGACAAAACAGACGGCATGAGCAGCAAAGCCGTAAAAGCCTATCGCAGAGAAAATCCAGGTTCTAAACTAAAGACAGCAGTAACTACAAAACCTAGCAAATTAAAGAAAGGTTCTAAAAGCGCCAAGCGCCGTAAGAGTTTCTGTGCTAGAATGAGCGGTATGAAGAAAGCTCATGCGAGTGCAAAAACTAAGCGAGATCCAGATAGTCCAATCAATAAAGCTCTACGTCGTTGGAATTGTGAAAGCATCGAACAAAGCATTGAACAATTAGAACAACAATTAACAGAAGCTAAAAAAACTCTTAAAAATAGCAATCCTTGTTGGAAGGGATATCATCCTGTAGGTACAAAGAAAAAAGGCGGCCGCACAGTTCCTAATTGTGTTCCTAGCGAAAGTGTAGAAGAAGCAGCCAGTGCCGCACAACAAGCCGCTATTGCTGTCAACATGAAGAAAGCAGGCAAAACACCTAAAAAAAAAGTAAGTGAAGCTGGATTTCCGGCACCTCACATGCCAGCTCATCCACTGAATCCTTTAAATCCATTAAGTCCAACATACGTTGCTAAAAATAGAGACAATCTAGATATGGATAAAGTAACTGCTCGAGCTAAGGAAATGTTTGCTAAAGGTATGTCAGAGCAACAAGTTAAAGCAGAACTAATTAAACAAGGCGTTGCTGAAAGACTAGCTAACCAGGCAGTTCAAATGGGACAGATGAACGAGTCTAAAAAACAAAAACAAGAAGCACCAAAGCCACGTAACTTTGTAGCAAAGAATCAACAGACAAGTGGAGCAGGTGCTCACAAAGATAAAAAGAAAGCAGACAAGCAAGGTGATGTTAAACACAAAGGTAAGATGCTAGATCTTGCTGAGATGGAAGACATTTTAGAAAAAGCCAGTCGTGCTCTTTGCACAAGCTCAACACCAGATAAAGACTTAGGAGCAAGTAATCTTGCAAGTTGTAAAAGTCAAGGATTACGTGCAAGAGATGGTGAGAAGAGCCATTTAATTACAGCTGGTTCTAGAAAAGTTCGCATTAAGGTTGGGGGTAAACGTATTAAAGGCAAAAAATACGGCGGACCACTTCCAGACTACGGAACACGTAAATGAGATACAAAGAGTTTGTAACTTCTGAAACTATAAATCGATACATGGATATCTTAACTAAGGGAACAAGTTCTCTCGGAGCACTTGCACCTGAAGTTCCAGAGCCGTCAGGAGAAAACAAACCAGTTGATGGAAAAACAGATAATAAACAAGATTCAAATGTTTCTTCAACAGGGGAAATTCTTCCTGTTAAAGGACCAATTACAAGTCCATTTGGCCGCCGTTCAAGCGGCATGCACTACGGAACAGACTTTGGAGTTCCTGTAGGTACTCCTGTTGTTTCGCCACAAGATGGAACAGTAACACGTTCTAGTTCAGATAACATGAATGGAACTTATGTTGAAATACAATCTGGAGATACTATTCATTTGTTATTACACTTATCAAAATCAAATGTTTCTGCCGGAGATAAAGTAAAGCAAGGACAAGTAGTAGGCTTATCTGGAAATACAGGACATTCGACAGGACCGCACTTGCATTGGTCAAAACGAATTGCTGGCCGACCAGTTGATCCAATGGCAAATGTAGGATAAGTTATGAGATATAATGAATTTAAAACTGTAGAAGGCCTTGATAGTTTCATGAATATCCTTATGGGTAAAGGTACTGGACTTGGTAATTTAGGCGGACTAGCCGACAAAGCTGTTGATGCAGCAAAAGATGCTTTGTCTGATAAGCCTGGTGAAGCTCCTAAAATAAATCAATCTACAGGTACTGTAGCAAATGGTTATACTCCAAAAGGTGCAACACCAGAACAAATGAAACAATTTGGACCAAGTTCCCAAGATAAAATTAATTGGAAGGACATGCGTTCTTACATAGCAAATAAATTAAGTATTAATCACGCAGTTGCTATGGTAGTAAATTGTAAATGGGAAAGCGGTTTCCAACCAGGGCGTTGGGTACATAGTGATGCTAGTCAAGGACCAAGTGGCGGTTTGTTTATGTTCCATGATGCAAACTTTAGCGGTCGAGGATTCTTCAGTGATATGGTTGCCGCATGTGGTGGCCCAGGCAAGTGGCAAACAAACTGGCAAGGTCAAATAGATTTTGCCTTGTCTTATACTAAATCAAAAGGTCCTGCGTTTGCATCTACAAAATTTAAAACACCTGAAGAAGCAACCTACTGGTTCTGTGTAAACTTTGAACGACCACAAAATGCCGAAGCTAAAGGAAGAGAGCGAGCCAAAGAAGCTCACCTTTACGCAAAGTAACAATAAATAATTTTATGAATTTAATCGGCAATCTACTAATTGCTCCGCCAGCAACAAAAGGCAACTTCTGGTACAAGACTGTAATTATGATTACAGAGCACCATGGTCAAGGTAGTGTTGGTCTTGTACTAAACAAAAGAAGTCAAATGAGTATTCCAGAGTTTGGAGAACAACTTGGTTTTGACATAGACGTTCCTGGTTTTGTTTATCTTGGAGGACCAGTCAACGTAAAAAGTCTTAGCTTCTTACATTCAAATGAATGGACAAGTAAAAATACACACAGAATAAACGAAAAGTTTAGTTTAAGTTCAGCAGATGACATACTACCTAGACTTGCAATGGGCGATCGTCCACATCAATGGCGATTGTTTTTAGGAATGTGTGGCTGGGCACAGGGACAACTACTCGGAGAAATAAAAGGTAATCCTCCGTGGAATCAACAAAACAGTTGGTGTCTTGCTACAGCAGATGAAGAATTAGTTTTTGGTTCGGACAATAAAGATCAATGGTGCAATGCTTTGGATCGTTCCGGACTAGAATTTGCCCAAAACATGCTAGCCTAATTGGGCTTGACATAAGTACAATATGAGCATATAATATATGCTCGTTCGGTTGGGTCTGTAAACACAATCAAAAGGAAATCAAAATGTCGGACACTCTAGTCTTGAACGCTGACGGTCAACCAGTTAGCTTTCTACCGCTAAGTACAATTAACTGGCAAGACGCTATCAAATACATGGTCCTTGATAAGGCCGATGTATTGGCATGGCACGACAATTGGATTGTGAGATCAGCCCGTTGGGAAACTCCTGTTCCAAGCGTTATCATGCTACGTGAATACATGAAAGCCAAAAGCTCTGTTCGCTTTAGTCGCGGCAATGTGTATCTACGAGATGACGGACATTGCCAATATTGCGGAATTCATGTTGAACGCAAAGACAGTACACTAGACCATGTACACCCTATTTCAAAGGGTGGTAAAACTACATGGGATAATACTGTAACTGCCTGCGCTCCATGCAATGCCAGCAAAGCCGACAAGCACTGGAAACCTCGAATCAAACCTTACAAGCCAGATTACTACGAACTTGTAAATAAGCGTAAGAAGCAAGGCTTCAACGTGAGGTTTGATGAATGGTTACAATTTATTTAAAACAGTGGTTTTGGAAAATACTAGGCTTTTGTAGTCTAGGAATGGCGTATGTCGGTGTGGTAACACCCGGCATACCCTATAGTCCCTTTGTGGTATTTGCAGCATATTGCTTTAGTAAAGGCAGTCCTAGAATGCATGCCTGGTTATATAACCATAAGCTATTTGGTCCGTTCTTGACCAATTGGAGCGAGAAGCGAGTATTCCCACAAAAGATGAAATACTTTATGTTGGCCATGATGAGCCTAAGTTTAATCTTAATGTATACAGGAGGCGTTAAGCCAATTGGTATTATTAGTACTGCAATTTTTATGGCCTTTGTTGCCGTTTGGGCTTGGCGTTATCCTAGCTCTGTTGCCGAACATGATAAGCGCATTGAAGAAGGTCGCAAAATAGGATGGTTTAACAACAGCTTTTAAGGTAAATAGTAGTATGAAAAAAATACTACTTTTATTATTAACGGCTGTTTCCCTAAACGTTTACGCATGGGAACAAAGAGCTCCGTTACCTGTTCAAAGTTGTCAAGTACACAGCCCTTATGGTTGGGCACAATCTAGCAGACCTGCTAGTCCTATTTGCCGTGAGGCTTATCTAGTAGCATATGATGCTCCTGTCAAGATTCCACAGTATGTTGCTTATACATTACTTCCACAAAATGCTTTAGGATGCTTTCCACGTACGAACGCATTCGTTGCGGATCAATCAGTTCCAGGAGGTGCTACTCCTAACGACTACGCAGGCACAGGCTACGACAAAGGACATGCCGCTCCCGATGGTGACCTAAGTTGGTCCCAAATCGTGGAGTATGAGAGTTTTTTGATGACCAATATGTATCCACAACACGGAAGTTTAAATCGTGGAATTTGGAAACTACTGGAAACATCAGTCCGTGGGTGGGCGGTACAGCAGAATCGTCCTTTTACCATATACGTGGGGGCATTCTATGGCGCTGGTGATCCTTACATTGGCAATGGTGTCATTGTTCCACACGGTTACTATAAAATTGTTATCGATCAGCAAACTGGCGCAGTTGCTGGTTGGGCATTTCCGCATACTAAACCATATGTTAACTTAGGCAATGACTTAACTAAATTCCGTATGCCAATTGCCGATATTCAAAAACAATCAGGGATAACATTTAAATATCCAGCCAATGCTAAAGAGCTACAACCAGGACAAGAATGGCCTGTAGACTTTGGAGCATTAACAAATGCCAAACGTGCAAAGTGTGGTAAAAATGCAGAATAATCCAAATGAATATCCAGTTTATCCAGAGGAAGATGGTTATGACCGTCCAAGAAATCCTTACAGCCCTCATTGAAGCAATAGCTCGCTTTGGTTGCGGGCTTGCAGGAATTCCTTATGAGAGCTAAAGAATTTGCTCCTCGTAAACTTGTTATCTTTGATATAGATGACACACTAGTTCACACCCAAACAAAAGTACATGTCATAAAAGACGGCCGTGTAGTTAAAGAACTCAACAGTCACGAGTTTACACACTATAAATTACAACCTGGTGAACAATTTGATTTTGAAAACTTTCGTAATGCACACGACTTTTTTCATAATAGTAAACCAATCATTCCTATGTTAAATCAACTCAAGCAGGATATTGCAACAGGAAACAAAGTTGTAATGGTAACAGCTCGTGCTGACTTTGATGACAGGGAATTATTTTTAGATACATTTCGAAAGTACGGAATCAATATGAATAAAGTTCATGTTTATCGTGCAGGAAACATGACTCAAAAAATACAAACAGAAGAAAAGAAAAAGATTATTATTCGCAATTTACTAAACAAAGAACACTATACCAAAGCTATCATGTATGATGATGCTGTTCCTAATTTAGAAAGTTTTGTTGAACTTAAAAAAGAATATCCGCATACTAAGTTTTATGCATGGCATGTTAGTTTAGATGGCGAAGCAAGCGAATATCATCGAACAGATGAAAACATGGATCACAGCAAAGATGATCAGGCAGTACCAGAATTAAAAGCTGCACTATTGGGACATAAAGCAGAAATACAATCAGCCGACGATGACAAAGTCTACGATATTATTGATAAAATGATGACACGCATTGCTAAAGCACACGGCATAAGCGGACAAAAACTACACGACATGTGGGTTAAAAAATACGGACAAATTCCAGATACTTGGATTATGAAAATAGAAGAAAACTTTGCCGACGGACGTAACCCCCAAGACAAAGGTGACAGTAAACGTTATGGAATTAATACTAAAGCCAGTGTAAGTAGTCTACGTAAAACTGCTAAACAAGGCGGACGTAAAGGACAGTTAGCACATTGGTTAGCTAATATGAAAGCCGGGAGGGCAAAGAAGAAATGAAAAAATTAATAGCAGTTCTATTTGTAGTATCCCTAACAGGATGTAGCACGATAAAAGATTGGATTCCTGTTCGTTGGGATGCAAATCACAGCAGTTCAATTACAACTATACAACAAACAACTCGTAACTTTGATTGCACAGGAGACATTGCACAGCAGTCAAAAGATTTAGCACAGAAAGTAGAATGGTTTGAAATTTATGCAAAGAACAAGCCTACTAGAGATGTTATTGTACCAGCAGAAAAAATGCGTGACTCTGTTAAAGAGCTAGTAGACAGAACAACTAAAGGACCAGTCAGTCCAACGTATTGCGAAATCAAAAAGAAAATTTTAATACAACAGGCAGATATGATTGCTCATACTGTTCAAGGGAGATTCTAAATGTCAGACAGTTTATTTCAATTAGCAGGATGCGGTTTACCTTGGGCAGAGACTCGCGCTCAAATGGCTCTACAGATAGCTGAAGCAAATCGTAACGGTCAAATTAGTGCAGATGAAGCTCGTGCCCTATTAGAAGATTTGGTCAATACAGACAAACTAAATGAAGAAGCAACTAATGCCGAAGCTCGTTCTATGCTTGTTTTCGGTGTAACTCAAATTGCTCAAATGCTTGTTTAAGAGCATTTACTAAATCTTCTATCATTCCATCATCGTGAAAAGGTGTAGGTGCAAAACGTAATCTTTCTGTTCCTACATCAACAGTAGGATAGTTGATAGGCTGAACATAGATGCCATGTTCATTTAATAAGTAATCACTTATTGCTTTGCACTTTTTAGCATCGCCAATTAGTACAGGAACTATGTGACTGGTACTACATTCCATAACAGTAATACCTGCAGCATTTAATCTATGTTTTAATTTGCGAGCTCGTTCTTGATGTTTTTCACGTACTTCAGGATGATCTTTAAGCCATTTGATCGCAGCCATTGCACCGGCACATGTTACTGGGCTCATTGAAGTTGTAAAAATAAAACCAGCGGCAACACTACGGATAGCATCTCCAACAATTTTATCGCAGGCTATATACCCTCCTTGAACTCCAAAGGCCTTTCCCAAGGTTCCGTTGATTATATCAATCTTGTCTTCAAGCCCAAGTTCTTGTACTTTGCCGCCGCCAGTTTTACCATACAAACCTACAGCATGAACTTCGTCAATGTAAGTTATAGCTTTATATTTTTCAGCTAGTTTACATATTTCTTTAATGTGCCCAACATCTCCATCCATGCTATATACGCTTTCAAATACAACACACGGAGTATTGCCTTTTGCAAAACTAATTTTAAGTTTTTGTTCTAGATCTTCTAAGTCGTTGTGTTTAAAGACGACTTTATTTGCGCGACTATGTTGTATTCCTACTATGATACTATTATGATTATTTTCGTCACTGATATACTCAATGTTAGGAATAATCTTAGCCAAGGCAATTAGTGTCCACTCGTTGGCAACATAAGCACTACTGAAAAGTACAGCTTTTTCTTTTTTATGTAAACTTGCAAGTTCGTATTCCAGTGCCACGTGATAGTGACTAGTACCGCCAATATTGCGTGTACCACCAGAGCCTGAGCCTGTATGATCTAAAGCTGTGTGCATTGCATCTAGCACAACTTTGTGCTGACCCATACCCAAATAGTCGTTGCTACACCAGTTTACTATGTTTTTAATATTGTACGGGCCGTACCAAATAGCCTGTGGAAACTTGCCATTTTCACGTACTATATCATTAAACACACGATATTTGCCGTTTTCTTTAAGTTCGTTTATTAGTTTTTGAAAGGGTTCTTTGTTTATCATAGTATGCTATTTAACACTAAATATAGGATACAGGAAAAGATTATGAGAATCCAGGATATTATTCGCAGTATGATAGACATGATTGATGGTGTTGAGCAGGAACCTGAACAACAAACTACAGTTATTGTTGCTCATCCAACTGCCACTATCGATGAACCCGAAGACGCTAGTCCTTTAACTCACGCTGGGGATGACATGCGTAGACTACGTCAAATTGTAGATCTAGCAGATAACAACGGTGTCGAACCTTACGGCAACACTCCTAAAGAAAAGTACGCAGATATTGATAGTGTTACAGTAGATGCTGGGGGTGGAGTAAACGGCCCTAAAGAACCAAGCGATATTAGAGTACAACATCCAAGCATGTATCCTGATCATCAACATAGACGAGGAGAGTAATATGTCAGCTAATGGAATTTCACATAGAGCAACAAGACAATTACGACAAGAAGGCAAATTAGCCATTGCAGAAGCCAAGCGTCAAGGCAAAACTGTAGCTAGAGATGGAACTATTACAGGAAGTTTAGACAGCACTAAACCCTACTACAGAGAAAACAATGTATTGGATATAGATTTATTGTCAGCAAAGTATGTAGGCAACACCGCAGTAGATGATGGCGCTCCTTTAGAACCACATCGTCCATGGACACCTCAACCTTAATAAACTATGGGCGTCCAACAACCTAATTCAACAAATTACCAGCATCCGCATGAATCTAATTTATTAGACCTGCATAATGTCATGGAGTACAATGCACTAGGGCAACCTGTGCTTCGTACCACCCTTAAGGTAGGACAGTCAGATGCGTTTGGTCGCATACGTATGAGTAGCCCGTTTACTCTAGGTGACTACAAACACTTGTACGGATTAGATCCTAACTTTGTTGACAAAGTATTCAACGGTGGTTCAGTAGCATTCCAAGCAAACAAAGCCTGTGCTAGATTAACTACTAGCAACAACGCCAACAGTCGTGTTGTCCACCAAACTAAATTCTATCATCACTACATGCCAGGCAAGAGCCAGCAGATACTTTCAAGTTTTTGTTTCTATGCCGCAACAGCTAATGTAACTAAACGTACAGGATACTTTGATGATAATAATGGTATCTTCTTTGAACAAGCAGGCGACGGTACACTCAGTTGGGTTATTAGAAGTTATGTTACAGGCTCCCCAGTAGAAAATCGTGTCACACAGGCCAACTGGAACGTTGATCCTTGTAATGGACAAGGTGGTAGTTTGTTTAATATAGACATTACTAAGACACAATTGAGCTTTATTGAGTTTCAATGGTTAGGTGTAGGTGCTGTTACAGTAGGCTTTGTACATGAAGGCGCTTTTGTTCCTTGCCATATATTCTATCATTCAAACAACTTAACCACAGTCTACATGAGTAATCCAAACTTGCCAGTACGATGTGAGATCTTAAACACGGGTACAACAGCAGGTGCTTACTTTGATCAGATTTGTTCTACTGTAGTATCGGAAGGCGGCTATGTAGAAGCAGGTCAGGATTGGGCTATAAACAGTCCTGCGTCAAGAGCATTGGCCAACGGCGCAACATTACCTGTGCTGGCCATTAGATTAAAGACAGCATTTAATACCTATGCTAATCGTATGATTGTGCGTATGGGAAGTTTGAATGTCTTTGGTACACAAGACAACATGGAATGGAAGCTGATCAAACTTCCTGGAATTAGTGCTCTAACTACTAGCACTGGCTGGGTGTCTGTGAATGATGGCAGTGGTGTAGAATACAACGCAGGTGCTACAGCATTCACAGACGGTGAAATGATCGATGGCGGATACCTAGCAGCCACTACACAAGGTAGTCAAAAGTCAGCAGGTGCTCCACCCAGTGACCTTCCAAGCTCGGCTAAAAAGAATTACATTGTTCAAAACTATGACAGCACAGACAGCGAAATCTATGTAGTAGTAGTAACTAACATTGGAAGCACTGATGGTACTGTTCGAGTCAGCGCACAGTGGCGGGAGATTTATTAAAAGATAAGTATTATTATGAAAATTACTGACTTATTAGAAAATTCAAAAAATAGTTCTGGCGAAGGTGCTACTGTTAAAAATAGTTTACATACTATTATTCGTGTAGCCACACACCTAGATAGATCTATTACAAATGACGAAGAATTCCCAGAATGGATGTCTGAAAAAATTGGATCTATTAAAGATCAAATGGTTTCTGTTATGGACTATGAAATTAGTGATGAAGAACTAGAAGAAGCACCAATAGACATGACAGGAGATCCAAACGATCCTATGATTTATGGACATGCTAAAGCCAACCCAATGAGCTTAAAAGGCCGTATAATGCAAGCTCGTGCCCAGCTTAAAGATCTAGCAGAACGAGCAGAGTCTAATGATCTGTTAGTATGGCAAAGCATTTGTCGTGATGCAAAAGGTGGACTGTTTATGGGTCTAGAACAAAACTTAGAACAAATACGTCACGGCATTGCCGAATTAGCCGCAAAGCGTAAGAAAGGCGGAGTTCAAAGTAGAGGTATTAATAGGAACATAGGATGAAAGTCAAAGAGCTATTAGTAGAAGGAATGGATCGTAAGACAACTTACACGGTCCTACTTGACTTCATTAAGTTTGCTGCAGAGCATTTAGAATTAAAATCATTACCTAAGTTTGATTTTAAATTTGACACTAAAGGTAGTGTAGAACATCACAGCTTTGGCGGCTACGGTAGTGAGCATATTAGAATTACAGTAGTCAATCGTCATATCATGGATGTGTGTCGTACATTGGCACATGAACTTGTCCACTACAAACAAGATCTAAATCACGAGCTAGATGGAGAAGATCCTGGCGCAACTGGTAGTCCGCAAGAGAACGAAGCCAATGCCGAAGCCGCAGTCATTATGCGTAATTACGGTAAGAAATATCCTAACTTGTTTGACAACGAATCAATAGCATGAAAGTAACAGACTTATTAACTGAAGCCAAAACTACATATTGGGGCTATCATTTAATTTTAGATTGCTCTGGTGTGAATGAAAACATCAGCGACAAGTCTCAGATACAAAAAATGATTAAGGCTTTGGTAAAACGTATCAAGATGAAAGCTGTTGGTGAACCAATTATTAAGTTTCTTAAAGAAGGTGATCCGCACTTACAAGGCTACAGTTGTATCCAACTAATCGAAACAAGTTCAATTACTATGCATTTAAATGATGCTCCAGAAAGTTCAGCTTATATTGATATTTTTAGTTGTAAAGACTTTAATCCTAACGATGCTATTGATGTAGTGAATGAATATTTTGAACCAAAAAAGATAAAACAAAAGTTCATACATAGACAAGCATAAAAAAAGGACCCGAAGGTCCTTTTTGCTTTTATAGTATCAGCCTACTCAAAGCTATGCTTGATTACTTCTTAACGCCTGCGTTAACAAATGCATACATCTTTTCTGCAGCTTCAAGAATCTTATCAACGCCTGGATAGTCAGGCATGGCAACTGAAGTTACTACTTGGCCTGTCTTTTCATCTTTGGCTGAGCTAATTTGCCAACCAGCAAACTTAGCGTTGAATTCACCAACAACTTGATCTTTCGCAAGAGCAAGAATGTCAGCACGGATCTCGTAGCCGTTTTTATTAAATTTAACTTCTGGTACTTTTGGTGTTAGTTCAGACATGATTAAGCACCTTTCTTTGCGTATACAGTATCAGTTGCGCCTTTAAAAACTAGTTGAGCAAGACTCAAACTAGTTTGGTAAGAACCTTTAACAAACTTGGCGTGTGCTTCAGTTAGTTTAACTAATTCTGCTTGAATTTTCTTATCTGTAACGTAGGTTTCTACGAAAGATTTTTGAGCACCTTGAACGGTGTCGACGATTGTTTCAAATGATGTAAACATATTATTCTCCTTGTGTGTGTATGTTTATGTAAGCACCTATTGCTTACAAGTATTATATATCTCTTTTAGATAAAAATCAACTATTTCTTGAACTTTTTTATTCGTTCTTTAATAATCTTAACTACAGGTTCCGCCAATACAACTTCATAGTGGTTATAGTCCACTTCTACTAACTCCATGTCTTCGTGATGCTTTTGACTAGCTATAGTGACAACACCGTCATTATGGGCCAGCATAAATGGACTTTGCCCTTTAACAGTTACAACATTGGTCCAAGGATGTTGGATTTTTATATTACTTGCTTGTTTAAAAGCCCAACTGTTTGGACCAATATCACGCATCAGTCTGCTGAAAGGTAAAAAGTATTTTGCATAGTCGGCTACTTCAGCACCACCGTAGGGTGTGCTTAGTGTAACTGCCCCTAACACCTGTTTGGGTAAAGTGTTAGCAATATGTAAACTATAGATGCCACCCAAACTGTGTGCTACAAAAGCGATGTCTTTAACTCCAGATAACTTGTCGAGCATGTCGTTTAGGTTGTTTTCAAACCCGTTTCGACTGTCGTAATCGATATCGATTCCGTTGCCTAACTTGCTTCTGATATAGTTAAAACTTTCACTGGTAGCACTAGCACCGTGAATGTAAACTAAATTCATGCTAATATTTATTGAGCTATGATCAAATAAACAACCATCGCAACAATTAACCAAGCGGCTACTCGTTCACCGTATTTTGCTTCAAAGTCTGTAAAGGTTTTTAGCTTCATCATATTTTCCTTGGCGTGCCAAAAATGCTGCATGACGAGCCGTTCCTAAAGAAACTAATACGAACCAAATGTCTTTTAATATTCTTTTCATAGTCCTTTACCCCAGTGCTGAGCATCATACTCACGTTGCCAATATTCTACTTCTGCGGCGTTAGTTGGATGTTTGCTGTTAATGTAAGCTTCTAAGCGTGTTTGATAATGTTGCTTAGGAAACATTTCGGCTAGTCGCTCTAATAGCGATAGCATCTTTGCTGATAGTGTCTTCATTGTGTAAATCTCCGTATGTGTGTGTAGTTACTCATGGTTTCTACTGAGTATTTAGCTCTTGTTGTGCGGTAGCACAAATTTCTTTGGACTTGATTATTTCAAAATATTATTGTAATATACAATAAATACACGTAGGAAGAATAATAAAATGCGAAAAAGCACAAGATCACTGTTGCAAGAGCTTTCGGACTTAGGGATAAGTCGTGATACTGATTTAGTTATAGAAAGTAGGGGCTCTAACCTAATTCAAAGCGCAATCAATCTACTAACTTTGATCAAGGAAAACTACGACATAGAAACAGCCGCAGAGCTAGAACGCCGTTTTATCAATAGCATTAAATCCGGCGATGCAGCTAAATTCAAACGCGGCATGAAGCGCATTCAGGAAAACAAAGATAATGGCTGAAAAAGGCAGTAAGATATTTCCGGACACAGTTCCTTTTCAAAAGAAACATGCCGACGAATTAAGAGCTAAAATGAACAAGTACCTATCTAAACTAGGACTTGAAGCTGTAGGTGTTGGCTCAACAAGCGATCCAGACAGAGATCCAGAAGAACTAGCCAGTGATTTAGACAACATGGTTGATCTTGATGACATTATAGAAAAGTTAAATGTACAAGTAAACTCGGCCGATAAGAAAGACAGTATTGAAAAAGCCGCTCGACGAGCACTATCAGATGCAATTCAGAGTTTAGGACTACAAACAAGTCAAGCAGGTGTTAATGTGTTTGTACGTTTACCCTATGGACCTAACGCACATCAAGTTGACTTAGAATGTATTCGTAAAGTAGGTAAAGTTCAGCGTTACCATCAACATAGAATTCCACGCGGCAGTCCTTACAAAGGTGTTAGCAAACAACTTATGATTGCAAGTCTGGCTAAACAAAAAGGCTATGTTTATAGCGCATGGGAAGGACTATATGCTCGCACACCTGAAAACAAAAAGGGCGAACTAGTCGCAGACGATTGGGACGATATTGCTAAGGTACTATTAGGCCCTAATGCAGATGGTAATAACTTAGGTAGTGTAGAAGCTATTATGAAGAGTTTACCAAGCGACGAAGCACAGGCATTACTGGCTCATGTACAACAAGACAAGAACTGGGTTGAAAAAGGCCGCGTTGCTGTACAAGAAAACAGCATAGATTGGTTCAAAAACATCTACCAAAAAATAGGCATATAAGCCCAATTTTTCGTACCAATACTAAATACAATACAAGCTCACAGAGTAGTGAGTATACCATATAGAGGAGAAATATTATGGGTGACTTAACAAACACAACAGTAGCAACAAACTATAAGAAATTTGTTCGTGCTAACGGTACTAATGGCCGTACACTAGTTTTAAAACTAGCAGGTACAGACTTAACACACGCTAACCTACAACAAGTTGTAGACTATCTAACAACACCACATGGTTCAAATGGTTCTGGCGACAGTGCATTCACAGTAGCAGGTTTTGGCCTAGCAAACGGTGGCGCATTTGTAAGCGGTACAACAGATACAGTTTACATCCTTGCTCAAGGTACAGGCGACACAACAGTTGCTGACTTAGACTGCGGTATCAGCGGTTTAACAATCACTGTTGAAGCAATTTTCCAAGACAACTATCTATAATAGTTAATTTCCTAGGGATGGGAAGACTAAGCCTACTTTTATAGTAGGCTTTTTTACGACTGTTAAATAACAGCATGGAATACAAGCTCTACACAACAGTCGATATAACCAATACAGGACAGTATAGATCTGAGCCTGGCCGCGAAGCAGATAGGTGGAAAGAACAGAATTTTCAAACTGTACTTCAAACACTAGGTATTCGAGCAAACATAAGTTTTAAACAATCTCCTATTATGAAAGAAATTAGCGGAGTACTAGTGGGATTTAATACTATCAATACCATACACGTTTGGGAATTTGATTTTTACACAGAGCGTGAACATTTCTTTGAGAAAGACGGAGATCCTATTGGTTATCTTCTAGAAGACTTTGATGCAGTTCCATATATTAGTGGACTAGATGAAAGTATGGAGCAAAACTTTGATGTATTTGTTACAGAAGGTCTTGCTCGAAATATTATTTTTCAAAAAAGATAATAAATATACTACAGAAGGCTCATACAAATCAACGACTTTTTAGGCTATTAATACTACACCAAACAACGTGTTTGGACACATTAATCGAGGAGCCTAAATGGCAACAAAAGAAGCAGTCGCACAACTTGCTGCTCTACCAGAACGTGTAGGCATATTAGAAACAAAAGTCGAAAACATCGACGAAAAATTAGGCGATTTAAAAGCAGACGTCAAAGAAATGCACGACTGTTTAGATCGAACTAGAGATGGTATCATGGACGAACTTAAACTCATGAGTGCCAGTTACGAAAGCAATAGAGATCAATTTTACGCTCACATGGATAAACTCAATGCAGAGCAAACAGCGCAACACAATACCTTAGCCGCAAAACTAGCAGATTTGGAAAAAACTAAACACAAGTTCATGCTCTATGCTATGGCTGGGTTGGCGTTTATAGCTGGAGCTGGTTGGGTAGGACATCCTAATCTAGGCACCATACTAAAATTCTTAGGACTGTAATTCTGTTAAATACAGAATGAACTTCCAAGAACTATCTGTTGATCCAATACATCATAACAAACAGTTGAATCCCAAACTGTGGGAAAACAACAAACTCATACCAGAAGTACGACATCGACTAATGGTTATTGCCAAGCATTTTGCCGAGTACTTGAATGTAGAAAAACTCAACCTCAAAGACATAACCATAAGTGGAAGTAATGCCAGCTACGGGTACAGCGACAGTAGTGATTTAGATCTACATTTAGTAGCAGTTGTAGACAGTCCAGAAAAGGCTGAACTCTACGATGCTAAGAAGAATGTCTATAATTCCAAATATGATATTACAATCAAAGACATAGATGTAGAACTCTATGTGCAAGATGCCAAACAAAAACATCATAGTGCAGGTATCTATTCTGTGCTTAATGACAAATGGATCAGCGAACCAACAGGCGATGCTCCCAAAGCAACACACAAAGAAGTAAAAAGCAAAGCTCGCAACTATGCAGGACAAATTAACCAAGCCCTAAAATCTAAAGATTTAAAAACTGCCAAACAAACTATGGCTAGCATACGTAAACTGCGCCAAGCTGGACTTGAAGCTAACGGAGAATACAGCGTAGAGAACTTGGCTTTCAAGTTGCTCAGGGCTCGCGGACAAATTGATAAATTGCGTAAATACATAGATAAATTAGAGAGTGCTAGTCTTAGCATCGGAGAACAAAATGAAAGTTAAACAAGTAGTTGGTGAACACAAAAAAGGCTTTAGAGCTAAGAAGTATGCATCAAAACCCAAACCATATATTGAGCCACACAAGCCAAAAGCTCCTAAGGCACCAGAGCCAATAGCAGAAGAAATGCCAGGACAAATGGTAGGCAAAGTACAACAGGTAAAGCCCGATGGTACTGTTGACATACAAAAGCCTAGCGGTGATACAACTACTGTTCAAGCTACAGCACTACAACCGGGCGACAATAACAAATTAACTATGCAGGTTCCAAAGATTCAACCTGGCATGGAAGTTGATGCTGAAAAAACAATCGAAGAAGAACCAGACGAAGCTGGCCTTATTAAACATTATACAGCACAATTACAAGCTCTATTACCAAAAGCAACTCAGCCTTGGGAACAAGCACAGATTAAAGCACGTATCCAAGCTGCAACAAAGGATGGATGGGTTCCTAAAAATCCAGACGGTAGTCCTATTGCAGTACTTCCTCCTAAAGAATGGGAAGCCAAAATGGATCCTCAAACTGTTTTAAAAATAAACGGCGTCAATGGTCCAGGACTTAGTCCAGAATTCAAACAAAAAATGGGCGGTGCAGTTAGCCAGGGCATTATGAAATACACAGGGTTTGAAGAATCCGCTGACAATAAACTGCTAGACAAAATGCTTACTATTGCAGGCTTAAAATGAAAATTAGCGAACTACTAGTAGGATTTGAAGAAGCTCACAGTCCTAAGAGTAAACATGCCCTTATCGACGATTTTGAAATTTGGACAACTCTGGAAGAAGCTGAGATTCTTAAAAAATTAACTAAGCCTGTTAAACTTAGTACACTGAGCGAACATGAGCAATTCAAGATCGAAGCCATGATACGTAAAAGTCTGGTAACTAAGATAGGAATGACAGATCCTACAGTGGTAGCTAATGAAAAAATCAAAACGTAAAATACCAACAATACGCATCAAAGAACTAGCTAAGGAACTTAGTACTGAGCTAGAACAAAAGTTACCGTTGACTATACTACCGGATGGCGGAATAGTCTACAAGAAGTTTTTAGTTAAACAGAAAAAAGACGGCAACTGGGCAGTTTACAACTACCAAGACCGCAGTTTAATTGATCAGTATTTCTTAAAAACTTGTGCCCTAATGGCTGCAAAAGCCTACAACAATGTGCAGCTAGACAAGTTTCATGAAATCAAACGTCTGGACAACTGTTACTGGGCTAATCACAGCGATACACAAGTCTACAAGCGCAATATTAAGTTGACTAAAGATTTCAGCAGGTACTTAATTTTGTTAAATAAGTTAGAAGAAAGCGAACTCAAAGAAACTCACTACAAGGAAGAAATATCCAAGATGTTTAAGTGGAGTTTTGTATAAATACACGTATAAGAATTCTAGGACAGAATCATGCAAATTAGAGAATTTCAAAAACCTATTACAGCTAAAGTACTCAACGAGAACTTAGCTAAGAAGTTTGGTTACAAAATCAACTTCGAACAGTTTACAGATGTGCAACTTGAAGATGCACGTAATAAACTTCGCACAAGACTAAGTCAAATGGAGCTTTCAGAAGCTTTTGATTCTGTGCTTGAAAGCCCACAGTATCAAAAAACACGCTTGATGCTTGACTGCATTAATCAAGAAATCATGGAGCGTGAAGACAAAGCTGATAAAGACTACGACGGTGACGGTGAAGTAGAATCTGGAAAAGACGAGTACATGGGTTCCAAAGATAAGGCTATTAAAAAAGCTATGGGCAAGAAAGAAAAAAAGACAGACGAAGGTTACATTGTTAATACTGTACGTGCTCGTGCAAAAGAACTATCGGTTCCAGAAACTTGGATCAATAAGACCATTGCACAGATTAATTTAGGCGAAGGTGTAGACCGCGAAGAACTAAAGGCAGAACTAGCATTACGCTATGACTTAAACGAATCACAAGCCAGCTGGATTTTACTAGAAGGCGAAGAAGATAAAGCTGAAACTATTATGGCCACTAAGGACATGGTTGACCGTATCACTGGTTGGCTAGAAGATGTAGCGGCAATGAAAGCAGAGCAGCTATTAGAATTATTAGACTCTATAAGAGAAACACAAGGCAGCGACGTTGCCCAATCATATCAAGAAGCAGTTAAACCTGCACTAGAAGCAATTTATACAGCTCTAGAAACATCACGTCAAGGCTTGTCAAACGCACTATCGATCGTATCAGGCGGCGAAGTATCTACTATGGGCGCACCAACAGGCGCAACAGCTATGCCAGGCGCTGAAGCAGGAGCAGTTCCTCCAATGCCAGGCGGAGAAGGCGAAATGGGAGCAGAAGAGTTACCAACTCCTCCAGCACCAGAAGTAGGCAGAGAAAAACGTGAAAGCGTTGACTACAGTCGACGCCTAGCTCTATTACTTAACTCAAAAAAAAAGTAAATGAAACAATAGATCCTTTAGTTAGGACTCTATTCACAACTCAAAGCGCAGGCGACAATTTAAATACACATGCACCACTAACTTGGGGTGCCCTTCAAAAGATGGGCATCCCAATTTCTTATGAAGCGTTTGCAGCTCGTTGGGAAGAGGAAGAAGGACTTGCTCCAGAACAACAAGTTTTACATAACTTAGTTTTCAAATTTGACGGCAACGGAGTTACTGTCAAAACACAAGATAAGACAGAAAAACCAGAAGTTGGCGGTAAAGAAGATTCTGGTGTAGTAAGTCAAATGGCTAAACGAGCAACTAAATTAGGCAAATAAATCTTGACAAATAGTGCAAGTGACTATATACTTGCACCATGACTCTCTTAACTCAAAAATTTAATTACACACCAATCAGCAGAGAAAGCGTAGAGGGCAAAAGACTTTACGCTACTCCAGATGGAAGCAAAGTTCCATCAGTTACAACAATTCTAGATAAGACTAAACCACAAGAAAAAATCGATGCACTAATGCGTTGGAAAAAAAGTGTTGGTGAAAAGAAAGCACAAGAAATTGTAACAGAAGCTGCAGGCCGCGGCACTAGAATGCACAAGTTTCTAGAAGATTACATTACACACGGTGTACTTAATGACCCAGGTTCTAATCCTTATAGCAAACAAAGCCACGCAATGGCCAAACACATCATTAGCGAAGGATTAGTTAACGTTAATGAAGTATGGGGTGTAGAAGTTCCGTTATACTTTCCCGGATTATATGCGGGAACTACTGATGGTTGCGGTTTACACTTAAATGAAGAATCAATCCTAGATTACAAACAAACTAATAAACCTAAAAAACAAGAGTGGATTGAGGATTACTACTTACAATTAACTGCTTATGCTCTAGCACACAATGAAGTACATGGTACAAACATACGTAAAGGTGTTGTGCTAATGTGCGTAAGCCCTAAATTAAATGAGCAGTTAATTATGACAGAAGAGCCTAAATATCAGGAGTTTATATTAAGGGCAGAAGAATTTGACTACTGGGAAAAACGCTGGTGGGATAGGGTGGAGCAGTACTATAAACAGAACTGATAAATATCCTATATAGAGGATATTATTATGGCAGTTGTGCAAATCAGCCGTATTCAAATACGTCGAGGAAAATCATTAAGCGGTACAGGTTTACCACAGTTAGCATCAGGTGAACTTGCGTGGTCGCTTGATACCCAAGAATTATACATTGGAAATGGATCTGTCGCAGAAGGTAGTCCTGCCGTAGGAAATACTAAGATCCTTACAGAAAGAGATTTAACTGTTCAAGGTAACTTATTAAATCTAATACAACATATTTACAAATCAAACGATCCTGCTATTCAAACAGGACCTACCAGTAACGATCCAATATCAAGACAAACACAAGATCGTTTAGATGATCGAGTTACAGTAGCAGACTTTGGTGCAGTTGCAGATGGCACAACAGATGACACAGAAGCACTACAACGTGCTATTGATCAGTTGTTCCTAAACCCAACAACAGCTGCTTCTAGCGACACAGCCGATGGTACAAGAGCAAGAGTTATTTTAGAACTAGCACCTGGTATTTACAAAACAACACAAACACTATACATTCCAAGTTACGCTACTCTTATAGGTGCTGGCCGTAATAAAACAATTATTCGTTACGAAGGTATTGCAGGGTCTGCTGTTCAATTTATTAATGACGACTCAACAATAGGAAACCCAAGCGCAATTGGCAATACTCTTGGAAATACACAACCACGAAGTATTGCTATAAGAGGAATTTCTTTTGTATGTACTGCAACTGATCATACCGGTTTAAAACTTGATGCTGTAAGAGATAGCACATTTGAAAATATTATAGTTGCCGGAAGTTGGGGTAATACATACGATCCAGACAGCAAAGGAATCTCTTTAAACGCTGTATCATCAATTGTTACATGTGCAAATAATATTTTTAGAAATGTAGTTGTTTCGGGATTTAGTTATGGTGTATGGGCCAAACAAGATATTTTAAACAATACCTTTGAAGACTGTCGCTTTTTTGATCTAAGACACGGTGTGTACTTAGGAGAAGCAGCTGACGGAACTACAGTGGGTGAACAATACGGCCCAAGAGAAACTTCATTAATTGCCTGTAAGTTTGAGGATATAAAGCGCCAAGGGTTTGTTGTTGAAAGAGGTTCAGGCAATTCAACAAGAGATTGTAAATTTACAAACGTTGGCAACAATGGTGCTGGAGTTTATTTCCCAGAGTACCCTCAGATATACTTTGATTCAGTTGGAAACTCAAGTGTTAATGATCAATCAGATAGACAAGACTTTTTAATTTCAAAGGCATTTACTGTCGATTTGGAATTAAATCAACCAATCACAGCAACAAAAGGAAGTCTTGTAAAACAAAATGTAACCAACATTCAAGGCACACTAAAAGAAGATTACGATAGTGCAACTACTATTTCTGTTGTTACACAGTACGTTACTTCATTTACTAATTTTAATAGCATAGTAATTAGCAACATTTATAATCCAGGCGACTTAACTACTATTGACATTGTTGGTTCGAGCACAGTATCAAATGCATTTGAAACATCTACAACAACAGCACAAATGATAGTTGGTGCTGCAATTACATTCAATGGAACATCTGGCGGAGTAGTAGCTGGCACAACATACTATATCAAAGAAATAGTAGATACATCACATTTTAAAATTGTAAACAACTATCTAGATGCGTTTGACGTTGGAGTTTCAGCTAGACCACTTAGCACAAGTGCTGGGTTAACAGGATTCTTTGGATCATACAAACCAACAGTTACTCCTACTAGTGTAGGATCCTTAACAATGGTGCCTTATATCCCAGAAATTACAGGTGAAGTTTCTTATTCTTCATATGGAACTAAGAAAGCACTTGTTGGATACATGCCTAGTTGGTCACTGGTTGCTGTTTTCCCAGTGCCATCGACTATAAACGGCACACCTTCTAAGTCAGTTAGTTACGATGTTCGATACAAATATAAGAGTACTGCAAATGATTTTACCAGAACTGGTACCCTTTCATTTACAGTTGATGTTGATAAGAGTGCAACACTACATTCAACACAAGCTCAATTATCAGATGATTTTAGCATAGTTGGTTTATCACAAGATGACGCTTTGAAATTGGAGTTCTCGGTGATAATATTAAATCAATATGGTGAAGCTCTGTCTGGTTTGAGTGATGTTCCGTCCAGTATTGCTTTGAGATACAAACAGGCACTAGTTGGTGAAACACTAAGCGAACTATCATACTCGTTTACAGCTAGTCATTAATTTGGTTACAATTAAAGCCAAAGATGCTTGATCTTTAAAATAAATGCGTATATAATTTAATGCGCTGGTATGATAAGGTCTGTGACTCTAAAAAATAATTTCAAATTCCTATTAAATCAACGCTACAGCGTTGGTTACCGTAATGTTTTTGACTTTTGACCAGAGTCACTAAATACTTCCTAAAACAATAATCGACCCATTCAATTAACCGAGCGAAGACAGAGATGAACAATATTACAGTAATTAAAAGATCCGGAAAACGCGAACCATTAGCAGTAGAAAAATGGCAAGCACAAGTAGCAAAAGTTTGTAGTGGAATCGCTGATGTAAGTCAGTCGATGATAGAAATCAAAAGTCAGCCTCATTTTTATGATGGCATTACTACACAAGAAATTGACGATATAACTCTACGTGCTATTGTAGATTTGATTGATGTAGAACACAATCCTGATATTGGACATACCAATTATCAATTTGTAGCAGGTAAACAACGTTTATCGATGTTGCGTAAAGACGTATACGGTGACTATCAAGTTCCACACATTTATGAAATAGTCAAAAAGAATATTGAAGTTGGTTTGTATACACCAGAACTTCTAGATTGGTATACTGAAGAAGACTGGAACAAAATGAACGATATGCTTGACCATGAAAAGGACGAGCAATACAGTTACGCAGCTATCGAACAGTTAATAGAAAAGTATCTCGTGCGTAACCGAGCTACAAAGGAAATCTATGAAACTCCCCAAATTCGTTATATGGTTGCAGCCGCGACTGTCTTCCATAAAGAAGAACCTAACACAGCCCGTATGCGTTACATCAAAGAGTACTACAACGCGGCTTCAGATGGTTTGTTTACTCTTGCTACTCCTGTCTTGGCAGGGCTTGGGACTCCTACTAAACAGTTTTCTAGTTGTGTTCTTATCCGCAGTGACGATGATTTGGATAGCATATTTGCTAGTGGGGAGATGATGGCAAAGTATGCCAGTAAACGTGCGGGGATTGGATTGGAAATCGGTCGACTACGCCCATTGGGCTCCCCAATTCGCGGTGGCGAAATCATGCATACTGGTATGATACCATTTTTAAAGAAATGGTTTGGTGACTTGAGGAGTTGTTCACAAGGTGGTATTAGAAACGCATCTGCTACAGTTTTTTATCCTATTTGGCATCATCAGTTTGACGACCTTATTGTCCTTAAGAATAATCAAGGAACTGAAGAAACTCGCGTTAGACACATGGACTATGGAGTGGTCTTATCAGCTTTCTTCTGGCGTCGTTTTAAAAACAAAGAAGATATTACTTTCTTTGATCCTAATGAAGTACCTGACTTGTACGAAGCTTTCTACAGTAACACAGAAAAGTTTGAAGAGCTTTATGTTAAATACGAACGTCAGAAAGGTCTACGCAAAAAGACTATGGCCGCGGAGGAAGTATTCAAGGGTGGTATTCTTAAAGAGCGTACTGACACCGGACGCATTTATCTTGTGTTCGTCGACAACGTTATGAACCAAGGACCGTTTGATCCTGAGTATCATACAATTTACCAGAGTAACCTATGCTGTGAAATACTTTTACCAACTAAGCCTTTTAAGCGCCTGGATGATGCTGACGGTCGCATTGCTCTATGCACACTTGGTAGTATCAACTGGGGAGCATTCCGCAATCCTGAGGATATGCGTAGGGCTTGCCGTATTCTTCAACGCAGTTTGTGTAATATATTGGATTATCAAGACTTCCTCAGTATTCAATCAGAACTCAGCAATAAAGAAATCCAACCACTAGGAATTGGCGTTACTAATCTAGCATATTGGCATGCCAAGCGTGGACTCAAGTACGGCGATAAAGACGCACTACAAGATGTAAAAAGTTGGATGGAACATCAAGCATATTATCTAACCGAAGCTACAGTCGAGTTAGCCAAAGAGCGTGGTGCTTGTCTACACAGCAACAAGACTCGATATGGAAAAGGAGTATTTCCTTGGGAACTAAGAGCTAAAGGAGTAAACGAACTTGCTGACTTTACACCTGAGCTTGACTGGGAAACACTTCGCACAAACATGAAACAATATGGAGTACGCAATGCAACTCTTATGGCAATTGCCCCTGTGGAAAGTTCCAGTGTTGTTATTAATAGCACTAATGGCATTGAAATGCCTATGTCGCTTATTTCAACTAAGGAAAGCAAAGCAGGTTCCTTTACACAAGTTGTCCCTGAGTATCATAAACTCAAAAACAAATATCAAATGATGTGGGAACAGAAAGACTGTGCCAATTACTTAAAAACAGCAGCAGTACTAGCGGCTTATGTGGATCAGAGTATCAGCACAAACACATTCTACAATCCAGCACATTTTCCAGAACGCAAAGTTCCAACTACACTAATTGCTAAAAACTTAATGCAGGCACACCTGTGGGGAATCAAAACATTCTATTATAGTTTGATTAATAAAGCAGGAAGTAAGGCTGTTGAAGTTGCACAAGAAGTAAATGGACATCACACAGCTGGAATGAATGGGCATCATGTTGAAGTAGAACTATTAGAAGAAGACTGCGAGGCATGTAAATTATAATGGACGCTTACGATTTATACCAGGAAATATTTAAGGCCTGGCAACAAGTTGCCTACAAACCAAATGCCGCAACAATCAAAAAAGATTGGAATGAAACTCCTGTGTATGTTAATGGTAAACAAGTTACAGGAGTTAAAGTAGTAGACGGAAAAATTGAATTGGAAACAAAATGAGTCAAGCACAATATAACTTAAACACAAAGACAGATTACCTAGCAAGAAAAATGTTTCTTGACCCAGAAGGTCCTGTTACTATTCAACGGTTTGAAGAAGTAAAATATAAAAAGATTGCAGACTTTGAAACTACAGCTAGGGGATTCTTTTGGGTCCCTGAGGAAGTTAGTCTAACAAAAGACGCACAAGACTTTAAGGATGCATCAGATGCAGTTAAACATATCTTCACTAGCAACCTGCTTAGGCAAACTGCTCTTGACAGTTTGCAAGGTCGCGGCCCAAGTCAAATCTTTACTCCGGTCGTAAGCCTGCCTGAGTTAGAAGCACTAGTCTATAACTGGACATTCTTTGAGACTAATATTCATAGTCGTAGTTACAGTCATATCATTCGCAACATCTACAACGTGCCTAAAGAAGTGTTCAACACTATTCACGACACTAAAGAAATTGTAGACATGGCGTCAAGCGTAGGTAACTACTACGAAGCACTACATCAAATCAACTGTCGAAAAGAAGCAGGTGAAAAGATAAACGAAAAAACACACATTAAAGCAATTTGGATGGCACTTAACGCCAGCTATGCATTAGAAGCATTCCGCTTTATGGTATCGTTTGCTACAAGTCTAGCAATGGTAGAGAATAAAATCTTTATTGGTAACGGTAACATTATTAGCCTTATCCTACAAGATGAATTGCTACACAAAGGGTGGACTGCTTTCCTTATTAATCAAGTCGTTAAGGAAGATACTCGTTTTGCTGAAGTAAAAGCAGAATGCGAAACTGAAGTGTACCAAATGTATATAGATGTTATACGTGAAGAAAAAGAATGGGCTGATTACTTGTTTAAGAAAGGACCAGTTATCGGTCTCAATGCCAACATTCTAAAAGACTTTGTCGATTATACTGCTGCTGGCGCATTAAAAGATATTGGCATTAAGTATAACAATCCATCGCCAAAGTCAACACCAATTCCTTGGTTTAACAAACATAGTGATACGAGCAAAAAACAAACAGCCTTACAAGAAAGTGAGTCAACCAATTATGTTATTGGTGTTATGTCAGATGCTATTGACTATGAAGCTTTACCAAGTTTATAATGTAATTTTAAGGAAATACTATGATTAAAGTTTATACCAAAAACAACTGCCCATTTTGCGACCAAGCTAAATCCTTGTTAGAAAGCAAAGGCAAGATGTACATTTCCGTAAACATTGAGGAAAATGAATCAGAAAAAGAATTCTTAATCGATCAAGGTCTTCGTTCTGTACCTCAAATTTTCAAAGACGGAATTTTAATTCCAGGCGGGTTCCAAGGACTTGCAGGAAAACCAGAAGAATTTTGGACAACACTATAAAGGAAAACTATGTTAATTGATAAAGGCGTATCCGCAGGCGAAGTAGTTACATTAAAACTTACAAGCGGCGAAGAACTTGTTGCAAAACTTACAGAAGAAACAGCAACGTATTACAAATTAAGCAAACCAATGGTTATTGGTATGGGACAAAAAGGACCTGGACTAATGCCATACCTTTTCACTGTTAGTCCCGATAAAGAAATCAAATTACTTAAAACTACAGTTACAGTCTGTGAAGCAACTGATAAAGGGTTTGCTGATCAATTCATTGAAAGTACTACCGGTATTAAACTAGCATAAATATCCTATAAGTTAGGAGATTTATATGGCAACAGTAATTACAATGACAGGGCCAGGTACAACAACAGTGGATCTAGATCCAGTAGCATTAGCTATTGGTGCATCAACAACGGCAATGACCGCCAACTTAAAAGGTATCCAAGCTGCTTGTAATGAGATTAATAAAGCAATACGTGAAATGAAAAATCATACCAGCGTAAGTTCTAAATCATTACAAGATCTACAAATTGCCGTTGCCAGTATTGCTACAGCAACCGCGGCTCAGACAGTGATTCAAGCTGCCGCCGCCAGTAATCAAATTAAAACTAACAACTTCCAAGTTGCAGCAACTAAATCGTCTTTAGAAGAAACTGGACAAAAAATTCCTGTTGAACCGCCAATTGTTCAACAGATTACAGAAACAGTAAAAGACTCCGTGCAGATGAATAGTATTGCTGTTGCTGAAGGTGCGGTGACTTCATATATTTCTACACAAGCCGCAGCTCTTGCAACATGGATAGCAACGACAGAAACTTATCGTGGTATAGAAAGTTTCTTAAGTAAGGCAAAGAACACTTTACTTGGAACTATTTTACCTCCAACACCTGGCGATGTAAAGAGTGCCATCACTGGTGCTGGTGTGTTGCCAGACCCGACTGCTAACATAGGCTAAAATGTCTCTCGGCGGAAAATATATTTCAATTGCTAACCCTCAACCGGGTACTACAAATACTCCATACCCGGCCGGTTCTACTCCGCCTTTTAGTCCTGTAACCGTTACAGTAAGTACTGATCATGCATACCTTATTGGAGTATACTACGGAGAAATTATATTCTTACTCGAAGGCATACAAGCATCTCTAAACGAAATCAATAAAGGCCTGCGTGAAATTGATCATTATTGGAAACAAATACCTCCAGCAGTAGATAACCTTCCAATAGCAGTGGCTTCAATAACTCCAAACATATCTACTAAATCTATAGTATTAGCGGCCAAAGCAACTAATCAAATTAAAACAAATAATTTTAATGTTAGCCTTCAAAAACAAGCAGGAGTTGTAGTGCAAGAACCAGTAATGGCAACACAAATCTTAAACGGAATTAAAGATGCCAATGTTATGAGACAAGCTGTTGTTGCCGAAACAGCAGTGGTCCAAACTACAACATACGCAGCAAATACTGTTGTAGGATGGATAACAGGAACAGAAACTTATAAATCAATAGCAGAATATTTTGCAAAAATAAAAGATCGTCTGCTAAAAAATATATTACCTGCTACTGCTGCCGATGCTAAGAGTGCGGCGGTTGGTGCAGGAACTTATCCTCTCCCTTATACACAATAATCATGCCAGCTGTCGCTAGAATATCCAAAGATTATGCAAGAGAGCTGCTCAAAGTTGCTCCTCAAACAACTGTTTTCTTAAATGATGCTCCATTTGTAGCGGCCACAGAGGGATCAAAAACAGTAAAAGGTGATACAGTGGTATCTAGTATTGTTACTGTTTATGTTGAAGATAAACGGATAGCTGTAGTTGGAGCAATCATGGCATCAGGCGCTACTATTAATACTGGTAGTCCAGATGTGGATGCAGGCAAAATTGGCCCTTAATCAAATCCTTTGACATTACCATTCTATTTTGCTAAATTACTTGTAGAGCACATAGCTCACCATAAGGAGAATTAATATGGCACAAAATAGACACGCTGAATTCACAGCAATAGTAGAGGCAATGGAAGGCGATTTCGAAAAGTTTTACGACAAAGAAGTAGGTGCAGCAGGAACTCGTGTTCGCAAGCATTTACAAGAACTAGCCAAACTTTGTAAAGAAGTTCGCAACGACGTTACAGCAGTTAAAAACGCTCGCAAGGAAGCTTCTGGCAAATAATAAATACCAAAATGGGAATTTGGTATGGCATACAGCGACAAAGTAATCGATCATTATGAAAACCCTCGTAATGTGGGTAGTTTTGATAAGTCTGATCCTAGCGTGGGTACCGGAATGGTTGGCGCACCTGCTTGTGGCGATGTCATGAAATTGCAGATTAAAGTCAACGATCAAGGCATAATTGAAGATGCTAAATTTAAGACTTATGGTTGCGGTAGTGCTATTGCCAGTTCTAGTCTTGTCACTGAATGGCTCAAGGGCAAGACACTTGACGAGGCAGGTACTATCAAGAACTCAGATATCGCAACTGAACTTGCTCTACCGCCCGTTAAGATTCACTGTAGCATATTGGCAGAAGACGCTATCAAAGCGGCAGTAAATGATTACCGTAACCGACACAGCCAATAAAAAAATTAAACAACTACTTGAAAAACGTGGTAAAGGTGTAGGTATTCGAGTAGGAGTTAAAACCACAGGCTGTAGTGGATTGGCATACACTATAGAATATGTTGATGAGTATATTGCGGAACTGGGTGTAACTAACTACGCCCAGCCCGAATTTGTAGTTCTTGTTGACGCCAAAGCCCTGCCATACCTAAACGGGCTAACAATAGATTGGGTTCGAAACGGACTGAACGAAGGGTTCGATTTTATCAATCCAAACGAACGTGATCGCTGCGGATGCGGCGAATCATTTCGAGTATAAATCAAAGCTACTTGACATAATTTTGGTATTATAGTATAATACTGGAATAGTCATTACTTTTGGAGAAAAATATGAGTATGCATTTGGAAGGTCCGTGGTTGTCAACTACTGGCAAAAAGAAAGGCAAACAAAAATTTCGCTCAGCAGAACATGCTAGAAAGGCTAGAGAATTGGACGAATCATGGAAAGAGCTCCAAAAGAAATGGGCAATAGAAGCAGAAGATAAAAAACGTAAACGTGGTCTGGCCGCTCCAACTATAAGTCCAGTGGTTAACAAACCGTTTATTAGAGATACAGGATCAAGGATTCCTAGTTTGGATCCTACAAATATGGCACCGTGCCTTAAAGCACCAGATAAAGTTTATACTGGTACAATGATTAAAGGCATTGGAACCATGCATAAAAGCAACGCTGTACCCATTTTTAGCAACGAACAAGCGGTAGAAATAAGTAAAATGCGTAGATAATTTAAAAACTTATGTTTTTATCAGAGACACACAGGCATAACTATATATTGTACCTAAAAAATAAGGTACCATTTTTGCAAGGAGATGCCAACGGCCAAAACTTTTTATTAACGGCGCTAGCGACGCCTGTTCCAGCGTAAAGGAGAAACGAAATGATACGCATCATAAAATTTATAGTATTCGCCCTAGCTATGCTAGCGGTGACATTCGCAGGGTATAAGGCAGTTAATTATAAACTGGAAACCCTCAAGACAGCTCGCATAGAAGTGAGCAACGTTACAGCAAGTATGAGACAGAAACAACTAGACTGTCTAGCTCGTAACATATACCATGAAGCAGGCTACGAACCATTTGAAGGTAAGGTAGCAGTTGCACAAGTTACAATCAATCGTGCAGAAAGTGGACAGTTCCCTAGTGACATCTGCCAGGTTGTTTATCAAAAGAACATAGTGTATGAAAAAGTGCTTTGCCAATTCAGCTGGTACTGTGATAGTGCTAGTCTAAAGAAACCAATGAATGGCCCAGTTTATTATGAGTCTATGGAAGTCGCAAAGAAAGTCCTATTGGAGGGATTTAGACTTGACTCTGTTAAACAAGCATTGTATTATCATGCTGACTATGTAAACCCTAAATGGGGTAAGAAACCAATTGCCAAAGTTGGTAGACATATTTTTTATAAGTGAGGACTGACATGAACGTAGAAGTTGTAAAGAAATTTACACAAGATTTGTTTAATCTTGATCTTTGGGTTGCAAACATCAAAGAACATGCACCTCACATTTCAGCAGAAACAGCAGGATGGGTTGCCGTAGTGTTGCTACACATGGCAACCATTCCTACTATGATTGCTGTGCTTACAGGACTAACTGAAAAAATGCCACCAGTTGACATGGTGCTTTTCAGTTGGTTAGGGCTGTTTTTATTCTTTATTAAAGCAACAATCCAGAAGGATTTGCTTAATATTGTAACCATTGGCTTTGGATTCTTTGTCCAAGCCGGCTTGTTGGCATTGATTGTTTTCAAGTAAAATAACGATAAATATTAGATATTAAGGAGCATCAAAATGCCATCAGGATTTCAA
>Ga0255152_1000091_pt1 | contig 39501 bp, 61 predicted proteins | sample Atl_Yuk_RepC_8h_FD_183624 | JGI IMG/M metagenome (GOLD analysis project Ga0255152, IMG submission 183624) | Freshwater microbial communities from Altamaha River, Georgia, United States - Atl_Yuk_RepC_8h | ecosystem: Environmental > Aquatic > Freshwater > River | place: USA: Georgia | collected...
TATATTCTTTTTGTCACGGTGCTTTCTTACTTTCATGGCTAGTTGGATTCCCTTCCAACCATGAACTAAGTCTACAAAGTGCAAGGTACATTGTCCACTACCTGCTGGTAAATGTACAATGATTCCTTTCTCTGTGTTGATGTCACCCCAACTACCACGGGTTGCCGTAGCGGGGTCATACGGCAAGCCGTGTGCATACACTGCTAACTGCATAGCAATCTTGTTAGGGTAACTAATGCTGCCTGTTTTAAGGTCAGAGATAAACTTCTCGCCTTTATATTCTACAATTCTATCTGGAGTACCAGCAATCTTAAACTTATCTAGTACACAGAATTGTTCAATATGAATGTTAGTAAAGTTTTTAGTTGCTTCTGCATACGCAGTGATGTCTGCAGCATATTCATCTGGAATAGGACCGACATCAAAACCACGGTCTAACTTTTCTGTTAGTGCATGCAGTGCTGTACCAATTGTTGCTTGCTTGGTTGCACCTGCTGCTTCCATTGCATCTTCAACTAACTTATCCATCTCTAGTTTGTTGTCTCGCATAGCACTAGCCGACAATAACAAATCGTTACGCAACGTTAAACCAGTTGCAGCCATGCGTAACTTCCACGCAACTAATGCAGTGCCATCATCTAATGAACCTGCAATTGTTGTTGTCCGTGTATATGCAACTGGCTTACCACCTTTTGGTGGGACAATCATTGGTCTACCGTATCTATCTCTAGGTACTTCTACTTCTGCCATTTATTCTCCTTAGATTAGCCAGTGGCGGTAGGACAAGGAGAGAGCCAAAAACCTACCGCTCACTGGTTGTCCCATCATAACATAGTGACGGCTATGTATTGATGTCTAGCCCGCAATGCGGGCAAAGTTTTTCTTTACGTTTATATGTTTCGTACTTATAGTATTTATCTTTATAATCTTGATGCACATATATCTTGCAACTATTCCGAGCACCATATAATCGTATGATTGCACCTGACTGGTGCAGTACTGATAACACGCCACTTGCCGTGCCGTGATGCCAGCCTGTTTTAGTGGCTAACTCTTTCCAGGTATAACCTTGTTCACCAGATTCTTTTAATAGACGTAACGCTATTTGCTGGTTGTTTTCTTCCCGTCCAGATATAACATTTTCTACTGCACGTAGTTTACTTGTATCTGTCCCAGACCAACCTGCTGTCCCATTATATGGGACGTATGCTTGGCTTGATTCCATTAATCAAAGTACCCTTCTGCCCATAAACCTTGTAAGAAACTATTTGTTTTTAATAGACTATTAACTAAAGAGTCTTGGTCTACGTATGTAACATCTGAGTTCCTAATATAAAATAACTTAGCATCATGAACTGCATTAGTCATTTCATCTAAATCTTCTTTTGTATATCCCAACATAGATTACCTACTATTTCTTGCAGGACAATTGGCATGGAAATATACTATTAAACTATGGTCTGGATTAGTTGTAGTAGCACCACAATCTACACATGCCCATGTCTGTTCTTTAGTTTTATTCGTCATCTTCAATGTCCGTAATTTCAATTAGGTCTACATTTATATCATCTGTAGCATAACATTCTACATTAATATTGTCGTGAAGAATAGATTCAATATCATCTTCATCTTCTACATCTATAGTAAAACTTCCTGTAATGGTGAAGTTTCCGCGATAACTACTGGTAAGTTTTGATGCGCCAATTCGTTCGAGTAACTGATTGACTTCATCTTTATTGACTGTTGTTTCTTTACCATCCCATTCACCTTCACTAAAGAAGTCACGCACGTCGTTACGGATACTACGCATTTCCCTGAGTGCATCTGTATATCTTTTGTTTGTGTCATTTAGTTCTCCCGCTTGCTCTATGAAGCGAGTAACTTCTGCTTCAGTGTATGTAATTGTAGCGCCTTCAGGTGCTGATGTGATTGTTATTGTGTTCATTTTTCTCTCTCTGTTTGTATGTTTATTAGGTGTCCCGTGTTCGCTGCTGGCGGGACCACCCAGCAAGGTATGCTTTATATACAGAAAGGACAAAGAGATATAAAGCAATGCGATGGCATAAACTACCTGCATCTCAACCCCATGCTAAGGCTTTACGCTGGTTCACTATGCCAATACTAACTCAAGCGCCTTGTCCTTGATGCGGTCATTACGTCCGCTAAGGGTGGCGATTGCACGCTTGTCAGCGCCACCCGAAGCGCGGTGGTCTGCATGTTCAATGACTGCCTGCCATACACCAAAGGCTGTGCCTCTGATGTTTTCCTGTGTAGGTGACTGGCTGTAAATATCCCATGCTGAGTCACGACCATTGAGTGCAATGGTGCGCTGACGGCGTTGACCCTGTGATAGTAGATGCTCTGGTGCATCTTCAATCTCTGAAGGCAATGACCATACAGCCTTGAATATATTCTTAACTTGTCGGTCATCTACTTCACGGTCAAGCAATAAACCTGCAACTGATTCATACTCTTGGATAGAATCATAAGTTAACTGTGTGATATTACGAATATCATTTACAGATAACTCTGAGTTCGTAGTATGTTTCATTACATAGGTATACGCGTTTGTATTTTTACCTTTAATAATATGATTGATTTGATTATAGCAGAATAAACGCTCAATGATTGGGCGAATACGAACTGCACATGAGCCATCATGTGATGACTGAACTAGTAAGAATGCGGCATGTGGGTCATTGGCTACCTGTACTCCGACTGGTAACTCCATTACCATCCAGATGTTAGCGCCTTTGTTGTACTCACCTGCTGCTGTATATCGTGCATCACCTGAGTCAACTAAAGTATCAAGTGCTGAGAACACTTCCATGTTCTGCACAACTTTATACTTATCACCAACTACACCAATGACTTCATTGTTGTTGTCTTTGCCTAGTTTGATTACAGCCTGACGTCTAGGTACTGGATAGTGGTCTGTCACTGTCTCATACTCATTGACTTTATTAGAAACAATTGCTTCCATATCTGCAAGTGTTACATTCCAATCTAGTCCAGCCTGTCGTGCTGCTTCTGATGCAGACCCAGCATTAACTGCTGTGCCTGCTTGTACCCATGCTTGCTTCTGCAAGTATGATAGTTTTTTATTGTTATATGCTTCGCTAACTTGTAGCATTATCTCTCCTTTACCATGATGCTTGGTACTCAAAGTACCAGTTATCGTCTGTTTTAGCAAGTATATTTTCAAGTATTGTTATGGTCTGTTCAACCTGAAACCAATACCATTCATCATACTCTGTTGAGCCAAAGAAGAATCCACTTGTTGTTGGCAACAAGTCTTGCGCTACTTCCTTGTCTTTCTTTTCCAGTACATTTTTACATACTGTTAAAAGTTCTACTAATCTTTCACGCTCAACATATACTGGTTGGCAATTATCTTCATCTGTTAATTCCATAAACCAGTTATGAATAGCATTGGCTTTACGCCAATAACCTACTGTAAGTTCTACTGTTGCACCACCATCAGAACTTTTTAGTTCTTCTGCTCCGAGTACATCAACAATCTTACCATATAGTTCTGGCTCTGTGTATGATGATGCGTACTTACCAGCACGCAAATACATATCAAGACCCATAGATACCTGCTGTTACCTTAGGATGTAGTTCCTCACGCATTGCTGCAAACGATTCTGGATTCCATCCAGCACGATATACACGCATGAGCAACTGGGCTAGGCTGTACTGTGTACTAGCACGGGTAAGAATTAGAACTGCATCTGCAACTCTATTCTGTTCGTAATAAAGAATAGACATTAAAGTTGCTGGTGCATTAATGAAGTCACTCTCATCTGGTGCTGCATCAAATAGAACTTGAAGCATTTCTGCTTGGCGTTCTGCATCTTCTGGGTCAAGCAGACCCATTGCAAAGTCACGGACTTGAATATCTGTTAGATAATGAAGCACTAATGTAGATGTTTCTACATCTACGTCACTACCAATTTGATATTCGGTGAAGAACTTAGTGATAAGGTCTGCACCTGTGCGTTGGATTTCGGTATCCTCATTTCCAATGAGTACACCTAGTTGTTCTAGTCTATCTTCAATCGATAGAGTCGTAGTCATCTGTCTCTCCTTCTGTTAGTCGTGTGTCTATCCAGCGAACCATTTTGAATCCGCTGAAACTTATTGTGTCTAGCAATAAAGCAAGTGCTGTATCGTCATCACTTGCTTCTACTTCTATCTCTGATTGAATAGTATAATACTGTTTCATTTCTTAACCATTTCTAGGAACTCTTTATTGAAAGCATTAAAGGCTTCAATCTTTTCTTCTGCTGATAGGCATGCCCATAAGTAACCCATAACATATGCGTTACCACTATCTTCGCTATCATTGCGAATTGCTTTTGATAAGCGTTTGATTTGTTGAAGTATCTTCATACTTGTATCTATATCCATTAGTACCAACCTCTCTTCTTCCAGTGCTGCCAAGCAACTGATGGCTTTCCGTATCGGTGCGATATGTACGACAGCCCCTTCTCAATTTGGAGAGGGGCTGGAGTGCCAGGCTTAGTCTTTAGTACCTGTGCAATTCCATATGCAGTAGACCAAGGGTTATCTGCAACATGATTCCATGCTGATTCTTTACCCCATAATTGGTTGAGTGCATACCATTCAGACTTGCTCCAATGTGGATAGTAGATAGACATATATCCACGAGCATATACTTTGGACATTGATGATGTCCATTGTTTTGGTTTGTTGTCATAGCATTCAAGCACAATTGTTTGATACATCTTGTGTTCCATGCTTTTGATATATGACTTAACTGGTGTGCCAATTAAGCCAGCAAATGCAAGTAAAGTTACACTAATAATAATCTGGTACTTTTTGACGGCTGTAAACATAGCCCTCCTAGTCTGCGTAGATTACATCATATGGTTCATCTGGTTCTGGATTACTGCATACACATTCCCATATAAAGCAACCACATTCATCACATTCTTTGTTCTTACCGAAGGCTGCATCATCTTCGAATCGTGGCTCACTCATTTGTAGTTGTCCTTTCGTCTACTATTTCTGATTTCTCTCTAACTGGAATACCTCTATTGATTAGATATGCACGATAAAGTTCTTCGTATTCATCATGGTATTTGTTGGCAAGAAAGCGTCTGGCATATGATGACGCTGCAACTCTAACGCTATTATATTTACTGGTCATACTTTCTCCTTGTGTAGTTTCCAGAATGCTGCATCTGTTGTTACTGTTACTTCTAATTCTACATCAGGATATACAGATAGTAAATGGTCTAGGGCTTCACCTGCAGAATTGTATCCTGAATATTCTGATGAATGTCCCACGGCTGGATAGACTCTGGCATCCCAGCAGTTTTTGTTACTATCACTGTAATGGAATTGCACACATTCCATTTCCCAAATTTCAACCTTCATATAAATACGCTCCAATACTTCATCTGTCTTGTTGTGTCTGCTAGATAGCGAGCAACATCTGAATGTGCTGTTTCATTATAAAAGTATTTTGTTTTATTATCAACTACTACTTTCATAAAGATGGTGTCATTCTCATCTATATCTATAGATACTCTGTCGTCTTCATAGTATCTAAACCATTTGGCTGTGTTAACTGGTGGGTGTTTAGCCATTACTCTTGCTGCCCTCTCATTTGTATCTGAAATTCTACCATTGCTACGACATCTTCATGTCCTAGTATGGCATCTTCTTCAGTGTGATACCGTGCTTGATAGTTAGATAACGAATCGTTATCGTCATCAATAAATATCATAGTCTCATATGCTTCTCCACCATAAGGATATGGTAATTGCACTGTTGAAATTGTATAGTTTTCTATATCTGTTTTAATATCTAATGTCATTTTGTTTCCTAACATAAAGTTATAATGATTCAACGAAAGCAATTGCTTCTCGTCTAAAGCGAAAGCCATCTTTGTAATCAAGTGTTATTAAGTCAAGTACTGCCCAGTTCTGTGCATTATAACTTGAACCTATAATACGTGTGCTTACATAGTATCTATTACATGGACTAACAATTCCATTGTAAGTACTAAATGAGTGTGGCAATTTATCATATTGTACTTTACTCCATCTAGTTTTTTTGTTCATTAGAATGGTCGTTCTACATGGCTATACATGCAGTTGTCTCTGTATTCTTTGAAGCGCTCTCTAGTTCTGCGCTCCTGTTTAATTAGAACATGATTAGCAAACAGTAGTATGCCTACTGTTGATAGCATTACTGTAGATGCAATGATGATAGCAATCATATCTATCCAAGATAGAATCATATTGGTTTCTCCTTTTAAATATAAAGATTAACTTGTATATATCAGTTAAGTTTATTACTTAATCAAATAAAAAGAAAGGGAGTGAGTAGCCTGGTAACTACCCACTCCCTAACTATTATACGTGTACTTCTACAGAATGTACTTCAACCTGTGGAAATGGAGCACGACGTTTGCTTTCGTCAATATTTTGACGACGGTCAAACTTAGTAACTAAGCGACCAGTAACTGTAACAGGTAGTGAAATCTCTGTACCTGCTTTGGCTGTACCAAGAATTTCTGCAATTGTAGAATCATCTAGAGCGATAATATTCATACCAACTACATAGATTTTACGGTCAGCAGTTCCATCTGAAGTACGACTTACATCACGTTGGTCAAGCCAACCTGTAAGTAGAGTTCCAGTTGCATTCTTATATGTCTTTATATTCTTGATAGTACCTGTGATACTTACTTCGTTTTTCATTTGTCTTACTCTCTCTCTTGATTAGTTTCTGATTAGTTTATTTACTTGTTGGCTGGTAGCCCAGCCGAAGGCACTGGGCTACCTGCCTATTTATTTTATTCAGTTATATCATATGACAACCAACCATTACAGAATTTATCTATAGTTTTTGGATGCCAATTACTAAGGTCATAGTGTGAAAAGAATTTAGCCATTAATTTATGACCACACTTATGACATAAATGAAATTCAAACTCTTTACTATTAGGATTCATTGTATCAACATACTCATTGTATCCACCTTCAACTCGGAAATTGAGCATATTCTCAAACGTACCATAATATTTATCAGCATATACTATGAGATTACATGAATCGCAGCGTTGACTGAGATTAGCATTGGTTTCGATAATCTCAGCACGTGTTGGTTTACGAGGCATTTATTTCACCAACTTTCTTACATTTTGTTCTAGTGGTTTATCACAATCTGTGCAATTAGGAAAGATTTTAGGAGTCAGTAAGTGGCACCACATACATTCAATTTCTCGATTGCGTTGACGTTCGTCATCTAATTCCCATAGTTCATCATATACACCACCATCAATTAATTGCACAATTGGTGGTAAGAATTCATTGCGTGTTAGCGGTTCATCTTCATCTATAAACTTAACTGATAACTCAATTAGTTTACAATCATCACTCCACTTTTCAAACATGATGGCTCGTTTACGCGGTGGTGCAATATAGGTTTGTGATGAGACCCAATCACTACCATTAGGTTCATCTATGTCTACCGACATACCTTTACCTTCACCTAACCTATCATCTTCATGTAGATTCCATGCATTTCTGGTGGACTTGGCTTCATCTGTTTCTATACATTCTTGGCACTTGCCTACTGGTAAACCTTCAGCAGAATCTCTAGCGATAATCATACATTCATAGCATTCGTTTGTTATTGATATACCAACTGATTCAGTCACTTGCTTTCTCCTTTTCTGTACTTTATGTGAAGTCTGCTATCGCTTGCCGTAGCAGACTGAACTACTTTATTGTTCTTCATCTCTAATCCACATAAGCAATTTACCTAAGTGGTTTTCACCTTTACCATTGCAGACACCCCAGAAAGTATCTCCCCAGGTATTGCCTTCAACTATTTGTTCGTCACCTGTAGCCATTAACTTGGCATTTAACTCAGGGTTTTGAGCAAATTTGGCTCGTAATACGGTAAGCATATAACTTAATTTAGTTTCATTCCAATCATTAATTAAAGTTATACGCTTACCTAATTGCTTAGCCTCAACTCCAGATAGGTTAGAGAACTTATCCATATCAGGTAAGTATTTACATTTACCAGCCTGGAATGCGGCTTCAGCATTTCTATACCGTTTGCCATATACAACAACAGGACTTTCATAGAAGTTAGAAAGCCATGCATATTCACCACGAAATGAAGTTATCATTTCTTTATCCTTTCCATACATCATTAAGATGCACATATTCGGTTGGACATGAACCACCCATAAAGCATGGACATGACTCACTGTCAACGAGTTTTTCTCTGTTTCGTTTACATTTTTCTTCATCTGTACAGGCGTATCCATTTTTCCATAAATCCATTGCAACGCCTTGCTTACCACATAATGAACATGTTGTTATTGACATGTTATATCCTTTCTTTACGTTGGGTGGAAGTTCTTACTTACGACATTAGGCGAGAACACTTCCGAAACTGCCTATGTTTCGAGTTAGTTTAACGACATAACTAGGTCGTAGACTTGTATATATCGGTTATGCTGACATAACTGGGTCTCCGTACTACTATAGAAACCAGAATATCAAGCAAAGAAAAACCCCCTATTTCTAGGGGGCTTTTCTAACGGTCAGATACCTACGGCATCTACCATGAAGACCGTTTCCCAGGTCTTATCAGGTAACTGACTGCTTCGTAACTTGCCCGAGACCGAGATTGTTGGGCGTAGCGTCGCCTTGGCGACGTTGCGCTCTCTAGTTTCAGTGCTCTCAGGCTCGCCGTCAACGAAGGCGAGGTCTCCAGCGGATGTATCTGGTTGCGCAGACTCTTTGGCAAAGTACTGCAACTCCAGGCTGTGGAAGGCATCCACTGCGTCGAAGGAGCGGAACCGTAGCGACGCTTCGAATTTGCCGCTCGCATCACGCAGAATAAGGATGCCTTTAGCGTAGGCATTGCCCTTCTTGGAGGTGCGAGTCTCGACGTATGCGAGTTCGGCGTTGTCATAGGAGATTTGAGTGGACATTGGAACCTGCTTTCACTTTGTAGTTTTCAAATTGCGCGGTTGCGCGGAACGCATGAGCGCACAGGTTCTGTAGCAAAGTCAAGGCGCTTGCGCCGTAATCAACACGCGGAGCCTGCGTAGCGTGGGGATTTGACTTGCTAACAGGTTCTGTGCGAGATTGCATGGAGCAGCACCGCAGCATGCAGAAAACTGCATAGTAGAAAGCCGTTCCCTGTCCGCCAAATCCCATGACCGCTGAACCGCTAGTCGGGCGAGCCTCCAAGATTGGCAAGCACGGAGCAAAGGTATTCTGCGTGATGGCAAATTCGTGCTAGCGAAGGTGAGCCCTTGACTGCGTGGTGCCGACACCCTGGGTTGCGTACTCAGCAAAGAGGCAAGCCCAGATGCAGACGCTCAGACATCGCCGTAGTGCGAGCCTACTGAAACTGGTGAGCGCAGGTGCATAGCACCAGCACAACGATTGAGGTAAGGGCTGTTCGAAGCCCAGTTACCATAAGACCAGAAACGGGCATAGAACAATATACTGTCTAGTTAGAATACGCTCCCAGAAATAGGGAGGTAGTCTGCGCAGATAGAACCCAGTCAGAAGCCCAGACTAACTGTACAGGCTGTCGTCAGACTAACAGTTCTGGGGTCTAGATGACCCCAGACTGTTAAAACGGTGACCCAGTTAGTATGTGTATCTCTACAAAAAATATTTCTGTACAATAGTATACCCCCAGTCTGACCTGCAGTTTTATAAATAGTTCTATAAAAAGTGTTCGTTTGACCTGTTTGAACGGATTAAGTATATATAGAGACTATAATAGATTCGCAAGTCTTTTTAATAGCCTTGCTCATCCTGTACAGTAGTCTGTATATAACTGTTACAAGGCAGGTGAATACTGCCTATTTTAGGGGAGCATATGACATTCGAAAAGGGGGCTGAGAACCCCAACCGTGCAAAGGCTAATGCTGATAAGCAGAAGGTTCTAGACCTGGTATCCGAAGGTATGTCTGTAGCCACGGCTATGACTAAGATGGGGAAGAAGCCTGATACCGCCCGCATCTGGATAATGCGAGACCCAGATTTTGCTCGTAGGCTAGAGCAGGCTAAGGAAGACGCTAAGACCAACTCCATCAAGGCGCTGGGAATTCCGAAGGATGAAATATCCTTTGCCCAGTTTTCTGAGATGTTCTTGGGGTCTAAGGTGTTTCCACACCACCAGGACTGGATTGATATGATTGAGGGGCGCGACCCCTCCTGGCTCCACCCTGGTATGACCTATGAGCCTGGGGACAAGACTCGTATGCTCATCAATGTTCCACCTGAGCATGCCAAGTCAACCGTAATCACGGTCAACTATTCGACCTACCGTATCGCCATCAATTCGAATGTCCGCATCATTGTGGTTTCTAAGACGTTGAACAAAGCGCGTGAGTTTGTATACTCAATTAAAAATAGGTTGTCCCACCCTCGTTACGCCAAGATGCAAAACACATTTGGTCCTGAAGGCGGCTGGAAGGGTGATGCAGACACTTGGCGCGTAGATACCGTCTACCTTGGTGGCGATGCGCGTGATTCATCTGAGAAAGACCCAACCATCCAAGCCCTAGGTATGGGCGGTCAGATTTACGGCGCTCGTGCTGACCTGATTATCCTAGACGACTGCATCACTACGGCTAACGCCCATGAGTATGAGAAGCAGATTAACTGGCTACAGAAGGAAGTTATTACTCGTCTTGGCAAGAACGGCAAACTGCTTATCGTAGGAACCCGTATTGCAGCAACAGATTTCTATAAGGAACTTCGTGACCCGAAGTACTGGTCTAACGGCAAGTGCCCCTTTACCTATATGGCTATGCCAGCGGTATTGGAGTATGCAGAGAAGCCAGAAGAATGGAAAACTTTATGGGCTAAGTCCGACATCCCTTGGGATGGAGATGATGACGAGCCTGATGAGAATGGGTTATACCCCAAGTGGGACGGGCTTGCTTTACATAAACGGCGCGGTGAGGTAACTGCCTCTACTTGGGCGCTGGTCTATCAACAAGAAGATATAACTGAAGATGCAATCTTTTCACCAGCACTGGTGCAAGGCTGTATCAACGGCATGCGAAAGCGCGGGCTTCTTGACCCTGAGAAACCTGGACACCCAACTGTTGTTCGTGGGTATACCATCATTGGCTTTGACCCTGCTATGGGTGCTGGGCATGCAGCATTTGTGGTTATTAACTATAACTCTGCTGACAGTCGTATCTATGTACTTGACTGTGTAAACATGTCTGAACCTACACCAGGAAAGATTCGGGACACAATTGAAGACTTGGTTACGAAGTACCGCCCTAATGAGTTGCGTGTTGAGATTAATGCTCATCAAAAAGCGTACTCGCTAGATGATGATTTACGTAACTGGCTTGCTCAGTATGGCTGTGATTTAAAGCCACACTTTACTGGTAAGAACAAGTGGGACACAAACCTTGGCGTTGCTTCTATGTCTTCCTTTTTTGGAACGGCAATAGATGGCAAGTTCCAAAATAACAACTCAATAGAGTTCCCATCTACTGATGGTTCAGAAGGCATTAAGTCCCTACTGCAACAGTTGATGACATGGAAACCAAATACACGCGGTAAGACCGACTGTGTTATGGCTTTATGGTTTGCCGTCTTACGTGCAAAGGAATTAATGCAGGCGGCTTCGTTTACGAACCGATATAAAGAAAATCGTTGGGCAACTCGTGCTCAACTTAAAAAGCGACAGTCCATTAATCTTGACGAAGCATTCCAAGAGCAATGGCAAGAAAACTATGGATAGGAACTATTATGGCTCGTTCAATTAAAATTGAAAGCATTGGTGGTGGAACCCGTGGAGTAGGTGGTTCTGTTTCTCGACCAGTAAAAAAATCTGTTAATAAAGCAATGTTAAAAGCAAATGCAGAAAAAACTGGTCGTAGAACAATTGGTTCTACAACTTTAAATAAAAAAGGACAAGTTGTTGAATACATGTCTGGCAAAAAAGTTACGGGAACTGCTCGCAAAATTAAAGATAACTCTCAACGTACTGAACTAGAGGCTAAAGGATATTCAAAACGCGCTTCGCTTCCAAAATATCCAAGTAAAAAAAATATTGGAAATCCAGACAAATTAACTACACCTAAAGTGCCAGTAAAGCCAAAGGCTTCACGTACTCGTTCAGGAAAGAAGTCTAAGTAATTATGGCGCGTTCAATTAGAATTGAAAGTATTGGTGGTGGCTCACGTGGAGTCGGCGGTTCTGTTTCTCGAACAGTTAAAACAACAAAGGGTAAGGCAAAAGTAAATCGTAGAGTAAATAACATTAATGACGAGGCTGACAACCGAACTGGTGGAGCATTTGGCTATACTTATAACAAAAGTAAACTTAAAGAAGTTGTTGATAATTCTGGCACTACAAAAGTAAAACCACGTAATCTTGGTAAAACATTAAAACAAATTGCACCAAGTCGTAAAAAAGAAGTAAAAATAGTTAATAAAATTATAAAAAATCGTGGCGAAGCAATTAAACCAAATGTTAAAGTAAATCCAAGAAATGTACCTAAAGTACCAGTAAAGCCAAAGGCTTCACGTACTCGTTCAGGAAAAAAGTCTAAGTAATTTTTAATCAATCGTTAGGACACAAATGTTAACAATTAAGCAGATTGCGGCGCGTGTTGAGTCGCTTAAACACCGCGCCCGCGAGCGCGATTCACGACATGAAGATGTTCTAGCAGTACGTCGTGGTCAGATTTCTAGCGTATATCCTGATTTCTTTCCAGATGGTGTTGATGCAAACGTAGTTGCAAACTTTATTGACATTGTTGCACGCGACCTCTCTGAGGTAATGGCTCCGCTTCCTGCTATTAACTGTTCTGCAATTAACCAAGTAGAAGATAAATCACGCAAGTTTGCTGACAAGCGAACTCGTATTGCTTCTAACTACTTCATTAATTCAGACCTGCAAGTGCAGATGTATACTGGTGCAGACTGGTACATCACATTTGGTTTCGTCCCATTCATTGTTGAGTTCGACGAAGAAGCAAAACTGCCGCGTATCCGCATAGAAAACCCTGTAGGTGCTTACCCAGAGTATGACCGCTATGGACGCTGCGTTGCTTTTGCTAAAAAATACCGCATGACAATGGCAGAACTTTGTGCTCAGTTCCCTGAACACGAAGAAGGCATTCTTGGTGATGATGGTTATAACCAAGATATGAATGGTTACCTAACTGTCATTCGATACTATGATAAAGAGCAGTCTGTAATTTATATTCCAGAGCGCAATAACTATCCAGTATCTGTTGCGGAAAACCCAGTCAAGAAGATGCTAGTTCACATTGCACGTCGCCCATCTGTTGATGGCGAGATGCGTGGACAGTTTGATGACGTACTCGGTATTCAGTTGCTTCGCAATCGTTTTGCATTACTTGCAATGGAAGCAGCAGAGAAGTCTGTTCAGTCACCTATCGTCTTGCCTAGTGACGTTCAAGAGTTTGAGTTTGGTGGAGATGGAGTAATCCGCACCAACAATCCTGCTGGCGTTCGCCGTGTAGAACTTCCTATCCCTGCTGGTGCATTCAATGAACAGCAGATACTTCAAGGTGAACTACGCACAGGAACACGTTATCCAGAGTCACGTACTGGTAACGTAGATGCTTCGATTATTACGGGACAGGGCGTTCAAGCCCTTATGGGTGGATTTGATACGCAGGTTAAATCTGCTCAGGCTATCTTTGCTTCAGCACTTAAGAATGTTATTTCAACATGCTTCTGTGTTGATGAAGTTGTATTTGATGTTAAGAAGACAGTTCGTGGCGTAGATGCTGGTTCACCATACGCTATTGAATACACTCCATCTAAAGACATTAAGGGTGACTACTCTGCAGATGTCAGATATGGAATGCTTGCTGGATTAAACCCAGCACAGGGACTTATTTTTATGTTGCAGGCTTTGGGTGGCGACTTAATCTCAGTTGACTTGGCTCAACGAGAAATGCCGTTTGGTATTAACGTCACACAAGAGCAAGAGAAGATTGAAGTTGAAAAACTTCGCAAGGCTCTCATTGGCTCACTGCAAGCATATACACAAACAATTCCACAGTTAGCAACTCAGGGACAAGACCCATTGCCTATTATTCAAAAGATTGCTATGGCAATCAAGGGACGTAAAGAAGGCAAGTCTATTGAGGATGTTATTGAGGAAGTGTTTACACCAGAGAATCCTCCTGCTGGGGCTGCAGTTGAGCAACCCGTCCCCTCTGCTCCTGGCGCTCCAGTAGGAGGCGCTCCTGCAGAAGGACGACCAGATTTACAGATGCTGCTTAGCCGTTTAAATTCTAGCGGTGAAGCAACAGGTTCGGCACAAGTTAGACAGCAACGAGTAATTTAAGGGGGATAGTCATGGCTCCACGCAAGAAACCAACAAGAGTACGTACTGTTAAAAGTGATGACTACACTCCATTAGAAAAATACTGCATTGCTGTAAATGAATATTACAAAGCATTACGCACTGCAGGTTTTTCTGAAGGTGTTGCTATAACAATGATTCAGGATAGAAATTCATATCCAGACTGGATTATTCCAGACCTACCAAATAAAATCGATAGTATTCCATATGATGATGATGAGGATGAGGACTAATGGCACAGCAAGGCGGTTATCGTAAGCCAGAGAATCCTGCACCTATGTCAGGACCTGGTGCTTTATCACAACGCACAGATGGTGGACCAGCGCAAGGCGCTAGATATATTTCTGGACTTCCATATGGACAGGGACAAGCAACATATGACCAGCAAACTGCTGCTCCTATGGCTGCTGCATCACCTATGCCATCTGCACCTGCTGCTGCACCAATGGAAATGCCAACACCATTAATGGCTCCAACATCAAGACCTAATGAACCAATTACTGCTGGGATTAATATGGGTGCTGGTCCAGGTTCAGAAGTTATGATGGATAGACCATCAGAAACAAAAACTATTACTGATACATTACGTGAACTTATTCGCTTTGACCCTAGTGGAGATACGGAACTTATTTATAGAACTCTTGTTGACGAAGGATACTAATGACAACAAAAGTTAATTATATTGTAAATAGGTTAAGCCCTAATATTTATGCAGCAGCACAACAAGCAAATTTGCCTGCAAATCAAGTATCTCAATTAGAACAACTTGGTTGGACTGTTGATAAAAATCGTAGTTTAATGAAACTTCCTTCTGAGGAAGCACGTAAACAATTTTCATCACTTGCACCAGAAGTACAAGAAAAAATTAAATTTCTTTATCCAGATGCAGATTATATAAAAGAACCAGATACATTAGGCGATAGAGTTATTGGTGCATTCGGTAAAGTTGCAGAAACGGCAGCATCACCATTAATTGGTATATTTAAAGCAATGGGTGTATATAACCGTGTAATTAATACACCCTACCTTGTTGCGCGTCAAGTTTCACAAGGTAGAGATTTATTTAGTATTAAAACATTTAAAGATGCATGGGATGGTCGTCGTCTATATGATGATGGAGCATTAAAAGAAACTATTGCAGTATTTGGTGATGCAAATGTAAAGGTTGCACAAGGACTTCTTGCTGGATTAAAACCAGGAGAAATTGTTGAACAGTATGGAACTATAGATAATAATTTATTAAAGGCTTTGCAAAAAGCATACAATGACCCAGATTCATTTAAACAAGTAATGGATGGGGTAAAATATTCACAAGTTTCATTTGGTAGAGATATAGCACGTATTTTTGACACAAAACCAACTAAGGGTAACTTGCATCAAGACTATATTGATGGAAAAACAAAAAATATTTCTGGTACTCTTGATTTTATTTACCAGTTAGTTATTGACCCACTTACTTATGTAAGCGGTGGTCTATCTAAATTACCTATTCTTGGTAATAAATTTATGTCACGCGGAGATAGACTTGTTAAAACAATTGAAGAACGTGGCACTGCTGGAGTACGTGAGATATTTCGTACCGAACCAGATATTGTTAAATTATGGGACAATGGTATTGGCAAGGCTGTAAAAAAGATTGCAGATGCCCCAACTACTACAGAAAAAACAAAGGCTCGTCGAGAACTAGGTGCAAACTATCCTGGTTATAACAATGATGAAGCCATTGATATGCTTGTACGTAATGAAATTTTTGATGCAAAGGCTGCCGTTGATTATTTTTCTAAGGCTGAAAATGTCCCACTATTACTATCTGGTCGAGTAGATGGTATTCAGTATTTCCGTAATGGTATAGCAACTGCTAGAAATCAACGCCGCATTGCGTCTGGTATATCTAGATATGTTGATTCATTCTTTAATCCTACCAAGTCAACTGAGGAAATTGAAAAAAGCGGTAAAGATGCTTGGGAAATCTTTACTAAAGTAGGAAAAGATGAAAATGCAATTGTTCCAGAAGAAATTACTGAGGTTAAAAAGTTCTGGAATGAAATGTCCAGACGAGAAAAAATTGCTCAGAAGTTTGGAAAAAGCACTCAGGGTCGCTATATTCTTCTTGGAGAAGATTCATTAAAGACTGCTGATGTTGTGCGTGATACATTCCGACAGATTGTACCTAGAGATATAGCAGATTTTCTTACATACAAGTTTGTTAATGCAGATGCAAACGACCAAGTAATTATTTTGCGTAATACTTATTATGCAATTATGCAAAAATATGGTCTAGATGGTCACCCAAAGGGTAAAGAACTTATTGAAAAAACACTTCAATCTAAGTTTGGTGACAAAGAAGGTCTAGCAGTTGTATCTAAATTGGAAGTAAATCCAAAGTTTGCTGACGAAATTGGCGAAGTTGGATTAAAGCGCAGCGACTCTGGTCTTGAGTATGAAACATCTGGAATTATTCATCCATTCCAAGAGGCAAAAGGTGTTGCATCTTTGGACTTTATGGAAATTGCTGAAACAGTAGCCAATATTAAGAGCAAAAAGAATTTAATTATGGCTGCAGGTGGAGCCACCCAGTCACATACTGCTGGAGAATTTGTAAATGCTTGGTCATTACTTACTCTTTTCCCACGTTTAGGTATTCGAAGCGGTATTGATGAAGGCATTATGTTCCTTTTAACTGCTCCAGGTTCTGACATTATGAAATTTGCTTTACGCAAAGGTCACAAAATGGGTAAAATTGCTACTGCATATACTGGTAGTAAGTCTGCAGAAGGCTTGCGTTCAAGCCTTGCTGGTCTTTATGGTACTAGAGCATCAGAAGCAATTTCACTAGAAGCCCGTCTTGCGATTCGCGCAAAGGCTGCTAAAGATAAAGGCATAAGCGAAGACCTGCTTAGCAAAGTAGACGTTGGTACTGCTACTGCTAAAGAGGCTACCCGTATATTCCATGGGACTAGAGAACCTGATGCAGAGTTTTTGATTGAAGCACTTGCTCATGGTGGTCATATTCTGGCTTCAAGCGCACGTTCTATTGCTGGTGCTGCTTCTTTAACTGGTCGTCAAATAGATGAAGTTGTTCAACTTAACATTAATCCAAATAATTATGATTTAATGCTTAAGGATTTAGACCTTGTATCTGGTAGAACAGATAACGTAGTAAGCACATATGATTTAGATAGAGCATCAATTCTTAATGGACGTGGAATTGCTGTTGTTCATTTTGAAAACTTTATTAAAAGATTCTACGGTAATAAAAAAGAACTTACTGGAACTAAGGGTAAAAGAACTTTTGACCCTGCTAGAAACTTTCTTGACAACAATGCGCTTGAGACAACTGCTGATTTTCGTAAGGCAAAAGAAGAAGCGCTGTCAGCAATTGGTATTGAAAGAAATACGGAACTTGTTCAAGAAATTGGTGATAAAGCACTTGATGGTGTATCAAAAAGCGTAGCCTGGGTAATTAAAGACCTAGATGCGGTTAATGAGTTCATTAAAATGTCATCTCGTTCAAGTGAATTAATGCAGCGTGGTATTCCACGCGCAGAAATAGTTGCTGACCAAGTAGACCGTATTCTTCTTGACCTATATCAAACATTCCACGGCTCATCAAGCAATTTTAATAAGGGATTGTATGATTTAATTAAGTCTCGTCAAAAAGAATTAACTGATATAGAAATAGAAACATTAGTAGATATACCAGATAAACTACGTAGAGCAACAAAGTCATTAACATTTGATGAGTTTGAAAAGGCTACAAAGGGATTCCAGCCTAAAGGACGTATGTATACCCAGTTAGATATTGAGGGTATTACAGATATGGAAAGTGTTTATGCTAAGTTAGGCAACAATGCTTTTGAGTTTATGGACCGACAGGTTACTGAAATGTTCCGTCAACCAGCAGTTATGCTGGCGTATACCCGTATACGTAACAATCTTAAGAAGGTTCAGCAAGAAGAAGAAGTTGCACTCTACAATAAGTTTATTAAAGAAAATGGTGGCACGGGTCGTCGTGACCCAGATACACTAAAGGCAGACATTAAAGAACAAGTTACTCGCAAATATGTAGAGATTGCAATTAATCAGGCTGCGGATACTGTTCTTAAGTATGCTGATAATCCACAGATACGCACAAACTTTGCACTATCTATCCGCAACGTAGGTCGTTTTTATCGTGCAACAGAAGATTTTTGGCGCAGAACATATCGTTTAAAAGATGTAGCCCCACGTGCTTTATATCGTATGCGTTTAGCGCATTTAGGTTTTAATTCTGCTGGCATGATTTATACGGATGCTAAGGGCGACCCATATGTCATGATGCCAATGGATGATATTATTTTTAAAACAATTGATGGAACTGTCCGTACATTAACTGGTAATGATGCATTTAAACAACCAATTTTTAATGACTTTACATTAAAGTTAAAACTTGCTAATCCATCATTCTCCCCAGATGCTGGTGTTCCAACATTATCTGGTCCAATTGCAGCACTTGGCGTACTTGGAATGAAATCTATTCTTGGTAGAACTGGTGCAATAGGTCAAATAGGAGCAGAAGAATTAGATAATATAGCGCTTGGTAATATTGGTGAAGGTATGGATATTACTAGAGCATTAGTTCCAGCATCGCTTCAAAAAGCATGGAAAATTTTAGATTCAAATGAAAAGGATAAGCAAGAAACAACTGCTGCTATGCAGGCTATTGCTTATAATGCATCCCAGGGAAATATGCTTAGCCCAAATGCAACCGAAGGAGAGAAATACGAATACTTAAAAAATATTCGCATATCAGCCCACAATATCATTGCAATGAAATCTATTCTTGGTTTATTTGCTCCAGTTGCACCATCAACACAAGAAAGTGTTGGGGTTCCAGACTATCTAAAAGAGGTAGGACTTGTAAGTTTACGTGCTGAATTTTTTGATTTAGTTGATGCAGTAACAAAGAAATATAATGGAGATGTTCAAGACCCGTATGAACTTGCATTAGCAACTTTTATAGGTAAGTATCCTGGCAAACTTGTTTATACAATTGCTAGAGATGAAAAGACAACTAAGGTTCAAATTGCAAAAACTAAGGCTCTTAAAAATTGGGCTATAAGTAACAAGCAAGTAATTGATAAATATGGTCAAGCAGCATTTATTATTGCTCCTAGAATTGGAGAATTTGATGCTGGTACATATGCTTGGTTAGAAGCAGCAGATTTACTTCAAGATAAAAGTCTTGAAAAGTATTTTGTTGATGTAATGGTTGGAAAAGATAAGCAGGCTTATTATAATATTGCCCGTGATGAGAAGCGTTTGTTGTCTCAGACCGCAAGTAGCACAGCACGTAAGGCTATTATTGAATCATCTACTGCTAAACGCCAATTATTAAAAGGTTCTAATCCAATGTTAGAGGCTGCTTTAACTGCTGGTGGTAATGAAATTGCCACAGAAGAAAGTATGCTTAGAAGCCTAGAAGAAATGCTTGCAAATACAAATATTAAAATATCTGCTGGCACACGCTATAAGTTGCTTACTTTAACAAATCAAATGCGTTCATTTGTAAATATGTCAAATGACCCAGCAGTAAGAAATGTAGAAAATTTTGTTCAATTAAAAAGAGACCGCAAATTATCTATTGAACAAATGATTGCAGAATTTGCAGAACAAGACCTAACGGTTAAGGAAGCAAACCGCGCTATATTTAGTGCAATTCTTGATTACTATTCCCGCGATTCATATACATCATAAGAGGACTAAATGGCAAATATATCTAAAGAGCAAGCCGCTGCTTTACTTAGATGGGCTGATAAACAGTTAGCATCTAATGGTGGTAATAGCCGTCCCTCAAATTGGGATAAAGCAACTGCTCCTTTTATTATAAATAAATATGAAACTTGGCAAGATGTATATAATGCTGCTTTAAAAGAATATAAATTAACTGGTGCAACAGAAAAAGAAATTGCACAAAATGCTCCAGTGAAAACCAAAAAAGATATTGCTGCAAAAAATAAAGCAGATATTACTGCTGCTGAAACCAAAAAAGCAGCAGACCCATTTGGTTTTGAAATTGAAAAATATACATTAACAGTAGATACTGATGAAAATGGTAATCAAAGTTTACGTGGAATTTTACCTGGAAGTCAAAATGCTGTACCAATGTATATGTACACATCAAGTGGAGTTGAATTTAATAAACCTACTGGACTTGGTAGACCAAGCAAAACAGTAAAAACTGAAAATAATTTACAGTTTTCAGAAAATTACAATTCTATTAGAGAAAAAATCTTGCAGGATGCAAGAGTAACTCCTGGTGGATTTGATGCTTTATTTTCTAAACTATATTCAACTGGTGTTATATCTAAAGAAACATTTAATTCTAAAAATATATCAGCCCAAGATTTTAGTAAAGGTCTTAAGTATTTAGTAGACCAGTATTCAATTAGGGCTTTGAATGACTATCAAGTTTATGGTAAGAAAGAACCACTTACATTTAATAAATTTCTTGATACTGAATTTAAAAGTGGTAAAGAACCTAAAACAACATATGATATGGTTCAGACAACACGTCAAGATGCAGCAGATGATGCTAACCAATTTTTTATGCAGTATCTTGGTCGCCCTGCAAGCAAAGAAGAACAAGACCAATATTATAAAGAACTTCGAAATGCCGAGAAAAAGGCTATTCGATATACAACAACAACAGATGGCAATACTGTAGTAAAAGGCGAGTTACTTAACGAAACAGACAGAATACTTATTATGGGTAAGGTTGCTGGCTCTGCTTTAAAGGGTACTAGTATTGATGAAATTATGAAGGGTGGCGCTGGTGCTGCCCAAGATGTTGATTTTATTCTTGCAACTGCACGTGATTACGGTGTAAAAATTACACGCGAACAGGCTATAAATTATGTTGCAGATAATCTTCGCAATGGTTTAAATACAAAAACAACTAAGCAAAAGATTATTGAAATTGCTAAATCAAATTATAAAGGTATTGGCGATAGAATTAATGAAAATGTAAGTACAAAAGAACTTGCTGGAAATTATCTATGGCAAAAATCTCAGATACTTGAACTTAATCAAGACAACATGGATGTATTTGATGCAGATATTCAAGATGCAATTAATGGCAATATGACAATGACAGAGTTTAATCAAAAATTACGTAAGAACCCTTTGTGGTCTAAAACAAAGAATGCTAGAGAAGAAGCGGCTAACTACGCAACCGATATTCTTAGGTCATTCGGATTGATGGCATAATGGCTAGAGCAACTATGGAAGGTGGCAGCAACGCTGGCTCACCAAATGCTGGTAAAACTGCTGCACAGATAGCATCTGAAGCCGCTATTAGAACGTATCAAAATGCTGCTGCTGCTGCAGAAAAAAATCCAACAGCAGCAAATAAGGCTAGATTAAAAGATGCATTTACTGCAAAAACTGCTGCTGCTGCACCCGCTATTGATTATGGTCAAGTTGCTAAAGATGCAGAAAGAATTGCTGCAGAGGCTAATAAAACAATAGAAGAAATTCAACAAAATATAACTGATGTAAATATTGCTGGCGCCGAGGCTGGTGTAATCGCTCAATCTATGGGTTCATTACCATGGACACCAATAAACAATGTTCCATCTAATAAAGAAAGTGAAGTTGATAAAGATGCATATGCGCTTCTTGAATCAATCTTTCGTTCATATGGTCTTGAGAGTTTAGTTCCAGTTATTCGTGGTTATATGGAACAAAATCTTGGTGTAGAGCAGGCTAAATTAAAACTTAAAACAGAACAGGCTTATAAAGATAGATTTAAAGGCAATGAAATTAGGTTAGCAAAAGGTCTTAATGTTCTTGATGAGGCTACATATCTTGAATTAGAAAATGACTATTCTGAAACTCTTCGAGCATATGGTCTATCAGATTACTTTGGTATTGCTACAGATGCTACTTCTCGCTTGGCTCGCCAACAGAAGATGGCTGATGTAATAGGTAACGATATATCAGCAGTTGAATTTAAAACACGTATCTCTACTGCAGTATCACGTGTAAAGAACGCAGATGCAAATACTAAAGATGCCTTTAGAGCACTTTATGGAATTAATGACAGCGACCTAGTCAAGTTCTTCCTTGACCCTACAAAGGGTTCAGAAGAACTCAAGACTAAGGCAGCCGCTGCAGAGATTAGCGGTGCTGCAGTATCTGCTGGACTTTCTGGAACATCACTTGGTACAGCAGAAGAACTTGCAAAACTAGGCGTAGATAAATCTACAGCGCTAGAAGGATACGCAAGCATTGCTGGCTACTTGCCACAGGCTGAGTTCCTTAGCCAGATTTATGATGAGAGCGGTATCAAGTATGACCGCGCAGCAGCAGAAGCAGAAGTCTTTAAGGGAACTGCATCTGAAAAACGCAAGCGTCAGCAACTTGCTGCAATGGAAGAAGCATCATTTGGTGGTTCTTCAGGACGACAAAGAACAGGACAAGCATCAGGTAATACTGGCTCGTTCTAAATAAGAATCCCTAGACGGACCGACTAGCCCCGTCAGGCGTATAAGACTAGGAGTAGAAGCCAGCCAGTTTCCCCGAACTGTTACTGTGGTCTGCGAACTAAACAACAATAGAAGGGTGAGGTTGCTATGAGCAACAACGACTGGGATAACGACGAAGACCTTGATTTTCTACAAGGTGCTAATGATGAGACGGATGGTATTAAAGACCTTCGTAAAGCAAAACGCGCTAATGAAAAACGAATCAAGGAATTAACTGAACGACTTGAAAAGTTCGAACGTCAAGAACGTGAAGGAACCGTCACCAAAGTCCTAGAATCTAAGGGAGTCAACTCCAAGGCTGCCCGTCTAATCCTTAAGGATTTAGATGAAGTCAGCGAAGAATCAGTTAATAACTGGCTTCGTGAAAATGGAGATATTGTCGGGTACACACCACAGACAGAGCAACCTGTTGCACCAGAATCTGTACGAGAGTTCTCTCGTCAGGATGGCGCTACACAGTTTGCTGCGACTCCCGACGTTTCAGATGAATATGTTGATATGTTACAAAACTATAACGGAAACTCTGAAGAAGAATTACTGTCCATAATCCAAAACATCTCTAACAAGATGCAAAACTAGAAAGAAGGTATCGCCAAATGGCAGATGTCTTTACCACTACAACCACTGGATATGGTACTAACCTTGTAACCTTAGCATACGATAAGTTGATTGAAACCAACCTCCGCGTATTGCCAAAGTTCCGCGAGATTGCTGACAAAAGGTCGGCTCACTCACACACAATGGTTCGTCCATTCGTTTCCAGTTTAACAATGATATTGCTGATACAACTGTAGCAGGAGCAACACTCTCAGAGACTGTTGACCCAGATTCAGTTGCAATTCCGCAAACATCATACATTGACGTAGCACAACTTGAACTTGGTCGTTCAGTGCTTCCTGTCAAGAAGATTAACCTTATGTCAATTGCTAACATCGACCCATGGGTTGCTAACGCAATTGGCTTCAACATGACCAAGACACTTGACAACGCAATCGTTGCTAAGTTGGATGCAGGAACAAACATTGTTCGCGTTGCAGGCGGTTCAGGCGCAGTATCTGGCACATATGAAAGTGTTGGAACTGTTGCTGCTAAGAACACAATTGCAGGCACAGATACAATGAAGTCTGCTGCTATTCGTTATGCAGTTACCAAGATGCGTGCTGCTGGAGTTCAGACAAAGGCTGCTGGAATGTATGTTGCATACATCCACCCAGAAGTTTCTAACGACCTCCGCACTGAAACTGGTAACAACGTATGGCGTACACCACATGACTACCAGAACGCTGCACCACTATTTGGTGGAGAACTTGGTTCATGGGAAGGTGTTCGCTTTATCGAAACAGCAAACGCAACCAACGCACAGGCTGGAACTGGCGCTGGCGCATCACAGATTCGCGTTTACCACACATACGTCACAGGTGCTCAGGCACTTGCTGAGGCTGTATGGAAGGAACCAGGAATGGAAGTTGGCGTTGTCCAAGACCGTTTCAACCGTTTCTCACCAGCAGGATGGTACGGAATCATCAACTGGGCTCTCTATCGCTCACCATCATTGGTTCGCATCGAGACCGCAGCATCAGGTCGTCAGACTGTCTAATCAGTAGATTGACGGGTAGGCAGGGGCTTTGCCCCTGCTTATCAGTAAACCTATTGGAGGAACAATGGCATATAGATTCACAACACCTACAGTGCTAGAAGAATTTGATGGTGAATATCATCCATTGTTTTCTAGAATTAAAATTCCAAAAGGAATTACTGTATTAAAGATTGATGGAGATTACTTTGAAGTTAGGTATCCATCAGCAGAAGAAGTAGCAGATGCAGATATTGCATATATTGGTGGCTACTCATATGAAGTAACAGCAGGAGAAAAGGCTGACCTAGAGGCAGCAGGTTACACAGTGGAGACGGTATGACATATTGCAATCATATTAGCAGGGTAAAGACATGGGGCTTTAGTGAGAACCATGACTTTGAGGTGACAGAGTATGACTGCCTATTATGTGGATTAACATCACCAGTTCCTTTTAAGGAAGAAGAAAATATCGACATTGACCATGTTGATTGTGATGATGATTGTTTTGGGTGCAAGGTACGGACACTACAACTTAATACAGGTGATGCCAATTCAAGCAAAGTAATGAGCAATAAGAAATGGCATGGCGAACTGGATGCATATCGGGAAGCACGTGACCAAGGTATTCAGCCAGAGGGTACAAGTATGGATGCAATCCAAAGAGCAGTAGAAGCATCAGAAGCAATGGGTAAAGCCTATGATGCTAATACTATGACAAGCGCAAGATTTATTGACAAGAAGTCAGTAAACGACCTAAGTGAAGTTGGAGTAATTTAATGTCTGCAAAAGGCGAAATGTATAAGTCAAAGAAGTCAATGATGAAGCATGAAATGTCTGAGTCACCAGCAATGCGTAAGAAGGAATATGGCTCTGCATCTGGTGGACTATTTGGCAAGAAGCCAATCAAGAAGGCTGCTAAGAAGGCTGCACCTAAGCGTATGGGAAAGAAGAAGTAATCATGGCTGCTAAGAAACCAACACCAAAGAAAAGCCCAGCACCAAAGAAATCAAATCTAGATGCAATCATTAAAGAATATCAGCGACAAGTTTCACCTAAAGGTGTTGCTTCTGCTTCTGCTGCTGCCAGCAAAGCAATGGACAAGAAGTATCCAGGGTTATATAAGAGTGCTACTCCAAAGGCTACACTTAAAAAGATGGGCAAGAAGAAGTGAAGAAGTCAGCCAAGCATCCAGGATTCAAAGCAGCACAAAAAAAGATTGCTGCAAAGCAAGGTGTCTCAATGGAGAGTGCGGGTGCAATTCTTGCTGCGGGTGCGAGGAAAGCATCGAAAGCAGCAGTTAAGGCTAACCCACGCTTGAAGCGTGTTAGTGGAGTTAAGAAGGGCAAGTAATGTCCAAGACATCTAAGCACTATCTAAAGAGTGGAAAAGAATATAAAGGACCAATTCACAAGATGAATGGTCAAATCCATACTGGTGCAAAGCATACTGATGCAAGCAAAGTGCTAACACACAAGAAACCAAAGAAGGCAAAGTAATGGCATATACCAAGGCAAGCACACGTGAGCGACTCAAGAACCAGATTATGGCTGGGTCTAAAGGTGGCAAGCCTGGTCAATGGTCTGCTCGTAAAGCCCAACTTCTAGCCCAAGCCTATAAGAAGGCAGGCGGTGGCTACACAGGTGGCAAGACTAAGGCTCAGAAATCTTTGTCCAAGTGGACTAAGGAGAAGTGGGGCACAAAGTCAGGTAAACCCAGCACACAAGGTCCAAAGGCTACTGGTGAGCGTTACCTTCCTAAGAAGGCTAGAGAGGCTCTATCAGCCTCTGAATACGCTAAAACCACCGCTGCAAAGCGGGCTGGTATGCGTCAGGGCAAGCAGTTTGTAAAACAACCTAAATCTATAGCAAAGAAAACAGCGAGATTCAGATGAAGAAGAAAGACTCACGCCTAGCACGGGCTGGCGTATCAGGCTTTAACAAGCCAAAGCGTACTCCTAACCACCCTAAGAAGTCCCATGTGGTTGTTGCCAAAGAAGGCAATGTAGTAAAAACCATTCGGTTTGGACAGCAGGGTGTATCTGGTTCACCCAAGAAGGCTGGTGAGTCTGCTGCATACGCAGCACGTCGTCGTTCATTTAAAGCACGTCATGCAAAAAACATTGCTAAAGGCAAACTAAGCGCAGCATACTGGGCAGATAAGGTTAAGTGGTAATGACCGCAACACTAGACGTTTTAACTGACGAAGTTATTATGAACCTTGCTGGCTATACGCTGCAGCAAGACCGCACTACTCACTTGACTTCTAATATAACTACAACTACATCTACATTAGCAACACCTACCACATTCTCACTTAATGCAGATGAGATTGGTTCTGGAACTATTGAAATTAATAATGAGTTGCTATGGGTAGATTCATATGACCGAATCTCTAAGACTGCAACTATTCCGCCATATGGTCGTGGATTTATGGGCACAACTGCAACTACACATGCTGCTGGTGACCGAGTAATAATTAGTCCTACATTTCCACGCTCATCTGTTAAGCGTTCTATTCAAGATACTATTCGAGCCATTGGTTCTAGTATCTATGCTGCTAAGAATACTTCATTTATCTACAGCCCATCTACAGATGTATATGAATTTGAAAATCTAAATGTGCAGAATGTTCTGCGTATGTCTTGGCAGGATACTGGTTCTACAAAGCGCTGGGTTCCAATCACACGTTTTACATTTGAACCATTACCAGATGCTGCTACATTTAGCGCAAACTCACAGACAGTAACAATTAACGATAGATTTATTCAGGCTGGTCGTAAGGTAAATGTTACCTACGCCACAGCACCTTCAATATTAAGTACATCATCTACAGATTCTTTTGCAGACCAAACTGGTCTATCAGAATCAGTACGAGATGTTGTAGTACTAGGGGCATCATATCGTTTGCTTTCATTCCTAGACCCTGCTCGCAATGCAATCACTAGCCCACAGGCTGATGAGATTGATAGCAAGCGTCAGTATGGTTCAGGCAATGCAGCAACACGTGCACTATATCAACTCTATGCTTCACGTTTGGCTGAAGAAGTACAAGCACAGCAACAGCAATATCCACCACGCATTCGCTATAGCCGATAGGAACTTGAATGACAGTAAGAAAATATTCCTCCCGTTCGCAGAAGACAACACTATCTGCGTCACTAACATCTGTTGCTACATCAGCAAATGTTGTATCTGGTACTTCACTGCTTGGTGGTATAACACTATCTGCTGGTGAAACCTTTACTGTTGTAATTGACCCAGATACAGCAATTGAAGAAATTGTAGATGTCACGGCGGTATCTACAAATACTTTAACAATCACACGTGGTGTCGATGGCTCATCAGGTCAGGCTCACTCTGCTGGTGCTGTCGTAAGACATATGGCAATTGGTCGCGACTACCGCGAAGCCAATACTCACATCGAGGCTTCGAGTGGGGTGCACGGACTTACTGGTTCCGTAGTTGGTACATCAGATACACAGACTCTTACCAACAAGACCATCAATGCCGCAAGCAATACTATCAGCGGTATCACTTCATCGATGATTACTGATGGAACTATTGTAGATGCAGACATCAATGCTTCTGCAGCCATTGCAAAGACTAAGTTGGCGCTGACTGGAACAATTACATCTTCTGATATTGCCAATGACACAATCGTTAATGCTGATATCAATACTGCTGCAGCAATTGCTGCTACTAAGATTGCTGGAACTGCTGTAACACAGGCAGATACAGGCACAGTGACAAGCACAATGATTGCAGATGGAACCATTGTAAATGGTGACATCAATGCATCTGCTGCTATCGACTGGACAAAGATTGCCCCATCATCAACAGTATCTGCAACAGAACTTGGCTACCTTGATGGAGTCACATCTGCTATCCAAACTCAGATTGATTCTAAGTTAGCAACATCTACAGCATCAAGCACATATGCGCCTTTGGCTTCACCAGCATTGACTGGAGTGCCAACTGCTCCAACTGCTACAGCAGGAACTAATACAACTCAGATAGCAACGACAGGATTTGTAAGCACTGCAGTATCTAACCTTGTAGCATCAGCACCATCTACTCTTGATACACTCAATGAGTTGGCTGCAGCCCTTGGTAATGATGCTTCATTCTCAACCACAGTAACCAACTCAATTGCTGCTAAGTTGCCACTTGCTGGTGGAACTATGAGCGGCGCCATTGCAATGGGTACCAATAAGATTACTGGACTAGGCACACCTACAGCAACGACAGATGCTGCAACTAAGGGTTATGCAGACACAATGCTTCCACTTGCTGGTGGCACAATGTCTGGCGCTATCGCTATGGGTACTAACAAGATTACTGGTATGGGAACACCTACCGCATCTACTGACGCCGCCACTAAGGGCTATGTAGATACAGTTACAGTTGCCCCAAGCAACCTTACTGGCGTAATCACGTCTGTTGGTTCAGCAACATCTATTGCCTCACAGACTGGTACTGGTACTAAGTTTGTAGTAGATACTAGCCCAACACTTGTAACACCTAACATTGGTGTGGCTACTGCAACATCTATCAATGGCACAACAATCCCAACATCTAAGACTCTTGTAGTTACTACAGACAAGTTGAGTGTTCACGCTGCAACTACATCTGCCGAACTTGCTGGGGTTATCTCTGATGAGACTGGCTCTGGTGCTTTAGTATTTGGTACTAGCCCAACCATTACAACTCCTACAATTTCTGGCGCTGCAACTATTACGGTTGCATCTGGCACAACAGTCCCGCTTACTATTACTAATGATGGTACTGGTAATTCATTTGTTGTTAATGATGTTACATCTGATACAACTCCATTTATTATTGATGCAAGTGGTAATACTGGTATCGGAATTACTCCTACTTCTAAATTGCACATATATGATGCTACATCAGCGCAAGCATTCTTAACAAGTGATGCTTCTTCTTCTATTATTTTACGTCAAAATTCAACCGATACAAGTGGTGCAATTACTTACTTTGATAAACAACGTGGAACAAATGCTTCACCAACTGTAGTATCAAATGGTGACACTCTTGGAACGTTATCCTTTAGAGGATATGATGGAAGTACGCGTTCTACTGGTGCTATTATTCAGGCAATTGTTGATGCTGCTCCTGGCGTTAGTGATATGCCAACAAAACTTTCATTCCAAACATCAGCAGATGGAAGCAACGCACCAACTGAACGTATGCGTATTGATTCATCAGGCAATACAACTATCAATTCTATTGCTGCTGGTACAACATCTACCGCTACAGTCGGTGCTGGCTATATGGGCTTGCCTCAGAATAGCACAACAACAGGCGCCTATACAGTTGCCGCTGCAGATGCAGGAAAGCATATTTACTCAACTGCAACTCGTACAATCACCATTGACTCAAATGCTAACCTAGCATTACCAATTGGTACAACAATTACATTCATTGCTGGTTCTGGTGCAACAGTAACCATTGCAATCACAACTGACACTATGTATTTAGCAGGACCAGGAACTACTGGTTCTCGTACACTTGCTGCATTTGGTATGGCTACTGCAGTTAAGATTGCATCTACTACTTGGATTATTAGCGGAAATGGGTTAACTTAATGTCGGGTATTCTTGGCGGATTAATTGGTTCATTTGCAACAGCATCGACCAACTCTTATGAGTCTATTGCGACAGTAACAGTTGGTTCGGGTGGACAAACAACCGTTTCATTTACATCCATTCCTAGCACTTATACACATTTACAAATAAGAGGAATTGCAACAACAACTTTAGCAACAGACGTTGGTTGTAGATTTGGTAATGGCAGCATTGATTCAGGAAACAATTATGCCAAACACGGATTATATGGAACAGGCAACGGAAGTGCTGGAGCAGCGGGTTATACTTCACAAAGTTATATGAATGTTCAGGGATTTGTATCGGGAACAGACGCAACCTATCCAATGGCTTTTGTAATAGATGTTTTAGATTACAAAAACACAAGCAAAAATAAAGTTATGCGGTCTCTTGCTGGTTTAGAAAAAAATGCTGCTTATGGTGAAGTCGGATTATATTCAGGTGTTTGGCTTAATACATCAACAATAAATTATATTGACATTATTGCAACTGGAACAAGTTTTAAGCAATACTCAACATTTGCGCTCTACGGGATAAAGGGGTAAATCAAATGGCAGCAGGTTCAACTTATACTCCAATTGCAACTAATACTTTGGGAAGTGCTGCGGCTTCTTATACTTTCAGTTCAATTCCTAGCACTTACACGGATTTAGTTTTAGTTATGAACACAAAAGGTTCTACATCTAATTATTGCCAATTAAGATTTAATGGCGATACTGGCACAAATTATTCGCGTACCGATTTGAAAGGCAATGGAAGTACGGCAGCAAGTTCTAGAGATTCAAATAGAAGTATTATTGACATTGCTTCTAATGCTACAAACGACACAAGCAATTTCAATACAAACATAATTTTACATATTATGAATTATGCAAATACTACAACTTATAAAACAGCAATTTCTAGAGCCAATAACGCCGCAACTGGAACTGATGCGATTGTCGTTTTATGGCGTTCTACTTCGGCAATTAACAGTATTTATATTGCAGTAAATACTGGAAACTTAGAAGTTGGAACTACTTTAACCCTTTACGGAATTGCGAGCGCATAATGGCAAATACATTTACTTTAATCGCATCATCTACAGTCGGCTCTGGTGGGGCTTCTAGTATTGACTTTACAAGCATCCCAAGCACTTATACGGATTTATGCTTTCTGACTAGCACAAGAACAACCAGCGTTGCTCAAGGTGATGTGGTTAATATTGCTTTCAATAACAGCACAGCAAACATCAGCGCTAGAGTTATCTACGGAGACTCGCCAAACGCAGTCTCAACGACATCAACAAGTTGGGGGTTTTGGACTACTTCTAATGGGGCAACAGCAAACACTTTTGCTAATTCAATGGTCTACATTCCTAACTATGCGTCTAGTAACAATAAATCTTGGAGCACAGATTCTGTTACCGAAAACAATGGCGGAGCGTATTCCCTGTTACTTGCTGGACTTTGGTCAAACTCAGCCGCAATTAACAGAATCACATTCACAGCCGTAAACGGCAACTTTGTTCAATACTCAACCGCCTATCTATATGGAATTAAAAATTCCTAAAACACACAACAACTAAGGAGCAATAAATGACAGAAACACCTATGGCTATCGAGGTCAACTGCACTACTGGGGAAGTTGTTGAACGTCCTCTTACAGCAGAAGAAATCGCGCAGCGTGAGGCAGATGCAGCAGCAGCGGCAGCACGTAAGGCAGAAGAAGATGCAGCAGCAGAAGCACTTGCTGCACTCAAGGCATCTGCTAAGGCTAAGTTGGTAGCAGGAACACCACTTACCGAAGAAGAAGCAGCAACTCTAGTTATCTAATCAGTTCCCTGGGTATGGACTTAAACTGCCCATTTAATTTTCTATCTAAGGAGTAACGTGGCTGGTCGTGATATAACCGAAGGTGGTGGAATCTACGATTTAACAGTAGATATTGGCATTGCATCTACCAATGCTGTATGGCAAAACACTACTGTCTCTTATGATACAGCCATTGGTGGTATGCCGTTTATATCTGCAATCTCAGATAAAGATGAGGCTATTCGTCAGACAGCGCCATTTAAGAAAGACCAGTTTGATAATGGTCAAGAACCAGGAGAGCAGTCGCTTACTGGTTGGTGGCTACGCAGCCAGATGTCATTTCATTCTGGTGCTGGTATTAACTTTTATGACCCATTAACTAATGATGAAAACGGACACTACCGTTTTTATGACAGCAAAGGTGTAGATGTTTGGACTAAGGGTCAAGTAACTATGCTTAAGGAGACCACACAGGGTCACGTTATTACTGACCCTGTGTTGTCTAATGGTCGTGTACAACAGCATATTAGGTCTATTCGTTGGAATAATACAGATGGTGTATTACTACATGATGGTTATGATGTAGATAAAATTCCAGTTAATGACCCAACAAATCCAATTCATTTTATTGATTATAACGCTGGAACAGATTCAAAAGTATATGCAATATGTGATGACGGAACAACTGCATACTGGATTACAAATACAGCCACAAAAAAGACTGTATATAAGAAGGCTTTAACTGGTACATCTGCTACTGCAAACACTGTAATGTTTGATGAAGTTGGTTTGATTTCAAATGCAACTATGGAATATGTTAAAGACCGTATTGTTATGTGTGCAGATAACAAAGTGTATGAGTTTGCTGGTTCTGCTGTGGCTATGCCTACACCAATTTATACACATCCAGTTACTACACATCAGTATACTTCTGTAACTGCATCTGGTCCAGCAATTTATATTGCTGGTTATAATGGCATTCAGTCTACTATTCAAAAGTTTACACTTAATACTAATGGTTCTATGCCAACACTTACATCTGCAGTGGTGGCAGCAGAGTTACCTGTTGGTGAAGTAGTTCACAAGATTTACTACTATCTAGGCTTTATGCTTATTGGTACTAATAAAGGTATTCGTGCTGCTGCTGTATCAGATACAGATGGTTCACTAGATTATGGTCCACTTATTGTGGAGACCAGTCAGCCTTGCTATGACTTTGCTGCTCGTAACCATTATGTTTGGTGTGCTACTGGAGTAGATGGTAATCCTGGAGTTATCCGTTTAGACCTTAGTAATGAACTAGAACCACTCCGTTTTGCATATGCAAATGATATTTATACTCCAGATGTAACTGGATTTATTACCACTGGTTGTGCATTTGCTAATGGCACTGAGCGATTAACATATGTAACTGCCAATAATGGCACATCTGATGGATATATTTATGTTGAATCAGCAACTACTTTGCTATCAACTGGTTATTTGCAGACTGGCAATATCCGTTATGGAACACTAGAACCTAAAAACTTTAAGCGTCTTATTGGACGCGGTGATTTCTCGTACGGTTCGCTAGGTTTAATTAGCGTTGATATGGATGGCACAGAATATGACCATATTACATATGACTCACAAGTACCATCTGTTGAAGTAGGTACTAACCAGCCATCTGCTGCTAGAGAATACATTGCATATAAATTTTTATTTGTTCGTGATGCTTCAGCAACTTATCGTGGTCCTATATTTAAAGGCTATCAGGCTAAGGCTACTATTGCTACGCCACGTCAGCGTCAAATGAGTTTTCCTGTTTACTGTTTTGATACAGAGACAGACCGCAATGGTGTAACTGTAGGATATAAAGGCAGAGCGCATGAGCGTATCTTGCAGTTGGAATCAATTGAAGAATCAGGCGATGTTGTATTGTGGCAGGATTTAAATACACAAGAACTTCGTCAGGTTCAGATTGAAGGAATCTCTTTGAAGCGGACTACCCCGCCAGATAAGTTTGGTGGATATGGTGGTATTATTACGATTGTGGTGAGAACAGTATAATGACTATAGAGCAATTAGGTATACTTGTATCTATCTTCGGTGCTATTGCAGGACTATTAGCATGGGGAATCAAGTGGACAATCAAGCATTACTTAAGTGAACTAAAGCCAAATTCTGGTAGTAGCATGAGAGATGCAGTTAATATCAATAGTGAAAGATTAAATAGAGTTGAACAAAGAGTAGATGATATTTATAAACTACTCTGCGAAAGGGGATAGCAATGAAGATTGCAAAGAAAGCAACACCAGCAGCAATAGCAGTACTTAGACAGGCTACAGCCTTGCGCCCTAAGCGCAAGAAGGCAAGTGATGGATTGCTGCCATCAGCAGCACATATTAAACAGAGTCCTAACTCAGACCATAACACTGGTTATGCAGTTGATTTAACACATGACCCAGCAAATGGGATTGACTGTGTTGATTTGTTTGTCAGATTACAAGAAGATAAGCGTGTAAAGTATCTTATATTTCAAGGCAAAATCTGGTCACAGAAAAATGGAGTTGTAGCCTACAACGGAATTAACCAGCACAATAAGCACTTACATATTTCTATCTTGCCAGACTGCGGTGATGATGCATCGGAGTGGTTTCCATGGTTAGGCAAGGCTACAGCCGTAGCAAAGATTGTTTCTAAAGTTAAACCGCTACCAAAAAAGGAAGTAAAATGAATAAGAATAAAATTAATGCAATTGTGGCAACATACCTACGTGCTGCAGCAGCAGCCGTTATTGCCCTATACCTTGCAGGTGTAACTGACCCACGCCAGTTGGCATCTGCTGGACTTGCTGCTGTCGCAGGTCCTATTCTGAAGGCTTTAGACCCTAATGCCAAGGAATTTGGCAAGGGTTCTAAGTAAAAAATACCCTGTTTTAGGGGCATAGCAGCCCCGTAGAGACCCAAAAGCCCCCAGTTCTAGTAGTTAATACTAGGCTGGGGGTCTTTTTTACTTTAATGGGGTTGCTAGTGTAAGTGCACTCTTTTAGCGTGGTTAGATATGCTCCCCTTTTTTGTCAGCATACCAATCGTGACCATCAACATCACTAGCAAAATTTATTTCCGCTTGTTTAGTTTTTTAGGTGCTGCTTTCTTGCGGGTCTTAGGCTGTTCGAATGTGTATTCTTCCCAGTCTTCAAACATTTCCTGTAGTTTCTTGACTCGCTGTCTTGCATTTACCCTATAGGCAATGTCTCTTGCTATATGTGAGACCAAATCATGTAGTGCTAGTGCAATGAATGCACCTACTGCAATATCGTAAATCATCTACGCTACCCATTTCTCTGAGATTAGTACTGGTTCAGGACTGATATTAAGTTTTTGTTGCATTGACCTTCGGGTTTTTTCCGAAGTACCACCCCACCAACCTAACACGGCATGGTGTAGTGCATAGTCAAGACACTCTGCTTTGACTATACAATTATTGCAGACCCGCTTTAGCGTCTCTACATTTTCATATAGTTTTTTATCTGTAAAGAATAGTTCTGTATCTAACCCATTGCAGTTTGCTTCTGTTGTAAAGTTATACATCTTTATCCTCCTGTTGAGTAAAAACCTGGTGAATTAAACTTAATCCCTGGAGCAGTCCAGATGCGCTGCATAGTTCCACTACAAGTAGAACAAACTGGCGGTATGTTTTCATTTGTTTCTACAATCTCACTACAAGTATTACATTTAAAATCATACAGAGGCATGCCTTGGCTCCCTAGAAATTCTAACTTTATGATAGTCACAAGTTCTATATAACTTTTGATAATCATTTCTGTTATTGAATTGTCTGTCATCTAATTTAATATTACATTCACAGACTTTTCTATACTCATTTTCAAGTTGCTCAACTTCTTCTTTTGCTTTACGCAATTTTATAAGAATGATTACTGCTTCTGAATTCATCTACTCACATCCATCTATTTCTGTAGGTGCGGTTGTAATCGTACCGCACTCTACACATTCCTGTGATAAGTCATACCAGCCAACTGCTCTAGTATCTTGGTCCCACATTACATTGATGCGGAACATCATGCAACCACATATGCAGGCAAATGTTGGTGTGCCTCTTAAGTCATTCATCTGATTCATACTCATGAATCGTCAGCCATTCCAGATAAGTCTCTATCTTGCTCATCTGCTGACTCGCCACTGTCTGGCTCATAATATGGTCTCCATCCACCTAGGTTTTTAACTAGTGAGTTCATTGCACGTTGCACTTTCATACGAGCACCATCTGGTGTGCTGCTCATATCTTTGGCTAGTAATGACCAGTCTGGTGAGTCAATACTAAACCTAAGTCTTAGTATGTTTTGTTTTGCATCTGATAGTTTATTAAATGCTGCTGCAATGTCGCTTCGTAAAGTAAGCCAGTTGTTACCTTCGGCATCATTACCACTCCCAAACTTGGCATTGAGGTCTTGTATGCTAACGGGAATAGCATACGTGCCTGCAATGATGGATGGTAAGAATGCTTCGACAACACTTGTATCGTAATAGTATAAGTCTGATGTGTCGTATCCAGACTTACGAGCCTTCTCTCGTTCACAATATTTGAGAGCCGCATTACGTAGTGACTTAGCAATTAATTTATCTCTATCTTTCTGCTCTAGTTCTGACCACTCTTTATACTTGCGCGGATGCGCTACGAACCATACCCATAGTTCCTGTCCAATGTCATCTTTCTCTAGCATTGTATATCTGCGAGCATACTCTGCTGCTAGTTGCTGAACGACATCATTATATTCTGAGATGTAGTTCATTATGGCAAGATTACCTCACCATTAACTACTGGTACAGCATATGGTACAACTTTCTTATTATCTTCTATTAAGATTCCGATGCCTTGTTGCCAGTTGGCTGTGCCTGCTGATAGGTATTCTGCTTGTCGCATATCCATCATATGTCCGATTTCTAGACCAAACAATGTATGTGTCTTGCCATAGAAACCTACTGTTTCATGTTGCAAACCAACGCGATGCGTGTGTCCACAGACTACTGACTTACCTAAACGCTTGGCTAATGACAAGGCTGTACTTCCAGGTGTCTGCGACAACTTGCCTTCGTCTCCATGTGCCATTACCCAACCAGGTAATAATTCATGCATGCGGTGTAAATAAGTTACGCCCATAGAATTATACCCCAGTAGTTCTTCAATCTCTAAAGACTTGAGACTGTTAAACGCTGGGGCATACTTACGAATGTAAGTGTCGATGCGGTCTGTATGATTAGACCGCTGCATATAAAATGGTTTTCGTCCTATTGCTTTTTTAAATCTTGATATAATTTCTTTTGTTTCATCTATGCCTTGCTGTAGAGTACCTGCGTATTCTCCAGCCATACCTTTGTTCCAACGACTAGGTTCTGGTGCATCTAGTTCATCTCCTACACACCAGAGTTCATCTGGTTTGTAGTACTTAACAAAATCTATAACGGCATCTACTGTTTTACTATCGTGGTAAGGAATCTGTAAGTCACTGAGGACGACGACTCGCTTCATAACTATCTCCGTTTGACACGCCAGCCCACTGATTGCGCTGAACAAGTAGTCCAATTATGGCATAGTTTGCTAGGTCAATTAGAGTATCTTCGATAGATTCATAGTTCGGCGTGTCGCCACTGTCGATTAGGTTATTAAGCCTAGCCAACTTGTCATACATACGCACTCGTAGCCCATTCATAGGACCCCCTGGGGCTCCTGCAATGTTCATTGGACCGTAATCCTCATGCTTTTTGTATAGAACTGTAAGCAATTCACGGGCAATTACATCTGCATCTTCACGGTTTTTCATTTAATAAGTCCCTTAATCCTTGGTCCATAGATTTCTTGGCTGCATGTACAACCATTTCTTCATATACTTCATCTGTCTTGCCATACTTGGAAGACAATAGCAGACCAGCAATGCTGGTCGCTAGGAACTTGGCTTCCTCTGGGTCTCTGTCTATAGCCTCATAGACATCATGCAGGGCTGTCAAGATATTAATATATTTGTTTTCAGATAATTGTATAACCATATCAAAGTTGAGATGTTCTGCATGTTCCCAGAACCTATCATCCATTGGCAATGCATTCTCTGATTCGCTCACTAATCCACCCACTTCCATTCTTGATTATCATACTGTTTACATCTTCACCATCTGGCATACTGATGATATTCACATTACCTAGTTCACGGCTAATTTTCTTGCCGAACTCTAGTCCAGGTGCATCACCATCTGCAAGTACTATCACTGTATCAAAATCATCTAAGATTTTGGCATAGTGTTTTTTCCAGTTGTTAGCCCCTGGAATTCCAACTGTCGGATGTTTAGTCTTGACTGTCATCATAATGCAGTCGAACTCACCCTCTGTTACGCAGATGTAATCATCTGCTGCAAAGCATGCTTGTGTATTAAACATAGTAGTTTCTGCGCCAACTAATCCCATATACTTAGCATCATGTGTGCCTGTAATGTCACGGAATCTAATATCAACCACGCCTGATGGCGTGATATAGGGGATAGATAGTCTGCCTAGATATGGTTCATGCCCTGGAAGTGGGTCTTCTACCACTCCCAAGTGAAAGACTTTTGCCTCGTCTACCGAGAGTTGACGGCTTGACAGATACCGTTCTGCTACTTCTACCTTGCTTGCGTACCTCTGTGTAGCCTGCAGTAAGAACTGTCTCTGCGAATTGTTTAGCCTCACGGAAATTAACTCCTTCCTTATACATAATTAAAGAGTAGACATCGCCTTTGACTCCACAACCGTGGCAGACAAAGGCGTTCTTATCATAGTTTACTGCTGCACTTGCATGACTATCTAAATGAAAGCAGCATTTCATCTTACGCCAACCGCTATTAACTGCTGGCAAATCTGCACCTAAGTATCTTAGGTATTCTTCAATGCTTGGTTTCTCCATCAATGGCTCTCTTTAGTAGGTCTAACCATACATGTCCAGGCATGGTGCAGTACCACTCGCTAGGGCTCCGCTTCCCTTTACGCTTGTGCCACACCACGCCTGTCCACGCCCCGTCATTGCTCATTTCCGTGAGCAATTCTTCTACCCAACCAGCCAAGTTCATCTTGGCATGGTTCTTGATTTCTATTGTAACTCCAGGTATACCTGAAACATCACCTTTGTCTAATGTAGCGCCAGCCAATCGTCTGTCTGCATACTTGTAGCCGTTCTCTTTTAGATATGCAACTACATCACGTTCTGCACTAGAGCCTTTGGCTTTTGCTGTATTGCTCATACTGTCATTTCCACTTGTCTGTAATCACGGACTACATCTTCTAGATACATAGAGCCAGGTTCAAATGATAATGATACATAAGTAGCACCTGTTGGGTCTGCCTTACCATATCTATTTTTAACTGGGGCTACACATAAATATACATCATTGCCTTGCATCATCTGTCCAACTGTCAGAACCATAGCAGGAATCTGCGCTACTTTGCCCTGCAGTGCAGAGCGCGGCTGGCATGGATAGCCAGGTGCACCTTCTTGTGTATGGTGTAGTACTAATACTGCTGCATTGGTATCACGTGCAAGATACTTAAGTTCTTTCATAACCTG
>Ga0255152_1000098_pt1 | contig 38970 bp, 59 predicted proteins | sample Atl_Yuk_RepC_8h_FD_183624 | JGI IMG/M metagenome (GOLD analysis project Ga0255152, IMG submission 183624) | Freshwater microbial communities from Altamaha River, Georgia, United States - Atl_Yuk_RepC_8h | ecosystem: Environmental > Aquatic > Freshwater > River | place: USA: Georgia | collected...
TTATGGTAGCCCAATGGGTTCTTTTGGAACACAGACACAGACCATGCCACAGAATCAGATGATTAATCGTCTAGCTGGTGCAGGTGTAGGTTACTTAGGTGGTCAGGCTTTAGGTTCATTCCTAGGTGGCACACCATTTAGCTTAGGCAATGTATCAGGCTATGGATTAGGTGGTGCTGCATTAGGTGGTTTATTGGGTGGTGGATTATTCTAAAAATAGTCAATAAAAACTTCGTTTCACAGACTTGGAGTCTAGTAAATGACTTCATTGGTAGTGCTTTAGAGTACGCTGATGGAGACTATACGCTAGACCAAGTTAAGGTTTATTTGACTAATGGTCAATGGCAGTTAATTGTAGCTTTAGATGATTTTGGAAATATAAAGGGTTGTTGCACAGTTACTTTCCATACTTACCCAAATGATAGAGTAGCTTTTATTACTGCTATTGGTGGTAAATTTATAAGCGATAAAGAGATATATAAAGAGTTTACAGAGTTGCTAAAAGCTCAAGGCGCTACAAAAGTGCAAGGCGCTGCTAGAGAGTCAATAGCTAGACTTTGGAGAAGATTAGGCTTTACTGAAAAGTATGTGATAGTGGAGAACAAGCTATGAGTGGCGGTAGTCCAATAGACAATTTAGTTGATGCAGTAGTAGACCCTGTTAAAGACGCTGGTTCTTGGATTGACGATAAAGTTAATGAAGAAATTCCGGGGGGTTGGATTACTGTAGCTGCTTTAGCTGGTGGCGCTTATCTAGGCGCTGAAGCCATTGCTGCAGGTAATGCTGCTGAATCTGCTGCTCTAGCTAGTGGTGCGACTGCTAGTGAAGCTGCTGCTGCTGGTGCTGCTGCTGCCGAAGCTGCAAGTGCTACAAATTATTTAGGAACTGCTGCTTTAGGTGGTGCTGAAACAGGCGCAGTAGGTACAGGTGCTACAGGATTTGGATTAAGCGCTGGCTCTGCTGCAGGTGGCGCTGCAGGTGGTACAGGTATTAGCACAGCATCTTTAGCAGGTACTCCATTAGGTGCTGGCATGGGTGGATTAGGAACTAGCGCATCTAGTGGTCTAGGTTATCTAGGTGGTGTAGAAGCATTACCAACAGGAACAGCAGGTATGAGTGGTGTAACAGCACCATCAAGCATTAGTATTGGTGATGCAGTAAGAGGTTTAAGAGCAGCAAGTGGATTGTTAGGTCAGCCACAGGCTCAACCACAGCAATTTGGATTAAATCAGCAAATAGCACCTAGAGGTATGGTTGATTACTCACCTACTCTAAATTTATTAGAAAATCGAGTAAGAATCCCGAATGTATATTCATTGTTAGGATAAGAATATGGCACTATTAGGAACTAGCCCTTTAATGCAGTTGCTCTCTCCTGAGCAACAGGCAAGCACTCAAGAGTCAGCATTAACTATGGGTGGATTGACAGCATTGGCTCAATTATTAGCAGCTTCAGGCGCACAAGCTAGACCAGTTGGGACAGGTCAGGCTTTAGGTCAGGCTTTGATTGGTGGCATTGGTGGCTATCAATCTAGCATGGATAAACAGTTACGAGATATTGCTACTACTGTCCAACTACAGGATATTGTTCGTAAGCAAAAAGAAGCTCAACAAGTTAAAGATGTTTTAGCAAGTGCAGCAAAACCTACATATTCTCAAGAAGTAGTACCTGAAGGTCAAACATTGCGTGATGACCAAGGTATGTTAACAATGGGCGCTCAACCTAGACAATTAACTGGTATGGAATATGACATGAAAAAAGTCATTCCTACGCTACAAGCTCTAGGTCGTTTTGACTTAATTAAGGATATTGCACAAAGCCAACAAGAACTGCGTAAATCAGGAATTATGGCTGGTGATATAGCAAATATTCCTACACCATTTAATGTGTATATGAACGCTGAAAGCCCTAATGTTCGTACATTGGCTAAACAATATGATGATTCGTTTAAGCGTGGATTTATTACTGAAGAACAAGCTAATCGTTCATTAGAAGCATTGGCTAAGATGGAAGAATCTTACCAAGGTCGAGTTGATGCTAGAGCTAAAGAAGCTAAACCAACAGAGGGTGAAAAGAACGCTGCTGGATTCGTACAGCGTATGGAGTTCTCTGAAGCAAAGATTAAAGATATTGAAGGTAGGGTTGCTCAAGCAAGATTAGCTGGTAAAGATGTTGGAGACCCTTACGCTACAGCTAGGACTGAGTTCTTGGGTAGCTTACCTCTTATTGGCGAATATGCACGAGGTAAAGGCTCATCAGTTCAGCAACAGGCTTATAGACAGGCTCAAGAGAACTGGGTTAGAGCTAATCTCCGTAAGGAATCAGGTGCAGCGATTGGTAAGGAAGAAATGGATAGAGAGATTGCTACATACTTCCCAATGCCAGCAGATAGTCCTGAAGTTCTTGCTCAAAAAGCACAGGCAAGACAAGTTACAATGAACGCTATGAGAACTGCTGCAGGAAACGCTTATAAGCCTTTCGATATGAAGCAGTTTATGAGAGATAACGGACTAGAGCCAAGGAAATAAGCATGGCAGATTATAAGAATTTTGAAAGAATCCTACGCAATGTAGACAAGCTCAATTCTCGTGCAATGCTTATGAATCCACAGGATTCTGCATTAGAGATGCGCCAATATCTACAAAGCGAAGGCTATAACGAAAAGCGCTTTTTAGACGCAGCTAAGAATTATGCTAAAGCTAAAGGTATGAAGTCTGAGTATGGACTTCCTGAAGCTGCAATCCAAGGTCTTACATTTGGCTTTGGTGACGAGTTTGAAGCATGGATTAAGACTCTCAAGAATAAGCGCCCATACGAAGAAAACTACGCTGCTGTTCAGTTTGCCAAGCAAGAGTTTGAAGCAGAGCGACCAGTAACAGCAGTAGCTACAGAAATTGGTGGTTCTTTGCCTACAGCTTTATTAGGTGGTGCAGCTACAGTTAGAGCATTACAGGCAATTCCTAGAGCAGAGCAAGCTATTTCTACAGTATCAGCACCAGTTAGACAATTAGGTGCAAGTATTGTAGGCGGTGGTGTTACAGGCGGTATTGTTGGCGCAGGTCAAGCTGAAGAAGGCGAAAGACTACAAGGTGCTAAAAGGGGCGCTCAGTTAGGTATGCTTATTTCTCCTGTTGCTTTAGTAGGTGGCAAGGCAGTAGGTACAACACTACAGAAAACTGCTGATGTAACAGGTATTTCTCAAGGCGCACAGAACATCGTAGAAGCCACAAAGAATATTCCTATTGTTAAAGAAATTACAGGAAAAACAGCACAGTTTTTAGGTTTGACAGACGATGCTATTCAGCGCAGAGCAGATATGAAAATTATTCAAGCTTTGCAACAGGACAAGCTAACTGTAGACCAAATCCGTAGCGCAATGGATAACATCCGTAAATCAGGCTATAAACCTGAAACAATCATGGAGTTTGGTGGCGATGCTACTAAGCGCCTAGGTGAAACTGTTGCTATGTACCCTTCTGCTACTACAGCAGCTACAAAGCTCGTAGAGGAAAGAAAAGCAGGTCAGGCAGAGCGTGTATTGCTAGACTTCCAAAACGCTTTCAAAGTCAACGCAGATGCTACAGACATTGCTTCTCAGTTAGTCAAGCAAAGAGAAGCTCTATCTAAGCCACTATATCAAGCAGCTTACCAAAAAGATGCTGTTATTGAAGGACAGGCATTAGATGACTTTATGAAATTGCCTAAGTTTAAGGAAGCCTATAACAAAGCTCGTGCATTGGCAGAGTACGATGGAGTTCAATTACCGCCATTACAAGAGACTGGTAATGTCTTTAACCTACAGACAGCAGACTATGTTAAGCGTGGCTTAGACGATGTTTTATTTGTTTCTAAGATGCCTACAAGTGGTCTAGGTAAGACTGAGATTGGTAAGCTCAAAGAAAAACGAGCAGAATTCGTGAATTTTGTAGATGACTTAGCCCCTGAAGAATACAAGAAGGCTCGTCAAGTTTACTCAGGAACTACTAGCATTGTTGATGCAATCGAGGAAGGTAAGAACTTCTTAGGTATGGATGCTAGAGACTTGAAGGCTACTTACGACAGATTAAGCCCTGCCGAAAAAGATGGTTTTGCTTTAGGTGCTTATGACGCTATTAAGGGCAAGATTATGTCAGGTGCAGATGGCGCTGACATGGTTAAACGAGTATTTGGCTCTCCTGAAAAGCGTGAGCAGATTCGTGTATTGCTAGGCAATGATGCTTTCGATATGCTCGAAATGCAGATTGGTAGAGAGCGCACTATGCGTACTACTGAGCAAATGATTTCAGGTAGCTCAAGAACACAGCCAAGAGCAGTAGGTCAGCAAGAGTTTGAAGCAGACATGGCTTTATTCCCACAGACAAGTTTAGTAGGTGCTGCTAGAGATTACTTGATTCGCTCTACAAGAGGTTTAGGCGGTATTACAGCAGAGCGTATTGCACCTGAATTGTTCTCTATTGACCCCAATGTTCAGGCTAGATTGTTGAATAGATTAGGTACGCTAGATGATGTATTAAGAGAAGAAGCATTAAGAACTGGTGCTACAAGCGGTGCAGTTGGTGGAGTTTCAGCACCTTCTTTGTTAGACTAATGGTAATTTAAGGAAATAGATATGCCAAAGACAAAAATTAGTGAATTTGATGCAAATCCCGATAATAATACTGATATAAACAGTATTAATATTGCTGAAGGCTGTGCGCCATCGGGAATTAACAATGCTATCCGTCAGTTGATGGCAGACCTAAAAGACTGGTATGCAGGTACATCAGGCGATTCTTTGGCTGTAGCTGGTGGTGGTACAGGTGCTACTTCAGCTTCAGGCGCTAGAACAAACCTAGGTCTAGCAATCGGTACAGATGTTCAGGCTTATGACGCTGATTTAGCTGCTGTAGCTGCTCTGTCATCTAATGGAATTATTGCTAGAACTGGCTCAGGCACAGCTTCTTCAAGAACAATTACAGGCACTACTAATGTCATTACTGTAACTAATGGTGATGGTGTATCAGGAAATCCTACTCTTACTGTAGGCTCTTTGGTCGCTAGAACAGACACAAATCAGTCATTTACAGTAGCACAGCGTGGCTCAATCACAGCTTTGACTGATGGTGCAACAATTACTCCTGATTTCAACAATGCTAACAACTTCTCTGTGACTTTAGGTGGCAATCGTACTCTAGCTAATCCATCTAACCTAACAGCAGGTCAGTCAGGTGTTATTGTGATTACTCAAGATGGTACAGGTTCTCGCACACTAGCTTATGGTTCAAATTGGAAGTTTCCTAGTGGAACTGCACCAACACTAACAACAACTGCTAATGCTGTCGATGTATTAGTTTATTATGTAGAATCATCAAGCAGAATCACAGCTCGATTAGTAGCTGATGTTAAATAAAGGATAGCCATGTCAGTTATTCGTAATGAATTACTACTTGCAGGTGATGATGCCTACAACATTCAGCGTAGCTTGCGATTCCGTAGAAGTGCTAGTGCTAATTTAAGCCGAACACCGGCTAGTGCTGGAAATCGCAAAACATATACTTGGAGTGGTTGGGTTAAAAGAGGAAGCCTAGGTTCTGGTCAAGTTTTATTAAGCGCCGAAAATGGAACAGGAAATTACACTGTCTATCAATTTAACAGTAGCGACCAATTAGAGGCTCACAATTCGGTGTCAGGTGTGGGTGGGTCAAACTTTGCCACAACTGCCGTTTTTCGAGACCCGTCTGCTTGGTATCATATCGTTTTACAAGTTGATACGACACAAGCGACTGCCGCTAATAGAGTTCGACTCTATGTAAACAATGTTTTGCAAACATGGGGAACAACGGGTAGCACTGCTTGGGATTTAAATAGAGACACTTGGGTAGACAATACAAATATCCACTATCAAGGGCAAAACCCTATTTTTGGTGGAAACTTTTTCGACGGATACCTAGCCGAAGTAAACTTCATCGACGGTCAAGCGCTAACCCCATCATCCTTTGGTCAAAACAATGCTCAAACAGGAGTATGGCAACCAAAGAAATACACAGGAACTTATGGTACTAATGGCTTTTATCTACCATTTACAAATAACTCTACAACTACAACACTAGGCAATGACTTTAGTGGTAATGGTAATAACTGGACTACTAATAATATCAGTCTATCTAGCGGTGCTACTTACGACAGTATGACTGATGTGCCGACTTTGACAAGTGCGACACAGGCTAATTATTCTGTAATGAACCCTTTAGATGAGGGCGCATCAGGTTCAACTATATCTAATGGCAATTTGACAGTAGCTACTGCTAGTACAGGCTTTCGATATATGGGTAACACCATTTGGCCTACTAGCGGTAAGTTTTATGCTGAGTTCACTTTGACTGCCACTAGCGGATTTGCTCAAGTAGGCATTGCAACAACAACTACAAATTCCAATAAGATACTAGGTCAAGACTCTACTTCTTGGTCTTATAACTCATGGAATGGTACTAGCTCTAATAACAATTCTGCGTCAACTTTTGGTAATTCATGGACTACCAATGATGTAATTGGTATTGCTTTAGATAAAGATACTAATAAACTTTATTTTAGTAAGAATGGTACTTGGCAAAACTCAGCAGACCCAGCCGCAGGCACAGGTTCTATCAGTATTTCAAGTATTGCTGGTATTCCTACTCTAATTGGTGTTTGTGATAATGATAATGGTGGCTCTGCTACATTCCAAGCCAACTTCGGACAACGCCCATTCGCATACACACCCCCAACAGGATTTGTAGCATTAAATACTTTTAACCTACCTACTCCTACTATTGGTGCTACTGCATCTACACAGGCTAATAAGTATTTTGATATTAGTCTTTATACAGGTAACAGCGGAAGTCAGACAGTTACTAATAGTGGCTCAATGCAACCCGATTTAGTATGGATTAAGTCTAGGAATGTGGGTGGTAACAACCATAATTTATGGGATTCTGTTAGAGGTGCTGGTAAGGCTTTAATTAGCAACCTTACAGATTCAGAATACACAGCCAATAATATGACTGGGTTTGTGTCTAATGGATTCACATTTAGCGGAGTCGCATTAGATAGTAATACTACTGGAAATAACTTAGTCGCTTGGCAATGGAACGCTGGGGGTAGCACAGTAACAAACACTTCAGGCTCTATCAGCTCTCAGGTTCGTGCGAATCAGAGTGCTGGATTTAGTATTGTTACTTATACAAGCAATAACACTGGTGGTGCTACTGTAGGGCATGGTTTAGGTGTTAGACCTTCAATGATTATTTTAAAAAGAAGGTCAGCAGTTAGTGATTGGGACACATACCATATCAGCCTTGGTGCAACAAGAGGTATTGCCTTAAATACAACAGCCGCAGCTGTAACAAACAGTAACTATTGGAATAATACAGAACCAACATCAACTGTATTTACATTGGGTGCTGGTGTGAATCCAGCTTCAACAACAATGGTAGCCTACTGCTTTTCCGAAGTCGCTGGCTATTCAAGATTCACTTCATATACTGGTAATGGTAGCTCTGATGGAACTTTCTGTCATTTAGGCTTCCGCCCTCGCTTTGTAATGATTAAGAATTCATCAGCCACTGGTGCTTGGATTATGTATGATACAGCTAGGGATACATCTAATGTTGTTGATTTAATTCTTGAAGCTCAATCATCAAGTGCAGAGGGTAGTGGAAGCCCATTCGCAGATATAGACTTTTTATCTAATGGATTTAAGATTAGAGGAACTAGCTCTGCAATCAATACAAGTGGGAATACTTATGTAGTAGCCGCTTTTGCGGAAAACCCTTTTAAATACAGCTTGGGTCGTTAAGAATTTACAGGAGAAATAGAAATGCCTTACAAAATCGGAAATAAAACAATTCCACTAGATACACCATTCACTACTGAAGATGGTGTTCAAAGACCAGCTAATTGGATTCGCCTAGCAACTGAAGAAGAAAAGTCAGCTATTGGTCTAGTATGGGAAGCTGAAGAAGATATGAGCTTTGACCCAAGATTCTATTGGTCTAAAGACTTGCCTAAAGCATTAGAGGATAAAGCAGAGACTAAAGAAGATGGCTCTCCATTAATGGTTCAGAAATACAATCCTGTAACTGAGCAAATGGAAGATACAGACAAACAAGTCATTACTAAAGGCTTAAAGTCACAGTTTATCGCTCAAGTAAAGGCTTCTGCTGGTTCTATCCTAGCTCAGACAGACTGGATGATTACTCGCAAAGTAGAGCGTAATATCGAAGTACCTGCTGAAGTAGCTTCTTACAGAGCTTCTGTTGTTGCTAAAGCAGATGAGTTAGAGACTGCAATTAAAGCTGTTACTACAGTAGAGCAGTTAGCTTCTATGGATTTGTCTTTCCCACAGGAGTAATAAATGGTAGATGAGGTCGCAATCAGTCATACAGAAGCTAGATTAAATTCCCATGAAGCTGTTTGTGCTTATAGATACGAGACTATTAATGCTCGTCTAAAGCGCTTAGAACAGATTCTGATGGGTGCTTGTGGCTTCATCATCGTAACCCTATTAGCTATTGTCTTGAAACTATGAGAGCAATCCTATTTATACTTTCAATGATGCTAGGTGGATTCCTAGCATTTTTTTTATCTGACTCTCAGGCTCAACCGATAGTCACAGAATCTACTGCTCGTACAAAAGTAGAATCTCCACCACCTAGTGCTATATCTCCTAATATCACTACTATTAACAATCGAGTCTGTTCTACAGGGGTATCTGCTGCGATTCAAACACAGATTCTAGGTTTCTCTACAGGAACTACAGTACGAGACGCTAATTGCGAATTAGTCCTATTGGCTGAGACTCTGTTCAATATGCAGATGAAAACTGCTGCAGTCACCATTCTTTGCCAAGACAATCGTGTATTTTGGGCTATGTGGAACGCTGGTACATTCTGCCCGATTGATGGAAAAGTGGGACTGGAAGCTAAGGTTGTTTGGGAAAACTCCGAAAAACTACCTAAAAAGCCATGAAGTTACTGCTAATACTGTTGTTTTTTTGCAACACTATCAGCGCCCAAGTAAGAACCCATAATATCTCAGACGATGGCTATGCCCATGTCCCATTGCAATTTCCGTTTCCTTTGCATGGTAGGGTTTTTACTGATTCGTTTATGTATTCCAATGGAGTCGTAGGATTTGGCTCTGTAAACAATCATTGGTGCTGTTCAGGCTACGATTTAGCAACCAGTAGTGGGTATCAGTTCAACTACTCAATAATGGGCTTACAGACCGATTTAATCAATTATGGAAGTGGTCGGTTTTTATCAGAGGGAACTCCACAGTATCAGAGGTATATGTGGGAAAACATTTCTGAATATGGCCGACCTAATAACCTAAACACCTTTGGAATTGAGATTAGACCTAGTGGCTCTATCTCTATGCATTACAACCAAGTCAATCTTGATAGACCTTTTACCATCGGGATAACTGGAGATACGACTAGAGGTGAATATACGCAGTATCGCTTTCAGAACGGATTGAGGACTTCTGAGCCTTTTAGTTACTCATACAATGGTAACTTATGCGTTACTAATCCATTGTCTAGTCCTAGTTGTCCTAACTACCAAGAAGCCTACGATGCTCAACAATGCGCTTTAAACGCTCTGTATCGACCTTCTTGTGCTGGGTATGAACAAGCCTACTTCCAACAGCAATGTAGCCTTAATCCACTTTATAACAGCCAATGCACAGGTTATGCACAGGCTTACTTTGACCAACAATGTCGATTAAATGGGTTATACGACAGGACTTGTCCTAACTATGCAGAAGCCTATGCCGAGCAACAAGTTACTAGACCAGTTGCATCAGTACCACAAGTTCAGACCAGTTTTACAGGAGAAGTGACAGTTTCTACTCCTGTGATTGCAGACCCTATTGTTAATACTGTGGTGACAAGAAATGCTCAAACGACAAATAGTGTGCAAAGAAATACTGAGCCTGTTAGCGAGAAAAAGGTTGAAACTAAAACTTCAGCCAAGAAAGAAACCGAAACAAAGAAGTCAGCACCACCTACTAATACTGCGAGCAAGGATGATAGCCCGAAGGTTGTAGATACTTTTAAGTACGAGCAACCATTGGTATTAGACCCAAATTACAGAAAAATGGTAAGTAAACCTATTAGAGACAATGGTCGTGGTTTGTATTACCTAACGATTACTAGCGATAAACTTCATAGGGAATTAATAGATGAGCAATATAGAAAAAGAGATTAGCGTAGCTGGGTTTAGCTTCAAACTAACCAATAAGCTGATTGTTATGGTTATTTCTATAGCACCTGTAGTGGGTGGTGCTTTTTGGGGCGCTTTTGAGTTCTATAACGACTATATGTCTATGCGCCATGCTATCAAGAACTATGTCAGCCCTGACTTTACAGACTATGACAAGAAGATAGCTATTCTTGAAGAAAACACAGCCAAAGTAAACGATTACACAAGAGATATTAAAAACGACATCAAGAACGATGTGCGTAGGTTAGAAAAGATTGTCGAACAAGTAGAAAGAGACAATAAACAGTTTAGTCGTGAGATTGACAAGGATTTACGAGATATGCGTAAGGAAGTCGATACCAAGATTAAACGAGCTTTAGATAACCCATTAAATGCAACTAAGGAGTAAAGATGCTGTCTCTCATTTCAACATTAGGTGGTTTGTTAGTTTCAGGTTTGCCTAAACTATTGGACTTCTTCCAAGATAAGTCTGACAAAGCCCATGAGTTAGAGATTGCTAAGATGCAAACTGAGCGTGAGCTACAGATGATGGAAAAAGGCTTCTTGGCTCAGGCTAAAGTAGAAGAAATCCGTAGCGACCAAATTATGATGCAGACCGATGCAGAGATGACTAAGGCTGCTTATGAGCATGACGCTAAGGTGTTAGAAAAGGCTGCACCTTGGGCTTCTACATTCGTGGCAACAGTTCGCCCATTAGTAACCTACTTGTTTGTTGCTGAACTATTTATTATCAATATCGGTATGGGCATCTATATCTTTAATCATGGAACTTTGATTACAAGTGTCGATGACTTTATCAAGGCTACAGATATGATTTTTAGCGAAGATGAGATGGCTATGCTTGGTGCTATTATTGGCTACTGGTTCGGCTCAAGAGGTTGGTCTAAGAAATGAAAATAAGCGATAAATGCTTAAAGATGATTAAACACCATGAAGGGGTCAGGACTAAGCCTTATCAATGTCCTGCTCTTTTATGGACTGTAGGTGTTGGTCATGTCATCGACCCTACTCATGCTAGAGTCCCTATGGCAGAGCGTAAGGCTTTGCCAATTCCTAATGGATGGGACAGAACTTTGTCTATGGAAGAAGTAGACGATATTCTTCAACAAGACCTAGCTAGATTCGTTTCAGGAGTGATTCGCCTATGTCCAAATACTGCAAACAATCAAAGCCATTTAGATGCGCTAACAAGTTTTGCCTTCAATGTCGGGCTAGGGAATCTGCAAAGAAGCCAAGTCCGAATGAAATACAACCGAGAGGATTATGAAGGCGCAATGGATGAGCTACTGACTTGGAATAAGGCTGGTGGCAAGGTTTTGCGTGGCTTAACTATGCGTAGACAGGATGAGCGAAACTTGTTTTTCTCTTAAAAATCAATAATAATAACTAGGTTTACTACATCTAGGAAATCGCATGGCAGAACAAAAATGTACCGATGAAGAATTCGTAAGGCTGTGGAATGAATTAGGTGGTGCTACTGCGGTAGCCAAATTCTTAAATATGACTGTAAGAGCTACACAGGCTCGCAGAAGTAGATTAGAGAAAAAGGGAATCCACCTAGAAGCAAGAAACCTACAAGGTAGAACAGTTCACTTTAATAGACAAGAAGTAGAAAACAAAGTCAGGGCTAGACTAGAAGAAACAAGAGTCAATGCTCGCAGAGGTATAGCCTTAGACGATGCCACAGTCTTTGTATTCTCAGACGCTCACTTTTATCCACAAGACTATACGACAGCTTTTAGAGCTTTGATTTACTTTATTAAAGAGTTAAAACCTGAAGTCATAGTTTGTAATGGTGATGCTTTCGATGGTGCTATGATTTCTCGCCATGCTCGTATTGGGTGGGATTCTAAGCCTACAGTTATTCAAGAGCTTGAAGCAGTCAAAGACCACCTAACACAGATTGAAGATGCTTCTAGGTTCAAGTCTAATTTTATTTGGACTCTAGGAAACCACGATGCTCGATTCGAAACATTCCTAGCTGCCCAAGCGCCACAATATGAAGGTGTATCAGGGTTTACCCTAAAAGACCATTTCCCACTATGGAAGTCTTGTTGGTCATACTGGATTAATGACGATACTGTGATTAAACACAGGTGGAAGGGCGGTCGCTACGCAGGGTCTAATAATACGACCTTTGCAGGGACAAATATCGTTACAGGTCATACTCACCAGTTAAAGGTCGAGCCATTTACGGATTACAATGGAACTCGATATGGTGTCCAAACTGGGTGCTTGGCTTATCCTCATGGTGAGCAGTTCATAGACTATACTGAAGATAATCCTAAAGACTGGCGCTCAGGATTCGCTATATTAAACTTCCATCAAGGTCAATTATTAATGCCTGAGTTGGTACAGGTCTTTAATGAACAAGAAGGAACTGTGCAGTTCAGGGGTAAGGTCTACAAAGTATAGGGGTCAGAAATGAAGCTAACACCAGTAATTTTGAAAGAAATCTACGAAGTGTTGAGCATTTGTGAACCTTTTGATAAATGGAATATGCCCTATGCAGACGAGATTAAATTTGAAGTCACTCAGGATATGGACTGCATGGGGACTTATCTATATGACGATGGTAGCGATTTCGAGCATACTATTACTATTAGTGCTGCCCGTTGCGGTCATCTTGACACAGTTATACGGACTATGGCGCATGAGATGATTCATTGCTCTAGGCATGGCACAGTCACAGACGCTTGGCTAAAGCATGACAAAACATTTAGGAATAGAGCGAGATTAGTGTCTCAAGCTATGGGATTCGATGAAAAAGAGTTGTGATTTGCATACTCTTTGTGAAGTTCATTTCTTAGCTGAATAGCATATTGCTCTGCTTCTTCTATGGTGTCAAATGCACCTCTAGCAATATATTTACCTCTGAACTTTATTCTTACAGTCCACTTCTCTCTGTCTTTTCGCCAAAGAACATTTTTCTTATTTGACTTGCCAGCTTTGTATACAGCATTAGCCATATTTTGAGATGGGTCTGCTTCTCTTAAATTTTCAATTCTATTATTGCTTCTGTTTCTATCTATATGGTCTATTTGCTTTGGCATATATCCATGATGCATCATAAAAATTATTCTATGTGATAGATACATCTTGCCATGTATGCGAACCTTACAATAATTATTAAATTTATCTAGGCAACCAGCTTTATCTCCTACAGAAACACAATTCGCAGCTTTAACTTTCCAGTAAATCTCGCCATCTCTGTAGTCAAATAATGATAGTAAAAATTCTTGAGTAAGTGCCATAACAATCCCCTATTGGTTTTGACCATTATAGCACTATCAATAAATTTGTAGCATATATTACACAAAATATACTTTAAGAAACAATCTTAATCATTCCACCTAGGTACATAGCAACTGCTACAGCTTCCACTACAAAGAGAGCGTGGTCTTTGGTATACACACCTACCATAGTCCAAAGAAAAGAGCCTACAAGCCCAAATAAGAGGTTTAAAGGGTATACATTTAGGCTAGTCAATCCTATACCAGTTAAGCACAGAATCGTACCAGCCCATTTGTATACATTTAATCCCATTTAATGATTCTGTCCTTCTAATGGAACTTCTACTTCTTTCTTGTCTTGCTCAGGTCTCCAGTTTTTCATTGTGTAATCAATCGCTTCTCTAATCTTTTGTAATTCTTCTTCAGGCATCTTAAAGTCCATCATCTTCTAAATTCTCTATTGTATAAAAAGTTTCTCTGCAATTCGAGCATTGGTGTTTTCTTCTTACAAAAAAGCTATCTTCGCCTTCATGCCTAAACTGTCTTGTGTCTAGGCAGTAAGTTTTATATTGCTTCTGTTCTTTAGCATAGCACAAATGGCAAATCATTCCATCTACTCCAAAAAAAGTTATTAAGTTCTCAAAATCCATAGATTTACCTAAAGCATGATTTCCACCATCCACACTTACGCAGATGTGGAATAGTTACTTTTTTTCGCAACTATAGACAGTCGAGCCTACCCTGAATGTCTTGATTATTGAACAGTCTGCTTGGATATTATTGTAAGCAGCACCAGTACCTATAACATTTCCTATAGCAAACACAATTAATAACCAAACAATATTTTGCTTAATTTTTTCGATTGTTGCATCCCACAGTCTTTCTATTGTTCTACGCATTTCTTTCTCCATACCAAGCATTTAATAAATCGCTAAAGTTACTCTTTTCTTCCTTCTTCTTAGTGCGCTTGACTACATAGACTCGCTCTTTCTTTGGTGCTCTAGGCTTACGCTCTTTTACCCTACGCAGTCCTAGTTCTGTCATCTTGGCGAATCTAATCTTATCTCGCTCTGCTCTCTTACGAATCTGTTCTCTTTGTAAGCTACCAACATACTTAGACTTATCTACAGATGGTTGGTCACCAAGAGCATAGACCCTAGACCATGTGTGTTTTTCTACTACATAGTCACAGATATACACTTGTTTCTCTTTGATGAGATAGCGCATCAGGTCACGACAAACATCTTCGTGCAGTTCTAACTTATCCCTGATTTGTTTCGCAGTCTTGGGTGATTCTTTTAGCATCAAAATAATGTTTTGAAGCCTTTGTAAAGTCATGTCTGTTTTAAAACTTAGAGCCATATAAAAACCTATAAAGTCGGGCTACTCGCTGCGTCTGTGTTGCATCTACCAAGAATCCCTAGTAGCACAGCATCCGCTTTCGCCCTTATTCATTATCTACAGATGGTTACCCATTGGCAACCGCCACCACCACAAACATATTGCTGCCAACAGTTAGCGTATTGAGCTGCTGCATAACCGACAGTAAAAAATGTTGCAAATGCAATGATTAGCTTTTTCATAGTTACTCCTTAGAATGGGATTGAGTCATCTTCAAGAATAGGTGCTGATGTAGGGTTCTGTCCGACTTCTTTCTTCTCTAAGTCAGCAAAGTAAATCCATCCATCAAACGGAACTGGCAAAGATTCAATCTTTAACATCTCGCCTTTTCCTGTCTCCAATAAAACACCTACATTCACATAGCGAGTCTTTTCCTCGCCTTGTTTATTAGTATATGTACCAGCTTTCGCTTTTAGTTGCTTCTTAACACCCATTTACTTCTCCTTATTGCTTGGCAAAAATGCCATGATTAATAAACCTAAATTTTTCTATTGTTTTTGCTGCTTCTTCCAATGTTTGATAGACACCTAAGTAAACTACTTTTTTATCTACCCTACCTTGAACCTTCCACTTCTTAGTTAATTTGCACCAAGAAACACCTTTTACTCCTGATTTATTATTTTTATTTATTTGTCTGTTCCACGCATTTTGTTGTTTAGTTGCTTGTCTTAAATTTTCTATTTTGTTATTTAGTCTGTTATTGTCTATATGGTCTATAAATTCAGGCATATATCCATGAAACATCATAAAAATTAAACGATGTTCTTTATATAATTTTTTATTAATTACTATATGTCTATAGTTTTCTCCGTTTACACAACCTGCTCTTTTGTTATTTCTTTTTTTCCAATAAAGCTCTCCATCTCTGTATTCAAACAAAGATAGTAAAAGTTCTTGAGTGAGTGTAGAATCTTGGTCAGCCATTCAATACTCCTATATTGATGTGGTTAGAAATGCCTAGGCAAGTTGGTAGCTTCCTAGGCTTTTCGTTATTTTACACTAATCTCTTTCAATTTAGTTACTGTTTCGTCTACTTCTTGTAAGAAAGCAGACACTTCTTTCTCAAGATTCGCAATATATTCTTCATCTCGCTCAACACGAATAACAAACAACTGCAAATCTTCAGGAAGCCTTGGGTCAAATGAGACAAAATCACACCACTTACGACCTGTGACTGACATCTGTGTCTGCATCTGAGGAATATACTTGCTTGGTGCTTTACCAGCTATTAGGGTCTCTACTGCTGTCTTAGAGTTAGGACATTTAATCTCAATCAGACCTTCATCTCCTACTAAGCCATCAGGTGAGCAACCGAACATATGAATACTGGCATGGTCTATAAACCCTACTTCTTCTACAAATGAGCCTGAATGAGCTTCATAAGCCATACGAGCTAGAGGTTCTGTATCAGTACCCCATTGCATAGCGTCATTCATAAAAGTTTCTGTAGGGCTTCCAGTTAGTCTTTCAACAACCAACTCTGTAAGATAATTTGCTCTTGAAGCACTAACACCAGTCTTTGTCTTTGCTAAGACATCGGCAACTCGGCTCGCTGTAACCTTGCCTAAACGAGCCTTGTACCATTCATCTGTTTTCTGTTCCACTATCTACTCCCTAGCCAAATAATCAAACCTACCAAACCTACACCGAGTAATAAACCCAATAGTAGAACAAAACTAATCATCAACATTTTGCATTTCTTTCAAAATGTCTGCGAGTTGAGTAGAGTATTTTGCACACTCTCTAGCGCAGTTCTCTGCTGTAGCCCACTCGCCTTTGAGACAGTAATTATGCAACATTCTTACTTCTGCTTGCAAGTTAATCCATACATTCGCATAATCTTTATCATAGTCAATCACTTACTTCTCCTTAAAATGGTTGATTGGTGTTGTTTCAAAATTTCTAATGGTGCTGCTAAACGCTTTACTTGATTAGATGGGTGGCAACACCATTTCTCACCCATTTCCTTAATAATCGCTTTAGACTTGGCTAGGTTGTAATCAGGCATAAAGTCATAGACTGCTTGATAGCGACCTGAGTTCATCATTTGACGAATAAGGTTGATGTCATTGTCTGTCATTGCAACTGTGCCTTTCTATCTTCTTTAGCTTGATTAATCTTTGCTAACGCTTCTTTGTCTTTCTGTGCGACCTTATAGGCATAGGCAAAGTTCTTCTTGAGTTCTTCCATGTCCTTAGACAACACAATCATTTCTTCTAGCTCTGTAGAATCTACTGAGCCTTCAGATGGAATATCTTCACCTGCATAAATATATAAACCGATACCATGTAATGCGATTGCCTTGGCTAATGCTCTTTGCATAGCTGTATTGACTGCAAAAGCATCAGGGTTAGGAATAGCTTTATTGCGGTAGTCCATAACTGGCAACTGAGCAGTCATCTCTTTGCCAAACGCTTTGACTGTGCAGAACACCATCAATGTTTCTCCAAACTTAGCTGGCTCTTTGTATTCCCATGTCGCAGATGGGTCTTGTTGTAGCAACTGGTCTACTGCCCAAGCCCATGACAAGTAAGACAGACCATTCTTTTTCTCGATATGGTTGCTCACATCAATCTTGCGTAGTTCTAAATATTTACTCATGTTTTCTCCTTAAAAACCTAATTATCAAAAACCTAACTTACTGCTTACTTACAACCTGTTAATTCTCGCTCTGCCATAACTTCTAACCAGTCAAGGACTTCTGAGTAAATAATGCGACCTAACTGGTGAGTATCTCTGTTAGCCAAAGCATCTTCAATCTCTGCCTTCTTCTTGTAGAGAATCTCGTCATTAAGTGCTTCCATGAAGTTATCGATATTGTCAATGCGATAAGTAGTTCTCATAAGCTCATCGTGCTGCTCATGGAAATCTTCTTCTGCTTGGCATTGTTGTTGGAATGGTTGCTCTAACCAAGAATCGTAGTTCATTGTCATCTCCTTAACCTAAAAACCCAAAAGCCCACAAAATCATAGGCACACTAAAACACAAACCTAAAAACACACCGCCTAAAACTTCTTTCATGTTGCTCTCCTAAAAAACCTGTCTGAACCTGTATATTGCACTAGAATACTTACACGAAACTTACAACACACAATTATTTTCTAGGTGTTTACCCTATGTATGCTAAAAGAGTTGATACAAACCAAAAAGAAATAGTGGCGGTTTTTAGAAAAATGGACTGTACTGTATTACATTTACATACGCAAGGTCAAGGTTGCCCAGATTTGGCTGTAGGAATAGATGGCAAAACATACCTAGTAGAAATTAAAAAAGACGAAAAATCCAAGTTCACAGAAGCGCAAATAAAGTTTATGACTGAGTGGCGAGGTGCGCCTGTGGTGAGAATAAACTCTGCTCAAGATGCTATTGCATTTGTAAATTCTGTGGTTTAATATTGTTGGAAGGCTAGGGAAAAGCTCATTACTTGACCCGAAAAGTGGATTAGTCGCCCACCTGCCAACCACCTTTTATAGCGACTACCTTTGACTAGGGAAAATATGCACTATTACAAATTTAATATCTCTAAGTGGCATTTATCCACTTCTCATTTAAGCCTTGAAGAAGAAGCTGTTTACTTTAGGCTAATCAACTACTACTACGATACAGAATCTCCGATACCATTAGAAACCCAGTCGGTTATTCGTAGGTTACGACTTGGTAATCACTCGGATATTGTTGATACGATTCTGCATGAATTTTTCACAAAAACAGAGACAGGCTGGGTGCATGAAGTATGCGAAGAATTAATTGCAGACTACCACTCAACTGCCGAAAAGAATAAAAAGAATGGTAAATCAGGTGGTAGACCTAGAAAAAACAAAGACTTAGAAACAAACCCAAAAGAAACCCAGTCGGTTTCCAAAGATAACCCAAGTGAAACCTTAACTAATAACTATAAACTAAAAACTAATAACTATATAAATACACCTGAAGGTGTTTCTGATTCTGTTTTTAATGATTATTTGAAAATTAGAAAAGCACAAAAGAAACCTTGGACTGCAACAGCACAAAAGCTCATGGAAGCTGAATGTAAGAAAGCTGGAATTTCTTTGCAAGAAGCTATGGAAATGTGTTGTGCTAGAGGTTGGATAGGATTCAAAGCTGAATGGTGCAGTAAGGCTACTGTAAGCAAAAACATGGAAGATAAGTCTTGGCAATTTAGCAATGAAGGAATTGTTGCTAAGGCTAATGAGTTAGGTTTAAGGTCTGAAGGATTAAGTTATCAGCAGTTAAAAGACAAGTGTTTGTTTGTATTAACTAACAGAGCTTTACAGTAGTGGACTTATTTGAAGATACCAGTTCTGAAAGCTATAGGCATGATTGCGAAGTTAGATGGATAGCAACAATGCCACTAGCAGAAAGAAGAAAGTACTTAATGCTGGTAGATGACAAAAGAGGACTTAAGGCAAGATTAAGACTACAGGAAGGATTAGAAAGATTATGGCAGGAAAAGAAGAAGCGCTAGAGATTGCATCTGAATTACTGAACAAGTATGACTTGCTAAGTGTCAAAGCTGCATTTACTATCAGAGAATTAATTAAAGAAATAGACAGACTAGAAGATATTCGCAGTCATTATGCAGAAGAACAGGCTAAATACTCTAAGCCTATTGAATGGGAGTTGTAATGGATAGACATGACGCAACAGAAAGTATGAAAGTAATTGATGGTCAAAAGGCTGTTAATTTCATTATTGATAATGCGGAAAAGTTTGCTGAAGCACATAGCAACAGAGTGCATCTTGAAAACATGACTAAGGTTATCAAAGCTAGATTAATGCAAGACTGCAAAAATGAGCCAGTTAGTAGAAGTGAAGCATACGCATTAGCTCACCCTGAATATCTTGTAAACATCAATGGAATTAAAGCAGCCATGTATGAAGAAGATAGACTTAAATGGTTATTAGAAGCAGCAAAGTTAAGGGCTGAACTAGCTAGAACTATGGAAGCAACTAGAAGGCATGAGGAAAGGCTTACACGATGAGCGCACTAGACCAACAAGTATCAGGCAATCACTATAAAGACTTGCCTATTCAGCCTGTAGAGTTTATCTATAAAAACAATATTGGCTACCTAGAAGGCAATGTCATCAAATATATCTGCCGACACAAAGCTAAGAATGGATTGGCAGACCTAGAGAAAGCCAAGCACTACATTGAGCTACTCATAGAACTAGAGTATGGACAAGAGAAAGCGCTAGATAACCTAATGGCATGGCAACAAGAGCTTGAGAAACAAAAACCCGTTACAGAAAAACAACACAGTTTACTTATGGGTGCTTTAAAAAAATCATCGCAAAAAATAAACACCGCACCAAGAGAGTTAAGTGATGAGGAAATAATACGGATTAGTGAAACTTGTGATTTAAACCATGTATTAGGTTTAATTGATTTTGCTAGGGCAATACTAAAAAAAGCGAGTGAGAAATGAATTGGTCAGCGATAACAATAGTTTTTATGAGTGCTTTGTTGCTTATTCAATCATATTTAATGCTTACCCATGTTTGCTAAAGAAAGCGATTGAGAAATGAATCCATGCAAAATGCTTGGTATTGCTTATGGTAATAAAACTTTATACATAGGATTATGGTTTGTTGTTTTTGAAATTAGTGCTAAAGCAATACTAAAGAAAGCGAGTGAAAAGTGAACTTGATGAGAAATCCTAACGCTACTCATGTAGACTTTAGAGATTTCCTAGGGTTAATACCTACTAATCCTAACTTCTGTCCTAGCAATGTGGATATGATTTTAGAGAGAAAAGGTAAGTTTTTAGTGGGCGAATGGAAGCGAGAAAACGAGCAAATAAGTGGTGGTCAGAAGATTTTGCTCAAAAGCCTAGCCCTACAAAAAGACTTTTGCGTACTAATTATAAATGGACACACAGACGAAAAACAGACTGTCATCAATAGTTTTTATGTTGTAACGAAAAAAGGGACTCTGAAGTTCTGCGGAAATACTTTAGACGATTTGAAAGACTTTATAGAAAGATGGTATAGGTACGCAGATGTATCGAAATAAACAACTCTTAGAGATAGTACGACAATCGCCATGCCAAATATGCCAGTCCCAAGATGGGACTATAGTGGCTGCTCACTCAAACCAGTTGCGTGATGGCAAAGGAAAGGGTATAAAGGCGCATGATTATCGGATAGCTGCCTTGTGTTATAAATGCCACATGGAAATTGACCAAGGCTCTACTCTGACTAAACAGCAAAGATTCTATGAATGGGATGAAGCTCACAGAAAGACGATTGGTTGGTTATTTGAGAATGGACACTTGAAAGTATGAACCTTCACGAAAGACTCTTAAACTGGTCTTACTATGTAACCTTATGGTTAGAAGACCCTACCCCTAAACGACAGAAAACTTGTGCAAGTGCAGAAAAGCACTATAACCCTGAACTGGGTCATGTTATGGATGATGAAGACTATCCTGATATGCCAAGCGTAGATTGGAAGGATGGCGAGTTTATAGAGTCCTTAATGAGAAACCTTCCTGAACACAATCGAGTCGCACTTAAAGCCTACTATATTGTTCATCCATACCAGTCCGACTACAATATCGCTAATCATTTAAGAATATCAACAAAGAAGTTTTTACGAGACCTAGAAGATGGTAGGACACGACTACAACGAGAAATTAATCGGAAAGTATCAGGAGACAAGGCTGTGCGACCAATGCAGAACAAGACAGCCTAAATACACAGGATTCATGCAGAAATTCAACAATGGTCTTAACCAAAGGTGGATTTGTGTCAAATGTAAAGAAAAAGTTGTTGATTCTGAATTTTAGGTATATACTTTGCGTGGGGTAGTGTTTTCTATTCCGATGCGATTTTTTCATGTAGTCTCCTTCACAGGATTAGCCCTAGCAAATAGGGCTTTTTTTTTGGATAAATTATGGACAAGAAACCTATGATTATGATTGGCTTGCTCGGTGGTAAGCCTGAGATGGCTGGCAAGAAAGAGGGCGGTCTGTTAGAGTCAGAGACAGAATCTTGTCCATTAGCCACACAAAACGAAGTAGTCAATACTGGCAACAAAGAGAAAGCTATCGTTATTGCTAAGTATGGAAAGCGAGTAGACGCTCAATGTAAGGGTTGCGAATACTTCTGCACTTCTGATGAGATGCCTAACTGTGGCATTAAGAAGGGCATGGGATTCTGTAAGATTTACGAATTTATGTGTGCAGAATCAAATGGTTGCGACTCTTGGGAGTCTGCCGAAATGGAAGAATCTGAAGAAGAATCAGAGGATTACGAAGATTGATTCCTAAAGTCCTACACTTTGTTTGGATTGGTGACGAGTCGAAAAGACCCGATAACTGTATTGATACTTGGCGAGAACTAAACCCTGATTACGAAATCAAGATTTGGGGAAACAAGGAACTTAAAGAAAACAAGTGGTATAACGCTAGACACATGATGGCTATGGCAAAGCAAGAACTTTGTGGAGTAGCCGATATGATGCGTTATGAAATCCTATACGAGCATGGTGGAATCACAGTCGATGCAGACTCTATCTGCCTAGCGCCACTAAAGGATTGGTTATTAAAGCCCGATGCTTTTAGCCATTGGGAGAATGAGTTAGTGCGCCCTAACTTAATACAAGTAAGTTTTATGGGGTCTGTACCAAAGAATGTCTTTTTTGGTCACTTGATTGAGACACTAAAGCACAAAGAAACAGTAGTAGATTCAATGGCTTGGGAGTCAGTTGGAACTAAGTTTATCTCTGAAATGTATAGAGAAACTGGTTATCCGCTAACGATTTACCCTAGTCATTACTTTAGCCGAGACCATTTCACAGGGCATAGTTACGAAGGGAATGGTCATTGTTTCGCTACTCAATTATGGGGTAGCACCAAAAACAACTATGATGAGATATGGAAGATAAAATAGAACTCAGAGATGGTTGGTGGTGGGCTAAAGACGATAAAGAAGGATGGGAATGGATTCCCTATGAACACACATTCTTTCATCAGTTAGTCAGATGGGTTGGTGGCAGAGATACAGTAGTTCAGGCTGGTGCTAACTGTGGCATTTGGATTAGAAGTTACGCACAAGAGTTCAAGAATGTTTACACATTTGAGCCTGATGATATTAATTTTGAGTGTTTAAAGCGAAACATTACCGAGCCTAATGTAGTCATGCAAAAGGCTGCTCTAGGCGATAAAGTAGGACATTGCCATACTGTCGAGAATATTAAAGGAAATATGGGCGCTCAGAGGATTGAGCTAGGTGGCGATGTTCCTGTAGTCAGAATAGATGATTTACCACTAGAAGCCTGTGATTTAATTCAGTTAGATGTAGAGGGTTATGAGCATCAGGCTGTCTTAGGTGCGCTAGAAACAATAAAGAAATTCAAGCCTGTAGTAATATTAGAACTGTGTGGGCATGGTCAGAAATACGGATTTAGCGACCAAGACACTATAGAAATGATGGAAAGTTTGGGCTACAAGATGGCTCAAAAAGTCATATCAGACTTAATATTTATCCCAAAGGAGTCGTAATGAAAGGTCTCTACGCTAACATCCATGCTAAACGCAAGCGCATTGCAGAAGGCTCAGGCGAAAAAATGAACAAGGTCGGCAGTAAAGCTGCACCAAGCGCTAAGGATTTCAAAGCTGCTGCTAAAACAGCTAAACCATACAAGGGCAAAAAATGAAAATGAACAAAAAAGGCGCTAACAAGATTAGCAAAGTCATGTCTGAATACAAGCATGGTCAGTTAAACATTGGTGGCTCAAACAAGAAAGTTAAGAGTAAAGACCAAGCCATTGCTATCGCTATGAGCGAAGCAGCTAAAGCTATGCGAGTCAAGAAGTGAAGATTAGAGAAGCTGCCAAGCTGTTCGAGAGAATCGGTGTAGAGGGCTACAACAAGCCCAAGCGTACTCCAAACCACCCTACAAAATCTCATGTAGTCGTGGCTAAAGAAGGTGATACAGTAAAGACCATCAGATTCGGACAGCAAGGAGTTTCAGGTTCACCAGCTAGAAAAGGTGAGTCAGAAGCAGACAAGGCAAGACGAAAGTCATTTAAAGCCCGTCATGCTAAGAACATAAACAAAGGCAAACTGTCAGCAGCTTACTGGGCGGATAAGGTTAAGTGGTAATAGTTCAATTAAGAAATATTGAAACTAAATGGGATAGCTTTGATGACAAGGCAGAGTATCTCGGATTCTTATACCCATACTTACTGAAACTAGCAGACGAGCTAGAACAAGACGATATATATTTTGTAGGCGATTTGCCTATAGTTCATTAGGAGAGGAAATGGCACAAGGATTACTAGGCGGTGTTCTGCCAGCCATCTACTCAGGGGCAGACCAGTTAAAGCGTAACATTTATGGCTTACTGACTAACCCTAGAGAAATGGCTGAAAGAGCAGGGCAAAGCCTATTACAGTCAAGAGCAGAAAGACAGGCTCTAATGGCTCAGGCTTTTGCTGACCCTAACAATCCATTAAAAGTGACAAATCCACAGGCTTTAAATGCTTTGACAGAACAGGTAATGGCAGGTGAACTAGGATTTGCTCCTGCTGGCATTACAGCTTTTCATGGTAGCCCATATGCTTTTACACAATTTGATAAGTCAAAGATTGGTACTGGTGTGGGTCAGCAGTTAGAAGGTAGAGGCATGTATTTCAGTAAAAACAAAGAATTAGCTGAAACATACAAGCCTGACTTTGATGAAGTAGAGTTACAAAAAGAGTTGTTTTCTGCAAAAGGAGATATAAACAAAGCTATTGAAAGAGTAAGAAAAGAAGCCCAATACCTTGTAGATAATAATGCTCCTCAAAGCACACTTAATGAAACAATGAATCTTTGGAAGTCGCTTGAGAGGATGCAGATGGGCGAGACTCCAGTTAAAGGAAATTTATATAAGGTAGACATCCCAGATGAGATGTTGCCAAAAATGATAGATTTCAATAAAAAAATAACTGAGCAACCAGAGTTTATTCAAAATATTTTGTCTGATGCAATGCCAAGTAAATATCAAAATGTTGGTAATTTCTTACAAAAAGCATACTCTGATGAAAAATTGGCTGGGAAAATAATTGGAACTGAAAGAGCATCTGCACAAGAATTATCAGATTGGCTACAGTCTAAAGGTGTAGCTGGCATAAAGTATTATGAATCAATAAGCAGAATAGGTCAGCCAGCAGAAAACTTTGTGGTATTTGACCCTTCAAGTGTAAAGATACTAGAAAGAAATGACACTCCAATAGAAAGTTTGCTAGGAAACTAAAACTGTTGTATATTTGCAACATCATCAACCAACACCCCTAGAGGATTGGAATGGAAGCAGAACAAAAACTTGATAATTTAGAGGAAGAAAAATCAAGTCATGGTGGTTTACGAGCTGGTGCTGGTAGACCAAAAGGCTCTACAAACAAGATTCCTCGTGTAGCCAAAGAGAACATCATTCAGGCATTTGAAGAACTGGGTGGTGTAGAAGGTCTAGTAAACTGGGCTAAGACAGACCCTAAGAATCAGGGCGATTTCTACAAGATATACGGAAGACTGTTGCCTATTGAGAACAATATCTCAGGTGCAGATGGCGAAGACATCAAGATGGTGATTTCTTGGCAGAAATAATCATTCCATACAAACCGAGAGAACCACAGCTTGCTATCCACGATATGATGGATGGTAAGCGTTTTGGTGTTGTAGTGGCTCATCGAAGAATGGGAAAGACAGTCAGCGCTATTAATCAACTGATTAAAGATGCTGTGCTGTGCGAGAAAGAAAACCCTAGATATGCTTACATAGCGCCTACTTATGGTCAGGCAAAGCGAGTAGCATGGGATTACTTGTGTAAGTATGTAAGACCACTAGGTGCAAAAGAGAATATTAGCGAACTCAGAGTAGATTTCATGGGTCGCAGAATACAGTTGTATGGCTCTGATAATCCTGATTCACTCCGAGGACAATACTTTGATGGGGTAATCCTAGACGAGATTGGAGACCAAAACCCTAAGATATGGTCAGAGATTATTAGACCAGCCTTAGCAGACCGAATGGGTTGGTGTCTATTCATTGGCACACCTAAAGGGCAAAACCACTTTAAAGACCTAAGAGACAGGGCAGAAGATAGTCCTGATTGGGGATTGCTAGAGTTTAAGGCTAGTGAGACTAAACTGGTAGCCGAGGAAGAATTAAGGGCTGCTCGCCTTGAGATGGGCGATGACAAATACAATCAGGAATTTGAGTGTTCATTCCATGCTGCAGTTGAGGGTAGCTACTACGGAAAGCTACTAAACGACATTGAAGCTCAGGGCAAGTTTAGAGAGATTGTCCGAGATGACTTGTGTAGGACTGTGGCAGCTTGGGACTTAGGAATGGGCGATTCAACAACTATTTGGGTAGCTCAGATAGCGAATCAAGAGATAAGAATAATGGACTATGTAGAGAATCATGGTCAAGGATTAGACTGGTATGTGAACTGGTTGCGAGAAAACAACTGGCACATAGCAGACCAATATTTACCACACGATGTAGAGGTCAGAGAGCTAGGAACTGGTAAGAGCAGACTAGAGATGCTACAGGGTGCAGGGTTGAATGTAACAGTATTGCCTAGGTTATCGGTAGACGATGGCATACAGGCAGTACGCAGAATGTTACCTAAATGTTGGTTTAATATGCCTAAAGTTAGACAAGGAATGGATTGTCTGAGAAACTATAGGCGAGAGTTTGACGAGAAGCGTAATGTGTTTTATGACAAGCCTTTGCACGACTGGGCTTCTCATGGAAGCGATGCTTTTAGATATTTGGCGATGGGAATGGACACTAACAACTCATGGTCAAAGCCGATAAATGTAAATACTAAGTGGATAGTCTGATGGATAACGGAACACTAAAAGGCATATTAGAAAACGAGATTGATAACGCTCTAGGCTTTATCGAAACCGAAACTACTTATGCTCGCAGAAAAGCACTCGACTTTTACAATCGTGAGCCTTATGGTAACGAGGTAGAAGGTCGTAGCCAAATCGTTACAGGCGAAGTCGCAGAAGTGATTGATGGTGCATTGCCACAATTACTGCGTATTTTCACAGCATCAGACGAAATGGTGCGCTTCGAGCCTAAGATGGCTGGTGACGAGGAAAAGGCTAAACAAGCTACAGAATATGTGAACTGGGTGCTAAACCACGACAATAGTGGTGTAATCCTATTCCATAACTGGTTCAAAGATGCTCTCCTACAAAAGAATGGTGTTGTTAAGACTTACTGGGATGAGAAGGTAGAAATCACTAAAGAGAAGTACGAGAACCTAAACGAAGAAGAATTAGCAATGCTTTTGGCTGACCCTGATATTGAGGTATCTAGCCAAGAGACAGAGGAAGTAGGCACACAGTTAGACCCAATGACAGGGGTAGAAGTTCCTGTGTTTTCCTACAATGTAGTCATTAAGAAGACTAACAAGACAGGTAAGGTAGTTGTAGAGAATGTGCCACCTGAAGAATTCTTAATCTCTAAGAAAGCCCGTCATATCTCTGATAGCCCATTTACTGCTCATCGCAGATTGGTAACTCGCTCAGACCTGATTAACCTAGGCTATCCTAAAGATGTAGTCGATGAATTGCCTGTTTACTCAGACCTGACATTCTCAGAGGAACGAGTAGCTCGTTATCCACGAGGTGAGCAACCTGATGAGGATTCTCCATTAGACAAGGCAATGCAAGAGATTGAGGTCTTTGAGTGCTTTATTCGAGTAGACAAAGACGAAGATGGTATTGCTGAGTTGCGTAGAATCGTTTATGCAGGTACAGAAATCCTAGAAGATGATGTAGCTGATTTCGTACCATTTGCTTCTGTAAGCCCGATTCCAATGCCACATAAGTTCTTTGGTCAGAGCTTGGCAGACAGAGCGATGGACTTGCAGTTGATTAAGTCTACAGTTACTCGCCAAATCCTAGACAATCTTTACCTGACTAATAACCCACGAATGGGTGCAGTTGAGGGTCAAGTAAACCTAGACGATTTGCTAACTGTGACTGCTGGTGGTGTAGTTCGCATGAAGAACCCACAGGCTTTAGTTCCTGTGAATATTGCCCCTACAGCTAATCAGTCATTCCCAATGCTCGAATACTTGGATTCAGTCCAAGAGAAACGCACAGGTGTTAATGCTCAAAGCCAAGGCTTAGACCCTAACATCCTACAGAATACGACTGCTACTGCTGTGGCTATGATGCAAAACGCTGCTGCCGGTAAGGTTGAGATGATTGCTCGTATCTTTGCAGAAACAGGTGTAAAAGACCTTTTCGAGAAGGTTTTACAGTTACTCTGCAAGTACCAAGACAAAGAGCGTGTAATCCGCTTGCGTGGTCGCTATGTGTCTATTGACCCTAGAGAGTGGGCTAATGGCTTTGACATCTCTATCAATGTCGGACTAGGCACAGGAAACAAGCAAGAGCAGATGGCTATGATTGCTGCAGTATTGCAAAAGCAAGAGCAGATTCTAGGCACACAAGGCTTTAACAACCCATTGGTTAGCTTAACACAATACAGACAGACTTTAGGTCGCTTTATTGAAGCTGCAGGATTTAAGGATTCGACAGAGTTCTTCAAGGAAATCCCACCTGAGTTTGAGCAGATGATTGCACAGCCACAGCCACCACAGCCTGACCCTACAACACAGGCAGTCATGGCACAGGTTCAAGCACAGATTCAGGCTGACCAAATGAGAGCGCAGAATGAGATTCAGGTAGCCCAAGCTAAGGCACAGGCTGATATTGAGTTGCAGAGAGAAAAGGCTGCAGCAGAGATTCAGCTAAAGCGTGAGAAAGCACAGGCAGACATAGAAATTAAGACAGCCGAGTTCAATGCTGAAGCTAGATTGAAGGCTTTACAGGTAGGCGCAGGACTTTCTAATACACCAAATATTCCTAATCTATGAGCAAACCTGAACAGGCAAACCGATTATTAAACGATGATTTCTTCAAGGAACTTGTAGAAAATCAGAAAGTATTGTATAAAAACAACATATTCAATAGTGCTGAGGATGATGTAGATGGTCGAGAAAAGGCTCTCATCAAATACAGGGCGATTGAAGAATTTGTGGCGAGTATTCAAGCAATAGCTGATGAAAAACAGATTGCAAATAAACGCTGGAAGATTTTGTAAACAACCGAAAGGTATCTAAAAATGAGTGAAAACACCAATCCGCAAGGAAGTGTAACAGTAAGCCAAGCAGCTAACGCATTTTTGTCTTTGATGGACTCACCTACTGAGGAAGCTCAACAGGCTCAACCAGAGGTAGACCAACAAGAACCAGTAGAGATGGAAGCCGAGCAATCGGAAGAAGTCGAAGCCAGTTCAGAGGACTACACAGATGAAAGTGCGGAAGAAACTGAATACCAAGAAGAAGAACCCGAAGAAACCCCTACTTATCGTGTCAAAGTAGACAATGAGGAAGTAGAGGTCACTCTTGACGAGCTTCTACAAGGTTACAGTCGCACAAAGGATTACACCAAGAAAACTCAGGCTTTGGCAGAAACTCGTAAGGCTATTGAAGCCGAGAAAGCGAGAATCGAAGAAGCTAAACAGTTGCGAGATACCTATGCTCAAAGGCTTCAGGTAATTGAGGAGATGCTCAGTCAGGGTGATGACAAAGAGAATCTTGCTGAATTAAAGGAAACAGACCCTATTGGCTATGCCATTAAGGTTGCCGAAAGAGCAGAAAAGGAAAAGCAACTTCAAGCTGTTCAAGCTGAAAGACAGCGCCTAGTGCAACAACAGCAGCAAGAGCAACAAGAGGTGCTTAAGCAACATTTGGCAAGTGAAGCGCAAAAGCTCAAGGAGTGGATTCCTGAGTTTAGAGACGAAGCGAAGGCAGAAGTAGCTCGTAGGCAGATTAAAGAGTATGCGAAATCTATAGGTTTCACAGACCAAGAGCTTGCGAATGTATACGATGCACGAGCAGTCCAAACGCTCTACAAAGCCATGCAGTATGAAAAGCTAGTAAAAGGCAAGGGTGTAGCTACTAAGAAGGTAGCCGAAGCGCCTAAGACTTTGAAGGCTGGAACTTCAAATCCACAGAGTTCCGAAAAGGATGCAGTTAAGAAGGATTTCCAAAAGTTGAAATCAACTGGTAAGAAAGCCGATGCTGCGAAATTATTTGAACGATTTATTTAAAGGATTTAGAAATGCCTACATTTACAAGATATGATGCGGTTGGCGCTCGTGAAGACCTGACCGATGTAATTTATAACATCAGCCCACAAGACACTCCAATTATGTCTTCTATCGGCAAGACCAAAGCTACTGCTGTTTACCATGAGTGGCAGACAGACAGCTTGGCTGCTGTAGATACAGCTAACGCTTTAGTTGAAGGTGCTGATGCTTCTGCTGCTACATTGTCACCAACTACTCGTATTGGTAACTACACACAAATCGTGGGTAAGACAATTCAAGTTTCAGGTACTTTGGAAGCTGTAGACAAAGCTGGTCGTAAGTCAGAAAAGGCTTACCAATTAGCTAAGGCTTCTGCTGAACTCAAGCGTGACATCGAAGGCATCATTACTGCTAACCAAGGTCAAACTGCTGGTACTAGCTCATCTGCTCGTAAGATGGGTTCTTTGTTGTCTTACATCAAGACCAACACAAACAAAGGTTCAGGTACAACTGCTGGTGCAGACCCTACAACTATCGGTGTATCTACTCGTACAGATGGTACAACTCGTACATTCCAAGAGTCTATGCTCAAGGATGTAGTTGCTAAGGTATTTACTTCAGGTGGCACACCTTCAGTATTGATGGTTTCTCCTGCTCTCAAGCAAGTTGTTTCAGGCTTTACTGGCTTGGCTCAACATCGCTATAACAGCAATGCCAATGGCAATGTAACTATCCTAGCTGGTGCTGATATGTACGCATCTGACTTCGGTGTGTTGCAAGTTGTTCCTAACCGCTTTATGCGTACTCGTGATGCTTTGGTACTCGACCCTGAGTATGCAGCACTCGCATATTTGCGCCCATTCCAAACTAACGAATTGGCTAAGACTGGTGACTCTGAGAAGACACAAATCTTGGCTGAATTGACTTTGGAAGTTAAGAACGAAGCTGCTCATGGCGGTATCTTCGACTTGTCAGCAAGCTAATTGTTGAAGTAGAATTGGGGTGGGGAAACTCACCCCTTTTTCTTATAAGGAGAGGAAATTGTCTAAATTAGGCAATCTCGGCAACAATAAGACAGCCTACGCTGATGGCGATGGCGGACTAATTATTGAGACTAAAGTAGACCTTAGCGACTTTATCGCTGAGACACAAGCTCAATATAAGAATAGAAGTGGTAGCACAGGATGGGGAGATAACCCACTTGATGAACGCAATAAGATTGCTACCATACCACCTGAAATCATAGAAGACTTGAATCGTAAAGGCATCATGCGTGGCTACTTTATCGTAGACGAGCCAGCCATGAAGCGATGGTTAAACGACCCGATTAATCAAGTATTCCGTACTAGGGGTGGAAAAGTTTGAAAACAGTTGCTATTTGCATACCTGCTAGAGGGCAGATGGAAGTAGGAACTGCTTTTGATTTAGCTCGGATGGTCAATCATGTAGCCCGAAAAGGTGAAATACAGGTCAATCTGTATACATCTATGGGAACTCTGATATTTGACCAAAGAAACAATATGGTGGAATCAGCCCTAGAAGAAGGTGCTGATTATGTGCTTTTTATAGATGCAGATATGCGCTTTCCAAAAGATACGCTAGAAAGGCTTATATCGCACGATAAGGGCATTGTTGGGGTTAATGCTACTACTAGGTCAGTTCCAGTAAAAGCGACTGCCAAGCACCTTATAATCGATTCTGATGGCACTTGTAATTGGAAACAGATTAGCTCTAAGAATAAGACAGGTTTACAGATGGCTGATGGTATCGGCTGTGGGGTCATGTTAATTAGCAGAGAAACCCTAGAAAAGATAGAGAAACCTTGGTTCTTTTTTGAGTTATTACCTGAAAACAAGCTATTAGGCGAAGATATTTACTTCTGTGTCAAAGCTAAAGATGTAGGAATTGACACATTTATAGACCATGATTTATCACAAGAGATAGGTCATGTTGGCTCATACACTTACGGATGGCATGACATATCATGAGTTTTACTAACTATTCAGCACTACAGACTACGATAGCTAACTATCTAGGTAGAACTGACTTAACCAGTCAGATTCCTACTTTTATCCAGTTGGCTGAAACTCGACTAGCTCGACAGTTGCGTACTCGCTTGATGCTCAAGTCTGCGACTGCGACCATGACAGGTGGCGATAATCGTGTAGCTGTGCCAACTGACTTCATGGAATTACGGGATTTACATATCCAAGGCAACCCTAGGATTCCTGTGACTTATCTGTCTCCTAGCAATTTCACAAGAAATGCTAGGGCAGAGGAGTCGGGAAGACCTGTGTTTTATACAGTATTGCAGACAGAGTTTGAGTTTGCGCCTATTCCTGATGATGCGTATGTGTTAGAGATTCTTTACTATGCAAAGCCAGCTTTACTAAGTGGTTCTAATACATCGAATGTATTTTTGGCTAACTATCCTGATGCTTTACTTTATGGCTCTTTGATGGAAGCCGAGCCTTACCTGATTAACGATGCAAGAGTTCAGCTTTGGGCTTCTATGTACGACAGAGCAGTCACTAACATCAATGATTCTGACGAAAACTCAGAATATTCAGGTGTACCATTAACAATGAAATTAGCTACTCAATAAGGATTAATCATGGCTGAAATGTCAAATTATTTGGAAAATGCGCTAATTAACGCAACTCTCCGCAACACAGCTTATACAAGCCCTTCTACTGTTTATGTCGGTCTGTTTACTTCTGACCCTACAGATGCAGGTTCAGGCACAGAGGTATCAGGTGGCTCTTATGCTCGTGTAGCAGTAACTTTTGGCGCACCTTCTAATGGCGCTTCAACAAACTCTGCTGCAGTTGAATTCCCACAGGCTACAGGCGATTGGGGAACAATCACCCATATCGGTATCTTGGATGCAAGTTCAAGCGGTAATTTGTTGTATCACACAGCTTTGGATAACTCTAAGGTTATTCAGACTGGTGATATTTTTAAAATCGCAACAGGTAACCTGAGCGTTACCCTTGCCTAATGCCATTAACACTAGAGCAGTTAGACCAATTTGGTAGCCTAGATGACTTACAGTATTCGCTAGACCTAGATTGGTACGAAGATAGGGTTACAGGCAACTGGACACTAGAAGCCATAGATGCTATTGGCTCTATTGACAGTATCAACCTGTCTTTAGATAGCCCATATTGGAATGGTCTAACTGTTTATTTCTACAACCCAGCAAGTGTAACAGCCAATGCAAGTGTTGTTGCAGATGCCTACAGAGAGCGTAATGCTTCAGGCTCAATCACAGGAAATGCGACTGTAACTGCAACACCTACAAGAATCCTATTCTTCTCAGGTGCTATTACTGCTAACGCTCAGGTTGAAGGCTACGCAAACGCTATATTTGGTGGCACAGGCTCGATTACGAGCAATGCTACTGTATCGGCTAACGGAATAAGAATAAGAGAATCTAGTGGCTCTATAACAGGTTTAGCGACTGTTTCTGCAATAGCCTATAGAGAGTTGTTTGGTGCAGGTGCTATTACAGGGTTTGCAACAGTTACAGCCAATGGTGCTAGGGTATTATCAGGCTCAGGGTCAATTACATCTTCTGCAACAGTTACAGCAGATTCAGTAAGAATCAGGACAGGAAGTGGAAATGTTAATGGATTATGCACAGTTACAGCGCTTGGTGGAGTCGAATATTCGGGTACAGCAGATATTAGCGCAATCGCAACAGTATCTTGCACAGCAAATGCAGTATTCTCAGCATCTAGCGCAATTGTATGTACAGGCACTATTACTTGTTTAGGCAATATCATTGGAGACAACTGGACTCCTGAAACACCTGAAACAGAGTCTTGGGCAGATGTAACACCTGAGAATCCTAACTGGACAGAAATACCAGCTAGTAACGATTCTTGGACACAGATAGCAGCAAGCACAGGGACATGGAATCAAGTTCCTAGCAACAATAATTCATGGGTGAATAATTAAATGGCAAACCAAAGAATAACTTTCGGAGAATGGCTACCTGACCAACCGTCGGTCACAGGTGCATTAATGGCAGCTAATAATGTTTACTCTAGAGCTATTGGCTATGGTGGTATTCCTTTGGCAGTCGATTACTCACAAAATGCTTCTGAGCCACTAAACAATGTGGTGGCTGGTAAAAACCCTGATGGAAGCACTACAGTATTCGCAGGAAGTCAGACTAATCTATACAAGCTAGACTCTACTGATATGACTCTAGATGATGTATCAGGCACTACTTACGCTACTCCTGTAGACCAAAGATGGCGCTTTACACAGTTTGGCAACAGAATTATTGCTGCTAACGGATATGACAAATTACAGGGTTGGCTACTAGGAACTTCGACTGCTTTTGCAGATTTAGCTGCTGATGCGCCTACTGCTCGGTATGTCACAGTAGTTCGAGACTTTGTGGTTTCAGGACATATCGGTACTGCTTACCCATTTAGAGTCCAATGGTCAGGCATTAACAATGAGACATCTTGGACTCCTAGTGCTACGACACAGGCTGACTTCCAAGAGATTCCTGATGGTGGCTCTATCGTAGGTGTTACAGGTGGTGAATTTGGTCTAATCTTGATGGATAGGTCAATCTATCGCATGACTTATGTCGGTAGCCCATTGGTATTCCAGTTTGACAATATCTCAAGAAATCTAGGTTGCTACGAAGCTAATTCAGTTATCCAGTATCAGGGTACGACTTTCTTCCTAGCAGACGATGGTTTCTATGCCTGTGATGGACAGACTGTAGTGTCAATCGGTGGCGAAAAGGTAGACAGATACTTCTTTAAGGATGTAGACGAAGAATACCTGTTCAATATGTCTGCTGCTATCGACCCTATTAAAAACCTAGTTATTTGGGCTTATGCGTCTAAAGGGCAAGGTGGAAATGTCAATAAGTTATTGATTTATAACTTCCAAACTAAGAGATGGTCTAGTGGCACTACCAATGTAACTAAGGTAGCTTCAGCTTCTAGCCCTTCTACAACTTTAGAGGGTTTAGATGCTATTTCTGCTTCTATTGATGCCCTAGGAACTAGCTTTGACTCTCGCATTTGGCTAGGTGGAAAACTGCTATTTGCAGGGGTCAGAGGAAATAAAATTGTTACATTTACAGGACAGAATTCTACTGCTACAATTCAGACAGGAGAATTGTCTCTTGAAAATCGTAAGTCAGCAGTTACTCTTGTTCAGCCTATTGTTGATAATGGTTCTTGTAATGTAGCTGTGTTTTCTAGGGACTTGCTTACGACTCAGATTATTTTTGGGTCATCAACCGCAGCAAATTCAGAAAATAGGGTTTCATTGAGAAGCATGGGAAGATACCACTCATTGCAGTTTACCCCTACAGGCGATAATTGGAATTCAATTATCGGTGCTGATGTAGAACTCGTGCCTATGGGTGGTCGCTAATGTTTCGTGTTTTACCACCATTCGGTGCAGACCCTCGTGGAGTTGCTGAGGTTGTCAATGGCATTATGAATGGTAAGACCAATAATACTGGCTCTGTGACATTGGCTACAGGTGGTGCTACAAGCACTACGATTACAGATGCTCGTATAGGTATAGATTCTGTGATTTTGTTGATGGCATTTGATGATGTGTCTGCAAGTAGTTACTTTCCGTATGGCGCATTTCAGGACACAACAGACCAATCAGCAGCAAATACAACAACTGCTTATGCTGTTAAATACAACACAACAGATTATTCTGAAGGTGTAACACTTAGTAACAATAGTAGATTAAATGTAGCTTATTCAGGTTTATACAATCTACAGTTTTCTATACAGTTTGCTAATTCAGATACTCAGATTCAAGATATAGATATTTGGTTTAGAAAAAATGGAACTGATATTACAGGTTCTAATAGTAGGTTTTCTGTGCCAAATAGTCATGGTGGAGTCAATGGTCATTTAATTGCTGCTATGAACTTTTTTGTAGCATTAGCAAAAAATGACTATGTAGAGATAATGTGGGCTACGAGTAGCACATCAGTAACTATTGAGCAAATACCTACTCAAACTAGCCCTACTAGACCATCTACACCAAGCGTTATAGCAACAATGAGCTATTTGTCATCAAATGGCTATACAGCAGATATTTTTACAGAGCCTTACATTAGTGCAGTAACTAACGGAAGTGCAACAATTAGCCACCCTGCTAACAGTATTTCAGGGAAAACATTTAAGTATGTCGTAATAGGATAAATCATGGCAGAAACAGTAACCACATCGTCTATTGACCCAGCGCTTAGACCCTTCCTAACAGAAGGTCTACAGAGAGCTAGAAGTCTATTCCTTACAGGTGAGCAACCTAGATTCTTTGAAGGACAGACTTATGTAAGCCCTTCTGAGCAGACTTTAAGCGCTTTGCAACAGCAAGAGCAATTAGCAACACAAGCTAACCCTGCACTTCAGCAAGCTCAACAGGCTTATTTACAGTCTTTAGGTGGCATTGGTCAGACTGCATCAGGCGCTTTCTTAGGTGCGAATCCTTATCAAGCACAGATGATGCAAGCTGCTACTCGCCCATTAGAGCAACAGTTTGCTAATCAAGTTTTGCCTAGCATTTCTAGTATGTTCTCTCGTGCAGGTCGTTATGGCTCAGGCGCTATGGAACGAGCATTAGGACAAGCTACAGAAGCTCAGACTCGTGCATTGGGTGACATTACTTCTAATATCGCAGGTCAGCAATTCCAACAAGAGCGTGGCTTACAACAACAAGCCCAATTAGGTTTAGCTCAGTTAGCTTCTGCTGCACCTTCTATTTACTCTCAACAGTTCCTACCTTCTCAGCAATTAGCACAGGTTGGCGCTGCTAGAGAGCAGATTGCTGCATTGCCACTACAAGAGCAGATGCAAAGATTCCAGTTCCAACAGCAATTACCTTATCAGCAGTTGTCAGGCTATCTGTCATCTGTTTATGGTAGCCCAATGGGTTCTTTTGGAACACAGACACAGACCATGCCACAGAATCAGATGATTAATCGTCTAGCTGGTGCAGGTGTAGGTTACTTAGGTGGTCAGGCTTTAGGTTCATTCCTAGGTAATACACCATTTAGCTTAGGCAATGTATCAGGCTATGGCTTAGGTGGTGCTGCATTAGGCGGATTGTTAGGCGGTGCGTTGTTTTAATGATTATTAAAGACATCATAAAAGCAGATTTACAGGGTGAAAATCCTGATGATGTCATTCGTAGCATTACGCACTATTTAGAAAACAACAAGGGCATATTAATTAGGAAAAATGACACAGTTATCTTTGGGTATAAGTTCAATGATGACTGTGCTGGTATGCACTTATTTACAGTAGATAGCCCTATAAGAGTTGTAAGGGCTATTAAACATTTTGTAGAAGAAGCACCAAAGCACAATGTAAAGACTATATATGGACTTACAGAGAATAAGCAGATGTATAGAGTCTTTAAATTGCTTGGGTTAAATGTAGAGAAATCAGAGCTTCCACAATATAATTGGAAGTGGTCAATAAGGGATTTATATGTCAAGTAGCGGAATACCTGTCGTAGAAGATGTTGCACAGCTAGGTGGCGCTCTTATAGAAGACCCATTAGGTACTGTAGGCAATGTCATTGAAGGTGCATTAGATGACCCATTAAAGACTGCTGCTACTGCTGCTGCTATTTATTTTGGATTGCCTTATTTATCTGAAGCTGTTGGCGCAGGTAGTTTAGGTGCTAGTGCTGCTGCTGATGCTGCTTTTGTTGCTCAAGACGCTGCTGCATTAGCTTCACAGGGATTATCATCTGCTCAGATTGCATCTACTTTAGAAGCTGCTGGTGTTGGCGCTATGGCTGCTGCTGATGCTGCTGCATTAGCTTCTAGTGGATTGGGCGCTACACAGATTGCAAGTAATTTAGCTCAATATGGCACTACAGAATTATTCATTCCTGAAGCATTAAAACAAGTTCCTGTAGTAGATATGACTAGAGAAGCTATTGTTACAGAAGGTGGTAATGTAGTACCAGCAACAACACTTCCTTCTGAATTAGCTACGATTGATGCTGATTTAGCTAAAGCTGCTGCAAGTTATGGTGGCACAGGCTCTAGCATACAAACAGCTATGCGAGGTGTAGGTCTTGCAAATTCATTGTTAGGCGGTCAAGCCCCACAAGCATTTGGTGGTATTTATCAAGGAAGACAAGTAGCACCTAGAGGTATGGTTGATTATTCACCTACTCTAAGTTTATTAGAAAACAGAGTATCAACTCCGAATGTATATTCATTGTTAGGATAAGAATATGGCACTATTAGATAATCCATTAATGAGTTTGCTATCACCACAGCAAGCACAACAAGCAGAAGACAGAGCGCTATCTATGGGCGCTCTTAATGCTATTGGGCAGTTGCTTGCATTATCAGGCGCTCAACCTAGACCAGTTGGAACAGGTCAAGCGATTGGTCAGGCTTTGATTGGTGGATTAGGTGGTTATCAATCTAGCATGGATAGACAACTACAAGATATGTTAAGAGCTTCACAAGTCCAAGAATTGCTAGGAAAACAAAAGTCAAGACAGGCTTTAAGAAGTGTTTACCAACAACAATTAACACCTGAAGTAACTATTGGTGGCATGACATCAAGCGACCCTGTAGCTCGTCAATTAATGCAAGAAAATATTGCTATGGGAGATACAGGTTTAGAGTCTTTAGCTCGCTCTGCAAACTTTGCAGTTCAAGGTACTCCACAAGAAGCACAGCCTGTTGTTAAGTCTACAGGTGTATTTGACCCTAACAAATTTATGCAAGCTGCTATTACAGCAGGTGCAAATCCTGAAGATGTATCTGCTTTTATTAAGTCAGTTCAAGGTGAGCGTACTAAGTTAGGTGCAAATGAAGTATTAGTTGATGCTTCAGGTCAGATTGTTGCTAGAGGTGAAACAAAGCCTAATCAGGTTGATTTAGGTAATGCAGTAGCTTTCTTAGACCCTAAGACATTAAATGTCATTAAGACAATTCCCAAAGGTGGA
>Ga0255152_1000105_pt1 | contig 37528 bp, 64 predicted proteins | sample Atl_Yuk_RepC_8h_FD_183624 | JGI IMG/M metagenome (GOLD analysis project Ga0255152, IMG submission 183624) | Freshwater microbial communities from Altamaha River, Georgia, United States - Atl_Yuk_RepC_8h | ecosystem: Environmental > Aquatic > Freshwater > River | place: USA: Georgia | collected...
ACTGGAGAACGGGAAACTATTATGGTTAAGAAGACAACCAAACCAGATGTGGCAACCTCCTTCAGTCTCGCAGGATCAGTCTGGTACGTAAACTACGTGGTGCACATGGAAGATATGGGTAAGTGTGATCCTGAGAAACAGATCATCAGTATCCGTATGGACATGAATAAGCAAACTACTGAGCAAACCTTCTACCATGAGTTAGTTCATGCCATTATGTTCACAATGGGTAGACTAAACCACGATGAAGAGTTTGTAGATACTTTTGGAGCTTTGCTGCATCAGTATCAGATTACAAAGGTGTCACATGAAACCTAAACGCAAGAAACCTCTATCTGTACGTCAAGTAGCTTTGAAGCATGGATTCAGGTCAGGTTTAGAAGACAAGATAGCAGATAACTTAACAGCCTTAGGCATTCCATTTGAGTATGAGAAATTAGTTATAGATTATATTCAACCTGCTAAGGCTAGAAAGTACACTCCTGACTTCGTACTTCTGAACAACGGTATCATCATCGAGAGCAAGGGAAGGTTTATCACTGCAGACAGACAAAAGCATCTAATGATTCAAGCGCAGTACCCTGAGTTAGATATTAGATTTGTCTTTAGTAACTCTAAAGCTAAGCTTTCAAAGCTAAGTCAGACAACATACGGTATGTGGTGTGATAAGCATGGGTTCAAGTATGCAGACAAAGATATTCCATCAACATGGTTAAAGGAAAAGGGATCTAAGTATGTTAAACAAACTAATTGAAGTACTTGAGAACTCGCAGGAAGCTAAAGCTGCTTGGTATGACCTTGCAGATGCTATCACTGTAGAGACTCTCAAAGAGACTTACCTCAACACTCTCAACGGTGGATTCAGTAGCCATCCTGAGGACATTGCTGGCAACAAAGAAGTCAATGCAGCTATCGCTGTGTGTCTTAAATACTTTATGTACATCGCTGATGCTGAAGAGTTCTTAAAGGAAGCTGAGCATGAACGTCAATCTGATTAAAGAGCATGAGAATGGTGATGCTACATATCAGTTTGACTTAACTGCTAGTGAAGCTCAAGCACTCCTCACCTTCGGTATTCTAGAAGCCATCAAAGCTGGACTACGTGAAGGTGAACGATTAACAGTTGAAGGGGATGATATTGAAAATCTTAGTAATACCTGACTGTCAAATTAAAGAAGGTGTACCTTTAGAGCATCTTACATGGGCTGGTAAAGCCATTGTAGATTACAAGCCTGACGTAGTTGTGAATCTAGGTGACTTTGCAGATATGCCAAGCCTTAGCAGCCACGACATCAAAGGCAGTAAGTACTTTGAAGGTCTACGCTACAAGAAGGACATTGAATCTGCTAAGGAGGCCATGAAGATCTTGTTGGCTCCATTGAGAGATGCTCAGAAGGCTCAGAAGGAATCTAAACACAAGGTCTACAAACCTCGTATGGTTCTAACTCTAGGGAACCATGAGAATCGTATTGATAGAGCTGTTAACAATAATCCAACTCTAGAGGGTTTGATCTCAACTAAGGACTTAGACTATGAGAAAGACTGGGAAGTTCATGGTTTTCTACATCCTGTTTTTATCAATGGTGTGGGCTTTAATCATTACTGGCCTGTGGGAGCTATGGGTAGACCTGCTGGTGCTGCTAGTGCTATTATCAACAAGCTTCATATGTCTTGCGTTGCTGGTCACCAACAAGGTAAACAGATCGCCTATGGTAAACGTGCTGACGGTAAACCTATTTGCGCTATCATTGTTGGTTCTTACTATCTACACGATGAGTCTTATATGGATCAGCTTAGCAACCGTCATTGGCGTGGCTTACTAATGATGAATGAAGTACATGACGGACACTTTGATGAGATGTTTTTAAGTGTTGAGTATTTAGGGAGGAAGTATGGGTGATAAGTTTGACGATAAATGTAAATCTTGCTTTTACAGTGAGCTAGATTCTAAGATTCATCCTTGTAATCACTGCTTTGAGCATGATAAGTGGGTTAATCGAAATATGTACATTAGAGAATCTTCTATGCCTCTTAATCAAGCTATCAAGGAATGGGTTGACTGCAAAGAGGAAGAGGATGTAGTTAACAGACCTCCTCACTACACTGAGCATCCATCAGGTATTGAATGTATCCAGATTACAGAGCACATGGGCTTTAACTTAGGAAATGCAATCAAGTATATCTGGCGTTGTGATCTGAAGAAGGATGCCATTGAAGACCTTAAGAAGGCCAAGTGGTACATTGACAGAGAGATCAGCAAGCGTGAAAAACATCACATTTGAAGAACTGAAAGAGGCTCTCAAACGTTTAGATGAGGTCACACTCTTGGAACTGTTAGGACTCCAGAGTGATGATCTTGTCGATAGATTTGATGATGTAATTGAGAATAAACAAGAATATTTAATAAAGGAACTAGAATAATATGACAGCTATGACACCATATCAAGAGTACATTGGTAAGAGCAGGTACTCACGATACCTTGACGATCAAGGCCGACGAGAGCATTGGCCTGAGACAGTCAACCGCTACTTTGAGTTCATGACTAAGCACTTGAAAGAGAAACATAACTACACCATTCCAGCTGATATGCGTACTGAGCTGCAGAATGCTGTAACCAACTTGGAAGTTATGCCTTCAATGCGTAGCATCATGACAGCTGGTGATGCCTTGGAGCGTCAGAATATTGCAGGTTATAACTGCTCATACTTGCCCATTGACGATCCTAAAGCCTTTGATGAGGCTATGTACATTCTCCTGTGCGGTACAGGTGTAGGCTTTAGTGTGGAGCAAAAGTATGTATCTAAGTTACCTGAGATTCCAACTGAGTTGTACAATAGTGGCACTGTCATTAATGTTAAGGACTCCAAAGAAGGCTGGGCTAAGGCACTGCGTCAAGTCATCGCCTTACTGTATGCTGGCGAGATTCCAAAGTGGGACGTATCCAATGTACGACCTGCAGGTGCTAGGCTCAAGACCTTCGGTGGACGTGCAAGTGGCCCAGAACCTCTTGTCTCATTGTTCCACTATGTCGTTGGTAAATTCAAAGGGGCAACGGGCCGTAAGCTCACTTCACTTGAAGCGCATGACATCCTCTGCAAGGTGGGCGAGGTAGTTGTTGTCGGTGGTGTTCGTCGTAGTGCCATGATCTCATTGTCAGACCTGAGTGATGACCGTATGGCTCACGCTAAAGCTGGTAACTGGTGGGATGGCAATGGTCAACGTGCCTTGGCTAACAACAGTGCTGTGTATGATGTCAAACCTGCTGTAGGCCACTTCATGCGTGAATGGTCAAGTATTTATGAATCACACTCAGGAGAGCGAGGCATCTTTAATCGTTATGCAAGTGAACTTCAAGCAGCTAAGAGCGGACGTAGGGAGTTGGGTAAAGAGTGGGGTACAAACCCTTGCAGTGAGATTATCCTTAGACCTTATCAATTTTGTAATCTGTCTTCTGTTATTGTTCGTAGCAGCGATAGTGTGGATACTCTACGGAATAAAGTGCGTCTGGCTACTATTCTGGGGACTTTTCAATCGACGATGACTCACTTCCCGTACCTGCGTAAGGTGTGGCAGACAAACACTGAAGATGAGCGTTTATTGGGTGTATCAATGACAGGTATCTTGGATAATGTCTTGTTGAATGATCCTGATAATGCTGAACTACCCGTTATCTTGGAAGGACTGAAGAATGTTGCTATTGACACTAACGCTAAGCTGGCTGATGCTATCGGGATTAACCGTAGTGCTGCCATCACTGCAATTAAGCCAGAGGGCACAGTCTCTCAGCTTACAGGCACTGCTAGTGGCATCCATCCTCAGCACAGTCAGTACTTTATTCGTCGTGTACGCTCTGATAACAAAGACCCTCTGACTGATTTCTTAAAGTCTCAAGGATTCCCAGCTGAGCCGTGTGTGATGAAGCCTGATAGCACTACAGTGTTTAGCTTCCCAATGCGAGTTGAGAAAGGTGCTGTACTGCGTGAAGACTTGAATGCTATTCAACACTTGAAGCTGTGGTTGCTGTTTCAGCGTCACTACTGTGAGCATAAGCCTTCAGTAACTATCTCAGTGAATGAGAATGAATGGCCTGAAGTTGGTGCGTGGGTGTGGAATAACTTTGATGAGATTACAGGTGTGAGCTTCTTGCCTATGGATGGAGGAACATACCGACAAGCTCCTTATGAGTCCATGACTGAATTTGAGTATCACGACATGGTAGCTAAGATGCCATTAGGTATTGACTGGGACAGCTTCATTGAGCGTACAGACAATGTTGAAGGTACTCAGACACTGGCTTGCACTGCTAACGGATGTGAAATCTAAGATGATTACAGTTTACACAAAGGATAACTGTCCAGCTTGTGTATCTTTGAAGGCTGCTCTCACACAAGAGGGTAAGCCTTTTAAAGAGATTAACATCGGTAGAGACATTACAAGGGAAGACTTCATGAATAAGTTTCCATATGTACGTACAGTACCTTTTAAGGTCATAGAAGGAGAGACTATATGACTCTTGAGTTTGAAACTAAAGCTGGTCTGGTGTTTGGCTTAGAAGCTGATCAACTGTACATCATGGACGAAGACGATAACATGGGAGACGATCCTGTACCTGTTGTCTATCTACACATAGGATTTATCACTCTAGCATTTATCATGGACTAGAAACTTAAAAGCCCCAAAGGATCACTCCTAAGGGGCTTTCTTATTAGCTCAGTACGTGTAGAGCATGATTAATGTGCTTTATTCGATCCTCTAGACCAATCGTACCTCCATTGATACGCTTAGTCATCGTTACGAAGTCACCACTGTCAGCATACTGGTTAAGCTTATGTGTTTGCCAGAACCATCCAGCTGTTTGAGCTGCATACATAGGTGTACGAACTAACTCAGGTTGCATCACAAAGTCAACTCCTAAAGCTTGACCTGCGTGATAGAAGTTGCTATGACCAGTCAGCTGAAGAAATCCGGATCCACGGAACCTGTACCCATCACCTGAAGCTTCATCACGATTACCCATACGATTAGAGTAAATCCTGTTGGCAATCTTCTGTGGCTGTTTCTCGTAGGCTGCAGCCTCCTCAGGAGTGAAACCCCACTGACGCTTAGGTGTCTTAGGAAAGAGTTTAAGCAGTGTAGCAGCTTTGTAGTTCAAGTTCTCTTCCATGATCCTGAAGTTACCACACTCATGACCACACTGACCAATCCATGAAGCTTGCTGTGCTGGTGTTAAGATACCAAACCTTTGAAAAGTCTCATTGAAAGGATCAACCAGAGAAGGATCAATACCTAGTTGTCGTAATTGATCAGCGTTTACCATTGATAGATTCCCTTACTTCGTTGTAGGCTGCGACACAGGCTGCGTGTTTGGCGATGGCTTTGTCTCCTTCTGCGACGATGTCGATAAGAGTGTTAATAGTCTGTCGCTCAAGTTCGCTTGGCTCGTCTCTGCTATTTCCATTGGCAGGGCTGGAACCTGTGCTGGCTTGTACACAACTGGAGGTGGGGAGACGCAACCTGCCAGTATTGGCAAGCTCACGCATAGCAGACTGTTTCTTAGATATTTCATTCTTAGCCTTTCTCAATGCAGCTTCTTTATCAGCTAACTTAGAAGTCATGTTCTTTTCAAGTTCACGAGCTTCGTCGTTCTTCTTAGCAATCTCAACTTGCATCTCTTGATCACGCTCAAGCCATCCATAATGATGTCCAACTTGATAAGTAGTGAACAGAGACACTATTGCACTAATGATGATCCATGGGAGTGGTATTGGAAACATTAGTCCACCTCTTTCCTAGCTTCAGCAATCTCGGCACGATCCTCATCAGGCTCCATGTGCTCAGGTGGCGTTGTTGGTGGAGGGCCGGGAGTCCAAGATTCATCTAACTCAGGATTCTTCCACACTGGCATAGCACCAAAGGGCTGGCTTGGTAGGCCGTAGGCTGACTGGGGAGGAGCGTAACTGCTGTTAGGCATTCCATAGCCACCGCCTACACATGGCTGACCCATCATCATAGGAGGTTGTGGAGGCTTAAAGGCATTAGTGGCTGTGTTGACAGCACGTTTACCTACGATACCTCCAATACCACCTACAATCAACAAGACAATATCGTTAAGCATCTTGGTGTATGCTTGGTCGATAGGAGCCATTGACTTGATAGGTTGTGTCACAAATGTGACAGAGTACAGGAGTGCAAAGACAATACCAAAGAGAATTATTGTAATAGCAACTACCACAAAACCCCAGATACGTACCTCAATCTCTTCAGGGCTTAGCTTTTGACTGTTGTGATTGATCAACTTGTTTCTCCAATACAGGGGCTACGAGATACTCAGGGCAGGTCTGAGTGAACTGACATCTAGGCTTCTGACACTGCTCAGCATGAAAGTTATCAGGATTCTGACAGTAGTAACGATACCTGTCTTCACAGCCTGTTAACAGCAGCAGTGCTAATAGTAAATACTTAATCATACGTATACATCAATCTTATGTGTCTTCAAAGGGTCTACAGGCTGTCTATGTTTGATTTCAGCCTGACGATTAAGCCTCTCAAACTCTTTAAGATGTTGCTGATGAATAACTCTTTGATATTCACGAATCATCAGAGCATTTTGTTGGTACGGAGTTATTCTCATAGCCCAATCTTTCCCAGTAAAAGTGCCACAATCTTGTTTGATAAATCATTTGGTAAGAACCTTAAGAAACCTAAGAACCACCAAGCAGCACACCCATAGCAGAAGACTCTGCAAAATAGATTGAACTGCTTTTGGTACTCATTCATCGACCACACCTGTGAGTTGTACGGCAGAAGTCCATCAGTTCGTTGATACCGATACCAACTAGAAGAAGTACAAACAGAGTACCTCCAATAACTAACATCAGTTCTAACTCTTCCTGTTCCTTCTGCTTAAGTCTCTTCTCTTCAGCCTTCAGAGCACTAATCTCCTTGGCATCAGCTAAATCCATCTCAGCCTGTCGTGCCTTAATCTTGTTCCACACATCGACCTTACCAGTCTGCATGAAAAGCATCTTAAGTTCTTCTTCAAAGGCTCTGGCCTGTTCAAGGGCCATCTCAATCTGGAGAGCAGTTCCCATATTGGAACCCTTCTTCTCCCGTTTAGCTTCGAGCATAGCCTTAGTAGCTTGGCTCTTAGCATCAAACATCTTACCGATCATAGGAGCAAGACCACCGAGATCGTTGGCTACCTTGCTTGCCTTCTTGACCATCCCAATTGCTTTTTGTAGCCCGTCTAGAGCTGCCATGGGGTCGATCATTTTAAATCCTTTATTGTTGCTGTTCTTTAGGTATACTGGACAACAATCCTCGCCATGCAACATTAGGAGCAGGTTCAGGAGTAGTTCCAGTTAATAGATTAGAGATAAGACCTTCTGTCTGCTTTCTACGCAGTAAACTCTGTAGCTTATCAGCCGTGAAACCTGCAGCAGCAGTACCTCCAGCAGCTACAGGATTAGCCAATGCGCCAGCACCTAGAGCACCTGCTGTGATCTGGCTACGCTGAGGATTGAATCTAGCAATCAATGACAACAATGGATCTGTAGTTCCACCAGCTGCAACACTCTTAATTGCATTCTGCTCACGAGTTGAAAAGGACTTCATTTTGTCTTTATCAGCGGCAAGGTTGATCAGTTGTCTACGGATCAATTCACCTTCAGAAGCTTTAGGATCAATTGCTTTAGCTTCTGCAACATTGAGAGCGTCTTCAAGTATAGAGGCACGAGATAAGTTTCGCCAATCTTTTCTAGCATTTTGTACACTTTCTACAGCTTTACCAACATCACCCTTAGCAGCAATAACATCGCCAGAACCTAAGGTACTTAAATAGTCATCAATCTTAGTTACAACTTGACCTGCAAACTTACGAGTTGCAGGATCTGTAGCATTCTTAAGATCTGTAGCAGCTGAACGCATCTGTTCAAGCTTAGTGAAAGATACTCGCTGAGTACCTGTCATGTCACGGAGTTGTTCAAGCAACTGAGCTACTGGCTTATGTGCATCCATCTTAGGATTAAAGTTAGCCTTAACTAAACTTTCTTCCGTAGTGTTGAGCATATCCAATACACTCTTAGGCTTTACATAGACGCCTTGGTCTTCCATAGCTGTGTATGAACGCTGAGCACGTTGCTTAACATCGTCAATAGTCAGCACCGGGGAAGGCTTAGCACCCATCTGCTGAGCACCACCAATAGCCTTGCCTGTTACGCCACCTGCAATAGTACCTGCAAGCATACCCATTACTGTAGCACCGACATCACTATCAGTCTCAGCCTTAGTCTTCTCAGCCATGCCTTGTGAGGCCATACCTGCAACACCAGACACAGGAACTTGTTGAGCTAGGTTTTGAGTTAGAGGTGCAGCAGCCTGACCAAAGCCTTTAGCAATAGCAGCTTGAGAGCCAGTACCTGCCATGGCTTGTGTGCCAGCCTGTACAGCTCTCTCAAGTCCAGTTTCAGGAGTTGGAACACCTAATTTAGTAAGTGCTTGACTCTGAGCTTGAGACATGGAAGGCATACGACTTTCAGAGCCTAATACATTGGCTCCTAAGTTATACGCACCACTCAAGAAGTCAGCTACGGCATTAACAGGAGCTGATACGCCTTCAACAACTGCACGACCTGTAAGTCCTAGTTGTCTGCCTAACTCTTGTCCCATGCTACGCTGTTGAGGAGCAGCTGCAGGAGCTTTGTTACCTTTTAGTGCTGCTGCAATTTGAGCATCAGACATACCGTCAGGAAACTCTACAGTCTCTCCATTAAACTCAATATACTGAGGCATAAGTATCCTTAAATAGCTTCAAGCTGACCTGTTGCAGGGTTGAATCGTTTAGTTGCTTTAGGTGCAGAAGGTGTCTCTGGTGCAGCACCGCCAGTTACACGTGCACGAGCTTTATTCAGGTCATTCTTAATGATAGTCAACTGAGAATCAAATTCAGCAGGTTTCATCTTTTGATCCAAGGCTCCGATAGCAGCTGTCAAACGCTTACCTTCGGCATCTGACAAAGCACCCATGCCTTTAAGATTCTGCACTTGAGGCAAGAAGACCTGAGCTTTGAATGTCTCCAGTTGTGATGCAAAACCTGCAGCATTAGTTCCGGGGATCATTGAAGCTGTTGTACCACCAAAGCCTACAGCACTAGACTTACCGGGGTGAGTAGCAATACGGTTAAGAGTATCTAAAGCACTATCAAATGAAGCTACAACACCTTGCTTCTGAGCATCTTCTTTAGCTAGTTTCTCAGCTCGTTTATCATCAATAGTTTGTTGACGGATACCTGCCATCATGCCAGCAATCTGTTGTTGTGAGTCAATACGCATCTGAGCCAGTTCTTTAGCTGTAGCTCCACGCTCTTTAGCAGCTTCAATCTGTGCATCTAGACGTTCACGCTGCATTTGCAAAGCTTGTTCACGTTGAGTAGCTTTATCAGCAGCTGACTGCAACACAGACATAACCTTATCAGCAGAACCATACTTAGTTACAGCTTTAAGAATATCCTCTTGAGTTGCATTAGGGCCAAGAGCAGCCAATTCGTTACGCAAAGCAGCTTCTTGTTGTACTGATAGTTCTTTCTTCTGAGCCTCAGCTGTAGCACCACGTGTCTTAGCTTGCTGTTCTTCCATCATCTGAGCTTGTTGCATTACTTTCATGCCAAGTTCAGGATTAGTTGACTGCAAAGCCTGAGCCATCTGCTTCAAACCTTCAGGTGTGTTAGTGTCGTACTGCATAGCCAATTGACGAAGCATTGTAGCTTGACGAACTGCAGGATCTTGTACATCAACACCCATAGCACCTGCTAAGCCACGACCTAAGTTACCTACATTCTTATAGATATTAAAAGATGATTGTTGTTGAGGTGTCATCGTAGCAAACTGCATAGCCTTCTGATTAACCAGTTGCTGTTGCATTTCCTCAGGAGTACCCATGCCTCCAAATAAACCTTGAATTCCTTGGTCTGCCATGTTATTCCTTAAGCATTAGGTGTAAAGTATGGACTAACTGCTTGTTGATAGTTACTAGAACCACCAGACAAACCACTAATCAACTGACTAATAGGATCTGTTAAACCACCTACTACAGCATTGTTACGTGCAAGTTGCAATTGAGCTGCTTGTTGTGCTGCTTGATTCTGAATGTTAGCTGCATTGGTTGAACCAGCTGTAATAGATGATCCCAAAGCTGATCCTTGAGTCAAAGCATTCAAACCTTGATTCTCTAAGTTAGTAGCACCTGCCATGTAGTTAGTGTATGGAGCCAGAGCCTGTGTCTGCAAACCATATCCAGTACCTTGCAAGCCTAAGCCAGCGTTCATCAAACCTTGACCAAATGTAACTTGCTGATTACCGTATGTCTGAGCATTAGCACCCAACTGTGCATCTTGCTGAGCCATCGCATTGTAATAAGCAGCCATCTGAGGGTTAGTAGCTTGCAAGCCGGGAGCACCTGCAGCATAACCTGCTGAAGTACCGCCTGTAGCCAGACCTAAACGACCTTGCTGTTGCTGTTGGTTAGTCAGATTAGCCAGTTGTTGTTCACGACCTGGAGCAAGCAATTGTTGCTGTTGAGCCATGTACTTCTGAGCTACATCTTGAGGATTCTGTCCAACATAGGATTGACCTAAGTTAAATAGACCTTGACCAGCTTGGTTGATACCAGCTTGCTGTGCCTGTTGAGCTTGCGTCTGACCAATGCCAGTACCTGCTAAGCCCATCAAGCCTTCACGCATAGCTGCAACATCAGGAGCTACCTGATAACCTGCACCTGTGAGTTGACCTGTAGTAGGATCGTACTGAAAACCTGACTTACCAAAGCGAGTGGTAACCCCTACAGGACGAAACTGTGCAGCCTGTGCAGCTTGTGCAGCAGCATTAGTGGTAGCATTAGCAGCTTGATTAGAAGCGTATACACTACCAGCAGTGCCCAAAAGAGGGGCAATAAAATCTGTCCAATCAGCCATATTAGTATGTGCCTCCGTCAACTGTTGCTGTAAAAGTGCCAGAGACAGTAAGATTCACTGCAGTGGCTGTTCCTGTTAATGCTGCATTATTAGCATCAGATTTAGAGTTAACTGCTGATTGAATTGCATCAAACTCAGTGTTAACTTCAGTACCTTTAATAATCTTGCTTGGATTACCTGTTGAAAGGCTATCCTTAACCGCAAAGTTAGTAGCTTTTGTGTAATTAGACAATTTGTTTACCTAGTCTTTCCTGTCTTAACGTAGACATCAAGTTTCTGAATGGATATTGATTTATTGAATACTGTAGTTTCAAAACCTAGTTGAATAACCTTACCTGAACCGCCAATATTAATAATCTTATTGTCGAAAGCTGATCCACCGTATTCTGCAATGTTGTACTCAGCTATGTTATATTCAGCTACAGCAGAGTTGTTTAAGTTGAATTGTCTTAGGTTTAAAATATCACTGTAATCAAAACCAAACTTAAGAATAACGGGATATCCTGAACCTCCGATAACTGTCACACCTACCTTCTTCATAATCTTCAACACTGTAGGAGACTGGAAGTCAAAGTAGTTAGTATAGTACCTCATTAAGTATGAGTTAGTATCATCTTTGTAGCCTGTGTAAGTTCCAATGTATCCGGGCTTACCTACTAAGAGATCTTTGTTACGTGTATACTTCATAGCATACGGTACTAAACCATCCCATGTTGTAACCCTATTAGCACCATTGGGAAGCTGTGAACGCATATCAAAACAATACACAAGCTGACGTACTGGCAGAGACAACAGATAGAAAGCTTCTTTGTCTGAGTACACAGCTCTAATCTCAGAGGCTGTTTCTAAGTTAATTTCAAGCACCAAGTCATCACGTACATTAGCACTGATGTCTCGCATTGGAGCTGACTTCTCTTGAATGGTACGCATCAGAGATCGTACGCCTGAGTCAGACAAGAAGATTACATCACCACCAGTTGTAACTACAGAGTCACGAGCTACACAGCCAATACCTGTAATAGCATCAGACAATGTAAGATTGTTAGGATCTGTAGCATTGGAGTAGATAAGAATCTGTCTACGACCAAAGATAATCAAGAAGTTGTTGTGAGCTGCTAAGGCTGTAATCTCATCAGCACCAGCGGGCCACACTTGAGATACATCTAGAGTACCTGAAGTACCTGTATTCAAGACATGACCTGACAATAAATCTGAGAACTGTACAGTGCTCTTAACTGAGGTATTATTAGCACTCCAGATACGACCATAAGCACTGATAGCACAGTTATTATTCTGTACAGTTCCTAAGTAGCCAGTCTTCTCAGATACTCGCTTGAATGTAGTTGTACTGACTGCAGGATCGAACACCAGAGGATCATGGCCAGCCTGATACAGATACAAGACACCATTCAACGGAGCCATCTGCCAGTTACTGTCTGTGATTGTTGGGGCAGTACCACCGCCTCCGTAGGTCAATCTTGTAAGTGTAGTACCTACAAGTTTAAATAGTTTATTATTACCAGCAGCAATAATGTATGAGTTACCGGAGTTATCAATCAACTCACCGATAGCTTTGACGTTAGCTACATCCAAGTCACTGTTATAGGAATGAGCTTGTGCCCAACCCTTACGAGCACCAATACGTCCAAACTTATCAATCACACAATTATTAGCCACAGTAGCATAGCCAGCCTCTAAAGAGACTGAGCTATCCTGTGTATTCAACCCCATGAAGCCCGGAGCTGATACAGTTGTGGTTAAAAGTTTAGCTACCATTAGATATCAATCCATGTAGTTTCATCATCGTAGCGGTTACGCTCAATAGCTACAGCATCAGCCAAAGCTAAACGATATTGCTGGTAAGCTTCACCAAAGGCTGAACCACCATCTTCACCACGCTCAGCAATAGCTTTAGCGTAGGCTAAGAGCTGTACCAAGTGAGGAGGAACCTTTAAAGTATCAGCATTAGAAGATAAATCAACCTGAGGAATAACCAGTTCAAAGCGAATATTGTAGACACCATCAGGACGAGGCCACAGATCTACACAGCTATCATCATTGCTGATTCCTGTGTAGTTATAGTATGTAGGAGATGAACTCTGCACTGTACCTAAGTAATACTGTCTATTCATCCAGTTAGTAGGTACTGCAGTCATTGGATAGTCTTTGGTATCGTTCAATACATCCTGTGTACGGAAACGTTGACCTGAACCTGTTAGTACATAGTTACGAGTGCCTGATACAGTTGGAACTACAATGGTAGTAGTTAGACAGTTCCAATCGTAAGCATCCTCAATCTCTCGTTTAGCGTCATTAACGAAGACACCAATAAGGGAACTATAAGGAGTATCGCTAACTGACGATACTTCAGTCTCCCTCAAACGTGTCAATACGTTATTGACCAACTGTAAATAAGTCGTTGCCATTAATATTCCTTATGTCTCTTGTATACTATGGTATCACACTTTTTAGTAAATGTCAATACTTTTTAGTAGGTTTTTTAGCTTTACCAGCTTCAGACATAGCAATTGCAATAGCCTGTTTACGAGATTTAACTACTGGGCCGCCTTTACTGCCGCTGTGCAGAGTACCTGTCTTGTACTCATGCATTACCTTGCCCATCTTTTTCATACCTGCGCTAGGTTTAGTTGCCATTTCGAATCTCCTTGAATATAGCCCACACTTTGTGGCTGATAAGTAATATGGTATAGATCAGAGTTGCCCACAATACAAGCTCACTAACCTGAATACCCATGATAGTAGCTAGAGATACTGTCGCTGGAGGGGCTACTTTAGCTACGATAGTCCCTGCTGTTTCAGCTGACGCTTGTGCTGCATCACTCATTATGGTACGTCAGGCCAAGTGATAGTCCATGGGAATCCAGTCTGACCAGTGATGTCACGCAATGCCTGGCGGTATGTTGCCCAAGCATCCTTATCTACTGGTGAGTCTTCAACTTGTGTCCAGTCACACTCAGCTAGTTTTTCATTGCGCTGTTTACGCATAGCCTCAGCTTTAGTTGTGTCCAGAGCATCCTTGGCTTCCTGATTCATGTCGGCAACAGAATTCTTTGTGTACCACTTACCACCGATATTCTCAACACCATCAGCAAAAGCTACTTGATAGCGTGTAGGCTGTGCTTGTGGGCCTTCAAAGACTACATCAACATTTAAACTATTGAGCAGCTCCTCAGACAATTGCTGAGGCATTGACATATTAGGATGTGCTGCACGAAACTCACTCTCGTACATTACTTGTCCAGTTGATCTGATTCGTACTTGCATTTTATTTTCCTCAAGCAATTGCTAAAAAGATGAATGTTCCACCACTTGCATTGATGGCTGCTGGCGCAGTTGAACTAATTTCAAATCCTGCGCTGTATGTGTCAATGTAGTCTGTTGTTGTTACTTCAGCGGCTGTGCTGTTCAAGAGCAAGTAAGGGTCATTTCCACTCACAATACCTCGTGCTGTATCCCATACATACCAGTCGCCACCTCCAGTGCTTGTTCTTTTTATAAGAACAAATCTAGCCCCAGAAGTAAATCCACAGTTAATTTGTTGAGTTGTTCCTGTTCCCGTATAACTGCCAACTTTACTAACGCCTGTGGCTGTAGCAAACAGATATGCAACATAAGTTGAGCCACTTAAGTTGGTTGCAGTCCCGGGAGAAGACCCAAGAGAAAACACAGAAGCTGTTGGTGCTGTGTTGTTCCACATCGTTGAATCAGTTTGTGCAACGCCACTTCCATCTAGCAAAATATATTTTGTTGCTCCAAGTGCGGAGTGATAGACAATCCAACTGTCAGCACCGTTTCTAATTTTTACAATCATCATTTCAGGCGCAACACCCAAATTATGCGTCTGAGTCGTAGCACTACCTGTCCCTGTATAGCAAACAACATCATGAAAACTTGGTGCTCTTTTAAAGTTCCATCCACAAACAGTAGAGTTACTTAAGTCTCCTGTTGCGCTAAGAATACCTAACATCCCACCAAAGTTATAAGTAGAACTTGCGGAAGACTCTACAGCAGTTGAAGATGAAGTCATCTGAGCAACAGTCAATCGTGGAATCCAATAATCACCACCACCAGCTTTTAATCCAGTAATTAAAGTATCAACTGGGAAGCCAGCATTAAAGATTGGACTAGATTGGCTAGTTCCAGAACTTCTTGATGCTACTGGCGTAAACACACTTGTTCCACTTGTAGGCACTTTCATTGGGCCTCTACGAATGGCTATGTAAATGTATGTGCCATTGTTGAAGTTGTTGGTTGCTTCAAAACCAGTTGCAGTCGGTGTTACAAAGTCTAGATTTCCAGCAGCATTAGTCAAATTCGGAATTAGATATTCATCAGTTCCCATTGTCATGTTGCGCATATTGTCAATCATGAACCAATTTTCAGAAGTATCTGTTCTTTTGAATAGAAGCCATTGAGGCTCATATCCAAGTGAGATGGATGCAACGACACCAGATGATTTTGTAAACGACCCACACGAAATCACATTGTCTGTACCAGTCAGCCCAAAGCCTCCTGCGTCATGGGCGAATAGGTAGGCGACATAGGTGTTGCTAGAAGTGCCGTTTACTTGCACATCGTTACTAACAGTAAATGTAGTACTACTTGCACCCCGTAGCATATTGTCGGCAACAGTAGCCGCAGTTGTATTTAATCGCAGGTTATAGTATGCGCCACCAGTCGTTCCTAAAGAGCGATGCCAAACCATCCAATCTTGTGCTGATGACAGATTCTTTACAATGATACATCCGGGGGCAGAACCCAAAGAATGCGAAATCTGCCGAGCATCAATGTTATTCCCCGTATAAGTCACAACATCAAAGAACTTTGGTTGCTTGCGGAATGTCCATGAGGCGTATGTTTCACCATTTGCATTTGTTTCATTTGCAGAAGTTCCTGGCCAATCTGCGTTGTAACTTGTAGTAGTAAGCGTAGAAAAGACAGTTGCCGTAGTTTGCGCATCTGTTGTATTTGTGACTAATCTTTTTGAAAAACCTCTAGTTGTATCGTAAATAACATTATTTCTTGCGGTATTCCTATCTTTTGTCCAAATCATTCCACCCTTGGTAGATAAGTCAATACCATTGGTGATGGTCTGTGTAGCACCTGTGCCTGTGTATAGGTATGTGCTGAACACATCCTCGATGTAGGTGGCAACACCTGAGTTATTGCCTACAGAGCTTGAAAGTTTAGATGCTAACATTAGGCGTACTTTCCTACATTTGTACCGTACAGAGTAGTTCCAACTTTCCAGAATACAAGCGTATTAGCTGCACCTAATGTAGGTGCTGTGTTACCTGTTGAAGTAACCCATGTCATTGTTGGATAGTTAATAGTGTATGTTGAACCACCTGTAAGCATCAAGACAATACTCTGACCTGCTGACAAAGAGTCTGTAAAGGTAACAGTACCAGCAGCAGCACAAGTCTGAATAGTTCCATTAGCGGGATTAAGTGCTTGAGAGCCTGATGTGCCTAGTGCATATACAGTTTCTGTATAGCCTGTAAAGGTCTTAGCAGTCAGCGTCTGAGTGTCTGAAGTACCTACTACAGTGCCTGATGGAGCTGTCTTAGTAGCCCATGTGTCTAGGTCAGCATCCCATGCTTGTACATTAGTGCCTATAGCCAAACCTAAGTTAGTACGAGCTGTAGCTGCGTTGGATACATCAGATAAGTTATTACCTGTTGTTAAATATCCAGATGTAGGTAAATAAGTAGCTACCCAAGCTGAACCGTTATATACACGCATCTCAGGAACTGTAGTGTTCCAATACAAGTCACCAGCACCGATAGCACTACCATTAGGATCTAGTGTAGGATTAGATGATGCAGAACCGTAGTACTGACCTTTAAAAGTATTCAGATATGACAAAGCACTAGCTGCACTGCCTGAGGCTGCTGAGGCTGAGTTAGCTGCATTAGTCTCAGATGTAGCTGCATTAGCTGCTGAAGTAGCTGCTGAAGTGGCACTACCTAAAATACTATCGACATATCCCTTACGAGTCAGGTCATCATTAGTTGTAGGAGTAGCTGTTGAAGTTACTTTATTAGAACCCATGACAATGTTACCTGTCATGGTTCCACCTGCCAATGGCAAGGAAGCTGCTGCTGAAGTATCTACATAAGTTTTAGTAGCTGCGTCTGTACCTGCTGTAGGAGTACCAAGACCTGTAATCTTGTTAGTACCCATAGCAATAGCACCTGTCATAGTGCCGCCAGCAAGAGGGAGTTTACCCGCAATACTGTTAGTTACAGTAGTTGCAAATGAAGAATCATTACCAAGAGCTGCTGCAAGTTCATTAAGTGTATCCAAAGCTGCTGGAGCACCATTAACAACTGCTGCAATAGATGTGTCTACATAACCTTTTGTAGCTGCATCACCTGAGTTTGTAGGTGTTGTCAGGTTAGTAATCGTAGCTGTAGTACCTGCATTCATGTCCAAGCCACCGTTAATAGTGACGTTGTTGAATGAGGAAGTACCTGTAGAAGCTGTAACGTTACCTGTTAAGTTACCTGTAACATTTCCTGTAACAGCACCTGTGTGAGTACCTGTTGTATTACCTGTTACATCGCCTGTCAAAGCACCTACAAAGCCTGTAGTAGCTGTAACTGTAGTTCCTGTAACTGCTGCAGCTGTAGTAGCACCAATAGGAGTATTGTTAATAGTTCCACCAGTAATGGCTACACCAGCTGATGTGCCACCTGTAATGGCAGCTGCTGAAGCTTCTTGATTACCTAAAGAACCTACCAACTTAACAACTGTACCTGAGTTGTCCTTAGTATACAGCTTCTTATCGGTAACATTAACAGCTAACTCACCCTTAGTTAAATCACCTGATGCAGGTACAGCTGTCGATGTACTGCTATTCTTTGTAATGATTGTTGTCATTTAAGCTCCATATGAAGAATTGTACCATTGTGCCAGTGGTGTAGCGACATCACGAGGAACTGCTGGAAGTAGTCTGTTATAGTTTTGTTGGATCGTATTAAAATAGTCTTGGCTATTTAAAGGTACGCCTTGAGTTGGAATACTCACACCTTTAGTAGTTGGTGTAGTTGGTTTAAATACATTAGGTGCTACTACAGCCCCTAAGAGCGTACTAATTAACGAAGGAGGTATGTTTGTAATATCAACAGGAGGTGTTGTAGTAGTTGGTTTTACAGGTGTTCCGTCTGGATTGATGCCAGTTACAGTTGAAGACAACAGACCACCGGCAGGGTTGTATACACCAGTATCAACATTAGCTAAAGTCTTACCTAGATCACCGCCAATATTGTAGGCTGTATTAATGCCTGTCTCACCAATAACATTATTGTTACCTGTAGAGCCGCCAGTTAACAATGTACCACCTTGAGTAACTAAACCTGATGGTGTCTGGTATGTTAATCCTTGAGCACCACCCATGTCAGATAGGTTAGCAGGATTGACACCACCAAAGGTAGCCAAAGCATTAGCAAGCGTAGTAGATGGAGCACCTAGGTTCAAAGTAATACCTTGAGCACCTCCCATGCCTTCCAAGTTAGCTGATGTACCGGGTTGCAATCCGCTTGCACCGCCCATGTCAGTCAACGGTTTCATTTGAGTGCCATTGGCAAGGCTATAGTCAATTCCTAAGTCATCATAAGATAACGGAACTGAGTCAGCAGTAGGTGTAGAGGTTACTTGACCCGTTGTAGGACTGAAGTAAGCTGCAATAGCCCCACCTGCAGCACCTGTCAAAGCACCTTTAAGGAAGTCACCACCTGTAGCAGCTGAAAGACCGCCACCAAGTAAACCGCCACCTAAAGCACTAGAAGCTATAGATGTTCCAGTTGTACCTAGCAAAGCATTTCCAAGCAAGCCTCCAGCACCTGTAGCCATTAGACCAAGCTGGATAAGAGGCATCAAACTGCCAATATCAGAGCTTGAAGCACCTTGAGTATAAAATACAGGTTTACCACTAGCATCAAACTGAACACCGTATCCAGTATTCCCTTTACCTGCAAAAGTTCCACCAAAGAAGTTACCAGTCTGACGTTCGCTATAAGTGTTTGGAACTGCTTGTCCAGTTACCTTATTTCCAAATGTTTCAACTTTCTCCGTACCAATTTGAGTACCAAACTCATCATATGTTGGAACTTCTTTAGTAACTTTTCCAAATTGACTGATATCTGTAATGCCGATACTAGACAAAATCTTAGCCATGTCAGCAGCATTAGCTTGCGCTGAACCAAAGCCTTCTCCTGACCACTGATTTGCAGTTCCTTGACCAAGAATCTGTTGAGTAAGGTATGTCTTAGCGACATCTGGGTTACTAGACAGTGCAGCTGAAACTTGTTGTGGAGAAACTCCAGCAGTTTGCATTGTTTGGTTAATCAATGCAGTATCAGCATTGGGATTAGCATTAAACCATCCAAGAATGTCAGCGTTACTAACGGCAGGGTTTGTTTGTACAGGGCCACCAACTACTTTTGTGGATGTAGGAGCTACTGTATTAACTGCTGGAGATGTTGCTTCTTGTACTAAAGTAGCAAACTTTTCAGGAGAAGATGCTTGTGTTACTGGAGGAGGAGGAGTACCAGTAGCAGATTGATACTGAGCAGCACTAACGCCAGCTTCAGCCATCGTTTGATTGATAAGCTCTGGACTAGCATCAGGATTGGCATTTAACCAGCCTAAAATGTCAGCATTAGTTACTGCCATGATTATTCACCTTTTCTGTATAACTCAAACGTATTGATAGTATTCATTGTTGAGCCAGCCTCTGACTCTACTCGCACTTGATCGCCCTCTTCAAGCACTACATAAGCACCATCGTTAAACTTAATAAACTGTGTGGGGCTTAGTACGTAGTTATCTAAAATGTGTATTTCAGTAGCTGTACTTGAGTCATACCAAAGAGCATCTACAGCTTTATTGTTACCTGTAGTGTTAACAACATAACAAAGAACCCACTTAGCATAATAACCAGTAGGCACTGTAAAAACAGTAGTCTTTGTTGCTGCTGTTAAAACATTACCCGTTGATACTGCTTTCATCTGATGTTACCTTAGATTGTTTCTTAGTTGTTTTTGCAGCTGGTTTAACTTCTTGTTCTGGTTCATTCTCTGGAACTGACTCGTAGTCTGGATGTTTCATCATAGACAAGATGTCTACTTCAAACTCAAAGTTATAAACAAGATTAGTAGATTTACATTTAAATTTCATGATATATGTGTACCTTTCTGATGTACTACTTATAATACATTAAAAAGGCTCCCACCTATTACAGTGGGAACCCTTAACTCACTTAGGCTGGAACTGCCAAAGCAACTGCTGCATTGTCACGCAACTCTTTCACGCCATACAATGTATCGGCTGTGAACAATGTACCGAGGTACTCTTGTTTGTACTGAGTTTGTGAACGAACACCTTGCTGCTCGACGAACACTGCGAAGTCTTTATGACCCATCAGTGCAATACGGCAAGCTGTAGAACCAGATGTTGTATCAGCGTTAGAAGTAACGAACACGGGAGTGCCGTACAAGTTACCAATTTCACCGTTACGGATGGTGTTGCTACCACCGGACTCACCAACGAAGGCTTGTTCAGTGTAACGAGCCAAGCCCATCAATGTGTTACGGCTTGAAGGAGGAATGACCAAGAAGCGACCGTCCATAGGAATGTCGTTGTCATCCAAACGCTGAATGCTACGACGAATCGCTGCATCAGTCAGAGCACCCAAACCAGTGTTAGCACCAGCAACATAAGCTGTAGTACCGTCAGCACCTGAGAAAGCACCGGAGTAAGCAGCTGTACCGCCGCCACCTTGAACACCACGACCCAATTGGATAATGGATGTATCAACTTGACGAGCCAGAGCGTAACCAGCATCTTCAGTGTAGAAGTTACGCAGTGAAGACAAAGCTTGAGCTTCGACAATATCTTCGATCAAACGTGAATACTCATAGTGTTGATCAATTGAAACAACCACTTCAGATTCTGTAGCTGCAATCAATGTAACTTGAGTTGAAGCTGCCTTAGCAGAAGCGGAACCACGTGTAGGGGCTGGAATGTGAACGGTGTCACCTTTCTTGCCCTTGAAGTTCATCTTCTTAACCAAGTTAGCCAACACCAAGTTCTTCTTGTATGTTGCTACAATCTCATCACTCCAGATTTCTGGAATAAACGTTGCTGCGGTTGTTACCGTTACGTGAGCTGTACCTAAAGCCATTTATAATTCTCCTAAAATTAAATTAAATTGTGTTTTACCGTACACGCCCTTCAGCGTATGCTGCCATAATGTCTGGCTCCATAGCTTCATAACGTGCCGGATCTGTCATACGTAGCCGGATAAGGTCGGCACGACGATAGGTTTTCTTAGATGATTCCCCAGTTCCTCCAACATCAACTGCTGCTGCTGTCAAGTTTTGCTTGCGTACAGCATTACCTGCATCTGTGGTTTGTTGTGTTTTAGATGTTCGGATCTGTTTGAATGTTGAGAGAAGTTCATCTGCAGCATTAAAATCATAATTAGCATCAGCCATTGCATAGATGTTAAGTCTCATTGGAGAGGCTTTAACCCATTCAATAAACTCACCATCACGTACAATATCTGCAAAGTCAGGATGCTTCTTGTTGAGCATTGCTTGTGTCTGAATCTGCTTTAACTGCTGTGAGGCCTGTTTAGCTGCCAATACATCGGGATGATTTGCTACTGCTTTTTGAACCGCTAACTTAGGGTCTTCAAAGAAGTCTATCTCATTCTCTACTACTGGAGGCTGTGTCGTTTGCTTAGTGGAGAGTTGTTGTTTAATGAGTTCATCAGCCAAGCGTCGAACTTCACCTACTTCCTGAGCTTGCCTACCAATGAGCTTTTCAGCCTCTTGGTGCATTGTCACGATGTCCTCTAAACTTTTACCCCGATACTTATCGGGAATCTTTGGAGCATCTTCTTGAGTTGGTACAGGAGCTGTTTCACGAGCTGTCTGTTGCTGTTCGTCTACTGCGTCTAATTCGCTCTTACCCAGTTCTTCATTATCAATGAGAGCCATACCTACCTTTCATCCTGCCCTTGACGGGTTCTAGGAGTTTTATAATTGAATTCAGAGTTAGTCACCCACGTGGGATGCGTTCTGTTTCTTTTCTTGTTTGAGCTTTTCAGCCCGTACTTGTACCCACCTGTCGGAAGCTGAAGGGAAATCGCCTGAGCAACCATCCAGCTTTATCCTTGGGGAGGATACAACCCTGATAGCGTCCTTACTACATACCTTACATTTAGCAGTGGTATGATCACTATCAACTAGCGATTCAGTTACATGATCGTTAGGGCATATGAAGTCATAGATGCGTTTACTCATCTTGTAACTCCTCATACACTTTCTCACACGTAGCCTTACGCCCTAAAACTAATTCAAGAATATCCAACTGTCCTTTGCGGAAATAAAGTGTTTGTGTGTCCGTGACAGTGGAAATGTCGTTTAAACTAGCCTTAATCTTCTCGAAGTCTTCAATTAAGAAGCCCCAACCCTTAGTACTCATGGTATTAAAGGTTTCTTCGTAGTAAACTTGTAATTCCTTATCAAGAGCCATTGTGTTCATCCAAATAGTTGAGCATATTTTGAATACGTTTTGGATCTTCTTTAAGAAGCCCTAAAGCTGTATTACATTTTTTACAGAGCAGATCTCGTATTTGTCCAGTATCGTGATTGTGGTCTACTGCTAAACTTTTCACTTTTCCAGTACGTTTATCTGTGTCTGTCTCAACCTCTAAACAAATTTTGCAACGGCCTCCTTGTTTAATAAGTTTTCCCAAATACTGTTCTTTTTCAATCCCATACTTAGATTTTAATTGATTAAAGAAAAATCTTTCTGGGTTTGCTTCAATCCAACGTTCCGTCCTTTTTTTGGCACAAGGCCTGCATAAATGGCCTTTATTCGTAGATTTAGGATGGTCTATTGTGTTACAAACAGGGCATGGTTTTAGTTCTTTATCCATTTAAGGAGAACCTTTCTATTAATTACTTAACAATAGTGTTATTGTAGCATAAAAACAACACTTTGTCAAGTATTTTTACATTTTATTTTGTTTATTCATCATCTGAAGGCTGGCAATACGCTCATTTGAGGCAATATCAGCAGCTTTCAGGTTAACTGACTTCTCTTTTAGCATCATGTCAGCCAGTTTCAAGCGTTTATCAAAGTCACTGCTTTGATCAATGTTCGTTGCAGCAGCTTGAATGACCTTAACTCGGTGATCTTCAGGGATCATTTGAGCTTCAATCATGGTTTTCTGAGCTTCAGCTTGTTGTTTCTGAGCCTTAGACTGCAAGTCAGCCACTTGAGCCTGTGCCAGCTGCATTTGAGCCATCTGCTGAGCCTGTGCAGCCTGTGCAGCTTGAGGATTAGGCTGTGACATCTGATCCAAAGCAGCCATCAACTCACCACGGTTAGACAATGAACTGTTCTGCAAGATACCTTTAAGGATCAATGGCAGTACTGGTGTGTTGGGGCCTAAGGTTTGCAACAAGCCAATCATCTGTTGTTGCTCAAATTCACGTGCCAAGATACCTAAAGTAGCTGTGGGGATGAATGTCATGTCAACTGATGGATAACGCTCACTGTCAAACTGCATATAACGGAAGGCAGCTTTGTTAATGAACGGGATCATGAAGTCTTCTTGGAAGTTACTCAAGGTACGCTTGTACTTCTTGATGATACCTGCCATAGCCATAGACATACCACCAGCACCTGCATCACGAGGAACATTGGAGGGCATACCTGCGCTGTCAACTGTACCTGTAGCTTGCAAGAGCATACGCTCAAAGTTCTGCGCTGCAACTGCTGAACTACCATCAGTCTGACCAAACTTGAAAGGATACAAGATCTCAGAAGGTGAACCATTAGTCAAGATAGCCTTACCGGGCTTAATCTCAAACTTAGCACCACGAGGCAGACGTGTAGCATCCATGGCAATCATGGGAGCTGTAGTCAATGCCATTGAATCCATCTGAGCACGAAGCTGACCATCAATAGCTTTCTGCATATTGTAGGCCTTCTCCATCGTACCACGACCCCAGAAACGACCGGGAACTGTATCGTCTTGGTAAGCGATGACTGGACGATCCTTCATCATGTAAGGATTAGCTTCAGCTTTCAATAGGATTGAGTCATTAGCAATAACGACAATGGCTTCTACGAGATCTGAGTGCTCATCAGCTACGGAGTCATCTGGGAAGAGGTCTGTAACTTCACTGTCTTCCAAGTCTTCCAAGTACTCACGAGGCACAAGGCCGTAGTAAGTCAGGAGTTTAACCTTGTCATCTTCAAAGTTACGCAGATCCTGTGTAGGCTCCAAGTCTGAGTCATCAAACTGAGGTGTGATATCTACTTTCTTGTATATGCCACTTTCAATACCTGCAACCACCTTGTGAATGGATACGTACTTCTCGATAGCAACGCCCAAAGCATCGTCCACGGAATCAGCATTAGGATCAATAAGGAAGTTCTTAGGATTGACAGGCTTGATCTTAACTGCAACACGGTCTTTCTCTTGAACACCGATAGCTGCTGCGTTAGCAATGCCGGGAATTGCCTGAGTAGCTGGAGTATATTCCTTCTCAGACTTGACAATGATCTCACCAATACCTGTACCATAAATCTCAGCCATCAACTCAATCTGGTCAATGGATTTCTTAATCTTGTCACGCTTAAAGTCCTCATGGAGCTGAACCTTAATTTGTTCAACATCTAGAGGATTACCGTCTACATCTTTAACGTCATCTTGGATGTCAAAGAATTCACCTTGACCAAAGATAGCTTCCATGATCTCAGCGTGACGAGTCTCAACAGCTTGCTGAGAAGCTGGAGAGATGATACGTGAACGCTCAGAGTCTCGTTGCTTATCCTCAGCAGCCCACTGACCACGGAAGATACGCTCGTACTCTTGCCAAGCATCCATGTAGTTAGCGTCACGATGATCACGCCAACGCTCAGTGTGGTCTACAATCCAAGAGGTAAGTTCCTTCTCAGACTCTGTAGGTTCCTCGAAAGGACTATCTTTACCAATCTCATCCATAATATTACATATCCTTTGTTGTATCGTCTTCAGCAATGTCAGTTATCTCGACATCCTTACTTGACGTGATAGGGCCACCTACTAACCATGCACTGCAAGTCCTATCTGCTGCACATTTGAAATCAAAGAGTTCACAGAAGCCTAGCTTAGCTGAATCTACTACGTCCTGAGCGTAACTATCCTTCTCAGCATCAATCCCTGAGCGGATACATTCCATCATCTCAGGAGTCTGGATAAAGGCTGAGCAGTTACCACAGCGCATTGACTTAGCTTGAGCTACACTTGTCTGCCACTCATTAGCTTTATCGTTCCAGAAAGCACCGTTAGATAGCTCAGGATTAGCTGGGCCATAACCTACGTTCTTAAACGCCCAGTCACGCTTCTTGAGGTTCTCTTTAACGTCTTGTGTTTCAATTGGACATTGCATTTATATCACCACTTAACTTTGTTAGCCCAGTAAGCTGCTGACATCTTACCTTTGGCAATATTCTTAGCGTGACGAGCTTTAAAGGCTTCGTTACGAGCTGAACCATCAGGACTGCCTACAACACCTTGCTGTCCGAAGCGTATGAGCTTAACCTCTTCACCTTCTTTGGCTAAGACTGCATGACTCTTACTTGGGTGTCCGGGAGTTCTCTTAGGTTTGTTATACCCTTGGAATTCTTCACTGCCTCGTTTAACTGTCATTCTAGTATCCTGCTATCTTGTCGTAAACTTCCCACTCATCTTCTTCGTAGTCAGCGTTATAGTTAGCTATAGCAAGCTGATCCACGTAACTGAGTGCATCTACCAAGTCATCGTGCACACCAGCTGTGGGAAACATAATCAGTTGATCTTTGAACTCATCCCAGTCTTCATCTTCATTGAAGGATACCCTTCCATGTTCCATCCGACCTTGTAAGCTCCAGACAACCCTATCAGTCTTCTTCTTGTTACCATGCGTTAAGTCCTGTATGTGAGAGTAGATGTTATTCTTCCTCATCAAGTCATTCAGGTAGGGCAGCACAGCATTCTTCAATGCTCCTCGCTCAATACCTAACGCTGTAGGTTGGTAGTCTCTAATCACCTTTAAGATGTTAACAGCAGTCTCTCTGATGTCCCATCTACCATGCTGGATCTTAGCTACCCACCAATCACCATTATCTTTTAACTTAACAACTGCAATAGCTGTCTCGTCCAGTCTCTTCTTAGATGCCCCTGCATTCTTACCAACCTCTTCAAAACCTGCTAAGTCAATAGCTACAATGTAACTACCGTACTGAGGTTCCTTAGCTGTCTTGAACCATTCCTCTTTGAAGACATCAGCTCCTGCAGTATCAAAGCTAGACAAATACTCCTGCTTGAATGCAAAGGAACTCAATGTACGCTTTGCAGCCTCAATCTCCTTAGGATCAATGGTCTCATTGTCCTGTGTTGTGAAGTGCCAACTCTTCCACTCTTCATCCTGATTGTCTTGTCCTAGATTAAAGGTATCGTAGAACCAGTTACGTCCACTAGGAGTACTAATGAACAGTGCTCTACCCTTCTTATCTGACAGTGAAGCTCGGATAATCTTCTGCCATACGTCTTCTTTAATGAAGGCACACTCGTCCATAACTACGTAAATTAAGGAAACACCCCGCAGAGAATCGGGATTATCAGCTCCTCTAACTAAGATTTTCTTACCATTTATAAGGGTAATTTCTAAGTTATTCACATGGCTAGACTTGATAACAGGTCTACCTAGCTCATGCAGTAAGTCCCACATAATAGTTCTAGCCTGTCCTAAGGTAGGTGCTATGTACATCACAGCTGACCCATCTGGACAGTTAAGACCTTCAATCAGTAACGATACTGCTGACAGTCTAGACTTACCACACCTTCGACCTGCAGCTACCACTTTAAAGCGAGTTGTATCTTTAAAGACACTCTGCTGCCAGTTCAGTAGCTTAAAGTTTAACTCTGTCATACATCTATTACCTCATCGTCCAAGGACTGATCATTAGTACTAACTACAGGACTGTTAAGTCCACTGATGTTAATACTGATCTGAGGCATATTACCACCACTCTTAGCTGTATCAAACACTGAGGCTGGTAAGATCCTGTCCATAGCTAACTTAATAGCTGCCATCTGTCCGGGATGTTCATCATCCAAGGCTATCTGAATCATTTTGTCAAGGATTCTAGTGCCACCTGTGGCTAATAGTCTTTCCTTGAACTCTTGAAGCCTACCTGCATCTCCTACAGGTCTGCCTACTTTATTCTTAGTTCTGTTCTTAACAGCTTGTAGGTCACTCTTAGGTGGTCTACCTTTTCCACGAAGCTTTGGCGTTAAGACAACACTTTCATCTTTTACTTCCATCGTCTTTATCCTCTATAGGGGAGACTTTACATATAGTACTATAGAGTACTAAGACAATAACATAAATGTTACATAGACATAAATATTAACATAATATTTTAAGTACTTATATAAGTAATATATTAATAATTTACTTTAACAGTAATATATTATAAGTAACTTTTAATAGTGTATTTAACTTCTATGTTCCCTTTCCAAGGTGTACATCTCAGTCTGTCTAAGAAGTGGGGTCAGGCTTCTTAGTAAACACAATTATATCCTATGATGAATATTATACACTATGTTTGTCTATTTGTCAAGCTTTTTCTTATATTTATTTCACTTTAGAGTCTAAACTCTAACTTAGGCCCCCTTTCAGGGTGTCTGTTTTGTCTTAATTGTATACACTTTTGCATACATTTTAGATACTTCGTAGCCTCTACTTCTTTTCCTTTGTAGATCAAGCACTTAACATAATATCTGGATAGTCCTATTTATCCTTTTTTGTATGCTTTGTAGGCTCCCGCAAAAGTAATCACACAAGCCATGACCCTCCCCCCAGTCACTTTGTAGGCCAAGTTAGTTAGTACTTACTTCAAAGCTAAATCTAAATAGGAATCATTCGCATTTACATTGTAGTCTAGGTAGTCAACATATAGTTAGTCAACTAGAGGTAGAGTGTAGGACGGTGTAGCACCTATTTAGCCACTTTGCAGCACTCACCTAATATCACCAACATGGTGCATTTCAGGGTATCAGGTTACTATTTTGGTGCATATTATCACCATTATAGTGCAGCCTGTGGATAACTTTCAAAAATGTTAGTAACTAAAATGCCTGTGGATAACTTGGAAGCTGTGCTCTAGAGGTGGCTGTGGATAACCTGTGAGTTAGGGGTTTGCTGCAGACTTGGCACGGTGTGTGCTTAGTAGTTTGCATCCTAAACAACTGAGGGTAACAACATGACACCTAAGCAGATACAGACCTTACAGACGATCACTAATGATTCGTGGTTACAGTGGAAGACAGGTCACAGTTACGAAGGTTCAATGACTTATAGCGTGACTGAAATAGGCGACTTAGTTTTACTTCACGCCTCTAATACAGACACTACAGAGTGGTTTCAAAAGCAAGTGATCATCCAAGCAAATATCGGCAAACGTGGCGGTATTAACAAATTCAAAGTTATTTATTAAGGAGAGCGTTATGACTAAAGGTGAAATTGACTTCATTAAAACAGTGAATTGGATTGAGGAAAACTTAAGAACTGAACTGAGGAAGGGGGAAATTGAGGACACAAAGAAACGTTTACTTGAACTTCAACTTGAACTTCGCAAAGCACTCAAAGATTTACAAGACTCATATTAATAAGGAACTATCATGAAAGAACAACTCATTCACATCACCTACAAAGATCAATACGGTATTCATTCCTATTCATTGGAAGGCTTTGTAGATGGTGACTTCGTAGGCTTTGCAAGTGCATCTAAGGATCGTGTGCAGCATGAGCTTGCATGGTACACTGACAACTTCGAAGGCTTACCTGTAACATTCACCACAATCACAGAGGAGTTAACATCATGCTAAACAAAGAAACATTCTATGATGTACTGACTGCAGTACTTATCGGCTTAGCCTTAACTGTAGGCTTGCTTGCATACTTCGATGTATTAACTAAGTAATTTAAAAGGAAACATGATGACTGATACTAAATACAATGGCTGGACTAATTATGAGACATGGTTAGCTAATATGTGGCTAGATAACGATGGCTACGCATCCGAGGAAATCTCTAACGTTTGTCTCGGTCTGATGGGATCATGGGACGATAAGTCAGACGTTGACTATCGTTTGGGAGACACTATCAAAGATATTTTGCAAGGTTATATTGACGTAGCTGAGGATCCGCGCTGTGGCTTTGTAACTGACCTGATATCAGCAGCGTTTCAGCAGATCAACTTTAGAGAGATCGCAGGTCACTATTATGACGAATTGAAAGAACTTGAGGAGAATGAATAAATGAATACTAAACTATTAAAATACACACGTGAACTATTCAAGACCTACGATGTACCTGAGCAGGTTCGCAGGGAATATCGTCGCAAATGGGTTCGTTCAATCCGTCTATTAGGTGACAAGTGGTTGTTAGCTCAATCTGTACAGCGGAGGACATTAGATGTATAAGATTGTGTCTATATCATCGGGCATTGTAGTTGCAACCTTTAATAAGTTATCATTCGCTCAGGAATGGCTCCAAGATAACAACAACTTGGACGGTCAACCTGCAAACCTTTATAAACTCGTTATCGTTAGGAAAACTTGACCATGAGCACAATAACCTTTCACTTTGTAGGACAATTAGAGGATTCTATGGCTGTAGTTGACGTACAGTGTCAGATTGACTCAGACGGGGATTGTAGTGGCTTAGACTCAGTGACTTTTAAGGGCTTAGACATCCTTGAAGTGATATCGTCTAACCAATGGGAAGACTTAGAGTTTCAAGCCTCTAAAGCTTACAAAGCTGAGCAATACGAGCAAGCCACCATTGACTATGATTTAGAACGTAGCTTAGAAGCCGTCTATGGCCTCTCTAAGCCTTCATTTTACACTAGGTAAGGGGTAGGTAGCTATGTTATCAGAAATTGACTTAAGAGACTGGGATGAACAACCTTCTAGACCTTTGTACGATGTCCCTGAACACACACCAGTTAAGACACACATTGGGTTGTTATGGTTCAATGCCTTAGAAGGTGATCACGCAGTGTGTTATAACAATGAAGGCCTAGCTATTCACATGAAAGCATGGGCTACAGTTAACCCTTTAAAGCGGAGGTTTAAATGAAAAACTATGAATCAGCATTTCCAATTCAAAGTGTGTACATTGAAGACCAAGATACAAATTCTCGTGGCATGACCTTGCGTGACTACTTTGCGGCTAAGGCGATGCAAGCATATTTGCCTAACGCAATGGAACACAACGCCACAGAAAATGAGTTGGCTTGGTCAGCTTACAAGATGGCAGACGCAATGCTAAGTGCTAGAAGCACGGAGAAAGCGAGGGAATCAAAATGAATGAATACTGCTATCAAGTCAGTGCAACTAAGACTGTGTGGGTTTATGCCTCAAATGAGGAAGAAGCTGAAGGAATGGTATTTGAGACCTTAGGCTATGACCCTGAAGAGATGGAATTGGTTGAAGTTAGGGAGGATGTATGACACAAGATGAACTGACTAAATTGATAAATGAGTTCTTACCTTATCCGTCCAAAGGTCAACATTATGCGCTAAGAAAGTTTGCTATGTTAGTGGCTGAATCTGAACGCGAAGCTTGTGCAAAAATGTGCGATGAACTTGAAACTTGTTCAGATGCAGAGTTTTATGGTCATGAGTTTTCTAAAGCTATTAGATCAAGGGGTAATAAATGAAATGCTTATGTTGCGATAGAGTGCTGACAGACTTTGAAAGTACACGTAAACACGCTGTAACGGGGATGTTTATAGACTTGTGTCAGCAGTGCTTCAAAACTGTACAGTTAGACGCTAACCTACCTACAAAGGATCGTAGAGACTTGATCTCAGAGGATGACATTGACGATAGCGTTGAAGACGAAGACAGTGACTGTAACATTGGTGACAACTTAGACAGAGGAGACTATTGACAAACTGTACAAAGTATGCTACCCTAACCTATATAGGTACTACGAAGTACCTAAGACGTTTCATTGTAGTTAAATACACTATTAAAGTACTTATATATAAATATACTTATATAGTTACTTTAAAGTGCTGAAAGTTTCATAATGTGATATAGACTAACCCTAGGAGGATAATTATGTCTATTGAGTTGATTGAAGATGACATTGACATGGATGTCGTTAAGTATGAGTGCTGGTATTGGTCTGTCATTGACAGTATGGCTGACTTAATCTTGAATAATGGTCGTGACAGAGTAATGGCTGATGTAGCCGATGTCGTGATTAAACGCTTAGGCGATGGTTATGTCTCACCTGTTGAAGACACACTCCCATGATGATGGCTATATTTGTCTTTATCGTAACTATGATTAAACTGGTACTCACAAAGTGAGCAAAGCGAGCGTAAAATGACTTTAGACCTTAACAAACCTTGGCCTTTCCCGTCTGCACCATTGGCAGGTGACTCAAGCCTCAAAGCCTTAGCTGACACGCTGTCAATGCTGGAGGATTTCACAGCCTTTCAGCTTCGAGGTGACATCTACTATGGTTACCCAGATAAAAAGGCTCTGAACACCATTGAGGGGCTTAGAGAGGTACTTAAAGATGCTTAGCATTGTACGAAAGACTAGAACTGAATCTAAGATGCTCAGACACACCTCATGTGATGTTTGTGGCAGCTCAGATGCTAATGCTCAATATGACGACGGACATACGTATTGTTTTTCATGTCAAACACACGCTCATTGGGCTGATGCCGATGACTTTTCAGTCAAACAAGATGCAGTTAAACCTAGGAAAACAGTCATGATAGAGCCTAAAGGGACTATTAAATCGATACCTGATCGAGGTATTAACTTACAAACCTGTGAGAAGTACGGAGTCACTCAAGATGCACAGAATCACTTTTACCCTTACACTGACGACAGTGGAACCGTTGTCGCCTACAAAACACGACGAGTTGCTGAAAAGTCTTTTTCAATTAACGGAACCTTTCACAATGCACGGTTGTTTGGGCAAGGTCTCTTCCATGCAGGAGGGAAGTACGTCACAATATACGAAGGAGAACTGGATGCACTTGCAGGATACCAATTAACAGGTTCTCAATGGCCTTCAGTAAGTATTAGGAATGGAGCACAAGCGGCCTTAAAGGACTGTAAAGCCCAGTACGAATGGCTCAATAGCTTTGAGAACATTGTTATCTGCTTCGATGCTGATGAGCCGGGTAAGAAGGCATCTAAGGAGGTGGCTGAACTGTTCGGACAGAAGGCTAAGATCGTTAAGCATTTGAGTGGCTACAAAGATGCTTGTGATTATCTCATCGCAGGGGCTACTAAAGAGTTTGTGAATGAGTGGTGGAGAGCTGAGGTTTACATTCCCGATGGGATTATCAATGCAGCTTCACTGTGGGAGGAAGTGATTAAACCTGAGGCTAAGGCTGAGGCGATGTATCCTTGGAAGGGCTTGAACAAGCTTCTCTATGGTATGCGACCTTCGGAGTTAGTGACAGTCACAGCAGGTTCAGGCCTCGGTAAGAGTCAGTTCCTACGTGAGATCTTGTTTAACATTCTGAACACTACGAAGTGGAACATTGGAGGATTGTTCCTCGAAGAATCTACACGCAAGACAGCTAGAAGTATCATGTCTTTACACGCTAACAAGTTATTACACTTGCCTGACACACCTACAAATGAGCAGGAGCTTAAAGATGCTTTTGATGCAACCCTTGGCAGTAATCGTATTTATCTCTTCGATCATTTCGGCAGCAGCGATGTTGATAACATTAGCAACAGAATCCGATACATGGCTAAAGCTTGTGATTGTCGTATTATCTTTTTGGATCATATTAGTATCGTGGTGTCTGGTCAGGATCTTGGTGATGAGCGTAAGGCTATTGATAACATGATGACTAAGCTTCGTACACTGGTGCAAGAGCTAGAGATTACATTGATCTGTGTCAGCCACCTTCGTAGACCTCAAGGCAATGCAGGACACGAGGATGGACAGGCTGTATCGTTATCTCAGCTGCGAGGCTCAGGCTCTATTGCTCAACTGTCAGACGCTGTGATTACATTGGAGCGTAACAGTATGGCTGAGGATGAGAATGAACGTCACATGACTAAGATAGCTGTGGCTAAGAATCGTTACAATGGCTATACAGGCCCAGCTTGTGTGCTGAAGTACAACATGGAAACTGGACGCATGATGGAGATGCAGGAGGAAACGTTATGAGCAGCAAGAGTGATGGCGGTAAAGGTAGTTCACCTCGTCCTTACAGTGTGTCTCAGCAGGAATATGACTCACGATGGGATGCTATCTTTGGTCGTGATACTGGACGTGATAAGCCCAAGGAGAAGGAAGAGCCTCCTAAGGAACAACCTAAAGAGGAGCCAGTCAAATGAGTGCATGGCTAATTGCTGTCGTAGGTATTGTCTACACTGTCGTGGCTGTGGATTTACTGATCAAAGGTAACATGGGCTTAGGTATTGCCTTCGTAGGTTATGCTTTAGGCAATGTAGGTTTGTATTTGGAGGCATCTAAATGAGCAAGTGGGTTAAGAAGTTAAGTGCTGCAGAAGCTGACGCTATCTTGCAAGAGAGACTTGAGCGTAAGCGTATGCTTAATCGCATATGGGCACAGAACAACAAGGAAAAGAAAGCAGCTAACAAGAAAGCTTACCTTCAAAGGAAGAAAAAGAATATATTACTAGTAACCGCAGAAGGGGCTAAAACATTGAGTTCTTATCGTCCTAACTGGAAGGAAGCTCCTGTGTACAACTGTCCTGAGTTAACTTATAGAGGTAAGGTATGACCAAAGACGAAGCATTACGCCTTGCATTGGAGGCGTTTGGAGAAATCGCATGGAGTAACGAAACCCAATGGCAATCAGATAGAGCCAAGGTTGCCATCACCGCCATTAAAGCCGCACTAGAAGCAAAGGATGAGCCGTGGTCGCCCGTGTCCATTGGTGTGGATGTAACCCAAGATGGTACGCATGTTATGGCAATGCGACTTAGACCCAATGGAGTAAATGAAATCATCTATTCGCAATTTCATCCGTTGGCACAGCAAGAGCAACCAAAAGTTAGGACAGGCAACTGTTTGCGGGTGGGTGTGTGCGCTTCAGAGGGACACAAGATTCAACCACAGCGCACATGGGTAGGGTTGACGGATGAGGAAGTGGCTGATATTGAACGAAACTCCATAACCAGACGACAAGCAATTCGTGCCATTGAAGCCAAACTCAAGGAGAAAAACGGTTATGCTTGATTTAGATAAGATAGCTGGTAGAATGCTTGACTTGGAGAGTAAGTACTATGAGTTGCAAGACAAGTATCAATTACTTATCCATCACTATGAAGACTTGAAAGCTGAATATGAAGCGTATCGTTCTAGACATCGAGACAACATTAGATCACAACACGATCTGGATGGTAGTAACTAAGGACATCGACACTGGAGAAGTTAACGTATGGAAAGCAGCAAGCAACCTCGTGGAGTATTTAAAGGACACTACGTTGATAGTAGCCCACAACGGGATAAGCTTCGATTTCCCGATATTGAATCGGCTCTGGAGTACGAAGATTCGCTTGAGCCAAGTGTACGATACACTGATAGCCTCAAGGTTGTTAAATCCCTCAATAGAGAACGGGCACAGCTTAGACGCTTGGGGCAACAGGATGGGCAAGAGTAAGAAGGTTGACTATAGAAGGATCTGGTTATGGTTAATGGACAAGAAAGAAGAGGCTTACAGTGGTGAGTGCTTTGACGTTCCTCATATGGGTCTTCTGGAGTATTATTGCATTAGGGACGTTGAGGTCACTTGTAATCTTTATAAGCATCTTACTGATGAATTCAATACGAAAGACTTTTCACAAGAAAGCCTTGATCTTGAACATAAGGTAGCTTCTATCATAGCTGAACAGGAAAGAGCAGGGTTTAAACTTGACTTACCATACACAACTTGCTTACTTGCTGACATCAAAGGAAAGATGGCAGGAATATATGAGCAGATGCAAGAAAGATGGCCTCCAGTCATCACTCCAAGGTTCCACAAGACAAATGGAAAGCCTATCAAAGACTCCGTTGATACTTTCAATCCCGGAAGTAGAAAGCAGATCGGAGAAAAGCTGATGGAGCTAGGATGGAAGCCTAAGGACTTTACTGAGAAGGGACAGCCCATTGTCGATGAATCAGTACTGGCTAAGGTTAAGATTCCTGAGGCTCAGATGATCGCTGAATACTTGATGCTGCAGAAACGTGTAGCTCAAATTGAAAGCTGGTTAGAAGCTGTTGGTAAAGACGGTAGAGTTCACGGTAAGGTGATCACGAATGGGGCTGTAACTGGTAGGATGACACACAGTAGTCCTAACATGGCACAGATTCCCAATGCAGGTAGTATCTATGGCAAAGAATGTAGAGAATGTTGGACTGTGGAGAGCGGTAATGTATTGGTTGGTTGTGACGCTAGTGGCCTTGAGCTGCGTATGCTTGCACATTACATGAAGGATGAAAGTTATGTTAAGACGGTCACTGAAGGATCATCAAAGGATGGAACTGATGTACACACGCAGAACCAGAAAGCTGCAGGTCTTGAGACAAGGGATCAAGCCAAGACGTTTATTTACGCATTCCTATACGGTGCAGGGCCAGCTAAGATTGGTTCCATTGTCGGTGGTAATGCTAAAGCGGGAGAGAAACTTATCAATGCCTTTCTCAAGAACACTCCCGCCTTACAACGTCTTAGAAATACGGTTAGTAGATATGCGGGTAAGGGCTTTGTACCGGGGCTTGATGGTCGCAAGATATGGGTACGCAGTGAACACGCTGCCCTCAATTCGCTCCTTCAAGGGGCTGGGGCGATAGTGATGAAGAAAGCTTTAGTACTATTTTATGATAAGACTAAGGCTAATAAGTGGCCTGTTAAGCTAGTAGCTAATGTCCATGATGAATTTCAGTTGGAAGTTCCTAAGGAATATGCTACAATAGTAGGTGAGGCTGCAAAGGCAAGTATCGTTGAAGCTGGTGAACACTATAAGCTTCGTTGTCCACTAGACGGGGAGTTCAAAATTGGTGCAAACTGGCGTGAAACACATTGAGAAGAATCAGATCCTGTTTAATGTTGAAGGTGAGACTTTCAAGATTAAGATAGGTGAGGATCTAGATCTTGAAGAGGTGTATACAGTGCTTTTATCGGCATTGTGTTACTTGGAAGATCTAGCTGGAGGAGTCGTAGTTCCTCCTAATAATGAACTACACTGACGTTTACTTTGTAAACATAAAACCTAAAGGAAAATGAAATGAGTATTGATAGCATGAAACCCGTTAAAGTTGCTGGTGAATTGTTTTGGGCTGGTTGGATGAAAGACTACAACAAGAAGTTCAATGACGATAACGATAAGTATGAGTGCACATTGGGACAATTGAGCGATGCTGCAGCAGCTAAGCTTGAAGAGTTGGGCATCAAGATCAAAGAGAAAGACACAATGGGTAAGTACATTGTTGGTAAGTCTAAGTTCTTGTTTGAGCCTGTGGATGAAGAAGGTAATCCTGTGGATGTGTCTAAGATCGGTAATGGTACTAAGTGCTTTGCATTGGTGTCTTCATACCGCCACAAGATGTCAGCTAAGTTCGGTGCTGCACCATCCATCAAGAAGCTAGTGATTACTGAATTGAAGATTTACTCTCCTGAGGGTTCACCTGAGGAAGAGACAGCGGATGATATCCTCTAAGAGACCTACAGAGGCTATTGTAGATGCTGACTTTTTAGTATACAAAGTTGGCTTCTCCAATGAGGATGAAGAGGAACGGTGGGCATTAAATCGACTCACAGAGTGGTTTACAGACATAATCTATATGCGCTTGAAGTGTGATGACTACAGAGCTTGGATTACAGGTAAGACTAACTTTAGATTTGAGGTAGCTACCACAGTTCCTTACAAGGGCAACCGTAAGGATGCACCTAAGCCTAAGCATTATGATGCTCTCAGAAACCATCTACTAAAGCTCGGTGCTAAGATGTCAGAAGGTGAAGAGGCTGATGATGCTGTAGGCATAGCATCCACTGAAGGTAACTACTGGATTGTTCACGTAGATAAGGATCTAGATCAGTTACCGGGATGGCACTACAATCCTGTAAAGGATGAAGAATACTATGTTACTGAGTTTGAAGGCTTGTACAGTTTCTACAAACAGATACTGACAGGTGACAGGGTTGATAACATAGAAGGAATCAGAGGTATTGGCCCTGTAAAGGCTGATAAGATCTTAAAAGACTGTACAACTGAAAAGGAACTGTATGACGCTTGTATCAAGGCTTATGATGGAGACTCTGAAAGGGTACTGGAGAACGGGAAACTATTGTGGTTAAGAAGGCAACCAAACCAGATGTGGCAACCTCCTTCAGTCTCGCAGGATCAGTCTGGTACGTCAACTACGTGATGCACATGGAAGATATGGGTAAGTGTGATCCTGAGAAGCAGATCATCAGTATCCGT
>Ga0255152_1000111_pt1 | contig 35974 bp, 61 predicted proteins | sample Atl_Yuk_RepC_8h_FD_183624 | JGI IMG/M metagenome (GOLD analysis project Ga0255152, IMG submission 183624) | Freshwater microbial communities from Altamaha River, Georgia, United States - Atl_Yuk_RepC_8h | ecosystem: Environmental > Aquatic > Freshwater > River | place: USA: Georgia | collected...
TTTTCCCATGCTGATTCTCCTATAAGCCACCATCAAAGGCTGGTGGATTGCCTATTTACCAAGGAAGCCCAGAAGCTTGAACAGGGTTCTTCTGAGCATTGATCTGTGCGGTCACAGCAGCCTCAGTAGCGGCTTTGTCCACAGATGCCCACACCCAACCCAACACAGTTTCTTGTGTCAGAGCGTCATAGGCGACAGTCGGCTGTCCTTCAGCCCATGAGCAAGTGGCGTAAACAGAAGCGGAGAACTCTCCGTCTACTGCCGAACAAGTCCAATGTGCCGTTGTTACAAAACCGTCAGAGGTACGGCGGTCGAGATTAGAGATTGTCCAAGTGATTTGCATTTTCATGCTCCTTTCAATGCGGCCACATCGGCCTTGAGTTGTTCAATGATGGCTTGCTGTTCTTGAATTGCTTTGACCAAACGGGCTTCAGTTTTGCTCCACGCCGAGACAGTAAGCATCCCATCTTCTCGTTCACCTACAGCATCTGGATAAACTTTTTGCATTTCTTGAGCAATAAAACCAGTTTGATGTCCACCTCCTTCAGACGCAATGTAATCAAACTCAACAGGACGCAATGCCATGATGTTGGCAAGTTGAGGTGGTATATCAACAATGTTTTCTTTCAATCGAGCATCTGAATATGTGCCAAAGGCCAATGTGTTAGCCCCGTTCATATTGATTTGACCAGCACCCGCACCAGTGGAAAGAATGGTGGCCTGCAAAATGATTTGTGAAGTTGTCGTATTGTTGTCCTGCTTACCAATCCGAAGCCCAGGTTGACCAACATCACCAGCCGTAGAACTGTTAAAAGTAACAAGCGGTGCGGAAGTTGCGGCTCCGCTAACTGCAAGTTTTCCAGATTGGCTCGTAGTCCCCACCAGCAAATTCCCGCTGGAGTCGATTAACATCCGAGCCGCGCCAGCGGTATTGCTGTAAATCACAAACTGGTCAGCAGAGGCGGTAACACCGTTACCGATAGTCCATCCATATACGCCGTTGGAAGTAACAAAACCCAACGTGCGACTTTCTGTGGCCGATGCGATACGCAAGACTGCGCTACCGTTAACATCAAGTTTTGCAACGGGGGATGTACTTCCAACCCCCAAATTCCCACTCGCATCCAGCGTCATTGCTTGGGTGAAGGTGATGGCAGAACCAGCAGTTCCAGTTCCAGCAGTAAACCATTTATGGACGTTGGCATCCAGCAAATACATTGATGCACTAGAACCCGCAACACGGTTGTATGTTGGAGACGAACCTGTGCCAGTTGCATATACGTTGTTGGCGAACAAAGCCTGTCCAACAGTTGAAATTTCGGCCGCAACACTTGCGTATTGTCCAAGTTGAATCGGCTTATAGTTTGCACTCCAAGCACTCGGCGTAACCCCTAGACCAAGGTTGCCAGAGGAGTCGAGACGCATACGCTCGGAGCCAGCAGTTGCAAACAGAATTGCATCGTTGGCAAACTCATACCCCACATATCCTCTGTTAACTCCAGAAGTGGTGTTTCTAAATACCAAATACCCCGTAGCAGTTGAGGGGCCAGAAACAGCAACCCTTGGAGATGAGGCATCGTATATATCAAGTTTTGTAGAAGGCGAACTCGTCCCAATGCCAAGACCTGTGGAGGTCAGGCGCATTTTTTCTGCAAGGTTTGCCGAGAACACCAGAGAAACACCAGTGCCACCGTATAAGTTATATGTGCTGCTTGTGTTGTCGTAATACAAGTAGCCTTTTTCAACGCCGTTGTACCTGTTTGCAATGCCAGATAAATTTCCTGATGACGCATCGGTATAAATCTGACCTTTCCCAGTAGCCCACGCAGCCGTTGATGCAAGACTCGCCCCATCAAAAGTCAGCGCACTACCACTTGTCGCAACCTTAGAGCCGTCGAGATACAGAACCCCGTTGGCTGTGCCAGCCGACAGAGTGGGGTTGGCGGTAAGAGTGGCAGCACCCGTCAGAGTGGTTGTGCCAGTAACAGCCAGAGTGGAAGAAAGCGTAGTGGCTCCAGTGACTCCAAGAGTTCCACCAACAGTAGCGTTACCAGAAGCCGACAAAGTAGCGAAAGAGCCAGAAGCAGCGTCCTTGCTTGCCAGAGTCCTTACAGTGCCTCCGCTGTCTTTATAGAACAGCTTACCGTCATTGGTGTTAATTGCCAGTTCACCAGCAGAAAGGTCTGCCGCCAAAGGAGCCGCAGAAGCCGTAGAACTGTTTTTGGTAATGATTTTAGTTGCCATGTGTTACCTCAGAAAGTACCGCCATCAACGGTTCCAGTGATTTTAGAGCCATCCAAAGAAGTGATCCAAGACGGATTAGAATAAGAGCCGGAAGTGCTTGCATATCCAGCTAAAGCATGGTTTCCCCAACTATAGGCAGTATCCCAGTTGCTTTGACTGGTAGTAGAGGGTATACTATACCCGCTTTGGAGAGAAATTGCAATAGTGCCTGTGCTGGTAATAGGCCCACCAGAGACAGACAAACCAGTCGGAACTGACACATTCACGCTAGTGACTGCTGTATCCCAAGAAGCGTTGGTTCCGTTAGTCTTTAGAAACTTGCCAGAGTTACCAGTCTGCGAAGGAATCACCGCAGCAGCCGCAGCAGCACTATTGGCTGCATCTGTGGCGCTATTAGCAGCATTGGTGGCACTAGTGGACGCACTAGAAGCGCTAGAAGCGGCATTACTGGCGCTGGTCGATGCACTAGAGGCACTAGAGGCTGCGTTGCTGGCGCTGGTAGACGCTGCACTTGCACTGGCAGAAGCCTCAGAAGCCTTAGTTGTAGCCGTTGTGGCGCTACTAGAGGCACTTGAAGCACTCGATGAGGCGCTAGAAGCACTGGAAGCAGCATCAGAGGCGCTAGTAGACGCACTGGAGGCGCTGTTGGCTGCGTTTGTAGCACTCGTGGCAGCTTCAGAAGCCTTTGTGGTAGCCGTAGAAGCACTACTAGAAGCGCTAGAGGCACTGCTGGAAGCACTAGAGGCACTAGAGGCTGCATCAGAGGCGCTAGAAGCAGCATTAGAAGCACTTGTAGACGCATTAGAGGCACTGCTAGAGGCCGCTGAAGCATGATACTTAGCTGAATACTCTCCGCCTGCTACCGGGCCTGTAGTCTTCGTTGCCCAATCATTAGCAAGATTAGCGCTGGCTACTGCGTCAGTCGCACTTGAAGCAGCCGTAGAAGCACTAGAAGCAGCATTAGTTGCACTCGTTGAGGCATTGGAAGCACTTGTTGAAGCGCTTGATGCACTTGAACTTGCGTTAGAAGCACTCGTAGAAGCGTCATTGGCGTATCCTTGTGCTGCTGTACGAGCAGAAGCCGCTAGAGCTGCTTGAGTCGTAGCAGTAGCAGCACTGTTACTTGCCGAAGAAGCGCTATTAGAAGCACTTGTTGCTGCAGCAGTGGCTTCAGCCACTTTGATGATAACTAATGCCGCTTGTGAGGCCGCATCATCAGTAGCGTCTCCTGCTCCACCGGGGCCACGATAAATAGCCATCGTCAGACTCCAAACAATTTACCTGTCACAGAAGTGTCAGGAACAAATTTAGTTTCATACCATTGCTGTAACGGAGTAGCTACATCTTTCGGCTGCTCAGGCATATAAGCGTTGTAATATTGTTGCAACTGTTGATAATACTCAGGTGAGTAATTAGCAGAACCTGAAGAAACGCCAGCACGATTAGACGGAGTAGGAAGAGTCACTAAACCTCCTCCGCTTAGGGCGCCTGAACCAGCAGATATACCAATACCTAGCAGTCCTTTAGCAAGCAAAGCAATATCAGAAGCCGACATTCCCGGAGAAGCCGGAGGAGGGGTTTCTGGGACTGCTGGCGAAGTAGGAGCAGGAGTGGTGATGCTAGGGCCAGTAAACAAGGTCTGAGCACCTTCACCAGCGCTTTGCGTTAGCAGTCCACTCATTTGCTCTTGACCAATACCTTGTAGAGCCAACTGAGCCGCATCAGCAGCGACCAAAGAATCAACCCCGGAAGCAAGAAGGTTTTGCTCGATAGCCGCTTGGTTTAACCCCTGACCTGCTAATTGAGTAGCATCAGCAGCAATAAATTCAGCATCTAACGCCACATTTGTTGGCGGAGTAATCACATCATTTATAGAAGAAACGGGAACTGAAGAAGAAAAAAGACCTTCAGTTGGATATAGTCCTTCTAATTGAACAGGCGTTGTTGGGATAACCTCACCAACATCAATGCCACTTACATTTATTGGAGTTTCAACGCTTGGCGGAACAAACTCTATAGGGGTAGGGGGAATAAAAGTATTTCCACCAGAGAACAAACCCTCTAACTGACTAGGCGTAGTGGGGATTGTTTCTCCCATATCTAAACCAGTCGTGTCTGCGCCTGCTCCTTGAATTACTTGACCCACACCATACTGAATAGCTGCATTAGTTAGCGCATCTCCAATGCTTCCGCCTTCATCTAGTGTTTTTGCGGCAGCAAGCACTGCGCCAGAACCGGGAAGAACCACATTTGTTACAGTCGCCCATCCTCCCGGAACTACATCATTGACAGCATCATCAATAGTAGACCCAACATCAGCAACAGTTTCTACTGTGCTTGAAACAACATCTGCTACCGTTTCAACAACTGAACTTACTGCACCCATGTTTTATCCTTTACACCAATGCTTTCCAGTTGTATCCGGGAATATCTGATTCTTGCACATTGACTCCAAGGCTTCTGAGAACTTGTAGTATTTGTTCGTTATCTGCTTTTCCATACACAGCAGTCAAATCAGATTGCTTTATTTTAGCGATAAACTCACGTAAAGCTTTAATCATTGTCATGGGAGAATCGGTTGTGAATAAATGTAATTCAGCTAATCCCTTAGAAAACCTACGCAGAATCAACACAGTATTGCCAGATTGTAAAAGAATCCCACTACCTGATTTAATAGATCGTGACATTTTATCCAGAATAGGCGCAGGGTCTACTCCGTTTCTTTTAGCATCTTCAGCAATAATTTCAGTTGGTTTCATTTTTTCGTTGATATTTACGTGTTGGTTGAACTTCTTTAACTTTTTCAACCTCTTTTTCTTCCGCTACCTCAACATACTCCGGGTGCTTACGCATTGACGCTATGTCTACTTCGTATTCAAACTCAAAAACGTTACCAGAAGCAATACATTTAAACTTAACCATGAGTTTACCTTTCTAAAAGACTCACATGAAACTTTTAAAAAGGCCCCTCCGAAGAGGGGACTTAGGGGTGCAAGCTAAAGCCCCGAAGGGCCTTGATTGTAGTTATTAGGCGGGAACAGCCAGAGCAATAGCGCCGAAGTCACGCAGCTCACCAACGCCGTACAGAACGTCAGCGGTGAACAGCGTACCGAGGTACTCTTGCTTGTACTGGGTCTGGGTACGAACGCCCATTTGCTCAACCAGAACTGCGAAGTCCTTGTGGCCCATCAGCACAATGCGATCACCGTCGGTGGCTGCATCAGCGTTAGAGGTCACGAACACGGGAATGCCATAGACATTGCCGATTTCGCCGTTACGGATGGTGTTGTTACCACCTTGCTCGCCAACGAAGGCTTGCTCGGTGAAACGAGCGATACCCATCAGGGTGTTACGGGTGCTCGGGGGAACGATCAGGAAACGACCGTCCATGGGCACATCGTTGTCATCCAGACGCTGAATGGTGCGACGAATAGCCGCATCGGTCAGAGCACCAGCAGTGCCAGTGTAGGCGGTCGTGCCGTCAGCACCAGAGTAAGCGCCAGTGTAGTCGGCAGTGCCGTCGCCACCGTTGGTCGAACGACCCAGACGGATCAGGCTGGTGTCAACCTGACGAGCCAGAGCGTAACCAGCGTCATCAGTGTAGAACTGACGCAGGCTCGACAGAGCTTGGGCTTCCACGATGTCTTCGATCAAGCGGCTGTATTCCCAGTGCTGGTTGATGCTCACGGTCTTCTCAGACTCGGTAGCAGCGATCAGGGTCACTTGGGTGTTGGCCGACTTAGCCGAAGCAGAGCCACGGTTGGGGGCGGGGATGTGAACGGTGTCACCCTTTTTGCCTTTGAAGCTCATCTTTTTGATGAGGTTGGCGGCAACGAGGTTTTTCTTATAAGCGGCAACAATCTCATCGCTCCAAACTTCAGGAATGAAAGTTGCAGCGGTAGTTACCGTAACGTGATTAGAACCGAGGGCCATTTTTGAAACTCCTTGAATTGTTTACATTGATTTATTTGACTCGCCCTTCAGCATACGCAGCCATAATTTCAGGCTGGAGCGCCTCATATCGAGCAGGGTCATTCATTTTGAGCCGGATGAGGTCGGCACGACGATAAACTTTCTTCGACGATTCACCAGTACCCCCAACATCAACCGCTGCTGCTTGAAGATTCTTTTTGAGAGTCTTCTCACCTGCTTCGGTAGTCTGCTGAGCTTTAACAGAACGAATCTGTTTAAAGGTGCTCAAAAGCTCGTCAGCGGCAGCAAAATCATACTGACTATCAGCAAGAGCAAACATATTCAACCGAATCGGAGAGCCTTTAACCCATTGCTGGAATTCAGGATCACTAACCACTTGAGCGAAGTCAGGATGTTTAGCCGACAACTGTTGTTGTGTCTGCATTGCCTTCATCTGCATTGCTGCTTGTTGAGCAGCTACGACTGAAGGATGATTTGCCACTGCTTTTTCGATGGCCTTCTGAGGGTCTTCGAAGAAGTCAATTTCTTTTTCTGGGACAGGCTCTGGTTGCTTGGCGGCGAGATTCTGTTTAAGTAACTGATCTGCAAGCTTGCGAACTTCACCAACCTCTTGTGCCTGACGACCAATGAGCTTTTCAGCCTCTTGGTGCATCTGGATGATTTCCTCAAGACTTTTGCCTTCATACTTAGAAGGAGTCTTTGGTTTCTCAGGCTGCGCCTCAGTTTGTTGCTCTACTTCGGCTTGTTTCTGTTCTTCTGCTTCGATTTCACTAATGGAATCGTCGTTTACGCTATCAATAAGTGCCATACCTACCTCTTTCCTGCCGTATAAACGGTTCTAGGATAATTTTAAAAATGACTCGCTGGTTTTTCAGTTACGAGTCGGCCTTTTTGCGGTCATGTGCCATCTTCTCGGCCCTTTTGCGGTTCCAAGCGTGATAAGCGCCGGGAAAAGCACCGCTAAACGGCTCCAAATAGGCCCTAGGCGCAGAGATAATCCTCTTTGCCTCTTCACCGCACACCTTACAGGTGCTTTTGAATTCTTCAGTGTCTACTAAAGATTCAGTTGTGTGCCCTTGTCCACACAGGAAATCAAACATCCGCCGTGGCATTTGTAAGCTCCTCGTAAACTTTGTCACACATTTCACGTCTTTGAAGGATCAGACCAAGGATGTCTAACTGGCCTTTTCGGAAGTACAGTTCATTTGGCTCCGAGACAGTTGACAGGTCGTTGACCTTCTCTTTCAAACCCGTAAAATCTTCAATCAAGTCGGCCCACCCTTGAGTGGACATCATTGAAAATGCGTTTTCGTAGTATTTCGCTAGTTCTTTATCCATACGGAGAACCTATTTAACAAAGATAGTGGATACTAACATAAAAAATGTTAGATGTCAACACTTTTGTTACTGTTTTCTAGTCATTTGTAAGCCAGCGATACGCTCATTGGAAGCAATATCTGCTGCTTTAAGGTTAATTTCACGCTCTTTGAGCATCCTGTCAGCCAATTTCAGGCGTTTATCGAAGTCATCAGAACGGTCAATATTCGTTGCGGCGGCTTGGATAATGTCAACTTGGTGCTTCTCAGGCAGCAATTGAGCCTCGATAGAGGCCTTTTGAGCCTCTGCTTGCTCTTTCTGGGCTTTGGCTTGTAATTCCATTGCCTGAGCCTGCTTGATCTGCATATCAAGTTGAATAGCCATCGTCTGAGCCTGTTGTTGCTCAGGATTAGGCTGACTCATCTGTTCCAGCGTAGCAATCATTTCGCCACGGTTGGAGAGTCCCGAGTTCTGGAGGATTCCTTTCAGGATCACAGGCAAAACAGGGGTGTCGGGGCCAAGGGTCTGCAACAAAGCAATCAATTGTTGTTGCTCATACTCACGAGCCATGATACCCAAAGTAGCCGTGGGAATGAACTTCATGTCAACCGACGGATAGCGCTCAGGATCAAACTGCATATAACGGAAAGCAGCTTTCTCGATGAACGGGATCAGGAAGTCTTCTTGGAAGTTGCTCAATGTACGTTTGTACTTCTTGATGATACCAGCCAATACCATCGACATACCCGAAGCGCCAGCGTCACGAGGCACGTTGGAAGGCATACCAGCCGCATCCACAGTTCCCGTTGCTTGGAGCAACAAACGCTCAAAGTTCTGAGCCGTCTGGATATTAGTTCCGTCCGTCTGACCAAACTTAAATGGTTGTAGGATTTCGTTGGGATTACCGTTGGTCAGAATAGACTTACCGGGTTTGATCTCAAACTTAGCGCCACGAGGCAGTCGAGTAGCATCCATAGCGATCATAGGAGCCGTTGTAAGGGCCACAGAGTCCATATGAGCACGCAACTGACCATCAATGGCCTTTTGCATATTGTAAGCCTTCTCGACGGTTCCACGGCCCCAAAAACGACCCGGAACGGTATCGTCTTGATAAGCCACCACAGGACGATCCTTCATCATGTAAGGATTCGCTTCTGCTTTGAGCAACATACTGTCGTTAGCAATCACCACAATGGCTTCGACTAGGTTACAGTATTCGTCCCCCTCAGAGCCTTCAGGGAACAACTCTTCGTATTCAGTCTCATCGCCTTCCAGATACTCACGGGGAACCAGACCATAATAGGTCATTAGTTTTACCTTGTCGTCTTGGAAGTTTATGAGGTCTTGCGTCGGCTCTAGCTCCGTGTCATCATAAGTAGAAGAAATATCAACTTTACGATAAACGCCTCGCTCAATGTTTTCCACAACCTTGTGAATCGACACATACTTTTCAATTGCACATCCTAGAGCATCATCAATGCTGTCTGCGTTAGGATCAATCAAAAAGTTACGAGGGTTGACAGGCTTTACTTGTACCGCAATACGGTTTTTTTCCTGTACGCCAATAGCAGCAGGCCCCACAACGCCGGGAATCGGCATGGTGGCAGGCACATACTCTTTTTTCTTATTAACTACAATTTCACCAATGCCTGTACCGTAGATTTCAGCAAGCAGTTCAATCTGGTCAATAGACTTCTTGATCTTGTCTTTGGCAAAATCTTCGTACAGTTGTTTTTTAATAGCTTCTACATCTAAAGGATTACCGTTCAAATCCTGAATATCGTCTTCAATGTCAAAGTATTCACCTTGACCAAAGATGGCTTCCATGATCTCAGCGTGGCGGGTTTCCACAGCCTGCTGAGTGGCGGGAGAGATGATACGGCTACGCTCAGACTCACGAGTTTTATCGTTCATGCTCCACTTGCCACGGAAGATACGCTCGTATTCGTCCCAAGCAACAGCATAGTTAGAATCACGATAATCACGCCAGCGAGTGGTGTGCTCAACGATAAAACTTACCAGTTCCTTGTCAGACTCGGTAGGTTCATCGAATTCCGTGGATAGGTTTTCTTTTTCGTTTTCCATTATGATGTTGAATCCTTAAATGGGTCATCAAACTCTTCAAAGTCAAAGCCTTGATCTTTCAGCGCCTGTGCTTGCTTGATGGCGTTGTATTTAACATCATCAATAGGGCCGCCGGGTTCTTGATCATCACAAGTACGAACAGGGCTGCAAGTAATGTGATAAAGCATACAGTATGCCACAGGTTTGGACTCAATGTCAACTAAAGATTTATCTACCATTGAGGTTTTAAAGTCTTTAGCAGGCCCGTTATCAATACATTCCTTGATCTTTGTGGTCTCAAGATAGTGCTCGCAGTTGGCGCACAAACGTCCACGAGCGTCTCCTTCCGTTACATTCCACTTCTGAGCCTTGTCTTGCCAGAACTCAGTGTTGGGTTGACGAGGATCAGCAGGCCCAAGACCGTGTTCTTTGATGGTGATCTTATGGTTCTTGATGTTGAGCTTGTTGTTTTGCAACGGAAGAGGACAGTATTCCATAATCACCACTTAACCTTGTCTGCCCAATACGCTGCACTCATCTTGCCTTTGGCGATGTTCTTAGCGTGGCGTGCTTTAAAAGCTTTGTTTCGGGCGCTACCATCAGGAGAACCAGAAACACCTTGTTGTCCAAAACGAATTGTTTTAATCTCATCTCCATCCTTAGCCACAACCACATGGCTCTTGGTTGGATGATCAGGGGTGCGCTTGGGCTTGTTGTAGCCTGATACACCGGCTCTCTCTAAGCGAGGGTCTTTAGCCATTCTTTTTCACTTTCTTGGCGGTTTTAGCCGCATCTTTGAAGTCTTGCGCCGAGGGAGCACCTTTAGTGCCCGGTTTACGCATCTTCTCGCCACTGCCGGCTTTGATGCGCTGACGCTTGGCGTTGATGTTTGCGTATAGTCCTTGTTTCATTTAATACCCCGAGATTTCATCAAAAACTTCGTAATCTTCATCTTCATAGTCTACATTATAGTTAGCAATTGCCAATTGGTCAACATAACTCAATGCGTCTACTAAGTCATCATGCACGCCAGCGGTAGGGAACATGATGAGTTGATCCATGAACTCATCCCAGTCTTCATCCTCGTTAAAAGTGATTCGACCATGTTCCAAGCGCCCTTGAAGGCTCCAGATAACCCTGTCAGACTTTTTCCTATTGCCATGCGTAAGATCGTGAATGTGAGCATATATGTTGTTTTTCCTCATTAAATCGTTTAAATAAGGCAACACAGCATTCTTCAAGGCTCCTCGCTCAATCCCTAACGCACTGGGTTGGAAGTCTCTAATTACCTTCAGGATATTAACAGCAGTTTCACGAATGTCCCAACGCCCGTGTTCAATGCTATGAACCCACCAATCTCCATTTTCTTTCAGCTTGACAATTGCGATTGCAGTCTCATCTAGCTTACGCTTGGTGCTGTTGGCGTTCTTTCCTACTTCCTCAAAGCCAGCCAAGTCAACAGCAACATAATAAGTACCAAAGTCAGGTTCTGATGCAAGCTTAAACCACTCTTCCTTAAAGACATCCGCACCTGCGGTATCAAAGCTAGACAAATATTCCTGTTTAAACGCAAAGCTGCTCAGAGTCTTCTTGGCGTTTTCAATTTCTTTTGGATCAATGGTTTCGTTATCTTCAGTGGTGAAGTGCCAAGACTTCCACTCTTCGTCAGAACCTTCTTGTCCAAGTTTAAAAACATCGTAGAACCAGTTACGTCCACTCGGGGTGGAGATAAACAAGGCTCTACCTTTCTTATCACTCAAAGAGGCTCGGATGATCTTTTGCCATACATCCTCTTTGATAAATGCACATTCGTCCAACACCACAAAGGTTAAAGACACACCACGAAGACTATCCGGATTGTCTGCCCCTCTTACGAGAATCTTCTTACCATTAACGAGCGTGATCTCAAGATTGTTGACGTGGCTGGACTTAATCACAGGACGACCAAGCTCATGCAACAAGTCCCAAATAATCGTTCTGGCCTGCCCTAGCGTTGGGGCGATATACATCACGCTAGAGCCATCAGGACAGTTCAAACCCTCAATCAACAAACTCACCGCTGACAGTCTTGACTTACCACACCGACGACCAGCAGCAACAACCTTGAATCGTGTCTTGTCTTTGAATACCGTCTGCTGCCACTTCAGCAGCGAGAAGTTAAGCGTTGTCATCCTCAACCTCTCGTGGCTCTACGTCCACAATGTCCATATGCACTTCTTCAGCCTCAACGGTAGGAGAGTTTAATCCACTGATATTGATGCTGATCTGAGGGGTTCCACCACCACCTTTGTTCTGCTCAAAGACAGACACAGGCACAATCCTATCGACAATCAATTTCCACGCCGCTGCTTGGTTCTTATGTTCATCGTTCAAAGCAGCATCATAAATGGCCTCAAGCACCTTGGCGCTCTTGGGCGAAGTAAGCATCCGTTGCTTATATTCATTGATAATTGCCGTATCGCCCTTGGGACGCCCCATGATACCTTTGTTCTTGTTCTTAACCGCAACAAGATCACTTTTCGGGGGACGACCCCTTTTCTTCGGTTTCTTCTCTTCTTCCATCTTTATCCTTATTTGGAGATAGACAAAACATTAGTTTTTAGACAAAACAATTATAATTTTCTCTAAGCCCTACTATATACTTTAATGTAGTTTTGATGTAAACAAATAATGTAAACAATACCGTAACAAGACTAACGATTAATAACTACGTATATGAAAACTTAATGAACTGAATGAGCAGGTCGTTAAAGTATACTTTTGTTTACTTCTTAGTTCATCCCTAGTGACTTAGAAGAATATTATAATCATGGGCTGAAATGTAGCATACTTTTACTGTTTTGTCAACAACTATTTTGAGACTTCACTCTAAAGTCCCCTCTTAGGGTGCGCAGGTTCCTTTATTGATAATTCATTCTCAATAACTTTTATTGTCTATTTCTTCTTTGTTTTCAATAACTTAACATAATCTGTTCTGTCCCTAATTATTAGTCAACTTTCCTGACTTTTTTGCTTTCTAGTTTTACTTTTTTGTGTGCTTTGGAGGCTACAGTAACAACAACGTTCCCACCAACGCCCCTCCCCCCTAGTGAGCACTCACTCACAAGCATATATAAGCAGTTACTTATATAAGTATGCACTTATATGGTGCTATATAGTTATAAATTATAACGATATTAATGACTCATGGGTCAGTAAAGTTATCCACAGGATAATCACAGTAGGTCTTTTGTGTCTGTGGATAAACTGTGGAGAACTTTGGTGGTCGTAAGTGGAGGTCATTGAAGGTGCCTCTAAAGACACCCAAGCCTAAACCTATAAAGACATCCAAGTCTATAGGCAAAGACTATAAAGCATCCGCTGAAGTTATCCACAAGTTATCCATGGTTGTGGACAACTATACCCTATGATGTATCACTTATCCACAGGTTATAGTCTTATATAAGACCCACGGCTGTGTATAACAGGCACTAGTGGTGTTAATAACTTTGTCTAAGGGTGGAGTGGCTTGGATGAAAATAATCGCTCTAAAGCCGTTTAAATCGGTCTAGTGTAAAGAATTGTAAAGTTACCAAAACCTAGGGTTTTCCCTAATGTTCACCACGGCAAACGGTGGAATACTAGATTCAATGACAGAGCACAGGGTTCTGTCAGACTTGCAAAGGATACGCAATCATGGATAAATTCAATTTTCAAGACTTTGAGCGCAACCCAAAAAAATATGAACTGTTCAAGACAGCCACGGTGCGTAACACAATGATTCATCAAGATGGTGAAACCTTAGAGGGCACAATTGTAGGCATCCGCTTTGTAGGCGTGAATCGCAACCAGTTGTATCGTCGTGATGAACCAGTTTATGTGCTGTCAACAGGTGATGTGTGCTACGCCAATAACCTACATTCATTCACGCTCTAAACCAAGGGTAAACACCTATGGCGGGCCTTTAAAGCCCGCCTACAATGAAACCATCAATCAAGCATAGGAGCAGACACCATGAACTTTGACAAAGCACTCAACGCCCTGCCCGATGGCACAGGATACGACCACACGGCTCACAAGACGATAGAAGACCTTTGCTACCTATGCTTGCATGAACTTGATATGGTTGCAGAGCGTGAGTTCTGGCACCCTCTGGCACAACGCAAGAAATACCTAAAGTTCTGCGAGAAGCACGGGCACTATGTCGATGAAGCCCGAGCCATGTATCAGGCATCGTTGAGCGTGTCTAAAACCGACTGCTACATCTACGATTAACCAACCAACAGGAGCAACTAACCATGATCAACCGCAACATATTCACCACTAAGCGCAATTGGGATGCTATCTTAGATATCGCCCTCGCTGTCTTTATCGGGCTTTGTCTCACCATCGGGGCATTGGCCTATTTTGATATTCTCATCTGATCAACCAACCAACCGAAGGAGTAAACACCATGAAGAAAACCATTGATTTTTATGAATTCCGTGATGCGTTTTATCGCCTGCGTCCCTCAAGCTTTTCACCTGATGGGCTTAAGCTGTTATGGGACTATCTGGAACAATGGGAAAATGACACTTTTGAAGAACTGGAATTCGATGTTATCGGACTTTGTTGTGATTTCAACGAGGATTATTGGCGAGATGTAGCAGAGAATTATGATATTGACCTTAAAGATATAGAAGACGAAGACGACAAAAAACAGGCTGTTATGGACTATTTGTGCGACAACACGGGTGTCTGTGGTATCACGGATGATGGTAACATCGTTTATCAAGTGTTTTGAAGGCTTTTATGAGCAGATATGAGAAAATCTTAGCATTAACAATCCATGAGATTATGTTATCTCATGAGCAGCCATCAGAGTTTAAACGAATTGCGATGTTTTTTGCTGCTGGTGGGTATTCAAGGGAGAATGACGAAGTGATAGACGCCATGTATAACATCATTTTTCACAACATTGAAGGATTTTGACATGAGTAAACCATACCCTGACACCCCTGTTTGGCCTTTTCCGTCATGGCCTTTGACACCATGGACACCAGCGCAGGAGAAGGCCTATAATCGGGATCAACTTAAACAATCGCCACCTGCGCCCTTTTGAAAGGATCAACCATGCACTGCCGTTGCTGTGACACCATGCTGACAGACTTTGAAGCCACTAGAAAAAACGCAAATACATTCGAATTTGTAGACTTGTGTAACTCGTGCTTTAATGATGTGAAGCATATCATTCCGGTGATTGAACGAAAAGACCTAATGACCATTGACGACACGGACACCGAGGCCAAAGAAGACTTTAATGACTATGAAGATATTAAAGATATTGTTAATTATAAATATCTTTAAATTCTTACATTAAAGAATCATTATAGTATTGCAAGAAGTGTGCCAAAAATGAACGAAGATACAGAAAAAGAGTTGTTGTCTATGATCAAAGAATCCCATTATTGGGGTTTGGTCGATGATGTGGCGACACTATTCGCAGACAAAGAGGGTAGACACTTCTTTGTCCATGTCTATGAACGAATGTTGGAAATTTGGGACGAAAGGGACAAAAAACCATGAGTGCTGTTATGATTGCCTTGTGTTTGTCGTTTTTAAAATGGAGTTTGACATGAACATACAATTCAACTATGAATTACCCAAGGATAAGTTCCTTGCGGACTGTGCTCTGGATGCTGTGGACAACCAAATGCGTCTAGAATCAATTAAAACCACCCTACAACGCTACCAAGCGCATGGGATAGTGCCGGAGGTAGTCCTACAGGAAATAATCGCTCAAATGCGTGATTTTAAGGGGAAGAAGGTATGAGCGAATACAGATTCAACGAGGATTCGATGCGGGATTTGTTGGAACAGGCACGAAAGGCTGAGGCTTGGGCGTGTATCTCCTACCTGAACCATGCCGGGTTTGAGGATGCGGCAAAGGCTTTAAAGCAAAGGGAACAAGATGCTGACCAAGACCAAAAGTGACTTTTTGAAGCATATAGGGTGCGATCATTGCGGATCGAGCGATGCAAATGCCTTGTATGATGATGGTCACTCGTATTGCTTCAAATGCGGAGCAATTGAGTCATTAGATAATGTGGATTTTCAACCCACTAAACCTAAAATGGAAACTAAAATGTTAACTCAAGGTGAAGTTAAGGCCATTGGTGATCGAGGGATTACATGGGAAACTTGTGATTTCTTTAAAGTCACTCAAGTGGACGGTAAGCATATCTATCCGTATGCGGATTCTGACGGTATGTATGTGGCCTCAAAGGTGCGTCATGTCGCAAACAAGACCTTTGCCGTTGAGGGGCAATGGGCCAAGGCTCAGTTGTTTGGGCAAAACCTGTTCCCTAAAAGCGGTAAATACATCACCATAGTAGAGGGAGAATTAGACGCTTTGGCGTGCTACCAGATGCTAGGCTCCAAATGGCCTGTTGTGTCGATCAGAAATGGCGCACAAGCGGCTCTGAAGGACTGTAAAGCCAGTTATGAGTGGTTGGACTCTTTTGATAATGTGGTGATCTGCTTTGATGCTGATGAACCGGGACGCAAAGCAGCAGAGGAAGTGGCAGAGTTGTTTGGCTCAAAAGCCAAGATTGTGAAACATATTAAGGACAAAAAAGATGCGTGTGATTACCTTGCTTCTGGGTTGGCTGCTGAATTCGTTTCTTCCGTCTGGTGGAAAGCAGAAACCTATGTGCCCGATGGAATCGTTGCAGGCTCTACGCTCTGGGAAGAGGTAAGCGCACCAGAGAAACCCGCTGATGCTTTGTATCCCTTCAAAGGCTTGAATGAGCTGCTTTATGGCCTTCGACCTGCTGAGTTGATCACGGTTACTGCTGGTTCTGGACTTGGTAAAAGTCAGTTCTTGCGGGAAATCCTGTATCATGTGCTTAAGACAACAAAGTGGAACATTGGTGGGTTGTTCTTGGAAGAATCGGTTAAGAAGACTGCCCGTAGCATCATGAGCTTGGAAGCCAACAAGAAGTTGCATTTGCCTGACACTTTGGTGAGCGAGGAAGAACTCAAGCACGCCTTTGATGCTACACTCGGGACTGATCGAATTTACTTGTTTGATCACTTTGGGAGCACAAACATTGACAACATCTTGAACCGCATCCGCTACATGGTGAAAGCCTGCGATTGTCGCTTGATCTTTCTCGACCACATCAGCATTGTTGTGTCGGGACAGGATAACGGTGATGAGCGTAAGGCCATTGATGAGATGATGACTCGCTTGAGGACTTTGGTGCAGGAGCTTAATGTTACTTTGGTGGCGGTGAGTCACCTCAAGCGGCCTAACGGCAACCAAGGACACGAGGACGGACAGGCTGTCTCTTTATCACAACTACGAGGCTCCGGTGCAATTGCTCAGTTGTCAGACGCTGTGATAACATTGGAGCGTAACTCAATGGCAGAAGACCCTAATGTGAGGCACATCACCAAGGTCTCCGTTGCGAAAAACCGGTATTGCGGTCTCACTGGCCCTGCTTGTGAGCTAAAATACGATACGGACACAGGGAGAATGAGAGAAGTCACTTTGGAGGAACTATGATGGAAGACTGGAGTATAGAAGATGTGCCTTGCTATGAAATCACTATCAAAATTGCTGTCACTGGGCACAATGTTGAACGAGCACAAGATTTTCTTGAAAACTTTTTTAGGAACAGCAAGCGTGTAGAAGAGTGTGACATTTGGAACTGGGACTTTGTTGATTGGGAGGAGGCATGAGCATTGAACACCTCATCGTTGGAGCCACTGGCTTTGGGTATGCTGTTGTAGGAGTGCTGCAATGGCTCAAAGGGGACTTACCTAATGGTATGATTTGGACTGGCTATGCTTTTGCACAGGTGGGATTATGGATGAACATCAAATGAAGGACGCTGCCTTGAGGCTGGCGTTGGATGCGTTGGTAAAAACAGATACTGAGCCGGGAAGTAAGGCGTGGGAAAGAGAAACGGAAGCCATCACCGCCATCAACCAAGCATTGGCACAAGAAAAAGCCTTACAAGCCTTGCACAATGAAAACGAGCGTCTTGGTCTTTACAAAGATGCTTATAAACAACCAGACGTTGATCAAAGATCAACTGAATCGAAAGAAACTTTCGATCAGTCAGAGCCTGTGGCGTGGCGATACAACGGCAACCTGCATGAATTCGACCCAAGTGATTGGGCGACTGGCCCTGTGACACCCCTCTACACATCCCCACCCAAGCGTGAGCCGCTGACGGATGATGAGATTGATGCTTTGCCTTTCCCTCCAAGCGGAACAGCAACTTTGCGTGATTTTGTCCGAATCATTGAAGCCGCACACGGCATTAAGGAGTGACTATGTTTTACGGACAATGTTGTAAATGTAACCAACGATGGGAACTAGGCACAGCATCTACCTGCAATTGCCCAGATGAAGCACCAAAGCGTGAATGGCAGGGGCTGACGCAAGATGAGTTAAAGCCAATTTGCGATGAGTATCGTATCTTGTTTGGTTATTGGGTAAATGACTTTGCCAGAGTCATCGAAGCCAAACTCAAGGAGAAGAACACATGATGAGTCTTGATCAAATTGTTGGAAGGTTGATGGACTTGGAAGACAAGTATTATGAGTTACAATCCAGATACCACGACCTAATCAACTCCTATGAAAAACTGAAAGAAGAGCATGAGAATTGCACTGGACATAGAATCAAACCTAGCGCACAACAAGATTTGGATGTGCGTAACGAAGGACATTGACACTCAGGAGATTCGTGTATGGAAAGATCACAATGGCCTAAGCGACTATCTAAGCTCGGCTACACAGATAATCGCCCACAACGGGGTCGGGTTCGATTTTCCGATATTGAACAAGTTATGGAAAACGAAGATTACTTTGAGGCAGATATTCGACACACTGGTAGCAGGGCGTCTATTAGAGCCAACGAGAGAGAACGGACACAGCTTGGAAAGCTACGGAAAGAGTTTAAGCACACACAAGGTAGACTATCCAAAGATTTGGGAGTGGATGAATGACAAAAAGCAAGAATATTCTGGTGAGTGCTTTGATGACCCGATTATGGGTCTGCTTGAGTACTACTGTATACGGGATGTGGATGTTCTGGTTGATGTATATCATCATGTTTCACAAGGACTAGAGAAGAATAAGTTTTCTCAAGAGTCTGTGGAACTCGAACATCGTGTGGCAATGATCATCAATGAGCAAGAACGAAACGGATTCAAACTGGACATTCCCCATGCAACAATGCTACTTACTAACCTCAAAGGAAGATTGGCAGAAATCAATGAACAAATGCAGCAGCGATGGCCTCCCTATTCAGTTGAGCGATTCTCAGAAAAAACAGGAAAGCGACTTAAAGATGAAATCGTTGTCTTCAATCCCGGCTCTCGAAAGCAAATTGGTGAAAAGCTGATTGAACTTGGGTGGAAGCCTAAGAAGTTTACTGAGACTGGACAACCCATGGTCGATGAGGGCACGCTGATGAATGTCAATATTCCAGAAGCTAAAGTGATTGCTGAGTATCTTTTGGTGCAAAAGCGTATCGCCCAGATTGAATCATGGGTTGATGAAGTCAAAGAGGACGGAAGGGTTCATGGACGTGTAAACACCAATGGAGCAGTTACCGGACGCATGACTCACTTTAAGCCTAACATGGCTCAGATACCAAACGCAGGAAGCTTATATGGCCCTGAGTGTCGTCAGTGCTGGACTGTTGATGCCGGTAATGTTCTTGTCGGCTGTGACGCTTCTGGTCTTGAATTGCGTATGTTGGCTCATTACATGAAGGATGAAACCTATGTCAAAACGGTCTGTGAAGGAAGCTCAAAGGATGGAACGGATGTTCACACCCTCAACCAAAAGGCTGCGGGGCTACCAACTAGAGATGATGCGAAGACGTTTATTTATGCCTTCCTATACGGTGCGGGGCCAGCGAAGATCGGCTCCATCGTTGGTGGTGACGCATCTACTGGAACCAAGCTTATCAACAAGTTTCTTTCCGCAACTCCCTCGTTGCAGACGCTACGTAACACTGTTGCCAAGTATGCGGACAAGGGTTATGTCCCCGGCTTGGATGGTCGCAAGATTTGGGTGCGCTCGGAGCACGCCGCCCTCAATACGCTACTTCAAGGAGCTGGTGCAATTGTTATGAAGAAGGCTTTGATTCTTTTTCATGATAAGATCAGAGCAAACAAGTGGCCTGTGAAGCTTGTTGCAAATGTTCACGATGAGTTCCAGTTTGAGTGTCCACAAGAGATCGCTGAAGAAGCCGGAAAAGCTGCTAGAATGTCTATCGTAGAAGCAGGAGAGCATTTCAACCTTCGTTGTCCCTTGGATGGCGAATACAAAATAGGGGCCAACTGGCGTGAAACACACTGAAGAACCACAAGAAAAGATTGTGATTGACATCTACGAGAAAGAGTTTATGTTGTATTACAGCAACACACTCTTGCCCGAAGAAGTCGCTGCAATCCTCTATAATGCGTTAGAATATCTCGATTTGCAGAATTCCGATAACACTGGGATTCTACAATAACCCGCTGCGAAAGCAGTATTTTTAACTTTCAAAGGAATTGAAAATGAGTGATTTGAAACCCGTCAAAATCTCTGGTGAATTGTTCTGGACTAAATGGATGGCTGAGTTTAACAAAGCCTTCAACGAAGCCAACGACCGTTACGAATGCACCATCGGTAACATCAGTGATGACGATGTGGCTAAGTTGACTGGTCTTGGTATCAAGGTCAAATACAAAGACTCCATGGGTAACTTTATTGTTGGTAAGAGCAAGTATTTGTTTAATCCCGAAGGCCCTGATGGTGCTATTGTTCCCGTAGATGCTTTGGGGAACGGCTCCAAGTGCAACGCCATTGTGTCGGCATACAAGCATAAGCTGTCTGCAAAGCATGGTAATGCTCCTTCGATCCAGAAGGTGTATGTCACCGAGGTGAAGACTTACGTGCCTGACGCTAAAGAAGAGGAAGATGTCACCCTCTGAACTACCACAGGTGGCTCTCTTGGACTCAGACATCATTACTTATCGTGTGGGGTTTGCGTCTGAGGAAGAGGACGAGAAGTTTGCCTTAGCCAGAGTGAAAGACTTGGTGTTCCAGATTGTCTATGATGATCTTAAGTGCGAAGACTACAAGGCTTACATCACTGGTTCTGGTAACTTCCGTCACGAAGTTGCTAAGACAGTTCCATACAAGGGAAACCGTAAAGACCTTAAACGCCCCAAGCATTATCAAGCCATTAGAGATCATCTTGAGCGCTTGGGGGCTATAAAGGTTGAAGGTATGGAAGCTGATGACGCTATCGCCATTGAAGCTCAGAAAGGTAACTTCTGGATATGCTCGATTGACAAGGACTTAGACCAGCTAACAGGATGGCATTATAACTTTGTTAAGAGAGAGAAATACTGGGTTACTGAGTGGGACGGAATGGTGAGCTTCTACAGTCAGATATTGACTGGTGACAGGATTGACAACGTGCAGGGCTTGAAGGGCATTGGAGTGGCTAAAGCCGCTAAAATCCTCAAGGACTGTAAGACTGAAAAGGAACTGTATGATGCGTGTCTTAAAGCGTATGATGGAGATGCAGAAAGAGTATTGGAAAATGGGAGGCTTCTATGGCTCCTAAGAACCCCACAGCAAGTTTGGTCGCCTCCTTCCAGTTAGCAGGGTTTGATTGGACAATCCGCTACATCGAGGGCATGGCTGACTATGGTTCCTGCAATCCTGCAACACAAGAGATTCTGATCCGAGCAGGGATGAACAAACAAATCACAGACCAAACCCTGTGCCATGAGCTTGTTCATGCGATTTTGTTCACGATGGGAAAGACTAACCATGACGAAGAGTTTACCGATGCGTTTGCCTCTTTGTTGCATCAATACGAGAAGACGAAACAGTGAAGACATCATCAGCTAAAGCAAAAGGACGAAACCTACAGAAGTGGGTTGCTTCAAGGATGTTGGAGAACGCAGCCAAAGAGCTTGAAGGAGACGATATTAAGTCAACGTCAATGGGTGCAGGTGGAGAGGACGTTATGCTCTCTCCAGCGGCTCGTAGAATCTATCCGTGGCAGATCGAGTGCAAAAGCTATGCTCGTATTGCCGTCTATGATTTCTACAACCAAGCCTGCTCACATGGGACTCATGAGCCTGTTGTCTTTATCAAACAGAATCAATGTAAGCCTCTAGCCATCGTTGATGCTGAATACTTTATAAGGAATTGCCGTGAAAGTAAATCTGATTAAAGAGAATGACGACGGGTCTGCTGACTTTAGTTTTGATCTAAATTCAACAGAAATGGGGATGCTCCTAAATCTAGGAATCCTGACTGCAATTAAGAATGGAATCGAGGAAGGTGAGAAATATGAGCCAAGTGAAACTAGTTTGGGGGACACCGAACGGGGAGAATCTGATAGCGTACATGGCTCGGGTGAGCAATCCCGAGAACCAGAACAACACGACCTCTTCCCCGAAACTCTTGAAGTACCTAATAAAGCATAAACACTGGAGTCCTTTCGAGATGGTGAACGTCTGCATGGAGATTGAAACCACACGGGATATTGCTCGTCAAATCCTGAGACACCGTAGTTTCAGTTTCCAAGAGTTCAGCCAACGATATGCTGTTGCTAACGGCTTTGATGTTCGTGAGTGCCGCACACAGGACTTACTGAATCGTCAGAACAGCCTCCAGACTGACAACGGAGAACTACACCAGTTTTGGAAGGAAGCTCAAGCTGAGATGATCGGGAAGGCCAGTAGTCTATATGCTCAAGCCTTGGACAAAGGAATTGCTAAAGAGACTGCTAGAGCTTTGTTGCCGGAAGGATTGACAATGAGTAAGATGTATATGAACGGAACTCTTCGTAGCTGGCTTCACTACATTGATATTCGTTGTGATCCTGCAACACAGAAAGAACATCGTGAAGTAGCAGAACAATGTCGTGCTATCATCTTTGCTTTGTTTCCGTCAGTGAAGGAGGCTATGAATGGAGTTCAATGAGTATCAAGACAGGGCTGAAACTTATGCCCTATCGACCGCTAAAGGGCTGATGTATCTCATCCCCGGTCTTGCTGCTGAGTCCGGGGAAGTTGCAGGAAAGTGGGCAAAATATCTTCGTGATGCACATTTCCGTGATAATTCAATTCTCAAGGAGGACATGAAGAAAGAACTAGGAGACTGTCTGTGGTTTATCGCCATGATTGCTGAACAGTTCAATATCAAGCTGGAAGATGTTGCTATTACTAACATTGATAAGCTTGAAGATCGTAAACAACGTAACCAAATTGGAGGTAGTGGAGATGAGCGTTAATTATACCTTTCGTTATGAAGACGATAATGAACCGATAGGGTTATATCCTAGTGTGCTTACCAAAACAGACTTACAGTTTGAAGACGGAACCACATGGGTTAATGTCGTAGAGAGCTTCCTACAGTTCTTAGAAGGGCATTATGGTTATAACATCCGTGAGCAAGTCTTTTACAGTGTTGCTATGCCGTTTAATGATCCTAATGAGTCTAGGGCTTCTGGTCGGGAGATGGATCGAACAGTATTTGAAAAGCTTGTGTTAGAAAATCCAGACCTGATTCCTTCTTCCCAAGACGAGACATACAAATGAGAATCCTAGTCATCCCTGATTGTCAAGTTCGTGAGGGTGTTCCTCTGGAGCACCTCTCATGGGCTGGAGAAGCGATCTGTGAGTATCGTCCTGATGTTGTTGTCAATATCGGCGACTTTGCAGATATGCCTAGTCTCAGCAGTCACGACATCAAAGGCTCTAAATACTTTGAGGGCCTTCGATACAAGAAGGATGTTGAGATTGTTCATAAGGCCATGAAGATGCTATTGCAGCCTCTGAGGGACTTGCAGGATCGTCAGCGTAAGAACAAAGAGAAGGTATACAAGCCTCGCATGGTCTTGACGCTAGGAAATCACGAGAATCGAATTGACAGGGCGGTAAACAACAACCCCACGCTTGAGGGCCTCATTTCAGTAAAGGATTTAAACTATGAGAAAGACTGGGAGGTTCATGCTTTCCTTCGCCCTGTATTCATCAATGGCGTTGGGTTCAATCACTATTGGCCTGTTGGCGCAATGGGACGACCTGCATCTTCTCCTGCCGCTATTATCAGTAAGCTACATATGTCATGCGTTGCTGGACATCAGCAAGGAAAAGCAGTGGCGTATGGTAAAAGGGCTGACGGAGTTCCTATTACTGCTATCGTGGTGGGGTCTTATTATCTTCACGATGAAAGTTACATGGATCAACTTAGCAACCGCCATTGGCGTGGACTTCTCGTGATGAACGAGGTTAAAGACGGACACTTTGATGAAATGTTCCTCAGCATTGAATATTTGGAGAAAAAGTATGGAAAAGGAAGTAACATTGGCTGAATACATCAAAAGTATTCAACACCACGGTTCTAACGGAGTTCAAGTAGGCGGAAGTCACTATCGTGACAAAGAAATCCAGCCTTGGGACTACATTTATGTAAATAACCTTGGCTATTTTGAAGGAAACTGTGTAAAATACGTGTCCCGCTGGAAAGACAAAGGGGGAGTGGACGATCTGCGTAAAGCAATCCACTATCTGCAAAAACTGATTGAACTAGAAGAAGGACAATGATGACAGACAAAACCTACTATGTCTACTCTCACATTGACCCTGAAAACGGCTCCAGACAATATATAGGTGTGGGCCGATACGACAGGGCTTGGTGTTGTAGACGAAACCAAAGAAATGAAAAACATTTTTTATGGCTTCAGGAACAATATAACAAAGGTTTTACTTTGGAGAATATTGTTAGAATAGAGAAAAAAGCACTGACAAAACAGGAAGCATTGGAAATTGAAAGTTCTATTATAAAAACAGAAAAACCGCCTATGAATGAGCTAGGTAATCCGGATCATTGGAGCCGAGGTAGGCAGTATAATCCAGAATTAGCTGCTTTTGCCAAAACGCTGCATCAGATGGGTTATGGTTATCAGCGTGTGTCCATGCTGATGGGAGGAGCGAAAAATCAACAAATGAAAGCAAAAAGGATGATTGAAAATGCAAACTGAAAAACTAAACCCTTACGCCACTTACATCGCCAAAAGCCGCTATTCCCGTTTCTTGGACGATAAGCAACGCCGTGAGCACTGGCCCGAGACTGTAAACCGTTACTTTGACTTCATGGAGAAACACCTGAAGGAGAAGATGAAATATACTCTTACGCCTGAGCTTCGTAGCGAGTTGCAAGATGCTGTGACTAATCTGGAAGTGATGCCCTCAATGAGATCAATTATGACGGCTGGAGAGGCTCTGGAGCGTCAGAATATCGCAGGATACAACTGCTCTTATTTGCCTGTGGATGATCCCAAAGCCTTTGATGAGGCTATGTATATCTTGTTGTGTGGCACTGGTGTTGGCTTTAGCGTGGAGCAAAAGTATGTTAACAAACTTCCTGAAATCCCTGAGAATCTGTACGATAGTGGCACAGTTATCGTTGTCAAGGACTCCAAAGAAGGTTGGGCTAAGGCTTTGCGACAAGTTATTGCCCTGCTATACGCTGGAGAGATTCCGAAGTGGGATGTGTCTGCTGTACGGCCTGCCGGAACTCGGCTTAAAACCTTCGGTGGACGGGCATCAGGCCCAGAGCCTCTTGTCGAGCTGTTCAAGTATGTTGTCGCTAAGTTCAAAGGAGCTGCGGGGCGTAAGCTGCACACCCTTGAGTGTCATGACATTCTCTGTAAGATCGGGGAAGTTGTCGTTGTTGGGGGAGTGCGTCGTAGTGCAATGATCAGTTTGTCTGATCTCTCTGATGACCGTATGGCTCACGCTAAAGCCGGTAGTTGGTGGGACGGTAACGGTCAGCGTGCTCTGGCTAACAACTCTGCTGTCTACGAGGTTAAGCCTTCTGTGGGTCAATTCATGCGTGAGTGGTCGAACATATATGAATCGCATTCTGGTGAGCGTGGCATTTTCAATCGTTATGCTTCTGTCAAGCAAGCCAGCAAGAATGGTCGCCGTGAGTTTGATAAAGAGTGGGGTACTAATCCCTGCTCGGAGATCATCCTGCGTCCGTATCAGTTCTGTAACCTAAGCACCGCAGTGGTGCGTAGTAGCGACACCATGGAGTCTTTGGCTAAGAAGATTCGTATTGCAACGATTCTAGGTACTTTCCAAAGCACCATGACTCATTTCCCTTATCTGCGTAAGATTTGGCAAACCAATACCGAAGAAGAACGCTTGCTTGGCGTGTCAATGACTGGTATTCTCGACAACCCGTTGATCAACAACCCTGCTGACCCGGAGTTGGCTAACCGTCTGGAGGAACTGAAAGATGTTGCTATTCGTACAAACGCTGAATTTGCTGACGCTATTGGTATCAATCGCAGTGCTGCTATCACTTGTGTTAAGCCCGAGGGAACAGTCTCCCAACTCACAGGTACGGCTTCTGGTATTCATCCTCAGCATAGTCAGTTTTTCATCCGCCGTGTTCGATCTGATAATAAAGACCCTATTACTTCGTTCATGAAGTCTCAGGGAATCCCTGCCGAGCCTTGTGTGATGAAGCCTGACTCAACCACTGTGTTTAGCTTCCCCATGCGAGTAGAGAAAGGCGCTGTGTTGCGAGACGATATTGATGCGTTGACTCACCTGCGTCTATGGCTGGCTTTTCAGCGTCACTGGTGTGAGCATAAGCCTTCTGTGACCATCAGTGTCAAAGAGAACGAGTGGCCTATCGTTGGCGCTTGGACTTGGGAACACTTTGATGAAATCACTGGGGTCTCATATCTTCCCTATGATGGCGGTACTTACAAGCAAGCCCCTTACGAGGAGATTGATGAGTACACTTACCATAGTCTTGCCTCTGCGATGCCTACTGACATTAACTGGGAACATTTCATTGAAATGACCGATAACGTCGAAGGTGCTCAACAACTGGCGTGTACCGCCGGTAACTGTGAAGTGAGTTTCTAATGGACTTTAACATTACCCTGATCAATGGCCTTGCCTTTGGCATCGCTCATACGGACTCAATCTTTATTGAGGATGTCGAAACAGAAGAAATCGAGGTAGGCCACGGAATTATCATATTCTTAGGCTTCATCCAGATAGCACTATTTTGGTAGAAGGGTGAAAACTTTAAGGGGCCACTAAAGGCCCCTTTTTTTATCCTCTTAGAAAGATGCTTCTTTCGTCTTGTCTTCGTTTAGTCAAACCCGGCAGGACTTTATCGCCTGCTTTGTCCCATTTAAGGAACTCATCAGCGGCTCCATCATAGTCTGCACGATTGTATTTCATCCTCAATGTCGAGTTCTGTAAGTTTCCTAGCCCCACATTGAAGGAAAAGCTCACCAAAGCCTCAAAATGCCCTACATTGGTGCGTGTGGCAGGACATAACCTTAAAACACCCTCTTCAAACCGCTTTAAATCGTCTTGGAGCAGTTTATCTACCTCAGTTAAGGTCATGGTACGATCCCACTCTTTTGGAAGCTCTAAAGCCATTCTATCGGCAAATGGAACCCTTATGTGGCTAGGATCAATCACGTGACCGACACCCACCGTCCAAAGCCTTGCAGGACACCTATAGGGCTTTAGGCGCACACCTTCATGGTGTTTGAGCATCTCTAGGGTGCTTTGTCGGATCATTTCTTAGAGAAAGCTTGAGTACCGAACCAGAAGGAAATGATAGCTGCAAAGATTTGCTGAGTATCGTCATCCCACAATAGGTTCAAGGCTACATCAAACTCTACACCTGTTTTGATGGCATAGTAAAAGCCAAACACATCGACAAACACCAGTAAGGCAAAGAAGCCATATGTGATAGCAGGACGCACCATGGCTCTAGCGTTTTTAACCCATTGAGAGGTTCCCTCAGACAAAGACATATCGTGCTCATAGAGGGCTTGGCGCTCTTGGAGCTGATACTTCTGGGTTTCAACATTGGCTTGAATCTGTAACTGATCGGTTCTGATTTCTTCCACCCGAGCCTGAGCCACATAGCCTTCTTTGAGCATTTGCAGCTCTCGCTCAGTCTGCATCTGGGCCAAGGCAAGTTCATGGGTCTTATCAGCCCGGTCTTGGAAGAAATCCAACAGGCGGGGAAGACCGCCCATGAGGAACGATAGAAAAGTAGAGATCAGTGTCAGCATCTTATTGAGGCGGATTTACCGCAGCAGAAAACAATCCTTGAATACTTGTGCGAGGCAGAGGCTCTTGCACAGTTCCGCCAAGAATATCACTCATCAGACCACGAGTAGCGCTTCGTTGAGCAGCGCCTTGGAGTTTATCGGCAGCAAAACCAGCGCCACCCATTACAGCCGCAGCAGCGGGGCTTTGACCGGCAACATAGAGGTTACTACCAAAAGCAATCTGGCTACGTAGAGGATTCAAACGAGCAGTGGTAGACAACAACAGATCAAAGGGGCCTCCTTTGGCTACTGCTTTGATTGCGTTTTGCTCTTTATCCGAGAATAGACGCATTTTGTTCTTGTCTGCCAGAAGATCAATCATCTTTTGACGAATAATGGATGCTTCTGAAGCAGAAGGATTAATTGCTTTAGCATCAGCAACATTCAAAATGTCATCCAACACAGTAGCACGAGACAGATTACGCCAGTCTTTACGGGCTTCCATTACACTCTTAATGGCTTTTTCAGCGTTTCCTGCGCCTGTGGATATATCAGAAGATTTAATATTAGCCACAAAGTCATCAATCTTCTCAGTCATGACGCCAGCAAGACGACGGACATTAGGTTCATTGGAGTTCTTCAAAGAAGTGGCAAGACCACGCATTTGCTCCAATTGAGTAAACGACACATCTTTGTCTTTAATAATTTGGTTGAATCGACGCAAAGTATCGCCAATGTCTGATTGTTGTTTACTCTGAGGTAGCCAATTAGCGTCCTCAAGAGCTTTACGCATATCTCCAATCAATCCACGAGCGCTGTTGTTCTTCAGGCTTACACCTGCGTCTTCCATAGTGGTATAAGCTCGTTGTGCTCGTTGTTTGATCTCATCCATCGTTACAACAGGCTGAGAGGGCTGCGTCATCTTGCCTGCCATCTTACCAGCGGCTCCCGCAGCTACGGTAGAAGCACCCAAGGAAGCAATAGTGGCAGCAATATCGCTACCAGTCAGCTCTTTGGTGACATCATAAGCAGGCTGTGAGACAGCACCGGCGGCAGCAGCGGCAGGAATCTGTTGCACGAGGTTTTGACCTAGAGCAGTCTGCGGAAGAAGCTTTGCAGCTCCTGCGGCTCCAAGCATGGCTCCTACACCGCCCTGAGAAACTTTTTCAACCGTTGACTCAGGCTGAGGAAGACCCATAGCAGTCAATCCTTGTTGTTGTACTTGAGACAACAAAGGGACACGCTTTTCTGATCCGGCAAGGTTCAAACCAACGTTAGCCGCTGAAGCCAAGAAGTCAGCCGCAGCGGTCACAGGGGAAGACAATGCAGTGATGGCTGTCCTAGCAGTAAGTCCTGCTTGTCGTTTGGCTTGATCAGCCATAGAAGGCTGTGTCTCAGACTTAGGAGCTTTGATAGAGGAAGCAATTTCATCAATCTCAGCGTCAGACAAAGGCGTATCCGTCTGAACACGCTTGCCTTCAATCATGTATGTAGGCATAATAATCCTTAGTCAATGATCTGATAACGAGTGCCTTTGCTGGTCGTAGCGCCAGAGGGCTGCTGTGCAGGCGTTGGGGCGGCTGCAGCTCCGGGAGCAGTCTGCTTTTCAGCGGGTAGTTTACCAGTAGCAGCATCACGCCAGCGGCTGTAATGGAACTTGATCTGGTCAAGGTTACTCTTTAGTTTCTCAGGAGACTGGTTCATGTCCAACGAAGCCAAGGAGGATTGGAGTGCAGTCAATTCTTGCACAGCCACCTGACCCAAAGCACCGCCAGTAGGAGAAGCATCACGCATCTGCTGCAGACGATCAAAGCCCAAGTTAGCCTTGATGGTCTCCAGCGTAGAACGCAAGTTAGCGCCAGAGGTTCCGGGGATGTATGAGGTAAACGAACCCAAACCAGCAGTTAGTCCAGACACCAAGGGCAGAGCTTCGTCTACTTTAGCAATCACTCGGTCAGCACCGGCAACGGCGTTTTCAGCAGCAGCCACTTGTTTGTCTACTTTTTCTTGTTTCTTGTCATTCAAAGCATCAATACGAGCCTGAATTAATTGACGCTGAACGTCCGTGTTCGATTGACGCAACGAAGCCTGCAACTGAGCCAATTGAACCTGAAACGCACGATCACGCTCTTTCTCTCGCTCACGGGCTTCTTGTTTTTCTTTCTCAATCTGAGCCTTAGCTTCTAGTTCTGCTTTCTTGAGGCTTGAACGCTCCAGAGCACTCAAAACCTTATCAGGAGTACCATATTGACGAACAACTTTAAGAATATCTGCTTCAGAGGCCCCTTCAGGAAGTGCTTGCAGTTCAGCTTGCAATTTATCCTCACGAGCAAAAGCACGCTCATCACGAGTGGCTTTCATTGTCTCTGCCCGAGTCTTAGCTTCTTGAGCCTCTCGTACACTGATCTGACCAGCGAGTTTAGCAGCTTCTTCATTGAAACCAGCAGTTTGTAGTCGCATGGCGTATTGCTTTAGGCCATCCACCGTGGTGACATCCACGCCTTGAGCCAAGCGACGAAGATCGGAGGCTTTACGCACCATAGGATCAACAGTTTGTTGTCCAAACAAACCAGCAACTCCTTGACCCAACTGAGCACCGCCTTTATAACCCAAATAAGCACCAGTATCGGCCAAGCTTCGTTGAGCCGCCTGAGCAGCACGTTGCTCAATCAGTTGATTCTGAAGTTCTTGTTGACTCAGAGGACTACCAAAGAGTCCTGCAAATTGATCAGTAGCCATACTTCTATCCTTTATATTAACCCAACAGATTGCCGATCAAAGCGGCAACAGGATCAACCAAGCCACTGACAGCATTAACCTGAGCCTTGGCAGCACCAGCTTGGTAATCGGCAGCGGTCTTAGCCGCACCAGTCAGGTATTGACCCGCTTGAGCGCCTGCCTGAGACTGTTGAGCGCCCAGACTAGCGCCAAGACTCAACGGAGCTTGTCCCAGAGTTTCTGCTGACGTAGCACCAGTCAAAGCAGCCGTAAACGGAGCCAGAGCTTGCGATTGAAGGTTAAACCCACCACCGGCAACACCCAAGCCTCCAGTCATCAGTCCTTGACCTGCTTGAGCCTGCTGGATAGCAGCGTTTTGAGCCTGAGCAGCCAACTGAGCGTCTTGTTGAGCGATGGCGTTGTAGTAAGCCGCCAACTGGGGATTGGTAGCCATCAAACCCTGAGCGCCGGGAGCGTAGCCAGCTTGAGTGCCGCCAACAGCCAAACCAAGACGACCTTGTTGCTGTTGTTGATTGGTCAACTGAGCCAGTTGTTGTTCACGACCGGGAGCCAGTAGAGCCTGTTGTTGGCTAATGTAACGCTGACGAGCAGCTTCAGGAGACTCAGCTACGTATTGTTGACCGAGGTTAAACAGACCAGTTCCGCCTGCCAGCGCAGCTTGTTGCAGAGGCTGCGTCTGAGAGACACCACCAACGGTTTGACCTGCTTGAGTCAACAGAGCCTCACGCAGCGCAGCAATGTCAGGAGCAACTTGGTATCCAGCACCGATCAATCGACCTTTATCGTCAAACTGAAAGCCGCTAGTGCCAAAGCGAGAGGTGATGCCAACAGGACGGAACTGCGCCATCTCAGCCGCTTGCTGGCCTTGGGCCAACAGAGCATTAGCAATGTCGGTCTGTGCGCCTGCGGCTTGGTTAGCAGCATAAATATTGCCAAGACCAGACAAGAGGCCAGTAGTAGTAGACAAATCAGTGGTAGCCATCAGTAAGTACCTCCGTCAACGGTGGCTGTAAAAGTGCCTGAGACAGTGAGGTTCACTGCGCTGGCGTTTCCTGTCATGGTTGGATTATTAGCATCAGGTTTGCTGTTCACAGCCGATTGAATGGCGGTGAATTCTGCGTCAATCTCTGTGCCTTTGACAATCTTTGCAGGGTTGCCGGAAGCAAGAGCATCCTTGGCAGCAAAGTCTGTGGCTTTGGTATAGTTACTCATTATCGAGTCCTTCCGACCTTACAATAAACATCAAGTTTCTGAATAGACAATTCTTTGTTAGAAATGTCTGATTCAATGCCTAACTGAACAATATTACCTGCTCCTCCGGCTTGAATCTTTTGGTTGTCAAATATCAAACCAGCAGTGTATTCATTAATGTTGTACTCAGCAAGCCCATATTCAGCAATAGTTGTGTTACCAATATTGATGATCTGAGACTGGTAGTTGTCAACATAGTCAAAGCCATATTTAACACTAATGTCTAATCCATTACCACCAATCAAGGTAAAGCTAATCTTCTTCAACAGCTTCAAGACCGTTGGTTGTCCAAAGTCAAAGTAACTGGTGTAGTAACGCAGACGATAAGACGAAGTATTGTCCAAATTACCAACATAGTATCCAACATAGCTCTCTGTACCGATCAGTACTTCTTTGCTGCGAGTTACCGCCAGTGCTGAAGGAGTCAAAGTCCAAGTAGTCACCCTTGCCGCACCGTTTTGCATCTTAGTACGTGTGTCAAAACAGTAAGTAACATTACTGACAGGCAACACAAGCAGGTAGAAAGCGTTGACATCAGAATAAACAGCCTTGATGTTCGCTAGGTTCTCAGCACCCACACGAGCTACCAGCTCATCACGAACGCTGCTGCTAATATCTGTCATAGGAGCAGAACGATCTTGAACCACTCGACCAAAGGATCGAACACCGTTATCGCTCAGATACAGAATATCAGTACCTACCACAGCTACCGAGTCACGAGCACAACAACCTGTGCCTACAATGGTGTCAGTCAATTGAAGGTTCTGAGGATCAGTGGCGTTAGAATACACCAGAATCTGACGACGACCAAAGATAATCAAATAGTTGTTATGAACCGCCAGTGCTTGAATCTCATCAGCGCCAGCAGGCCATACCTGAGCTACATTCAAAGTACCAGAAGTGCCGGTAGCAAAGATGTGACCAGCAAGCAAATCAGAGAACTGAACAGTATTCTTGTCGGTAGCCGTATTAGCTGTCCAAGTGCGTCCATAGGCCGATACAACGCAGTTAGCGCTTTGTACCGTACCACTGTATCCAGATACCTCAGAAACACGCTTATATTGCGTGGTAGACACCGCAGGATCGAAGACTAGAGGATCATGATCACTCTGGTATAGGTACATCTTGCCGTTTAAAGCAGCCATCTGCCAGTTGCTGTTAGTGATCGTAGGAGCAACACCTCCACCGCCATAGGTCAAGGTGGTCAAGGTTGAACCATTGAGCTTAAACAGTTTATTATTAGCAGCAACAAGAATATAAGAGGTTCCATCATTGGCAATTAACTCACCAATGGACTGGATACTGGCAGTGCCTGTATCGGTATTAAGCGTGTGCTTAGGAAGCCAGCCTTTACGAGCACCGATACGACCAAACTTATCAATGATGCAGTTTTGGGCAATGGTAGCGAACCCGGACTCCAACTGAACCGAGGAATCCTGAGTGTTTACCCCCATGAAGCCGGGGGCGGCGATACTGGAGGTTAAAAGCTGTTCTGCCATTTAGATACCGACCCAAGTGATTTCTTCATCGTAGCGGTTTCGCTCAATAGCGACAGCATCAGCCAGAGCAAGACGGTACTGGAGATAAGCTTCAGAAGACTGAACACCGCCATCCTCGCCACGCTCTGCGATAGACTTGGAATAAGCCAACATAGCCACCAAATGATCAGGAACTTCAACACGATCCGTATCCGCAACCAAGTCAGGCTGAGGAATGATCAGGTTAAACCGAAGCGTATAGGCTTTATCGGGGATAGGATAGACATCAACCTGAGTGTCTCCGTTATTGTCTACACCGTTGAAGTTATAGTACACAGGAGCAGCTTTTTGTTGATCTACCAGCAAGAAAGCCTTGTTCATCCAGTGAGTAGGACGATACTGCATCACAGTGTCTTCTGAGTCATTGAGCACATCAATGACACGGAAACGGTTTTGAGAGCCTACCAGAACATAGTTAAAGACTGCATCCGTAGTGGTGGCAGTCAAAGTATTGCTCAAAGCATTCCAGTCATGAGCATCTTCTACGTCTCTCTTTGCATCGTTTACAAAGACACCAATCATCTTGGAATACATGGTGTCGTTGACCGAAGTAACCGTAGGCTCACGCAGTCGCTTCAATACATTGTTGACAAGTTCAAGGTAAGTCATCTCAAATTCCTTGTTTCTTAATCAGTTCAAAAGTGCAGATGGTGCTAAATGAACTACCAGCCTCGCTTTGCATCATGACCTTATCGCCTTCTTCGAGGACAACATAAGCACCGCCGTCAATACGAAGATACTCTTTACTTGATACGGTATTCTGATTCAAGACATAAATATTAGTGCTTGCGCTGGAATCCGTCCAATAAACAGTGCAGTGCTTAGTCGAACCAGAGCCATTAAATAAGTACATAAGGTTCCACTTAGCATAGTAGCCAGTAGGAACCGTATATACCGTAGTCAGTGTATCGGCTACGAGGTTTAGACCAACGCTATATTCACGCATTTACTTCTTCTTTTTCTTCTTCTGAGCCATGCCTGCTTCGCTCATCGCTATCGCAATGGCCTGCTTACGATTCTTGACGACGGGGCCGCCTTTACCGCTATGCAGAGTACCTTCTTTGTACTCACGCATCACTTTACCAACTTTTTCTTGACCTTTAGCTTTTTTCATGGATTCACCTTATGAGTTACGGCAGCATAGATAGCGCCAAAGAAAGCACCAACAATAATAATAGGTTTGACTGCTTTAGCCAACCACTCTAATACCGTGAAAGCCCCTGCCGCTGCGTTAAAAGCTTTAACCACATCCTGCGTATTGCGGTCGATCTTATCAACTTTTTGCTCAACTGTCAAGAGTCTTTCGTATATTTCAGCGTGGCTGATATCTTCCTTATCAGTCATTTAAACCATCCTTGATCTTTTGCAAAAATAATCCCGTTGATAAGCACCCAAAGCAGGGGCGGGACAATGATCACTACCAAACCGACACCAATACAGGTTTCAATGAACTGTTTGGTTTTCTTAGCTTTCTGAATTGCAGCATCTCTGGCTCGTCTTTGAGCTTCTTTAGCCTCTTTTTCAGCCTCTGCTACCCTTTTTGTTATCTTGTCCCAGACATCAGCGTGCCCGGTGGTGAAGAATATCATCTTTAGCTCATTCTCAAACTTCTCTTGAGATAATAGTTCCAACTCCAGTTGAACCGCTTGCGCTAAGGATGATCCACCTTTCTTTTTAGCCTGCTCAACAGCCTTAATTGTCTCGTGCTTGGCTCCAAAATACTGAGACACCAGAGGCCCAAGAGAACTCACATCGTTGATGGTCTTTTGGGCTTGTTTGATGACTTGAACAGTCTTTTGAACCGCTGCAAAAGCAGCCAAGGCTGTCGATAAAGGTTCCATTACTCACCATCAAGAGATTTCTTTAGCATCCCCATGAAAGCATCACGACCAACAGCAAGCTGATCAAGGTTAAACCGAGCAGTGCCGATCTTACGATCCAAGTCTGCCACGTGGTTCACCATCGCTTGTTGCTCGGGTGTCAAGTCTTCAAACAGATACTCTTTGTCATCAATCTTCAGTGGGGTCTTTTCATTTTTTCCCATGCTGATTCTCCTATAAGCCACCATCAAAGGCTGGTGGATTGCCTATTTACCAAGGAAGCCCAGAAGCTTGAACAGGGTTCTTCTGAGCATTGATCTGTGCGGTCACAGCAGCCTCAGTTGCGTCTTTGTCAACGCCAGAAGCCCAGACCCAACCCAACACAGTTTCTTGCGTCAGAGAGGCATAAGGGGTCACAGGCTGACCTTCAGACCATCCACAGGTAGAGTAGACGGAAGAAGAAAAATCACCATCCACACCAGTACAAGTCCAATGTGCAGTGGTTACAAAACCATCTGAAGTCTTACGATCAAGCTGAGAGATGCTCCAAGTAATAGTGGTCATGGTTTTTCCTTTCAAAGATTGGCGGCATCCAGTCGTGCCTTGAGTTGTTCAATGATGGCTTGTTGCTCCTGAATTGCCTTAACAAGAACAGGAATTAAGTCTTGGCGCACAGACTTGTAAGGCTCTTCACCTTCAGGCGCAGGGTCTTTCCATTCGTCAACCAGATCAGGGAATACCTGCTCAAATTCTTGAGCGATAAAACCTCTGTCGCCTTTAATGTCCTTACCCTTGCCAGCCTTCCAATCAAACTTGCGAGGTTTGAGAGCCATGATTTTGTCAAGGCCAACATCAAGGTCTTGGACGTTTTCTTTAAAACGTTGGTCAGAGATTGCGCTGATTGTCGTGCTGGTGGCGTGAACAGTGCCTCCCCAATCAACATAAAAGCGGGATGCCGCTGCTCCAGTTGAATA